>Ga0209162_1000728_pt1 | contig 34821 bp, 32 predicted proteins | sample YNPNPMetaG_FD_187121 | JGI IMG/M metagenome (GOLD analysis project Ga0209162, IMG submission 187121) | Anoxygenic and chlorotrophic microbial mat microbial communities from Yellowstone National Park, USA - YNP NP MetaG (SPAdes) (version 2) ...
ACACTGCATGGCTTGTTCTTTTAAGTCCCATGCTTTTTCGTATATCATATCCCTGATTGCCTTCGGCAAAAAACTCTTCATCCCCGCTTACAAAGCGGGGTATTCAAGTTTTGAATTTTCATAAAAAAAGAAAAGTTGCTTCATGGTAATTTCGACATTTTTTTTTGCAATAAAAATGCAATGTGTTATAAAAATTATTAGTAAGGTAGAGTAAAGTAAATATGCCGCACATTAAAAAACACCCTTGCCATGACTGCCTTTTTTGTCAAGGCTGTTCTGAAACACGCTGTCATAGCTGCCAAAAAAAGTGCACCAACCGAAAATTAAGCATGGCTGAACAAATAGCGTTGCATAAAGCAATAAATCATGATAGCCCTGACCCGTCGGTCCCGATAATGTATAAAAAATAGCCTGCATCTTCATGCAGGCTCGAGAGAAGAGAGGTAACCTATGCATGATATTATCCCTTCATTTCAGGTTGCTCTTGAAAACGAACTGCAGGAGCGCGATTTTTATCTTATGCACAGCCGTCGAACCAAAAACCATCTTGGTAGGGCGATGTTTGAATACATAGCAAAGGACGAAGAAGAACACTACCAGCGTTTACAAAAAGCCCATGAGCATCTCACACGTGCTGGTGCATGGCCTGAGAACATTTCGCTTACCGTTCAGAAAACCTCGATTATGGATGTCCTTTTGTCAATCGCTCGGCGTGCGGATATCACTGCATCGCCAGACCTTGATGATCGTAAAGCCTTACAGGTTGCTATTGATTTTGAGACAAAGGCGTACGAGTTTTATGCACGTCTGGGGAAAACTACCTCAGACCAACACGAACAAAATTTTTTCAACCATCTTGCATCTATGGAGCTCGAGCATCTGCAAGCACTCAAAGAAACCCTACTCTACTTTGAAGATCCAGCTACATGGTTTGCGCATCATGAAAAGCCCGGACTTGACGGCTGATGTCTGTTTTTCCTTAACGTGAACCTTAAACCTTAAACCTTGAACTACTAAGGGGGCTTTTATCAATGAGCCTTGATATTACCATCAAAATAGGCGGTGAGGCGGGTCAGGGCATCCAAACCGTCGGGCAGCTTCTTGCCATGGTTTGCCGTGAATCAGGCTTGTATGTGTTTGGTATTAATGATTTTGAATCACGAATACGCGGCGGTCATAGCTTCTTTCAGCTCCGCATCAGTGATCGCCACATCAGAGCACCTCATCACGTCGTAAACCTTTTACTCGCGATGGATGACAACACGGTGACCCTCCACCAGCATCAACTTTTCCCTTCGGGCATAATTCTCTGCAACAAAAAGAAGCCGGTTGATATTCCTCGAACCCTTGCAGTTTCTTTTGATGAGCTTGCAGCGCAGGCTGGTAATCCGATTACCGCCAATGCTGTTGCTGCAGGAGCTGCACTTGCCCTGCTCGGTGCACCGTTTGAGCTTCTTGAAAAAGTGCTCCTCAGGCAGTTTGCGGACAAAAAACAAACCGTCCGTGATGAAAACATTCGAGCAGCTCACCTTGGGTATGCTGCCGTAGATGCACAGCGGTGTACTGCAGACATTCCGTGGTCATCAACATCTTCTCCAAAACCGATCATTGAAGGTTCTCAGGCAATTGCCTACGGTGCACTTGCGGGTGATTGCAGGTTTGCAGCATTCTATCCGATGTCTCCGGCAACCGGCATCATGATGCATCTTGCAGCCTGCCAGAAGGAGTTTCCGCTTGTGGTTGAGCAGGCTGAGGATGAAATTGCAGCAGCAAACATGATCATCGGCGCTGCGTTTGCCGGGGTCAGGTCATTGACAGCGACCTCAGGCGGTGGATTTTGTCTGATGACCGAAGCAGTCGGGCTTGCCGGCATTACTGAAACCCCAGCGGTATTTATCAATGCTCAGCGACCCGGACCAGCTACCGGTCTTGCCACGCGCACCGCACAGGCTGATTTGCACATGGTTATCAGGGCTGGTCAAGATGATGCGCCCCGCTTTGTCTTTGCTCCCGGAAGTCCTGAAGAGGCGTATGAGACTACTGCACGTGCGCTGATGCTTGCTGAAAAATATCAGGTGCCGGTTATTGTGCTTGTGGATCAGTTTTTTAACGATTCTCTCTATTCACTTGAAAAGCCTTTCATTGTTCCGCAGAAGATTGAACGTTATATTCTCGACCATACCGCTATTACCAATCCCTTGGGATACCAGCGATACCAGATTACTGAATCCGGCATCTCACCTCGTGCTTTGCCCTGCAAGGGCAAGGCGCTGGTGAAATGCAGTGGCAATGAGCACCGAGAAAATGGTCATACCTCAGAATCTTCTCAGGACAGAATCGCAATGGTTGATAAACGGGCTCGCAAAACGATCGGTATGCTCTCAGAGATCGGCCCTCCTGAGCACTATCATGCTGATGCTGACATTTTGTTGCTTGGCTGGGGGTCAACCCGAGGCGTTATTAGAGAAGCAGTAGAGCGCCTCCGTGCCGATGGATATAACATCGGGTGCCTTCATTTTTGTGACCTGTGGCCCTTTCCAACCCATGCTCTTGAATCCCTGAACCTTACAAAAAAACGTCTAATAGCCATTGAACAGAATAGCACTGCTCAGTTTGCTCAACTGCTTCGTCAACAGACCGGTATCGCAGTTCATGATTCTTTTCTCAAATACGACGGACGTCCCCTGTACCCACAGGAAATTTATGATGCAATGAAAGCACGGAGTTAAGTCATGCCTGACCTACGCGACTATGATTCATCGGCTGAAATTAAATGGTGCCCGGGCTGCGGCAATTTTTCTATACTTGCTGCGGTAAAAAAAGCACTCTGCTCGCTTAACCTTGCTCCACATCAGGTACTGCTGGTTTCCGGTATTGGGCAGGCTGCAAAAACACCACATTATCTTTCCTGTAACCTTTTTCACGGACTACACGGTAGAGCCCTTCCGATTGCTACAGGAGCAAAACTTGCAAATCACCAGTTAACCATTATTGTCCATTGCGGTGATGGCGATTGTTACGGCGAAGGGGGCAACCATTTTTTTAATGCTATCCGCCGTAATATTGATCTCACGTTGCTGGTGCATAACAACAAGGTATATGGTCTCACCAAAGGTCAGGCATCACCTACCTCAGATCTGCACATGATCACCCGTGCCCAACCGTTTGGTGTTATGCTTGAGCCGTTTAATCCGCTTGCGGTCGCACTTGCACTCGGCTGTGGTTTTGTCGCCCGTGGCTATGCAGGAAAGCCAGACCATCTGAGCCTGCTCATTCAAAAGGGTATGCAACACAAAGGGTTTAGCCTGATTGATATTCTGCAGCCATGCGTTTCCTTCAACCATGTCAACACGTACGCGTGGTACAACGAACGAGTTTATAAACTTGAACAGGAAGGACATAATGCAAGCGATTTTGCAGCAGCCTTTGCACGAGCTCAGCAGTGGGGTGACCGTATCCCGATTGGTGTGTTCTATCAGAAAGAAAAACCAACATTGACCGATATGTTCCCTGCACTCCAAGAGCGCCCTCTGGTTGACTATGCTTATGACCCGGCACGGCTCCATACACTGATTTCATCACTGTAGGGTTTAAAACTTAAGCCCATGTCATTCTCTGTTGTGCGATCAGCCCCCTCCGAGCCTGATAGAATACCACCCATGCGCATCGGCATCATCGGAGGCAGCTTTGATCCCATTCATAACGGTCACCTTGCGATCGCCCGGAGCGCACTCGATAAATTCTCTCTTATCAAAGTCATATTTGTTCCTGCGTACTGTCCGCCACATAAGACTCGACCAAACCTTGCTCCCTATGAACATCGCTTTCGCATGGTCGAACGTGCTCTCCATGATCATCCTGCATTTTCCATTTCTGATATTGAAGCACACGCACACTGCCCTTTTTATGCAGGTGATACGATTACCGAGTTAAAAAAAGAGTACGGAGCATGCCACGACTACTTTTTCATCATCGGTCTTGACGCTCTTTTAACACTTATTGACCCGGTTAAAGCACGAACTTACCCTGGTATCTGCCACTTTATTGCCACAACTCGACCCGGTTTTCAGTGGAATGTCCTGCAAAAGCATATTCCGACACCGTGGCTCCCCTATATTCATATCAACGAAATGCCAGCGCTTTCTTTTGCATCATCCGATATTCGTGAACGTATCCGTGCAGGGAAATCCATTGAAGGCATGGTGCCTGAGTCTGTCAGAGACTACATATATACTTTCAAAATTTACACGAGCTGCTTTACCTAAGTTGTTTTGCCCAAAGCAGAAAAGATAATATTCAAGCGGCGGCACCCATTTTCCTCTGACGATTCTCTCTCCTCTTGGAAGCAGAGTTGGTTGCAAAAAAATATCTGCATTTACAGCATAAGCAGGATGGCGATATACACGAACTAAAAAAAATTGGAGAGCATTTTGGAAGCGGGTATACCGCGATTAGCGAAACGGTAATGCAGGCGGCAAAATATTTTTCAGAGATAAACGGTTGCGTCAAATCACCGTGAAGATAATGGGTGGTTAATAAATTGACAATTGAAGATGTGCCCTTAAATCTTTCAAAAACCTCCCGGAGGATACCATCTTGAAAAATATTTTGTTGTTTTGTGTGCTGTGGCTTGCGTTTGGGGTGACTGCCTGCGATACGGGAACCGATAATGAGACGACGACAACAACTACACTTTCAGTCTCAACCACCACAACAGCACCTGCTGCATCCATCAGCCTGACCCTTGTGTCCTCCCACGCCTACACCCCGAACGAACATGATGTCATCGGGGCGTTTGCCAGAATATATTATCATCCGCTCAAAAATAAATTTTACATGGTCTATGCTGCCCGCAAACAGAACCAGACAACTCCTCCGGGTATGCTTGACTATTTCAGGTGGATCGAGCTTGATAAGAGCATGAAGACAACAGGCGCACAGGGCACGCTTTCAGGCCAGACCGGGGCAGGCGATTTTGCAATGGTTATGGCAGGCGATGCTTATTACCACCTGACTACAAATGGTTCGACCGGAGACTATCTGCTCACCAAATACGATGAGAACTTTTCCATTGTTGATTCTACTGTAATTGATCTTGACCCCTGTGAGTCAAACATTGATCAGCTCATGAACTATACCAACGGCCGCCTGATCATCGGAGCAATGCAGGACAAGGGTGTGTGCCCGCCGGTGAACCCGCCCAGCCTGTCGCTTATGCCGTATACCGATATTTACCAGTACGATCTTGATTTAAAAGAACTTGCCCCGCCGCATCTGCTTGAGACCCCCTCTAAAATAACCTGGGGGGCAAGCATAATTTACCATGGTGGCTACTACTATGAAATCACGATGAATAATTTTAATGACCGTAATTTATATGCCTACGCCTATGACCAAAATTTCAATTATGTTTCCTCCACGCTGCTTGACGATGACGGACAGTGGTCGCAGGGTGTGCTGTTTGACGGAAAGTATTTTTATGTCGCTTTTCACACGGGGGATCACAATCACGGCAATATCATTCTGAAGATTTTTGATGAACAATGGAATGCGGTATATCAGACGCAGGTAACTTCGTATGACATCCCCACCCAAAATGGCGTTCGCAGCTATAACGCAAACCGACCGTTTTTGCTTAAACTTGGAGATGCGCTGTTTGTATCATATGATGTTGAAAGCTACGATTACCCGGTCAACAACAAGGATTGGCAGGCTAACCTGAAGGTTTACAGAATAAACGTTCAGCCCGATTTCCCGTAGCAAAACATTTATATCCATATCAAATGAATGCCGGCACTTCCGTATATCATCCGAAACTTGTAATCGCATCGCGCCGGTTGATTAACGGCATGGTTACTGACAGCGTCAAAGATTATATTCTCAAGTTCAAAAGCCATACCGTCTGCTTTACCTGACAACTTCATTCCCCTCCCTTGCGGACATAGCTCTTGTTCGATATAATAAGGCATGGAAAATTCAAACCGCTTCTTAAATCGCCTCTCTTCTGAAAAAAGCCCCTATCTCCTGCAGCACGCGGCTAATCCTGTTGACTGGTATCCGTGGTGCGATGAGGCATTTAACAAAGCACGTTCTGAGGATAAACCGGTATTCCTGTCAATCGGGTACTCGACCTGCCACTGGTGCCATGTCATGGCACATGAATCTTTTGAGGATCCGGATGTTGCCGCATTGCTCAACAACGCTTTTGTCTGCATCAAGGTCGACCGCGAAGAGCGGCCAGACATAGACGCTGCGTATATGGCGCTGTGCCAGATGATGACCGGCAGCGGCGGCTGGCCGCTGACCATCATCATGACACCTGACAAAAAGCCTTTTTTCGCTGCCACGTATATCCCGAAGGAAACGCGCTTCGGCAGAACCGGAATGCTCGAGATTATCCCACGGATTCAGGAACTATGGTTATTCCACAGAGAATATATCTTGCAAGATGCCCAGAATATTATATCGCGAACGCATGAGTACTCTCGCACGGAACCGGGAAATGCGCTTGACGCATCGATCCTGCGCTCTTCTTATCAACACCTCCGGAATATTTTTGATGTCAGAGACGGCGGCTTCGGTAGTGTGCCGAAATTCCCGACGCCGCACAATCTCCTGTTCCTGTTGCGCTATCACAAGCGGTCACCAAGATCAAAGGCGCTCCTCATGGTCGAGACAACGCTCTGGAAGATGCGCGCGGGCGGCATATACGATCACGTCGGGTTTGGTTTCCACCGATATTCAACGGATCCTTTTTGGCTGGTGCCGCATTTTGAAAAGATGCTCTATGACCAAGCGCTGCTGTGCATGGCATACACTGAGGCATATCAAGTGACCGGCAAACAAATTTATCTTCAAACTGCAGAGGAAATCATCAGTTATGTGTTCCGCGATATGACGTCTCCTGATGGCGCTTTTTATTCTGCAGAGGACGCAGATAGCGAGGGAAAGGAAGGCGGATTTTATCTCTGGCGTGCGGATGATATTGAAAGGATACTCGGTCAGGAGGATGCAACGTATTTCAGGCAATTATTTCATATCAATAAAAGAGGTAATTTTCACGACGAGACGACCGGCGCAAGAACCGGCTTAAATATACCTCATCTCACCGATTCCGGATTAGAAGCAGTTCATAATGATCCGCGTGTCAGGACGATTCTTAAAAAGTTGTTCATACAAAGAGAAAAACGCGTCCATCCGCACAAGGACGACAAGATACTGACCGACTGGAACGGCCTGATGATCGCCGCGCTTGCAAAGGCGGGAAAAGCCATGTCCGAAAAAAAGTACATTTTTGCAGCAGAGGCAGCCGCCCTTTTTATTCTTCACAATCTTTCCACCCCGGACGGCCGCCTGCTGCATCGCTATCGTGACAATCATGCCGCGATTCCCGGTCAGGCTGCTGATTACGCTTTTTTCATCTGGGGACTTATCGAGCTGTATGAGGCAACATTCAATTTGGATTATCTCATTGCAGCCCGCGATCTTACGGAACAGATGCTGCGCCATTTCTGGGACGCGCAAGACGGCGGGTTTTTCACTGTCGCTGACGATGTTGAGCAATTGATCCTCCGGCAGAAGGATATATACGACGGCGCGATTCCCTCTGCAAATGCGGTTGCTTGCTACAATCTTCTGCGTCTTTCCCGCATCTTCGGTTCTTCTGAATATGAAGCCAAAGCTGCTTCAGTCATCAGGGCATTTTCACAGCAGATCCGTCTGCATCCCGCTGCCCACACCATGATGATGATTGCTCAGGATTTCGCGGTGGGCCCGTCGGCCGAGGTCGTGATCGTGGGGAGGGAAGATGATCGTGAAGCACAGTTAATGCTGGCAGCGGTCAATAAACGCTATCTCCCGAATGTTGTGGTTCTATTCAAGCCTGAAGATTCACGGGGCAGCCTGGTTGACGGTCTTTGTGGATTTACCAAGGACTTGAAACCCCGCGCCGGCAGCGCAATTGCCTATGTGTGCAGAAACAATGTCTGTAATGCTCCGACCGGTGATGTAGATGAAATGATTAGCCTTCTGCAATAGCTCAGATATCAACCAAATAAAAAACGGGACTTCTGCAAGTCCCGTTTTTTATTTTAAGAACGATTAATTGAAAATATCATACAACACCTTTGGCATTGCCTTAACTGGATCGTACTGTGTCGTGGTGCCGTCCGTATCAACATCTTCAAGTTTGTAATAATAAGCTTTCATGCTCTTGACCGATGTATCAATATACTCATACGAGGCGCCTTGTGTCGTGCTGCCCTGCGCGGGGATAAGCTCTTCGTTTATCTTCACATATTCAGCGTTTTTATTCTCTGCGCGGTAAATGTTGAAGCCGGCGTTATTTGTTTCAGATGCCGTCTCCCAAAGAAGGGTTACCTTGCCGAATGACTTTAAAGCCTTGAATGAAACAAGTTCAATGAGCTGTCCAGTTTCACAAACACCGGTACAATAGCTGCAATAGCCGTCAGCAGACCAATTTGTCGTAATATGTGTGCACGGATCAGGATCAATGCTCCCGATTACACACTGAAGCTGTGTCGCATAAGAACAATATTTAAACACTCTGTTCGGCGTGCAGCATGTTACGGTAATCGTTGTTTCACAGCAGCCCTTCTTAAAAATAGGAAAGCATGAAAGGTTCAATCCGGCGACAACGCTTCGTGGCCCCCCAATCGCATTAAAAGATTCTGACGGGGTTTCTTCTATTGCGCCACCAACATGAATGATGTCATCAAATGGGCAAATATGCACATAGCCGGAATCAATCGGTATATGCAAAAGCGGTACGTTTATTTGAGCTTTGCCATCACTGTCAGTCACAGTTGAATAAGTTTTCAAAATTGTAATGAGATTATACTGAGGCGGTTCACCTTTGTTTAATAAAATATCAAATTCAGCCCTATATCCTGATATAGGATATCCTTCTTCAGTACATTGTATCGTCAACGGGTAAACACCCGATTTTTCTGTCCATGTACTGTTATCCCCGGTCCATGGACATGAGGAAAGATCAATTTCGCATACTATTTGGTCCACGGCAGCATAACCTGACGAGGCGATCAATAAAAAACTGATTGATAAAGCCAGGAAAACCTTTTTCATAGTTCCTTATCCTTTCATCTCTTATAGGTTAAGACTTTAAAGTAATTTCGTTTTGCAAATAATGTAACATGAGGAAAGTCATTTATCAATAATTCTTATTTTTACGTTTTGGTTATTTATGATAAACATTTTTTAATGATTTAATGTTAATTATGATAATTTAATCATTGTGATTTTGTTTAAAATGTTGTATTTTATTAATAAAATTGGAAATAAAATAATCTTTTTTAAGGAAAAGACTTGAAAAAATTTTTTTTATCTTTTGCATCATTTATACTCTTAACCCTAACACCCTATCCTGTTCTCTCGCTTGAGCCGGGTGATTTGGCTAAGGATTTTGCACTACGCGATAAAAATGGTGATATTGTTACGTTTAGTTCCCTCAAAGAAGGCGCTCAAGTTACTGTGCTTGAGTTCATTTCGATTTACTGTGATGTATGTAAAAAGAAAGTACCTCAGCTCAACAAGCTTCTTGCAAAATATGATCCGGGGAAGGTCAAAATAATCGCCGTAGCCCTTGCCAATGCTCAGCCAGAAGTTGATGCTGAAACAAGCCGATGGGGTATTCACTATCCGCTCTTGCCTGACCCAGATAAAATAACCCTCCATCTTTACGGCATCCATAATGTCCCACACTTATATGTCATTGATGGGTCAGGCGTGATTCGATACAGCAGCAATGCAGACAATATGCTGGAAATTGAAACCCTTATTGACTCCCTGCTGCAGGGTACGGTATCCCAATGCCGTCCCGGCGATATGGCTTCTGAGATTGTGCTACCTGATAATGACGGCAAAACTATACAGGTTAATTTTTCCAAGACCAATGCCCCAGCTGTGCTTGCATTTTTTAATTCAGATAATAGACAGAATCGCAGGCAGGCTCAATTTTTAAACGATCTGCGCGAACAAACTGAAAAAAATCCTTTCTTAGTCTATGCAATCGTTTCCGAGCCTTTTGATGGTGATGATGAAAAAGTCATCAAAATTTTGGGTAAAAATATCCCTACCCTAAAGGACAACGGAAGAAAAACCTTTTCCTTGTACTGTGTGGAGAGCCCTCCTGAAATAGTAATTATTTCTCCCTCGGGTCGCATTATGAAACGGAACGCTCCGCAAGATAGTGCCCAACTTCTAAAGTTACTTGCACGACCTTCCGTCATTGAACCTACCAACAATCAGGAACGTATTATGGATGCGCTCAGACGCGCCATGCCTGATGCACAGTCAATCAAACCGATGACGGTTGGTGATACCCTCATTTACGTTGGCACTTTTGCTGATGGCACCAAAGGATATGCACGGGTTGTAACCAAAGACATCTTGTGCGAAGTATGCACTGATATTTCATTTGTACAGGTTATTGATCAAGAAGGTAACTATCGGGCATTTGAACTGATACAGCCGTTTGAATCTTACGGCAAAACTATAGATGCATCGCCATTTCTACGTCAGTTTATCGGAAAATCCTACCATCAGCCGTTTGTTGCCAATGCCAATGCCGATACAATTTCTGGCGCAACAAAATCGTGCCTTAAATTCATAGAGGCTTTGAATGAAAACGAACACATTTTTTCCCAATTTCTTGACGATCCCTCTTTTGATGCTACGTTTCGACGAAGTGTCTGTTTTTTGGAACAATCTGAGCTTGAGCTTGCCATGATACTCTATAACCGCGACCACCGCGAGCCACTACGCGACATAAAGGATCTTGCGCCGTATCTTCCTGACAAGACCTTGCCGGTCTGCCCGTCAGGCGGCACCTATATGATTACGATTTTTAATGACATACCGCGCGTTATCTGCACGGTTCATGGGCTTGACCCACAGGCATCTATGATTCATTAAAGAGGAATACTGGGTATGGTAATGATTTTTCTTCTTCGTATAATTCTTATTGGTGCTCTGCTCTTCAGTCAGATTCCGTCGGTTTGCTCTGCTAACGCACTCCCCCAAAAAACCCTGCGGTACACAATGTACGAGGCTGCAATCGGCACGACAGAAGACGGTACGCTGGATCCGCTGCGCACCTTTCAGATGCTCTATTTTACGCTGCAGCACCAAATCTTTGAAACCCTTGTTTCCGTTGATTTCAATACGCAACGCATTATTCCGGTACTTGCCGAACACTGGGAGCAGCGAGATAATCTGACAACACGGTTTTATCTCCGTCGTGGCGTTCGCTTTCACAACACCGAGCCGTTTACGGCTGAAGCGGTGCGGTTTACACTCGACCTGATGCGGGATCCACGTAACAAGTTTGGTGGTCGTTTTCTTTTTGATTCAATCGCTGCGGTTCAGGTTGTTGATGATTATACCGTGGATATCATACTACGCTCACCTGATGCGCTCCTACTCCGCAAGCTTGCAGCAGTCGGCTTTATGTTTCCGCCTCATTATTACAATAAAGTCGGTGATACCTATTTTACCCGTTACCCTGTTGGTACAGGTCCTTTCAGATTTTTTTATAACACCAAAAACAAAAAAGGAGGTAAAGAAATACATCTTGTAGCAAATGAAGATTATTGGGGGCAGCGTCCTGCCTGCCGTGAACTGGTGTGTGACTTTATCCCGCCCGACGCGCAGGCACAGGCATTGCGCGACGGCTACGTTGATATGGTCATCAGTCAGGACACGTCTCTGAAAAATGAGGTGCAGACCCGCGATGATCTTACCGTGTTTGCCCAACCGTCCCTGCGCAGCACCGTTTGTCTTTTTAACATTGATAAACCCGGACCACTTCAGGATATTCGTGTCCGCCGCGCGATTGAACACTGCATCAATCGTGATGAAATAATCGCAAAACCGCTCCATGGCCGTGGCAGACCCCTGTATAGCATCGCGCCTGCTGGTTCTATCGCATACCGCCAAGGGAAACCATACTATGAGGAAAATCTTGAACGTGCCCATACTCTTTTAGCCGAGGCAGGATTTTCCCGTGGTTTGTCATTAAAAGCTATGGTTTCAGACAATGTTCCAAGTGCCGCTGTTGCGCAGACATTACGAGAACAACTTTCCCGCGCCGGCATAACCCTCAACATTGATTTTCTGACCCGTGATCGCATTAAAAAAGAGGTTGTTGAACCAAAGCTCATGGGTTCCACCCAGCCGAGTCGCTATGATATCTGGATTGTCAATGGATGGCCTGACATATTTGGAGCAACTGCTCATTTTTACTTTCTTTTCCTGCATTCACACGGCATATTTAACTTCGGTATTTACTTAAACAAAACGTCTCCGTTCGACCGTTATTATGCAAAGGTGCTTGCCGCGCCTGACGAAAAAGTCCTTGCTGAGCGTCTCTACCTTTTTGATCGTTTTGTTATGGAAAAAGCTATTGCACTGCCGCTCTATCAGGTCGAGCTTGTGTATGGCATGAACAAGCATATTCGGTTCCAGCCGGGTTTGAATGATTTGCCGCTTCGATTCAAGGATTGCGCTTTTGAATAAAAATGTGATATCAAAAATTAAAACCTGCAACCAGAGGAGGAAAGCAATGAAAAGGATAGCAGCTATCTTTTGTATGATAACTTTTGTATGTGGTCTAACATCTGCAGCGTTTGCTGGCTGGAACTCTTGTGTTGGATGTCACAATGGAAGCCTTGCACCTGACAAAGCAAAACTTATTGAAAAGCACAAAACCCGTGATGCGTTTATCAAAGCTGCCAAAGCAGTGCAGAATCCTTTGATGCAATCTATTAAAAACGATGATAAAGCACTTCAGGATGCTGCACAGGAGATTGGGCTTAAGTAGTGGTGTGAATTGAAAAATTGTTCAGGAACAAACTGGCAGGTTTTTGTTTACGTCGTTACCACGGTCCCTGATTGCTGCTCGGTACAACAGTCTGCAGTAATCCTGTTTTTTCCCTTCCTTTTGCTTTCATACAAGAGCATATCGGCGCGGTGAAGGGCTGTTGCAAGTGTATCGAGTGCGGATAATTGCGTTGCCCCTGCGGAAATGGTCACCTTTACTGAAGCCTGTTTAAGATCCATAAATGACTGCTCCACAAGCATGCGCAGCCTGTTGCCAAGCTCAACAATGCCACAGCCATCCACATTGCGCAAAATACACATAAACTCTTCACCACCCCATCTGCCGCAAATATCAAACGGTCTGATGTTGCTGGACAGTGTCTGCGCTACCATCCGGAGCACCTTATCGCCCACCTGATGTCCATAGGTATCGTTAATGTGCTTAAAATCATCAATATCCCAAAACAAAAGCCCTGCATAAAAGCCATAGCGTTTTATTTCTTCAAGCTGTTGATGAAGATACATCTCAAGTGCGCGGCGGTTTACAACTCTGGTCAGCGTGTCAACAAGCGCAAAGTATTCAAGCTCGCGCAGGCGCTCTTGCAAGGAATGTACATGCGAGTTATCTGAAAAGAGTTCAACAGCGCCAATGATACTGCCTGTGTCGTCGCAGAGCGGAGAAATACGAACACGCACCGGCACTCGGTAACCGTCTTTGTGATGAAGGAAAACTTCAGCTTCTCGTCTCGCGCCATCCTGAAGGGTTTGCGCAAGCGGACATTCTGTCTGACATAAATTTTTTCCAGTTCTGTCAACATGGACAAGGATATTGTCTGCGCAGCGGGAACCAATGATTTCTCGTGCCACATATCCAGTCAACTGCTCTGCTGCTTTGTTCCAATACGTGATCCGGCGTTCTCTATCAACAAAATAGAGTCCGTCATAAAGGTTATCAAGGATATCCCGGTACTGTATCTGGTTATGCATTGAATAAAAAAGCTTCAACCGATATTTTCAAAAATACGAGATCGTCACGCCCTGCAAGACGACAAAGCAATCTCACATTGTTAGCTCCATTATTCTTTCTGAGTTGCCACAGGAGAAGCAAATACCCGCTGAGCAAGTTCTTTGTCAAGCTGAAACATACCTTCACCAGCCTTGCCGACAAGCTTTAACTTATCAACAACTGCGCTTGCAGATGCTTCCTCCTCAACCTGCTCGGCAACAAACCACTGCAAAAAATTACTGGTGGCATGATCCTTCAGAAAATGTGCAACGTCCACCAGCTTGTTAATCAGAGTGGTTACTTTCTGCTCGTGGCTGTACGCATCCTGAAATGCATCAAGCGGTGATTTCCACACCGTCTTTGGTGCTGCAATCTGTTTCAGCGTTACTCTTCCGTTCCGCTGGTTCAGGTAATCAAACAGTTTCATTGCATGGACAAGTTCTTCTTGTGTCTGGCACCGCATCCAGTTTGCAAACCCCGAAAGACCTATGGATTGGAAATATGCCTCCATAGAGAGGTAGAGATATGCAGAAAAAAGTTCAGCATTGACTTGTTCGTTCAAAGCATCCTGCATCTTTTTGTCAATCATACCCTTCTCCTTACCTAAGTGCTTTTATTTGACGTTTTATTTCGTCCATATCCGGCATCACCGACGGATCATCTGAAACCCACACAAACCGAAGAAAGCCACTCGTGTCTATGATAAAAACTGAGCGCTTTGCAATCCCCTTGAGACCCAGTATCTCTTCATGCTTCACACCATAGAGGGTGCATACCTCACGGTTAAAATCGCTGAGCAGCGGGAATGAAATGCCGTGTTTTTCGGCAAAAGCCCCATGTGAAAAAACGCTGTCGACACTGATGCCGAGCACTTGTATTCCGAGGTTTTTAAATTCTCTGAACCCATCATTGATCCCGCACAGCTCTTTGGTGCAGACCGGACTCCAGTCAAGCGGGTAGAAAAGCAGCAGTACCGGTCCCTGTTTGAGGGCATCATACAGACGGACTGTTGTATCGCCGGTTGCAGAAAGTGAAAAATCAGGCGCTTTGTCACCGACCTTTAAAAATGTTGTCATATAACCTCCAAGAATAATGAGCCGGTATCAGGTCGTAATGCACCCGCTACCGGCTCGTTCATGCAGTGCTTAAGTTATGACGCGCTTTTCCACAGACCGTGCAAATTACAGTATTCGCGTGCTCCAATAACCTCACCCTGAACATCAAACGATGCTTCAGGTTTTTTTCCGGGATCAAGGTGTGCACGATAGACCCGTGCGGTGGTCAAAAGTTCGATGAACTCAATATAGTGCTTTTCTTCCATGGGATGCGCAACACTGCCGACCTTGACTGTATAAGTAGTGCCTGAGCGTTCGATCACGGGGACATGTTTCTCCTGTGCAGCATCAACAGAGTTTTCCCGCAGCAGTGTCATGTTTTTTCCGCAGCACACCAAGGCTCCTGCTCCGGCATGCAAGACTTCAACGATATTGCCGCATACTTCACATTTATATATTTCTCTGAGCTTTGCCATAATTCATCTCCTTTCTGCTACGGATGTTTTCTTAATAGTTTTCTGCCATGAGTTCAAAATACGCCTGTGGATGATCACAGGTCGGGCACTTATCAGGTGCAGCAGCAGATTCAACAACTCTTCCACAGTTTCGGCAACGCCATTTTACGGTTTTGCCTTTTTTAAATACCGTGCCAGTATCAAGATTATGCTTCAAGGCTTTGTAGCGTTTTTCATGCTCCTGTTCAGCAAGTGCGACCTGTCTAAACGTTTCTGCGATTTCAGGAAATCCTTCTTCATCAGCAACTTTTGCTCCTTCGGGATAAAGCTTTGTCCATTCTTCGTTTTCACCTGCAATTGATGACTTTAAATTAGCAGCCGTATCCCCAAGCACTACCGGATACGTTGCATTGACGGTAAGCATCGCCTCGCCCAGATACCTAACAAGATGCTTGTAGAATAACTTCGCATGTTCCTTTTCATTGTCTGCAGTGTCTAGAAAAATTGCCGCAATCTGCTCATACCCTGCTTTTTTCGCAATGCTTGCAAAAAAAGTATAGCGATTGCGAGCCTGTGATTCACCGGCAAATGAATTCATAAGATTTTGCATTGTTTTGCTTTTTTTGAAGTCCATACTCTTTCTCCTTTCTCCTACTGGTTGTTTAATATTTATAGTGGTTGTGTCCCCTTACAAAACGTGGGTATGTAATGTGGTCTTGACTTGATATTATTTATCATTTAATAATAACTATTACAAGTCGCTGTTAAAATTTTTCTGGATTTTTTATGACATCATCAACACACCGGATAACTCATCAACGGGAAATCATTCTCCAAAGGCTGCAATCCGTCACTAGTCACCCAACCGCTGATGAACTCTATGTTATGATTAAACAGCACCTCCCCCGTATCAGCATTGCCACTGTGTATCGAAACCTTGAATGGCTTGTGGATCATGGGTATGCGCAAAAAATTGAAGTCGGCGGAAGACAAAAACGGTTTGACGGCACAACAAGGCCCCACTACCACATCCGCTGCCTTGGCTGTGGCCGTGTAGATGATGTTGCCTTGCCACTGTTTGAAAACCTTCATTCCCCGGTAGAAAACCATACCGGCTATGTTGTGACAAAACATCACATAGAATTCACCGGCTATTGCCCTCAGTGTAAACAGTCGCGTCAAAAATCCTGACACAATAAGGAGCCACCATGGCAGAACAGAAGCCATCACGCGGGATCATCGTTGTTTTTGCGATTTTGTTTTGTTTTTCAGCTTCTTTTGAAAGTTTCGCAACAGACAAGTTTCCTTTTTTTCCGTCACTCATCACGACCGACACCGGAAAACCAGTAACACCAGACAAATTTGAGTCACCTGAAATATGCTCAGGCTGCCATGCTGATATATACAATCAGTGGAAAGGGTCAATGCACTCTTCAGCATTTGTTGATCCTATCTTTGCCGCGCTTTGGAAACTCGGCATTGAAGAAACAAAAGGCTTTACCACCAACCTCTGTGGTGGTTGTCATAGCGCGGTCGGGGTTGTGTCTGGTGATCTTGCACTCAAAGAAAACCAGTTTCACACAAGTCCCATCGCAAAGGAAGGGGTTCAGTGCGACCTCTGCCATACCATCAAAGACACTGCCTTTCTTGAAACCCCCACCTATGAACCAAACAATGCCTCACTTGTTGTTTCGCCCGGACCTGTGAAACGTGGTCCCTATCATGACGCGGTGTCGCCGCACCACGAAACCACGTTTTCTGAGCTTCACACCACATCAAAGTTTTGTGCAAACTGTCATCAGGTGTTCCATCCTGTCAACAACTTCCATATTGAGCGCACCTATGATGAATGGAAATATTCTATTTATGCCCAGCATGGAATACAGTGTCAGGACTGCCATATGATGCCGGTCGAAAAAGCAATTGAAGCTGCACGAACCCTAAAGCCACCCAAAAATCCCGGTCAGCCTTGTGTCATGGGACCCCAGCGAGACCAGATGTTCACGCATGAATTTGTTGGTGCTAATTTTACCGTACCGGCACTGCTCGGGCATCAAAAGCATGCAGCCATTGCCGAGCAGCGTCTAAAAAGCGCTGCAGCATTGGAAATAGTTGCTCCAGCAACGGTGCGTTCCGGATCTCTTGTAACGTTTACCGTCAAGGTTACCAATGTTGGTGCTGGGCACAACCTGCCGACAAGCCTGACCGAGGTTCGTCAGATGTGGCTTGATGTTGCGGTGCAAGATGCTGAGGGCAAAGAAATTTTTCGCTCCGGCAATCTGAACGCACAGGGAGACCTTACAGAAGATGCCCGTATTTTTAACGCAGTCGCTGTTGATAAAGACGGTCGCCATACCGTCAAACCATGGGAAATTGTCCGATTTGAATATAATAAAACAATCCCGCCAAAGGGTACAGCCCGTGAACAGTTCTCGTTCCTTGCTCCGGCAGCAGTGCAGGGGCCGCTCTGCGTCAAAGTTGTCCTCCGCTACCGCTCTTATCCTCAGTCAGTTGCAAATATGCTGCTTGGGAAAGATGCTCCGAGGCTTCCGATTGTTGATATGGCCGTTCAGCAAACTAAGATAACCGTACAATAAAAATATGCTCATGGGTGTTCGTTTTCCAAGACACTGGTACATTACTAACAATTTTTATTTTAAAAAGGAGTGCTTCAACAATGGCTGTGAAAATAAAAGAAAATATCTACTGGGTCGGCGCAGTTGATTGGAATCTCAGAGACTTCCACGGGTACATAACCGGCAGAGGTGCAACCTACAACAGCTATCTGATTGTTGACCAGAAAATTGCCCTTGTAGATACGGTAAAGGCGCCGTTGTTCAATGACATGATTGACCGGATCAGTGCGGTGACCGACCCTTCGAACATTTCCTACCTGATCTGTAATCATATTGAAAAAGACCACTCAAGCGGCATCCCTGAACTTGTGCGCAGGGTCCCGCAGATAAAAATTTTTGCAACTAAAATGGCGCAGACCGGGCTCACCAAGTACTACGGAGATCTGCCACTTCAAATTGTGAAAACCGGCGACACGCTCAGCCTTGGCAGTAAAAACCTGCAGTTCATTGAAATCCCGATGATTCACTGGCCTGACAGTATGATGACCTATGTTCCAGAAAGCCACCTACTGCTCTCCAATGATGCGTTTGGGCAGCATATTGCAACTTCGTGCCGTTTTGATGATGAGGTGAACTTTCCAGAGGTTATGTACGAGGCAGCAAAATATTTTGCAAACCTTCTCACCCATCTTGCGCCGCTCATCCAAAACGCTCTTAAAAAAATAGAAGAACTCAAACTCTCCATTGACATGATAGCGCCAAGCCACGGCATCATCTGGCGGAGCAATCCCGGGGCTATTATTCAAGCATACCGCGACTGGTGCTCATGCACGACACGGGAAAAAATCATTGTCATCTATGATACGATGTGGCAGGCAACTGAATGTATCGCTAAGATACTGCTCAATGCCGTTGCAGATGCCGGCTTTGAGGCAAAGCTACTCAAGCTCAGAGAAAACCATCGCAGCGACATCATGGCAGAGCTCCTTGATGCTCGGGGCTTTTTTCTCGGATCGCCCACTCTTCATCGCACCATATTCCCCACGGTTGCTGACCTCATCTGCTATATGCAGGGGCTGAAGCCGCAGAAAAAAATTGCTGCTGCCTTTGGTTCATACGGGTGGAGTGGCGAATCCGTGCCGCTGCTCACCGATGCGCTGAAAGGGTTGGGGCTTGAGGTTATTGAACCGGGTGTCAAGGTACAGTATATGCCAAGTGCTGATGATAAAAGCCTTATCCTTGCGCTTGCAGACGCTCTAATTTCAAAAGCAAAAAACCCTTAAAACAAGCGACTGGATGTATATTACGGCTATCTACGGAAGTCCGCGCAAAAGCGGCAATACCGACCTTCTCTTGCAGGCATGTATTCGGGGTATGCAGGATGCCGGCCAAGCGCCCCATGAACTATACCTCCGAAATTTGCAGTTTTCACCCTGTATTGAATGCGGCGGATGCTCGAAAAGTGGCAGATGCGTTATTGCCGATGGCATGGATGAGGTCTATCAGCATCTTCTCAAATCTGATTGTGTCGTCGTCTCCGCCCCTGTTTTTTTCTACGGGCTGAATGCACTGACCAAAGCAATGGTTGACCGGCTGCAGTGTTTCTGGGTAAAAAAATATCTTCTCCACCTTCCGGTACGCGACCCAGGTACTGCTGAAGGGTGTGGTATCCTACTGTCAGCCGGTGGGTCACGTGGTGCAAAAAATTTTGACGGTATTTTGCTCACGATGAAATATTTTTATGACGCGCTTGATATGCCGTTTTCCCGCTCTCTTGTGTACCACAATATTGATGCACAAGGCTCAATTCTCAAACACCCTACTGCACTTACCGATGCCTACACCTTAGGCAAAACCATAGCAGAAAACAAAACATGATAAGGAGTACGTATGTCACAGTATGTCATTGTCGGTAATGGGATTGCGGCAAATGCCGCTGCTGAAAACATCAGAAAAATTGACCCTACAAGCCCGATCCATATGTTCTCACGTGAATCCGTACCGTTTTATTACACTCCAGCCCTTCCTGAGGTGCTTGCAGGTGAAAAAGACGTGCACGGCATTACGATTCATAACATGCAGTGGTACACCGACCAGGGCATTTCTTTGCACCTTGCAACACCGATAACCGCACTAGACACATCCTCAAAAACACTGGTTGCTCACGATGGCTCCACCTATCACTACGATCGTTTATTGCTTGCAACCGGCAGCACATCCTTTGTTCCACCGATTCAGGGTGCTACCGAGGATGGCGTGTGTACCCTCAGAACCTATGCTGATGCTGAACGCATCAAACAAAAAGCCTCGTCTGCACAAGAGCTTGTCCTTATTGGTGGTGGGCTCTTGGGGCTTGAGGCAGGTAATGGTCTTCGGAAGGCAGGCTTGCGCGTGACTGTAGTGGAATTTTTTCCTCGTCTGCTGCCTCGTCAAATGGACGCCGCAGGAGCAGCGATTTTGCAACGGCAGCTTGAAGCAATGGGCTTTTCTTTCTACCTTGACGCAAAAACAAAAGAAATTGAGCGCAGAGATGGTCGGTTGTTTGTCAAACTTGAAAGCGGCAAAGCCATTCCTGCTGACATGGTATTAATATCTGCCGGTGTAAGACCAGACCTTACGCTTCCTCGAGCAATCGGGCTTGAGTGCGACAAAGCTGTTAAAGTTGATGATACGCTCACAACCAGCAAACAGGATATTTTTGCTGCAGGCGATCTTATTGAACACCGGGGAATCTATTACGGCATCTGGCCTGCTGCCATGGAACAGGGCTCGTGTGCAGGTACGGTTATGGCTGGCGGTTCTGCACTGTATAGCGGTACGGTGATTTCAAATACCCTGAAGGTTGTTGGTATTGGTCTGACAGCAGCAGGCAAAATTGACCCTGAGGGCACCTGCGAATCCATTGTTGAGGCAGATAATGAAAGGGGCATATATCGAAAACTGGTTATCAAAGATGATACCATCATCGGTGCAATACTGCTAGGTGATACACGTGGCACTGACTCTATTCTGACTGCAATAAAAAATAAAAAGAATATTTCGAAAGTTAAAAGCCATCTTTCAGAAAAAACTTTTGATTATACCGAGCTGAACAGATGAATGAACAAAAGCAAGGCATCGGTGACCGGTTTCAAAAGGAAACAAAATACGGCAGAGACGCTCTTCGTCAGACAGCAAGCTTTGAAATTGAGGAAACTGAACCTTTCACCTGTTATCCCAATGCACTTGAAAAAATCTCGATTGTTGCGGCACCTGCTTTCGCATCGGCTGATTTCTGGGAGGTGCTGAAGCGCAGAAGGTCTCATCGTAACTTTAGTGCCGCACCGCTTCCCTTCAGCATGCTTTGCCAACTTCTCTATGCCGTGCAGGGTATAACAGCAAAAAAACACGGATATCTTTTTCGTACCGCACCATCTGCGGGAGCACTCTATCCAATTGAGACCTATCTGTTGGTCACCCGTATTGAAAACCTTCAGTCCGGCATCTATCACCTGAACATCCGTGACCAGTGCCTTGAGCTGCTTCGCAAGGGGTCATATGAGCAACAACTTGCCTCAGCAGCACTCGGACAGTTTATGATTGCTGAAGCACCTGTTACCTTTATTTGGACTGCAGTCGTCAACCGCAGCAAATGGAAATATCGGCAGCGTGCCTATCGGTATATCTATATGGATGCAGGACATATCGGTCAAAACCTGTATCTTGCTGCGACTGCGCTGGGCTGTGGTTGCTGTACCATTGGCGCTTTTTTCGATGACGAGGTGAATACAATTATCGGTGTTGACGGCACCAACGAAACCGCAGTATATATGGGTGTCGTTGGTCACAAGGGATGAAACGCGCCATGCCGATGGTGCGTCAACGGTTGCTGAATACTTTAAGGAAAGGAGCAATGGTATGAAAAAGTGGCGTTGTACAATTTGTGGTTACATTCACGAAGGCGATACCCCTCCTGAAACCTGTCCGATTTGCGGTGCACCAAAGGATAAATTTGAGCTGGTGCAGTAATACTGCTTATCTATTCAGTATAATTTTTTTTCAAAGGCAATATCACAAGCGAGGATATTGCCTTTTTATTATCAGGTCTTTTGGGTGAGTGAGAGGAGATTTACAGAGCTTCTCTGCGTTTGAGAGCAAACATCGAACGGCAGGCATGCCCTATTCTTTTCACTACATGGTGGAAAAGAATGCCGTACATAATATGGACTATTTCAGACATCTGAAGCGGCGAGGAAACGAGGACAAGGTTGCCATTTTTTATCGCATCAAAAATTGAAACCATATCCTTTTCGGCATCAATCAACGTATAGGTGGTGTTGAGTTGTTGCAGCACATGGCAATCTGAGGTTCCTACGAGGGGCACAGTAAAATTCCGTGCCATTCGTACTGCGTGGTGGTTATAATTCAAGCGGGTAGTGTACAGATGGCAAAACTCGATGGCATCAAAAAGTGCGCGCCATCGGATAAGGTTTTTGCCTAGTGATTTCCTGGATGGAAAAAAAGGATGTGGTGCTATAAACAAGGTCTGTCTGTCCTTGAGCTGCATTAGTTCACTGATATTGGGATACATGCGGTGTCTATTGTGAATTTCCGTATAGGCTAAAACATGCTTTCCCTGCACTGACAGCTCAATACCCGGGATCAGGAGAATGCCGCGGTCACGGGCATAATCAGCAAGATGCTGCGAAAACGTCCAGCAGTTATGATTCGTTATAGAAATAACATCAAATCCAAGCTCAGCAGCACGGTCAATCAGTGCATAGGCATTGTACTCTATAAAACTATCAGCGACATCCTCGCAGGTATGAATATGCAGGTCAGCCTTTAACATAGTGCTCCCTATTCAATACATGTCGTTAACCATACTATAACACAGGGATTCAGCACCCTCTATACGAATGGCGCATTATTTTTGAATTATTCAGACATTTTCCAAATTATGGCACAAATAATTTATTGTTCCTAACCTGAGCGATTTATGGTGGTATCACCTGCAGGGCGAAACTCCGTTCCATGACAATGCAGTGCCTATCATCGCGAGTCCCGCAAAGCGGGACGTGGGTATCGTGAGCATTGTGGACAACCGTGGGGCTGCACTATCAGTTAATAAATTTCTTTTTGTTAAAAGGATATTCTCCATAACCTCCTATGAAACGATATTCACCTATTTTCTATTATACGTCAGTCGCAAACTTCTTTTTTTTTCTCGGTAACTCTTTATTTATTTTGCTGCCAGTGTACCTTAAGAACCTTGGAGCAACCGAGACCTATATCGGTTTTATGAGCAACATGGATAAAATTTTTATGGTCGCAACGGCAGTCATGCTCGGGTCAATGCTCACACAACATAATAGAGTACTGCAGCTCCGGATCGGCTACGGTCTTTTGCTCCTGACCTATGCCTGTTACCTTCCCCTGACTACGCTTTCGTGGTTTTTGCCGTTTATCCGCATTGCACACGGTATTGGCTTTGCGATTGCTATGATACTCGGCTCAACGATTATCTTCGAACACGTGCCACCACAGCATGCGACAGAAGCAATCGGACTCTACGGAATTACCGGTGCACTGAGCAACGCCGTCAGCCCAGCACTCGGGGAATTTCTTTTGAATAGCGGGGCTCCGCATCAGGTATTGTTTCTTTTATCAGTTATTTTTATTGCTATAAGCTGTTGCATCACCTTTGTTATGCCGCCCACACTGGAGCGCAATAATCGGTTGGATGCCGCTCCCTCCGGTTCCCTCCGCAGGTTGGTGTGCAATGTATATTTTATCCGCTATGGCATTGTTTCTTTTATTTTTGGAGGAGGTTTTGGCGTTCTCATTACGTTTTTGCCGAACTTTGTCAGAACCTGTACCCAGCTTAATTATTCATATTTTTTTGTTACCTATATCGTTATTTTAATCCTGATACGCCTCTTCGGTATGTCGCTGATTACCCGCTACCACCGGAAAACGCTTCTTATATCCGTTTTCCTGATTGGCGCGCTGATGAATGTTCTTTTAAACCATCTTACCTCATTGCCGCTGTTTCTTATAATCAGCATCATGTATGGTATTACCCATGGCGTCTTGTACCCGGTGCTCAATGCACTGATGGTTGAGATTGCTGACAGCGCGCAGCGCGGTAATGCAAATGCGCTGTTTTCAGCACTTTTCAACGCTGGCATGCTTGTCTTTGCCTGCAGCGCAGGATTTTTGATTGATTACACGCAGACCTATCTTGTCGCGTTCAATGTGTGTGCCGGAGCTTTCTTTATTGCATCCATTTTGATAGCCAGCATGAAATCAATTACCCCCTCCCCTCCGACTTGATTTGCACAGGCAACCGTGTATAATGAAAAAAAATGTATTACTTTCACCACAGTTCACCACACCACATCACCCATGAAACACGCTGATTTTGTACATTTGCATGTTCATACCCAATACAGCCTTCTTGACGGTGCTATTCGTCTTGACGACCTCATCCAGCGCGCCCGCGATGAGCACATGCCTGCGCTGGCAATAACCGACCACGGCAACATGTATGGTGCTATCGAGTTTTATCAAAAGGCTCAGCAGCACGGCATAAAGCCTATTCTTGGGTGCGAAGTGTATATTGCACCCGGAAGCAGGTTTTCAAAAGAGCACACCAGCACAAGCCACAAAGAATCCAATCATCACCTGGTGCTCCTTGCACTCAATACCGAAGGCTATCATAACCTTATCAAATTGGTTTCTCGCGCATCACTTGAGGGCTTCTACTATAGACCGCGCATTGACAAAGAGCTTCTCCGCTCCCATAACGCTGGGCTTATTGCACTTTCAGCGTGCTTACATGGTGAAATCCCCGACGCAATTCTCACTCAGGGAATAGACAAGGCGCTTGCAATTGCCGATGAATACCGAAGTATCTTTGATGACAACCGGTTTTATCTTGAGCTGCAGCAGAACGGCATTGATGATCAGCGCACGGTGAATGAGGGGCTGCTGGAAATTTCTAAAAAACTTAGTCTGCCGCTGGTTGCTACCAACGACTGTCATTACCTCACGCCTGAAGATGCCCTGTCCCATGAAGTACTGCTGTGCATTCAAACCAATAAAAAAATGAGTGACGCTGACCGTATGCGGTTCCAAACCAATGACCTCTACTTCAAAAAACCCGAAGACATGCTCCAGGCTTTTGCACATATCCCGGAAGCAACAAAAAACACCATTGCTATTGCTGAGCGGTGCAACCTCTCGCTGAAGTTTTACGACTATAAATTCCCTCGCTACGAACCGCCACAGGGTGTAACGCTCCAACAATATTTTGAAGAGCTTGCCCGCTCAGGGTTACAGCAGCGGCTTGAGCGCATTCGTGCAACCAAGCCACAGTTTTATGAGCAGCAGGTTGCGCAGTACTGGAAGCGACTCGAAGATGAAATCAGAATGATTATTCAGATGAATTTCACAGCATATTTTCTGATTGTTTCAGACTTTATCAGATATGCCAAACACAACGGGTGTCCGGTAGGGCCGGGTCGTGGTTCAGCAGCCGGCAGCCTTGTTGCCTATGCCCTTGAAATTACGGAAATTGATCCGATCCAGCACGGACTGTTGTTTGAGCGTTTCCTTAATCCTGAACGCGTGTCGCCGCCTGATATTGATGTTGACTTCTGCATGGAAAATCGAGATCGGATCATCAGATATGTCACCGAGAAATACGGTAAAGACAATGTCGCACAAATTATCACCTTCGGGAAAATGCTTGCCAAAGCCGTTATCCGCGACGTCGGTCGCGCCCTTGATATGCCATATAAAGAAGTAGATGCCATCGCAAAACTTATCCCTGATGACTTAGGCATCACCATTGACAAAGCTCTGGCAAAAGAGCCGCGGCTCCGTGAGCTCATGGATGCCAATCCACAGGTGCAACAGCTCATAACCATCTCGAAATCACTCGAAGGGCTTACCCGGCATGCCTCAACGCATGCTGCAGGTGTGGTGATTGCTGATGCACCCCTTGAAAACTATCTCCCGCTCTGTCGAGGTACCAAAGGTGAAGTCATCACCCAATATGCCATGAACGATGTGGCAAGCATTGGGCTGATAAAGTTTGACTTTCTGGGATTGCGAACCTTAACGGTCATTGCTAAAACAATCGAACTCATCAAAGCAATGCCTGAGGCAAACGTCCCCGACATAAACAACCTCCCCCTTGATGATCCTGCAACCTACGAACTGCTCGGTTCTGGCGATACGGACGGGATTTTTCAGCTTGAGAGTCCGGGCATGCGTGACTTGCTTCTGAAAATTAAACCATCCTCAATTGATGATCTTGCTGCCCTACTTGCGCTGTATCGGCCAGGACCGCTTGGCAGCGGTATGGTTGAAGACTTTATAAAAGCCAAACACGGCGAAATCAAAGTCACCTATGAACTTCCTCAGCTTGAAGATATCCTAAAGGAAACCTATGGTGTTATCCTGTATCAGGAACAGGTGATGAGAATCGCAAGCACCCTTGCCAACTTCTCCCTTGCTGATGCTGATATTCTGCGCAGGGCAATGGGGAAGAAAAAACCTGCTGAAATGGCAAAGCAAAAGGAAAAATTCCTTGAAGGTTCCCGCGCCAATAAAATTAATCTGCAAAAAGCCGAGATCATTTTTGATCGAATGGCAAAGTTTGCCGAGTACGGCTTTAACAAATCCCATAGCACCGCCTACGCGTATATTACCTACCAGACTGCCTATCTCAAAGCTCATTATCCCGTTGCGTTCATGGCAGCGCTTTTGAGTTCTGAAATGGACAACACTGATAAAGTTGTTGCCCATATCAACGTCTGCCGCGACAGGAAAATTGAGGTATTGCCGCCTGATGTAAATGAGAGCGATCAGGACTTTAAGGTACGAGGTTCTAAAATCCGCTTTGGACTTGCCGCAGTAAAAAATGTCGGACAGGCAGCAATCGAGTCAATACTGTCAGCTCGTGCACGGGGTGGACCGTTTCTGTCCCTGCAAGACTTCTGCTCCCGAATTGACATGCGGAAAGTGAACAAAAAAGTTCTTGAAAGCCTTATTAAGTGCGGTGCCTTTGATTCATTTGGTCTCAAGCGTTCTCAGATGATGGCAGTGATTGAAGAGCTGACCAGCATGATACAAAAACTGCAGCGTGAGCGGGCACGGAATCAACTGCACATGTTCGATACCTTCAACGGCTCAACAGGTGCAAGCGACCTGATAACCATCACGTATCCGGATATCCCTGAATGGAGCCAAAAGGAGATGCTTGCCTATGAAAAGGAGTGCCTTGGTTTCTATATCACCGGGCACCCGCTTGATAATTTTACCGATCTGCTCAAGGCATACACAACCTCGTCGGTTGCCGCTGCCCTTGAGGAAACACGGGAAAAAACCGTTATCATCGGCGGTCTGGTGAGTGCTTTGAAACAAATCTCAACAAAAAAAGGGGCACCAATGGCTTTTGTGACCTTTGAAGACCTTACAGGATCAATCGAAGTCATTGTCTTTCCCGAACTCTACCGCACCGCTGACGCCCTGCTTAAAACCGAGCATCCGCTGCTGGTTAAAGGGAAACTGAGCATTGAAGAAAAAAATGGCAATCGGCTGCTTGCAAGCGATATCGTACCGATTGAACGCGGCTATGAGATTATAACTCCTGAGGTGCATATCACCTGCCCCATCAGCAGACTGACGCCGATAGAGCTGGGGAGGCTCCAACGGATTATTAAAGACAATCCCGGCAAATCGAAAGTTTTTATGCATATTGTCGTACCAAATACTGCTGAAGCGGTCATTGGTTTCGGTGACGCGTATATGGCAAGTGCCTCTCCGCTGCTGGTCTCTGAAATGGAATCTGTATTTGGAAAACAGAGTGTGAGCTTCAGGTGATAGAGATACCAGAATGTACGAAGAGCGTCACTACCGGAGCCGGTCATCAACGCCGGGGTTGTCTTCATTTATCGTCTCCGTGAAAGAAACCGATCTTTTCATCACTGCTGACAAGGATTACACAATACAAGCGCGTGATGCAGTGATTCAGGCTCGTTTCTGGATTGAAAACTATATTCATCATAATCCTCTCTTCCACACCTCTCTCCGCCCCATCCCTTTGGAACCTCATGCACCACCGATTATCAAGAACATGATCACAGCTTCTACAGCCTGCTCAGTCGGTCCGATGGCTGCAGTAGCTGGTGCGATTGCTGAATATGTCGGCAACCAGCTCCGTGCCCTCTCGCCTGAAGTGATTGTAGAAAACGGTGGTGATATTTATCTTTCCGTGCAGCGTGATATTACCGTTGGCATCTTTGCCGGCTCCTCGCCGCTTTCACAGCGCATCGGGCTTCGCATACGTCCTGAAACAACGCCCCTTGGCATCGGTACCTCCTCGGGCACCGTCGGGCATTCTCTGAGCTTTGGAAAAGCTGATGCAGCAACGGTTCTTGCACCGTCTGCTACGCTTGCCGATGCTGCAGCAACTGCCCTTGGCAATATGGTCTCTACAAAAGATGATATTGCAGCAGCTCTTGAGAAAGTGCACCATATTCCGGGCATTACCGGTGCACTGATAATTCTGGGCGATGCCCTTGGCGCATGGGGAGAGCTTGATATCGTAGAACTGTAATCCATGAGCAATCAACGCTCATTTTTAGCAGAAACGATCCGATAATATTTTCAAATAAACGACAAACTTTGCAAAATTTTTTTCAGGAAACAGAGAAGCAGGAGCTCCGATCCACCAATGCAACGTCTCTGGGCACCTTGGCGCATTCGCTATATTCTGGGTAAAAAAGAAAAAGGCTGCTTTTTGTGCTACGGTCGCAGCCCAGCCGCACGTCGTGCACGTTACGTGCTTACCGAGAGCCGATCCGCTGCAGTACTGCTCAATAAATATCCCTATGCAGCCGCTCATCTTCTGGTTATACCGACACGGCATGTGAGTAGTCTTGAAAATCTTTCCGATGAAGAGCTCTCCGACCTGATGATGCTGGTACGTGGGTCATCGGCAGCACTGCGCAAAGCGCTGCAGCCGGATGGGATGAACATTGGTATCAACCTTGGCAAAGCTGCTGGTGCTGGTCTTGAAGAGCATCTTCATGTACATCTGGTGCCCCGGTGGAACGGCGATCATAATTTTATGCCGATCGTATCAAACACCATGGTGATCTCTGAGTATCTTGATGATACCTATAAACGACTTGTGCCTTTTTTTAAGACTCTTGGAGAGCAGCGGTGAAGCAACTGTTGTGGAAGATAATACACCTGAGAGCGGCACGCGTTTATCTATGTATGCTCGGGGCACTGTTGATAGCACTTGAGCAACCTGCTGGAGCTCAAAACTGCGCCCTACTTACTGCAGCAGCCCACACCTCTGATAATGAATCTGATATCTTAACGTTTGCGGTGAATCGTGAGATTACCATAAAGTCAGCGGTTCTTGATAAAAACAGAGCCACTGGTCTTCCCGTGCGTGTGTACATTGATTTTTACGATACCTGTCTCTCACCACAAGTTCCCAAAACACTCTCGCCGCGTTCCACGCTCATTGAACGAATCAGAATTGCACAGCGCCAGCCGACTACGGTGCGGGTAGTGTGCGAAGTTACCCATCTTTTAAAAAGATCCTCCTATTCCATCACGCATGATGCAGCAAAAGGGTTGGTTGAGGTACGGTTTCCGTCTGTTAAGAAGGCTCAGGCAAAAAAACAACGAATCTCTGCTCCTCCTTCAGCTTCCCTTCCAATTAAATCAAAAATATCAGTTAAAACAGCAACCATGCCTCCCTCGCCTCGAAGAGAACCCCTCAGTGCACCACCCTCACCTCAGGCTTCAACTGGTGTAGCTCAGTCTTCATCAGAACTTAAAAAACCTCATTCAGACCACTGTCTTATAGTTATTGACCCCGGTCATGGCGGAAAAGACCCCGGTGCCATCGGTTTCAGCGGAATTCAGGAAAAAGATGTCTGCCTTGCCCTGGCAAAAGTCGTTAAAAAGCGTCTTGAACAAGAATCCTGGTGTACGGCTATCCTGACCCGCACCGATGACAGATTTGTTTCGCTTTCTGAACGAGCAAAAATAGCCAATGCACATAACGCCAATCTCTTTATATCCTTGCATACCAATGCACACGATGATGCAACGTTGACCGGAATCGAAACCTACTATCTTGCTTTCTCCTCTGATGAGGATGCCCGTCGCGTAGCCGCCCGTGAAAACTTTACCTCACCTGAAGCAATTGGCGATCTTGAAATGATACTGTTTGACCTTCTTCAGAGCACTAAGATAAATGCTTCAAGCATTTTTGCCGGTCATATCCATAATGCCTTGATTGGGAAACTGACCCAGCACTACACTGCAGTGCGCAATCTTGGTGTGAAACACGCGCCGCTCCGGGTGCTGATTGATGCTGACATGCCGTGCGTCATTATTGAAGTTGCTTTCATTACCAATCCTGATGAAGCACGTCGTCTGACTTCCATCGAACACCAGCAGCTCCTTGCTGATGCTATCGTCGAAGGCATCCGCAGTTTTAAGTCATCGTCAGCATTCGCTGCATACAGTGTCCAGCCGCAGCGTTTCTAACCTCAGATGCAGTTCCCTACCCCCTCGTACATCCGTTCGTTCCATTTCAAGCCCAGTAAAAAACATGGTCAAAACTTTTTAGTTGATAAAAACATTGCTGAAAAAACAATTGCAGCAGCTTCGCTTTCCGCTCATGAGGTTGTTGTTGAAATCGGACCCGGGCTTGGCTCACTGACACTGCTGCTCCATAGCCGTGCCATCACTGCCTATTGTTATGAATTGGACAAGCGTCTCTATGAAATCCTCAGCTCCTCACTACCCCAGCCCTCAACAGTCAGGATTGAACATAAAGATATCCTGACCGTTTCCTTGAGTACTGTGGCAGCCCGTCATGGTTCGGTGGTGCTGCTCGGAAGCATACCCTATTCATTGACGACACCGATTCTCTTAAAATTTCTTGAAGAAAGCAGCTCTCTTGCTCGGGCAGTTTTCATTGTCCAGAAAGAAGTAGCTGAACGTCTGTGTGCCTGCCCCGGCTCAAAAACCTACGGTATCCTCTCTGTTTACTGTGCTGCTTACGCAACGCCGACTTTGCTTTTTTCAATTCCTCCTTCCTGCTTCTATCCAGTGCCCGAAGTGGACTCTGCAGCGATTATGCTAGTACCCCGCCGTGATCACTACTGGCATGATGCATACGAAGTTTTTTTCAGAATGGTTGTTCGTCGTGCCTTTGGACATCGTCGAAAAATCCTTGCAAACACTCTTAAAAGCATAGTGAAAACGCACAGGCTTGATCAACAAATCATTTCACGTGTATGCTCTGAAACTGGCATTGATATACAGCGCAGACCTGAGACACTTTCTGTTGATGAGTGGTACCGACTTGCTTCGTTTTTACAGAGCCACCTGCATGCTGACGGTTAGAAAATAATTATGTGGTGTTGTCAGAATAATTGGGGAAAGCAAGCGTCGAGAGGTGGAAAGTCAGGGGTCAGAACTTATTATGTACCGTTTATGGCTCACGTATGAAGTGATGTAACGGTGGTGCACTATGCAGCGATTCATCTGTGACAGCATGCTCGGGAGTCTTGCCCGACAGATGCGTATGGCGGGTATTGATACTGACTATTGGCGAAAAGGTGACCGGTTAGCTCTCATAGCGCAAGCACATCGTGAAAAGCGGATTGTGCTCACCCGTGCCCGGGCATTTCTTTCCCCACGGTTTGATCAGACGGCACTGTATTTTGTCAACGCGCAGGATATTACCGCTCAATTTATGGAGGTGGTGCGTTATTTTTCACTTTCCCTTGATGAAGACCGTCTCCTGTCACGGTGTCTTCGGTGCAACACGGAACTTATAAAAATGCAGAAAAAAGATGTAGTAGGACAAGTTCCTGAGTATATCTATCATGCTATAAGCGATTTCTCCTCTTGCCCTCACTGTCATAAAGTTTTTTGGAAAGGAACGCATTATAAAAACATGTTACAGAATTTAAAAACGTATCATAAATAATTAACATTGCTATCAGTTTTTTGATATTGTTTATTGCCCTGCAGAAAAATTTTGCTCTGATCTAATTTATGTATTGCACATTTCCAATATGCAGCTATACTAAGTAACTACGTTCCTCACTCGTACTTGTGAACGCTCATGCAATCAGAACAACGAAAATATCCACGCCTTATTCCTGTCCGTGATGTATTTGCAGCTCTTGGCAGGGGTATAACAAGGGTCGGAAAAGTCAGAGATATCAGCAAAAATGGATCATCGTTTGAATACATAGTCCATGCTGATATTGTGCAGAAAATAGCTCATGAAATAGATATTTTTATTCCCGGTGAAGAGTTCTATCTTGCCGATATTCCCTGCAGGATTGTTTACGATATCCCGATCAACAAAGACAATACGTTTACCGCACCGTTTATTCCCAAACGCTGTGGCATACAATTTGGTGACCTGACAGAAAGCCAACTTCAGCGACTTGAATATTTTTTGTCGTGCTTCACACGATCACCTTCCCCTCGTCCTCAACGCAGGGCAGACCAAAACATCACCTATCAGCCTTCAGTTTAACCGTTTCAGTCTGTTGTTGTATGATCACGTTGCGCAAGTTTTCCGCAGCGCGCAAGTTCATTGCAAACAAATGAAAGATTCAGCGAAGAAAGTGTACTGGAATACGGCAATCCGGTCGGTATATCCCAGCCTCGCAACCGGTAGTACTCATCTTTCATGTGTTCAAAAGCCTGCCGGTCAAATACCCTTCCTTTAATGCTCACAACCGAAGCGCCAGGACCGGGGAACTCAAGGTCAGGATTAAAGACACCGATGATCCCTTCATCATGTTCAATCGGATCGGTAAAATGAAACTCATTGAGTGCATCATCCAGTCTTCCCCGTTTACCTTCCCGAAGCGCAACCGCGCGCTGTAGGTTAACTGCCCGCTCTCCGAACCTGAGCAGTTTTTGTTCGTCGACAGACATGCCGGTTACTGCTCCGAGCAGCTCTGCCTCAAGTGTCGGGTCGCCGATGCCGTCATCGGTCTTGTCTGAATCAAGCAGTGGATAGAAACGGTCGCAGGCTACTAACGCTTCTTTAGCATGGCTTCTGTTCTGTATGAAGTAAGCAGCCTGTGCTTTGCCGTCAAAAGAGGTAAAATCAACCGCTATTTCCGAGCCCCATACCCGTCGGGCGATATTCTGAAGTCGTTCTGTTGTAAGTGATGACATCATTCCGCTTGTCGTATACCAAAAAATCCACTTCATCACGGTAAAGCTGTATTCGTGGAGCTGGATGATAGGATTGCGGGTTTCGGTAGCGTACAAAAGCGCATTGGCATAAAAAATACGTGGACCATAGGAATCTGCTGCATAGCCGTGTTCGGTAATTCTGCGCAGCGCAAGTGCTGCCGTTTCATTGCCGTGTTCAAGGGAAAGCCGCCGGGTACCTTCGGCAAGTCGGGCACCATATTCCTTTTTGTAGGTCACCTTTTCTGTAAATGCTTTGATAAACTCAAGACTCCCGATCTTGTCCAAAGGAAGTCCTGTTGTTGCAGCATCAAGCAGTCCCTGTGAATAACAGGTATCAAGAAACCATATCAAATTCGTTGTCTCGCTTGTACAGAGTCCATACTGATTGCACAGTTCAATGGCCGTAAACGGATGCTCTGATGCTTCACCATGATAGCGCTGATCCCATGCATTGTAATAATGTGACGAGGCACACATCTGGAGCACCTGAGACGAACCTGAGACATGGCTGAAATATGCCCTCGTGCATCCTGCGGGGCATGCAAAACAGGGAGCGTTTTTCCCTCGTTCAATGCCTTTGAGCATTGGTTCACTCAAATAGAGCACCTCATTTTGCCCTTTACGTAGCGTTCGTATTCTATTGTTAATGAACTGCAGGCTTGCAGAATCAGCTATTCTCACCGTGCCGCTGCCAAACACCACGATGGCTTTGAGGTTTTTTGACCCCATCACTGCGCCCATGCCGTTTGAAAGACTGCCGCCTTGGTCGGTTCCTGCAGTTGCAAACCGCACAAGGTTTTCCCCTGCAGGTCCAATACAAACAATCCGTGCCGCTGTATTATGGGATTTTTTGAGCAGGTGCATTGTCTGGACAATGGTTTTTCCGCGCAGCCCTGTTGCATCCTGTAGCGTAACGCGTTCGTCTTCAATACAAAGATAGGAAAGCCGTGCTGCCTTGCCGGTAATCACGATGCCATCATAGCCAGCTTTCTTTATAGCTGCACCCAAAAAACCACCTGCGTTCCCGAAAGCAAACTGCTCAGGATACAAATATGGAGATTTTGCCGCCATAATCCAGCGCGAACAGGCAACTGCCGAGGTTCCCCCAAGGGGTCCTGGGAAAATCATGAGAACATTTTCAGGGTCAAATGCAGACCCATCAGGTCGTACCATATCCCAGTAGAGACGCGTTGCAAGTGCTCTGCCGCCGATCCATTCACCGAGCATGTCGTAAAGGGATCGTTTTTCAATCGTGCCGCTTGTTAAATCAACAAACAGAACCACTCCCTGCCAGCCGTATGTTTTCTTTGCCATAGCGTGCTGTTCTCCTCTTGTATGAATTTCTCCGTCGAACGTTCCTCCCCAGTTTCCTTATGCACCCATAAATTCTATATCCTACAAAAAAGTACTGAGTGCCGAGCAAACCTTAGCACCGCTCCACACAATAAAGGGGTCTATGATAAAGGTAACCGGTATCATTTTGCTTTCTTGTCTCTGATGATTTTGTTCTTAAGCCCCTCCGGTGAGGGAGGGGTGCGGGGAGGGCTTTTCTGCCCCCACCCAACCTTCCCCTGGTCCCGCAGAGCGGGATCTACGACCGGGGAGGCTTACTGAAA
>Ga0209162_1000733_pt1 | contig 34592 bp, 37 predicted proteins | sample YNPNPMetaG_FD_187121 | JGI IMG/M metagenome (GOLD analysis project Ga0209162, IMG submission 187121) | Anoxygenic and chlorotrophic microbial mat microbial communities from Yellowstone National Park, USA - YNP NP MetaG (SPAdes) (version 2) ...
GCCCAGGCGCTGGGACACCGGGAGAATGAGGTGCCAGGCCCGGGAGAGCATCCTTTCTAAAAGCGCTTCCGGTCCACGCCCGGGCACAGGCACACCGGTGCAGGCGGGAAAGGACAAGCGGCCGGGGGGGCCGGGCGGTGTGGAAAGTTTGACCGGTGCCAGGCCTGGGAGAGCTGCCATCTTTTTTACCAATCGCCACCTCGCCTTGCCCAGGCGCTGGGACACCGGGAGAATGAGGTGCCAGGCCCGGGAGAGCATCCTTTCTAAAAGCGCTTCCGGTCCACGCCCGGGCACAGGCACACCGGTGCAGGCGGGAAAGGACAAGCGGCCGGGGTCTATCTTCTGGCGCAGACCTCTCCGGCCGTGATGGGGGCACCTACGTGTGCCTTGTGTGTGTTATTCCAGCTCGAGGGCTATGTCCAGGGAGCGGAAGCTGTGGGTGAGGGCGCCCACGGATATATAGTCCACCCCCGTGGCCGCCACTTCCTCCAACCTCTCTAAGGTGATGCCGCCGGAGGCCTCCAGGCGGGCCCTCTTGGCCACCAGGCGCACCGCCTCCCTCATCGTCGAGGTATCCATGTTGTCGAGCATGATGGTCTCCGCGCCCGCCTCCAGGGCCTCCCGCACCTGCTTAAGATCCTGCGCTTCCACCTCCACTGGCAGGGAGCTCCCGTATTCCTCTCTCACCAGCCGCAGGGCCATCTCCACCCCACCCACCGCCCGGATATGGTTGTCTTTGATCAGCACCGCATCGAACAGGCCCATGCGGTGGTTGACCCCTCCCCCCACCCGCACCGCGTATTTCTCCAGCACCCGCAGGCCGGGCGTGGTCTTGCGGGTGTCCCTGATCTCCACCCCGTAAGGCGCGGCCCTGCGCACGAAGGCGGCGGTGAGGGTGGCGATGCCGGAGAGGCGCTGCAGGAAGTTGAGGGCGGTGCGCTCGCCCTCCAGGATGGGCAGCAGGGGACCCTCCACCCGGGCCAGAAGCGTCCCCTCACCCACCTCCTCGCCCTCGGAGACCAGCGGCGTGAAGGCGACCCGGGGGTCGAGCAAACGGAACACGCAGGAGGCCACGGGGAGCCCGGCCACCCTTCCTCCATCCCGCATGATGAAATGACCTCCGCCGCGGTCCTCGGGGGTCAGGAGAGCCCGGGAGGTGATGTCGCCCCTGCTCCCTAGATCCTCGTCCAGGGCCAACCGCACCGCCTCCATCATCTCCCGCAGCAGCATGGTCATCTCCTTTTTAGGCGGTAGCCGGGCGCATCGTGCAGGGACCCTGCCGCCCGGGTATAGGCGCAGAGACCGCCGTCATCGCGGCGGTAGATTATGTGCTTCCTCCATTCCTCTCGCATGGCGGGATGATCGACGCGGAAGTGGCATCCTCGGCTTTCCTCCCGCATCATCGCCGCCTGCACCATCAGGTTGGCCAGAGTGAGCATGTTCTGGACCTCGAAACCAGCGGGGGTGCGGTATTCCGATTGCAGCACGTCTATGTTCTCCTGCAGGAAGAGGGAGGCCTCCCCCAGCCCTTCCCGGCTGCGGCGGTATCCCATGTTGTCCTGCATCATCTGCTGGATGAGCCCCCGCAACAGGCGGGGAGTGATGCGGGAACGCCGCCTCTCGAAGTGGTATTCCATGCGAGGCGGGTCCTCGGGGTCCCATGAGCTCATCCTCTCCTCCACCGCCTTTCCGATGCGGTGGCTGAAGACCAGCCCCTCCAGCAAGCTGTTGGAAGCCAGCCGGTTGGCCCCGTGCACCCCGGTGCAGGCCACCTCCCCGCAGGCATACAGACCGGGGACCAGGGTCCGGCCCCAGGCGTCGGCGACCACTCCCCCACTCATGTAATGGGCGGCAGGGGATACCGGTATGGGGTGGCGGGTTATGTCGATGCCCGCCTCCAGGCAGTGCTGGTAGATGTTGGGAAACCTTTCCATGATCCGCTCGGCCCCGATGGGCGTGGCATCCAGCAGCAGGTGGTCCACTCCCAGCTCCTTCATCACCTTGACCATCTCGTTGACCACCACGTCCCGGGGCGCGAGCTCCTTGAGGGGATGAGCCCCTTCCATGAAGCGCCTGCCGGCCTGGTCCACCAGCAGCGCCCCCTCTCCCCGCAGCGCCTCGCTGATGAGCCAGCGGGGCGTTTCGGGGAGATGCAGGGATGTGGGGTGGAACTGCATGAACTCGATGTCGGAGACCTCCGCCCCGGCCCGCAGGGCCATGGCGACACCGTCACCGGTGCAGATGGCCGGGTTGGTGGTGACGGCGTACAGCTGGCCCATGCCCCCCAGGGCAAGCACTACCGCGGGTGAGTGGAAGAAACAGATCTCGCCCCTCTCTCCGTCCAGGGCCAGGAGCCCCTCGCAGCCCCGCCGGGTGGTGACCACATCGATGACGTAGTGGTTCTCGAAGACCCGGATACGCTCCTCGCGCCGCAGCACCCTGGCCAGGCTGGCCTCCACCTCCGAACCGGTGGCGTCTCCCTGGGCATAAGCGACTCTGGGTCGGGAATGCCCTCCCTCCCTGGTCAGGGCCAACCTCCCCCCCACCCGGTCGAACCGGGCCCCGATGTCTTCGACCAGGTGGCGCACCCGTTCGGGTCCCTCCTTAACCAGGATGTCCACCATGCGCTCCTCGCAAAGGCCCTTGCCCGCTTCCAAGGTGTCCATCTTGTGCAGCTCGGGAGAGTCCCCTGCATCTAGGGCTGAAGCTATCCCACCCTGGGCTCTGCTAGTAGCGGTCTGGTCGAGGGTGGTCTTGGTGAGCACGGCCACCCGAAGGCTGGCTGATGCAGCTAGGGCGGCCGACAAGCCGGCAACCCCGCTTCCCACCACCACCACGGGGTAGCTCTCGGTGGGGATTTTCTCCAGGGAGAAGTTGATCAGATAACGGGGCATGGTTCATCCCAGCGAAACCATGCGCTCCACCGCCCGCAGGGCGCGGACGCGCGTTGCCTCCGGAACCTTTACGCGCGGCTCGAGTTCGCGCAGGGAGCGTAGCACCTTCTTCAGCGTGACCAGCTTCATGTTTGGACAGAGCGCACCTCCCGGAGGGAAGATGAAGGTCTTGTCGGGGTTCTCCCTTCGCAAGCGGAAGAGCATTCCTTCCTCCGAACCCACGATAACCTCACGGGCCTTGGTGCGGGAGGCGAACCGGTAGATGCCCTCGGTGCTGGCGACCTCGTGGGCCAGGCGCAGTACCTCTTCCCGACATTCGGGGTGGGCGACGAACACCGCCCGGGGGTGTTTTTCCAGCAGGTCCTCGATCTCGCGGGCGGTGATGCGGTCGTGCACGGGGCAGCAGCCATCCCAGGCGATGATCTCCTTCCCCGTGGCCCTGCGGACGTAATCCCCCAGATTGCGGTCGGGGGTGAAGATGATCCGCTCCGAGGGGACCGCTCTCACCACCTCCACCGCGTTGCCGGAGGTGCAGCAGTAATCGCTCTCGGCCTTGACCTCAGCGCTGGAGTTCACGTAGGTTACCACCGGCACCCCCGGATACTCCTCCCGTAGCCTGCGCAGGTCCTCCGCCCGCACCGTATCGGCCAGGGGACAACCTGCATCCAGGTCGGGGAGCAGGGTCACCTTTTCCGGAGAGAGTATGTCGGCGGTTTCCGCCATGAAGAACACTCCGCAGAAGACGATGACGTCCGCCTCGGTGGAAGCCGCCAGGCGGGCCAGTCCCAACGAATCTCCGCGGTGGTCGGCGATCTCCTGGATCTCGGCCCGCTGGTAATTGTGCGCCAGGATCACCGCCCTTCTTTCTCGCTTGAGTTGCTGGATCTCGCGGATGACCTCAGCCGTGGCTTCTTCGTTCAAGTCTTCCTCCAGGGGGGGAGCCGGTCCGCTGAGCCGGCGACGCTTTTAACAGGTGTCGTCGGGGTCCACGTGGTCCTCCACGCGGACCAAGGCGTTGTTCTCGTCGACGTAGACGATCCTCGGCTTGAAGGAACGCGCTTCCGCGTCCTCCATGTAAACGTAGGAGAAGATGATGACGCGGTCGCCGCGGTGGATGAGACGGGCGGCCGCCCCGTTGATGCAGATGGTGCCGCTCCCCTCCTCGCCCTCGATGGCGTAGGTCTCCAGGCGGTTGCCGTTGTCGATGTCCACCACTTGTACTCTTTCATAGGGGACGATGTCGGCCTCCGTCATCAGGCCGCGGTCTATGGTGATGCTGCCGACATAATGAAGGTCCGCTTCCGTCACCGTGGCCCGGTGTATCTTGCTCTTGAGCATTATCCTCTGCATATGGCCTCCATCGCTGCGACCTGCGGATCCATCCTAATCCTCCAATAACAGGGGGATGTTGTCAATAAGACGGGCGCGGCCCACGCGCGCCGCCACCGCCAGCAACACCTCCCCTCGAAGCTCCCGCAGAGGGCGGAGGTCCCGGCCGTCGTAGACTCCCAGGTATTCCACCTCAATCTCCGGCTCTTTCCTCAGTACCTCCCGCATGGCCGCCTCCACGGCTCCGGCGTCGCGTTCCCCACCCTCGATAAGCCGGCGCCCCGCCTCAAGGGCATGGTAGAGGAGACAAGCCTTCCCCCTCTCCGCGGGGCTCAGGTAGATATTGCGCGAACTCATGGCCAGGCCGTCCGGCTCGCGCACCGTGGGGCACACCCTTATCTCAACGTCGAAATCCAGATCCTCTACCATCTTGCTGATCACCCGGGCCTGCTGAGCGTCCTTCTGCCCGAAATAAGCGCGTTGGGCGGGGATGATGTGGAAGAGCTTGGCCACCACCGTGGTGACCCCCTCGAAATGTCCGGGGCGGAAGGCGCCGCAGAGCCCTTCGGTGATTTCTTCCACGCGGACCCGGGTGAGGAACCGCCGGGGATACATCTCCCCTTCGTCGGGATGGAAGACGTAGTCAACTCCCTCCGCCTCCACCAGGCGGCAGTCCCTCTCCAGGTCGCGGGGGTAATCGGTCAGGTCCTCCCGCGGCCCGAACTGCAAGGGGTTCACGAATATGCTCACCACCACCACGTCATTTTCTTGACGCGCCGCTCTGATGAGGGATAGGTGACCCTCGTGGAGGTAGCCCATGGTAGGGACAAAACCCACCATCCTGCCCTGCCCGCGGAGCTCCATCACCTTCTCCCGCATGGCCTTCTTATCGCTGATCAGCTCCATCCTGCCATCCTAATACCCTGATCACGCCTGCGAGCTATTCCCTCAGGTGTTTGAGCAATAGGTCCTCGATCTCGTCCCCCCGCGCCCCGCTCAACCCCGGCCTGGCCAGGTCCAGGGCATATAAGGAGAGGGCCGCGTAGGCCTTGAGGGCGGCCTCGTCTCCCAGCTCCTCCAGCGTATCCAGGTGACGGCGGATCACTCCTATATCGCCGCGCGCCACTGGACCGGTAAGCGCTCCCTCCGTGCCGAAGCGGCGCAGGTTGTCCAAGGTCCCCTCGATGAGCGGGAGCAGGGCCTTGAGGGCGGCCTCCCCCTCCATCCCGATCTCCTGGTAGACGAGCTCCGCCGCGTGCTCCAGCGCCACCAACAGGTTGCTGGCCATGACCGCCCCCAGGTGATAAAGGGGCTTGTGGCGCTCCTCCAGGATGACCGGCTCGCCCCCCAGCCTCCTCACCAGCCAAGCGGCCCACTCCTCCCCCCGACTGCTCCGGGCAGTGATGGCGAATACGGTGCCGGGTATCTTCCTGATCGCCGTGCGCACGTCGGCGAAGGTCTGGAGGGGATGGATGCAGAGTATCTCCGCGCCTTTCTCCGCCGCCGCCTCCAGAACGTCCAGCTTCATCATCCCGCTCATGTGCGCCACCCGGCGGGTGCGGTCCAGAGGAAGGGAAGCCGCCAGGTCCAGGCAGGCTTCGGCGATGTTGTCGTCGGGCGGTGTGAGGATGAAGTTGTCGGCCTCAGGCGGCACTTCCCGCAGATCGGTGGTAAGAACGGCATCCTTTATATATCTTCCCGCCTTCTTCAGAGAGGCCTCGCTGCGTGATACCACCGCCTCGACCTTGCCCCCCTTTTTCTGGATGAGATGGCCCATGGCCGTTCCCACCCTGCCGGCACCCACGATGACGAAGCGGTCTCGCCAGCCCTCACTCATATCTCATCACTCCCAACCTCTCCCGCTCGTCCAGGGAAGAAAGACAATCAACAAGGCGGCGCCCGTCCGGAAGCTCGAAGCCGGGGTCCAACTCCAGAAGGGGCACCAGCACGAAGGCGCGCCCCGCCATCTCCGGGTGGGGCAAGGTCAGCTCGCCGTCCTCGATGACCTCGTCCCCGAAGAGCAGGATGTCGATGTCGATCAGCCGGGGACCCCAACGCCTCTCCCTGACCCTCCCCATCTCCTTCTCCACTTCCAGGCAGCGGCGCAGCAGCGCGTGGGGGTCCAGGGTGGTGCGGATCTCCAGGACCTGGTTGAGGAATTCCGGCTGATCCAGATATCCCACCGGTCTGGTGCGGTAGACGGATGACCGGCTGGTTATCTTGATGCCCGGTGTGCTCTCCAGCAGCCGGGCGGCTCTTTCCAGGTTGGCCTCCCGCTCCCCCAGGTTGGAGCCCAGCCCCAGAAAGGCGCGGGGTCCCTCATATTGCGGGGTCCCGCCCATCCTTCTCCTCCTGCTCGCCGGAAACACCACCGCACTCCACCTCCACCCCCACCCACTCGACCGGGTGAGCCAGAGGAGCTTGCGGCTTACGCACCCTCACCCAGACTCTATCCGCAGGGTAACTTTCCGAGAGTCGCCGAGCCAGCCGCATCACCAGCGTCTCCAGCAGGTCGTACCGCTCCGCGGAGACCAGGGTGTGCACCTCCCGGGTGACTGCATCGTAATCGAGGGCCCGGGAGAGCTCGTCGCTCTCCGCCGCCGGCCCCAGGTCGTAGTCCAGCTCCAGGTCCACCAGGAACACCTGGCCCCTCTCTTTCTCCTCCGGCAGGCAGCCGTGATGGGCGAAGACCTCCAGGCCGCGTACTGTTATCCGTCCCCGCATGCTGCCTCCCGCCCGTCCGGCTCTGCCCTCTTCCCTCAGTCCTTCCTGACCCGCTGCACATAAATGGCTTCGATGACGTCTCCCTGCTGCAGGGAATCCACCACGTCCATGCCCTGGATCACCTCTCCGAACACGGTGTAGTAGGTGCCGACCTGCTCGGAGATGTCCTTGCGGGTGATGAAGAACTCGGTCTGGCTTTTCTCGCTCTGCGGGAGGGCCTGCTGGGACGCCTCCTCCGGCAGGCGGTAGAGGGCCACAGCCCCGCGCACAGCGGGGAGCTTCCCCTCCTGGGGAACCTGCTTCATCTCCTCGGCGTACCTCACCGGGTCCACGTCTTGTTTTGCTTTTTCCTCCAGGGAACGGGCATGGGAACCGGTCTGCACCACGAAGTCCTCCACCCGGTACCAGTTCATGCCCTCGTAGAAACCCGACCTGACCAGGTCGGTGAAGTGCTCAACGGTGTGGGGGGCGGACTCCGGCTTCAGCTCGATGACGATGTCCCCGGTCGGCTGCCTAAGGGTGAGCGTCCGCCCGCTCTCGTCCAGCTCGAAGGCGGTGATCTCCTCGCCCTTGCCCAGCCCGTCCACCACCTCCATGCCTTCCACCACTTCCCCGAAGACGGTGTAGTCCCCATCCAGGTGGGGGGAATCCTGCCGGAGGATATAGAACTCGCAGGTGGCGCTGTCGGGCAGGGGCTTGTTCTCGGCGTCGGAGGGCTTGGCCATGCCCACCGCTCCGCGCAGGTTGGGCAGGGAGATCTCGTCGGGCACCTTCTCCACTCCCTGGTCGCGCTCCCGGGCCGCCTCGAGCTCCCCAGGGTCGATATTGGCGGATGCGTCGCGGTCATGGATCCCGGTCAGAGCTGCGTACTCGTCCACCTGGTAGAACCGTGCGCCGCGGTAGGAGCCGTTGTTCACCAGCGCCTCGATGTGCCGGGTGGTTAGGGGCGCTTCCTTCTCCTTCAGATCCACCACGATGGTGCCCCTACCGGTGACCCTGATGACCAACTGACTGGAGTAGGAAGGCAGGCGCACCAGGATAAGGACCAAAGTCAGGGCCACCAAACCCGAAACCGCCACCACCACCATCGACCACTGCAGCCGCTTTCTTTTCCTGGTGAGCTGCTCCATGCGCCTGCGGCGCTCTTCCTCCCTCCGCTGCTTCTTGAGCCTCTGCGCCTTTCCCATGACCCTGTCTTCCTTCCGGTATTTCCCAAGTCCTCTTCCCGCCGGCCCTGCGCCCCGACTTTTGGGCCTCAGGCCACCGGTCCCTTTTTGCCCCAGATGGCGTCCGCCACCCGGGCCACCCTGACCATCTCCCGGACATCGTGCACCCTGACGATATCCGCACCCCCCGCTATACCCAGCGCCACCGCCGCCGCCGTGCCCTCCAGGCGCTCGCCGGGAGGGAGGTCGAGGATGCGGCCGATGAAGGACTTGCGAGAGGGTCCCAGCAACAGGGGATAGCCCAGAGACTTCAGCTCAGGGAGGCGGCGGATGATCTCCAAGTTGTGGTCCAGGGTCTTGCCGAAGCCGATCCCGGGATCGATGATGATGCGCGACCTCTCGATGCCGGCCTCTTCCGCGGCCTCCGCCCTCTCCAGGAGAAAGGCGGCGATCTCCCCCATGAGGTCGTCGTAGTGCGGGTTATCCTGCATGTCCCGCGGCAGCCCCTGCATGTGCATGAGACAGATGGGGACTCCCGCCTCCGCCACCACCTCGGCCATGCGGGGATCGAGGCGCATGGCCCCGATGTCATTGACCATGGCCGCCCCAGCCCGCAAAGCTTGCTCGGCCACCTCGGACTTGGTGGTGTCAACGCTCACCGGGACGTCGGTTTGCGCGGCCAACTCCTCCACCACCGGGATTACCCGGCGCAGCTCCTCCTCCAGGGAGATGAAATCGGAGCCCGGACGGGTGGATTCCCCCCCGATGTCCAGGATGTCCGCTCCCGCCTCCACCTGGCGCAGGGCTTCCCGCACCGCCGAATCCCGGTCGAAGAAAAGGCCGCCGTCGGAGAACGAATCGGGGGTGACGTTGACGATGCCCATCACCAGGGTGCGCCGCGACAGATCGTATGTGCGTGAACCGATCCGGAGCACCCTCTCCTCCTCCCCGTCCAGGGTCCGCAACAAACCCTCCAGTTCAGTTGCCAGCTGGCGCAGCCCGAAGGGCTGATGGGCCAACTTGCCCACCAGATCGCGGAACTGCCGACGCGTCCCGGAGATGAGGCAGGAGGTGGTGCTCCCGTCGAACCTGAAGACATCCCGGGGCAGGGAGACCTCCCCTCCCAGGGAGAGCATGTTCTGCTTGAGGATATTGGCCGCCCGCGTGTCCAGCCCCTCCACCTTGATCAGGTGATGAACGAGCTTGGGGAGCATGATGGCATAGCCCTCGGAGGAGGGCGCCAGCTGTTCAAGGTGACGACGGGCGTCCTGCAAAGAGCGCACCGTGAGGGCGCGCAGGTTGAACCGCGACCTGGTCGATCCTCCTGCCGGCATTATCTGTCCCTGGTCCGGATGAGGGCCATGGCTTCCGCTCGGGAGGCGGCATTGGTGTGGAAGGTCCCGCGCACCGCCGAGGTGATGGTGAGGGTCCCGGGCTTCTTCACCCCCCGCATGGACATGCACAGGTGCTCGGCTTCGATGACCACCAGAACCCCGCGGGGCTTCAGCGTCTCCACCAGGATGTCGGCAACATCGGTGGTCAGTCGTTCCTGGACCTGCAGGCGCTTGGAGAGCACGTCCACCACCCGCGCCAGCTTGCTTATGCCGGTTATCTGCCCGTGCTCCCCCGGGATGTAGGCCACATGCGCCTTCCCCAGGAAAGGCATGAGGTGGTGCTCGCAGACGGAATAGAGGGGGATGTCCTTGACCACGATCATCTCGTCGTGCTCTTCCGCGAACATGGTGGTCACTACCGACCGGGGGTCGACCTCCATGCCCGAGAAGATCTCCTCGTACATCTTGGCCACCCGTTCGGGGGTATCCCTCAAGCCCTCGCGCTCCAGGTCCTCGCCCACCCCCTCCAGGAGCAGGCGCACGCCTTGCTTGATTTTCTCCCTGTCCAAGGCCGCCTCCTGTCCGCGTCTTATCCGTCGATGAGATAGATTAGCATATATGAAAAGGCGGGGCGGCCGGAGAGCTCGCGGAGTCGGCTCCTCCTTCCTTCTTGCCATGAGCAGGAGAGCTGTCCGCTACCCTTCCCTTACTCTCCCTGGACGGCGGGCCGACCCCTCAACCGCGGCAGGCGGCGCGGCTTCCCGGCGGGGACTTCGGAACCCTCAACGCCCCCGGCATCCTCACCGGGAGGGGAAGATGGCAACTCCCTACCCTCCAACAGGGCCTCCAACTCCTCTTTCTCCAGGGTCTCCCTCTCCATGAGGGCAGTAGCTATGCGGTCCAGCCGCTCCCGTTTCTCGCCAAGGATGCGCCGGGCCTCCGCGTAGGCATCCTCCACCAGCCGCTTGACCTCCTGGTCTATCTCGTATGCGACCTGGTCGCTGTAATCGGGGGTGGCCGCGAAATCGCGCCCCAGGAAGACCTCGCCCTGCTTCTGACCGAGGGTAAGGGGGCCCAAGCGCTCGCTCATCCCGTATTCGCAGACCATCTGGCGGGCGATCCTGGTGGCCCGCTCGATGTCGTTCTGGTCTCCGGTGGTGATCTCCCCGAAGACCATCTCCTCGGCCACCCTTCCCCCCAGCAGCATGGCCAGCTCGCTGATGAGCTCGGAGCGCGTGACCAGGTAGCGGTCCTCCAGGGGAAGGGTCAAAGTGTAGCCGAGGGCGCGGCCCCGGGGGATGATGGAGATCTTATGCACAGGGTCGGCATCGGGCAGGGCATGGGCCACCAAAGCATGGCCGGCCTCGTGGTAGGCGATGATCTCCTTCTCCCGCTCGCTGATCAGCCGGGTCCTCTTCTCCGGCCCCGCCACCACCCGGTCTATGGCTTCCTCCAGCTCGGGCATGTCGATCCGCTTCTTCCCATGCCGCGCCGCCAGGATGGCTGCTTCGTTGACCATGTTGGCCAAGTCGGCCCCGGTGAAACCGGGGGTGCGGCGGGCCAACACCTCCAGGTCCACCTCCTCGTCCAGGGGCTTGTCACGGGTGTGCACCCTGAGGATGGCCTCCCGCCCTTTCAAATCCGGCCGATCCACCACCACCTGCCGGTCGAAACGCCCCGGTCGCAGCAGGGCGGGGTCGAGGATGTCGGGGCGGTTGGTGGCGGCGATGAGGATGACCCCGGTCTTGGTGTCGAAGCCGTCCATCTCCACCAGCAGCTGGTTGAGGGTCTGTTCACGTTCGTCGTGCCCCCCTCCCAGCCCCGCCCCCCGGTGCCTTCCCACCGCGTCTATCTCGTCGATGAAGACTATGGCCGGGGCCGACGACTTGGCCTGCTCAAAGAGGTCGCGTACCCGGGAGGCCCCCACCCCCACGAACATCTCCACGAAATCGGAGCCGGAGATGGAGAAGAAGGGCACGCCCGCCTCACCGGCTACCGCCTTGGCCAGCAGGGTCTTTCCGGTTCCCGGGGGGCCGTAGAGCAGCACCCCTTTGGGTATCTTGGCCCCCAGCGATTGGAACTTGGAGGGGTTCTCCAGGAACTCCTTTATCTCCTGCAGCTCTTCCACCGCCTCGTCCAGGCCGGCGACATCGGCGAAAGTGACCCGCGGGTGGTCCTTGCTGATCATCCGGGCGCGGCTCTTGCCGAAGGACAGGATCTTCCCGCTTCCTCCCTGGGTGCGCTCCAGCAGGAAGAAGAACGCCACCAAGAGGACGAGGAAGGGCAGGACGCTGACGATGAGGCCGAGGAAATCGAAGCCCTTCTGCGGGTCGGTCTTGACCTCCAGGTCGGCATAGGCGGAATACCTGGCGGCCAGCTCGGGATTACTGCTGGATGCCAGGGCGCGGTACTCGGCCAGCGTCCGGGCCAGCTCCCCGGTGTAATCGGCCGGGAAAGCGACCTCGTACTGTTGCCCGTCTCGCAACTCCCCTTTGGCCACGTGGTCCTTGTCGAGGATGGTGACCGTCTTTATCTCGCCCTTCTCCAGCTTCTCTTGGAACCAGCCCAGGTCGTACGATCTCTTCTGGCTGAAGAGGCTGGGGCTCTTGAACCATACCAGCAGGACCAGAAGGACCAAGGCCCCATAGAAGATGGCGGTCCGCAAGCGCCTGCGGTCGTTGTTCACCGCCACGTCCCCCTTCCTCCGGCAACCCGGCCGGCGCGGACATCCGCCACTCCCGTTGCCCGCCATAGAGCGAGGGTGCGTGCTTGGGAGCCGCCGAAGACTTTGGCAACCGGCTGCGGCCGCAGCCCTGTCCTTTCCGTCATCAACCCTCCTCCAGCACGCCGATGTAGGGCAGCTCGCGGTACCTCTCCCCGCAGTCCAGGCCGTATCCGACGATGAAGCGGTCGGGGACCTCGAATCCGCGGTACCTGATATCCACGGGGACCTTCCTCGCCTCCGGCTTGTCCAACAGGACGAAGAGAGAGAGGGAGGAGGGGCCGCGGGCCTTCAGGGTGCGCATGAGATAGTCAAGGGTGATCCCGGTATCCACGATGTCCTCGACCACCAGCAAGTCTCGGCCCCGTACGTCCAGGTCCAAGTCTTTGATGATGCTCACCGCCCCGGATGAGCTGGTCCCCATCCCGTAGCTGGAAACGGCCATGAAATCTATCCGCAAGGGGAGTTCCACGAAACGGATCAGGTCGGCCAGGACCATGAACGCGCCCTTGAGGATGCCCACCATCACCAGCTCGGCACCCTGGTAATCCCGGGTTATCTCCCCTCCCAGATCGCGCAGACGGCTCTCGATCTCCTCCTGGCTTATCAGCACGGGCGGTTTTTCGCTCACGTGATCTCTCCTCGCTTTCTGCCTGCGGGTCGAGCCCGCTGAACACCATACTCTGCGGACGCTCTTCCCCTCCTCCGGCTCAAATACATTGAGCCTCTTCTTCAGATTATAAACCAGCCGGTCGGCTAAACCGAAAACAGCCAGTTCCAGGGGGATATCCAGCGGGGGAGTGGACCGGCGGATCCGCACCCGCCCATGGGAAAAGCGAGGCGATGAAGTCCCGCCTGCCGCCGCGTCTGAGCCGCTCCGGTCTATATTCATATTCTTTAAAAAATGGAGATGGTGTGTCACTAGGGGCTTGAAGGGGCAGCACCGCGATTGATGGGCGATGCCTTGAGCCGGACCATCCTGCGGGTCCGCTCGGTGATCTTGAAATCTTCGGAGATGCGCAGCCCCGGCAGCCAGACGATCCTCTCCCCCGACACCACCGCCAAGACCTCTCCGCGCAGGCGCCGGGGGAACCGGGCATCGGTTAGGAAATCCTGTATCTTCTTGGTGCCGGGGGCTCCCAGCGGTCGGAAGCGGTCGCCGGGCTTGAGGCGCCGCAGTCGCAGGGGGAATTGCAGTAGGTCCCGGTCAAGGAGGGCTTCCCATGGGTCCGCGGGGAATCCGGCATCTCCGCTCACTTCCTCAAACCTCAGGTAGAGCTTCACATTTAGGTCGGGGAATCCATATTCGCCCTGTTTCTCCGGCACCACCTCCTCCGGGCATGGTCGGGATGCCCTAAAAGTGCTTCCCTCCAGGAAGAGAACGCGGTCATACTCGTTCACCGCCACGATATCCCCGGGAAGGTCCATGCGGTTACCAGCCCAACCCTCGCAGACATCGCGCCTCAGGCTCTCGACCAGCCGGAAAGTGGGTCGTACGCCCAGATCCCTAAGCAATGCGTGCAGCGTCTCTCTCCTCTCCGCGAGACCGAGCGCTAGGAAGCCGTCGAGGGCCAGGGACGGCGGCCCCGATCCGCCGCCCAGGGAAAAGATGCTCCGGAAAGACCCGTCCTCCTCCATCCTCCTGCTCCCTGTCCCCACCTCCCCTTCCATCAGCTCGAGGGCGCGCAGCAGCGATTCCTTCACGTTCGGGTTGATCTCCTGGGCCAGGAGAGGAAGCACCAAATGCCTGATGCGGTTGCGGGGGATGGAGAGGTCGAGATTGCTGGGGTCATGCAGCGGCGGCAGGGGTAGGGCGGGGAGGTAACCGAGTATCTCCCGCCTCCAGACGCGGACCAGGGGACGGATGAAAGGCCCGCGCACGGGCGGCACCGAGGAGGCCAGGGCCCGCGGCCCAGCCCCGCTGCAGAGGCGCATGAGCAGCGTTTCCACGCGGTCGTCGGCTTGGTGACCTTGGGCCACCCGGTCGGCTCCCGTCTTCCGCATCCTCGCCTCAAGGGCCCGGTAGCGCACCTCCCTCGCCGCCTCTTCCGGGCTCAACGCCTTGCCCCCCGTGCCGACGCGGGATACCTCCACTCTCTCCGTGGAGAAGGGCAGGCCGTATAGAGCCGCTGCCTCTTTCACATAATCCGCTTCCTCGCCGGATCCGGGGCGGAGCCCATGGTCGACGTGGAAGACCTCCAGCTCGAGATCGAACTCTTCCCTCAACCTGTACATGACGTCCAGCAAGACCAGTGAATCCGGCCCACCAGAAACGGCAAGGATTACCCTTTCCCCTCCTTCCAACATCTTGTAAGACTTTATGGATCCGCGTGCCTTCCTGAGGACCTCGAAAGCGGGTCGGGGCAGCTTTTCTTTCAAGTCTTCCTCCAGAATCGAGAGTATCGATCCCGCCAGTAGGCCAAGCGGTCATGAGCCGCCCATTCCCGCTGGACCTGGCGCAGGAATCCATTGAGAAGCGGGAGGCATCGGACCTCCCGCGCAGTAAAAGGTCATCTAATTAAGGACCGCCTCTATGAAAAGATGCGGGGGCCGGCGTCCCCTCTCTCAGTCTCTACTCCAATAAACCCTGGCGAAGGACGCTCCCTCCTGCCACTTGATATCCAGATGCCCGCTGTAGGCCCTTTCGAACTCCTTGCCCAGCCGTTCCGCCAAAGCTTGATCGGTGGTCTGGATTACGATCTCGTCGTCCTTCTCCTCGATGTGGGCGATGCGGGCCGCGATGTTCTTCCTCAGCTTGCGGTCGGCCACGCTGCGGATGAGGTTCTTGGCCTCCTCCTTGTGCCTGGCCAAAAAGCCACCGCGCAGGTGCACGACGCCGTCGATATGGCCCTTGGCCACCCTGTCGCAGCCCGGACAGAGCTCTCTCACCCAATCCCGGCTGCGCATACCCTTCTCTCGCAATCCCTCGTCAAAATACCACTTCTCCTCGACACAGACCGCGTAACAGGAAGGACATACCTTCATCCGTCATTCCTCCCCATCGCTCGCAAACGGCGCCCGGGGGGTGCCGCTCCACGGGCCATCACTCTCCATTTGTCCGGTCGAACGGAGCGGAGCCACCTCCTTTCCCCCTTCCCAGAGCCGGTCCCATCCCCGGCACTTTCTGCGGGAAACCGCGGGAAGGCATCCCGGCTCACATCCGGTCCTCACCCGAAGAAGCCGTCATCATCCCGTTCTTACCCTCGCGAAAGACCGCATGCTCCTATACCCGATTTTACCCCTCGTGGGAAGGATATGACCATCGGGTCCGTTGCCGGAGGGGCTCACACGTAGACGCGGGGGATCCGCTTGCCCAGAGCGCAGACCACCTCGTAATTGATGGTCTCAGCCTGTTTTGCCAGGTCTTCGACGCTGATGCTCTCATTTCCCTGCGAGCCGATTATCACCACTTCCTCTCCCGGCTCTTGCCGATCCTCCCCCAGGTAGACCATGGTCATGTCCATGCAGATGGTCCCCACCTGCCTGTACCTCTTCCCTCCCACCAGCACCTCCATGCGGTTGGAGAGCCGCCTCATCAGGCCGTCCCCGTAACCCAGGGGGATGACCCCCACCCATCCGTCCCCCGGCAGGCGCCAGGTCAGCCCGTAGCTGACCCCCTCGCCGCCGCCCGCCCGGAAGACATGGCACAGCTCGGTCTTAAGGCTCAGGGCGGGGCGCAGGTGCACCGCGTCCCGGAACCCCTCTCCCGGGTAGAGGCCGTACATGGAGATGCCCAGCCGCACCATGTCCAGCCGTGACTCCGGCAGGCTGATGGCGGCACCGCTGGCGGCAGCGTGCCGCAGGGAAAAGGAGAATCCCGCCCCCTCCAGTTCTTCCAGGCAGCCCAGGAACCGGTCCAGCTGCGCTCTGCTGAAATCGTCAGCGGGAAGGGTGGCGGCGGTGGCAAGATGGGTGTAGATGCCCTCGATCTCCAGGTGCCTTAGCTTCCTCCAGCGTGAGAGCACCTCCACGGCGCGCGGTGGGTCGATGCCCACCCGGTGCATACCCGTATCCAGCTTGACATGTACGGGGATGCTCCTCCTCGCACCAGAAGCCGCGCGGTCCAGCGCATGGGCGTAATCATCGGTGTAAACGGTGGGCGTGAGTCCCAGTTCCACCACCCGAATGGCGGCGTCCGGGGGCGGCTCGAAGAGCAGGTGTATGGGGGCATCGATGCCCGCCTCCCTGATCCTCTCCCCCTCCTCCACCAGGGCCACCCCCAGGCGCGAGGCTCCGGCGGAAAGAGCGGCCCTGGCAACCTCCAGGTCGCCGTGGCCGTAACCGTCGGATTTGACCACCGCCATCAGCTGGACTTGCGGTCCGAGGAGAGAGCGGTAGGTCTTGAGGTTGGAGCGCACGGCCTCCAGGGAGACCTCCGCCCGCGTGGGACGTATCATCGCCCGCCCTCTCCCTGCGCGGCCAGGAAGCTCACCAGGTCGGCCCGGGTGATGATGCCCTTAAGCTCTTCTCCCCGCATCACCAGCAGGTAATCGCAGTCCTTCTCCACCATGCAGGTGGCTACCTGGGTGAGGTCGCTATCTGGGTCGACCACGGGGAACTCGGTGTCCATGACCTCTCCCGCCGTCGCCCCCACCGCCTGCCTGAGCTCTTTCTCGAAGCGCTTGAGTGAACTTGGCAGCATAATGTAGCCCTCGAGGAGATGAAAGAATGTGGGGAAGTGCACCCGAGCATCCTGATGGACCAAGTCCTCCTCGCTGACCACGCCCAGCAGGCGGCCACCCTCGTCCACCACCGGCACGGCCCGCAGGCGCTTCTCAGCCATCAGGGAAGCCACCTCCCTGACCGGGGTATCCGGCTTCACCGTTATGACCTCCCGGGTCATCAACTCTTCCGCCCTGGTCTCGTCCATAGCTACCTCCTCCTGCTCCTGGCCAGGGGAAGGCAGGAGAGGATGTCCCCGGCCACCATCCCCACTTCACCGCTGATATGAGCGGCGAGCTCTCCCGCCTTGCCGTGCAGGTAAACCGCGCAGCACGCCGCCTCGTAAGGGGGCAGACCCTGGGAGAGGAAGGTGGCCACGCAGCCGGTGAGCACGTCCCCGCTCCCCGCCGTGGCCATCCCCGCGTGTCCCGAGGTGTTTATGCCGATGCGACCATCAGGGCTGGCCACCAGGGTATGGGCGCCCTTGAGGACCACCACGCAGCCCAGGCGTTCGGACGCTCCGTCCGCCGCCCCCAGACGGTCCAGCTGGATCCCTTCCATGCTGCTTCCCATCAGCCTGGCCAGCTCTCCCGGGTGAGGAGTGATCACCGTGGGGGCCCTTCTCTCCGCCAGCGCGCCGGGATCGCCCGCCAGGCAGTTGAGCGCGTCGGCATCCAGCACCAACGGCTTCTCCACCTCCTGCAGGATTGAGCGCACCAGGGATGCGGTGCACTCCTCCGTTCCCATCCCCGGGCCCAGGGCCAGGACGTCGTGCCTCTTCAGGGCATCGAGCACCCGCCCGAGGCAGGCCTCTCCCAGGTGGCCGGGAACGCCCTCCTCGAGGGGCAGGGTCATCACCTCGGTCAGCTTGACCTCCATTATGGGATTGAGACTGGCGGCCACACCCAGGGTGGCCACCCCGGCACCGCTGCGCAGGACCGCCCGCGCGGCCAGGGCCGCCGCCCCGGTTAGGCCGGGGGAGCCCGCCAGCAGCAAAACCCTGCCGCACATCCCCTTGTGGGCATCGGGGGGACGGGGCGGATAAACCCTCTCCACCTCGTGGTCGATGGTGTGGACGCGGCTCTCCGCGGCCACCTCGACCAGCTCGTGGGGGATGCCGATGTCCCTCACCACCAGCTCGCCCACCAGTGCCGCTCCCGGGTAGAGGAACAGACCGGTCTTGGGAAAGGCGAAGGTCACCGTCCGCTCGGCCCTCACCGCTGGCCCGCTCACGGCGCCGCTCCCACCGTCCACCCCGGAGGGGATATCCACCGCCAGCACCGGCCGGCCGGAACGGTTGATGGCATCGATGCATTCTCCATAGACCCCCCCGGCGCTTCCCCGGAAACCGATGCCGAAGATGGCATCGACCACCAGGTCCGCCCGCTGCAAGGATTCCTCCAGAAGGACGGGGTCGTAGGGTTTCCAGGCCAGGCCGGCATCTCCCAGCCTCTCCAGGTTGCGGTGGGAATGAGGGTGGAGCTCTTCCGGTTGATCCAGCAGGAAGATGTCCACCCCTGCCCCCCACTCCGCCAGGTAGCGAGCGGCTACCAGCCCGTCCCCCCCGTTCTTGCCCCGGGCGCAAAGCACCGTGACCCTCTTCTCCAGGCAGCTGGAGAGCATGTCCCGCGCCTGTTCGGCAGCGGCCCTGCCCGCCCTTTCCATCAGCGCCAGGGGGTCTGCCCCTCTCTCCACGGCCAGGGCGTCCAGCCTTTTCATCTCCTGCGGCCTGAGCACGCGCATCAATCTGCTCCCTCGCATTCGACCAGGACCACCGCCACCGCGCAGCCCCTCTCGTGGGAGATGCTCAGGTCCACGCTGCGCACTCCCTGGGCCCTCGCTTCCTCCAGGGCACCACCCCACAGGACCAGGCAAGGCCGCCCTCCCTCCATTTGCACCTCGTAGTCCAGGAAGTTAAGGGCGCTTGCAGAGCCTTGGAGGGCCTTGAACGCCGCTTCCTTGGCGGCGAAACGTGCGGCGTAATGGGGCATGGGATCGGCGCGCCCCTCGCAATAGGACCTCTCGCCCGGCGTGAAGACCCTCTCTAGCAAAGAAGGGTGGCGGGCCACCGCCTTCCTCAGCCTCTCCACCTCCACCAGGTCAACCCCGATGCGGTGATCTCCCGGCAAGCCGCGCTTCCTCCTCTTCCCCTCGCTCCCGCAGGGCGCAGGCCACCGCGCCCGCATGCCTTTCCGCCCGTTCCTCTTTTATTCCACCGTGACCGTCTTAGCCAGGTTGCGTGGCTGATCCACGTTGCACCCCCGCAGCTTGGCCATATGATAGGCCAGCAGCTGCAGAACCGGGGTGATCACCACCGGGTTGAGGATGGGGTCGACCTCCGGCACGTAGATGACCCGGTGGCAGCGCGAAGCTATCTCCTCGTCTCTCCGGGTGGCCACCGCCAAGATGGGAGCCCGGCGGGCGCGTATCTCCTCCAGGTTGCTGACCATCTTCTCATAGACGGCGTCGCGCGGCACCAGGGCCACCACCGGGAACCCTTCGTGCAGCAGGGCTATGGGCCCGTGCTTCATCTCCCCGGCGGGGTATCCCTCCGCGTGCACGTAGGAGATCTCCTTCATCTTCAGGGCCCCTTCCATGGCCACGGGATAGTTGATGTTGCGTCCCAGGTAGAGGAAGTCCTCGCAGCTCCGGAACTCCTCCGCCACCTCCTTGATGCCCTCCTCCAGGCCGATGACCTCCTCCAGGAGAGCAGGCACTCCTTCCAGTCTTTCCATGATGCGGTCGATCTCCCCTCGCTCCAGGAAGCGGGTGCGTCCAGCGAGGTACAGGCCAAGCAGGTAAACGGCGGCTATCTGCACGATGAAGGTCTTGGTGGCGGCAACACCTATCTCCGGGCCGGCATGGGTATAGATGACCGCATCGCTCTCCTGGGTCATCTGGCTTCCCAGGGTATTGACGATGGAGACGGTGCGCGACTTCCTCTCCAATGCCCCCCGCAGTGCCGCCATGGTGTCGGCGGTCTCCCCCGACTGGCTGATGGCCACCACCAGGGTCTTGGGGTCGAGCCGCGGTTCCCGGTAGCGGAACTCCGAGGCGATATCCACCTCCACTGGGATGTCCATCCAGCGCTCGAAGACGTAGCGGCCCAGCAGGGCCGCGTGGTAGGAGGTGCCACAAGCTATGAAGATGATGCGCGCCAGTCCCCGCGGGTCGATGAGATCAGGAGGGATGAGGTCGGGGGAGAAGCCCCGTCCCCTGCGGTAGGGATTACCCCGGAGGGTGTCAGCCCATGCCCCCGGCTGCTCATGGATCTCCTTGAGCATGAAATCGGGATAGCCGCCTTTCTCGGCGGAGTTGAAATCGAAGGGGTATTCGGCGGCCTCCCGGCGCTGCGGTCGTCCCTCGAGGTCGGTGACCCTCATCCCTTCCCGGGACAACTCCACCACGTCCCCGTTGTGCAGGTATACCGCCCGCCGGGTATGGCGGAGGAAGGCGGGGATGGCCGAGGCCAGGAACATCTCCCCCTCCCCCAATCCCACCAGGAGCGGGCTGTCGTGCCGGGCCCCCACCATGATCCCCGGCGCGTCCAGACTCATGCAGGCCACCGCATAGGAACCCCTCACCCGTCGCAGGGCCCGCCTCAGGGCCCCGGCAAGGTCCCCGTCCTCAAGGTTCTCCTCCACCAGGTGGGCCAGGACCTCGGAATCGGTATCGGAGGCCATGCGGTGACCGCGGGCCTCCAGTTCCTCCCTGAGCTCGTGGAAGTTTTCCAGGATGCCGTTGTGCACAAGAGCCAGCCGGCCCCGGCAATCCAGGTGGGGATGGGCGTTCCGGCTGGAAGGAGCCCCATGGGTGGCCCACCGGGTATGTCCGATCCCCATATGACCATCCAGGGGCTGCTCCCGCAGCGCTTCTTCCAGGCAGTCCAGGTTGCCCTCCCGCTTCATGGTCACGATGCAACCGTCCTGCATCACCGAAACGCCCGCGGAGTCATAGCCGCGGTATTCCAGGTTGCGTAACCCCTCCAGGAGGACCTTTCCCTTGGGCCGCGGCCCCAAGTACCCGATGATGCCGCACAAGGGGAACCCTCACCCCCCGGTATCCCCGGGGTCCCTCGCCCGGCATCCGTTCTCGATGATCGCGGCGATCTCCCCGGCCAGCTTTTCCGCCTCCTCGCGGGTGGGGGCCTCGACCATCACCCGCACCAGCGGCTCCGTCCCCGAGAGGCGGACGAGCACCCGCCCTCTTTCCCCCAGACTCTCCTCGGCCATGCTCAGCTTCCGCTGCAGTTCCTCATGCCCCTGGAGCGAGAACCCCTCCGGCAAGGGCAGGTTCACCAGGACCTGGGGAAATTGGGGAACCCTCCTCCCCAGCTCGGATGCCTTTTCGCCGCTCTCCCGCCAGGCCGCGAGGAAATGCAGGGCGGTGAGCAGGCCGTCGCCGGTGGGGGACTGGTCCAGGAAGATGATGTGCCCGGACTGCTCGCCGCCGAGGTTGAGCCCCCGCTTCAACATCTCCTCCAGCACGTAACGGTCACCCACGGCGGCCTGGTGCACGGTTATCCCCCTCTCCCGCATAGCCAGGTGGAACCCCCGGTTGGACATCACCGTAGCCACCAGCGCTCCCTGCGCCAGCCTGCCCGACCGCAGCAGATGCTCTGCACAAGCGGCCATGATCACGTCCCCGTCCAGGACGTTGCCCTGCTCGTCCACGGCGATGAGCCGGTCGGCGTCACCGTCGAAGGCCAGCCCCAGGTCCGCACCGTCCCGCACCACCAGCTCCTGCAGACGCTGCGGCTGCGTGGAACCACAGCCCAGATTGATGTTGTAGCCGTCGGGCTCGCTGAAATGAGCGAACACCTCCGCTCCCAGGGAGGAGAAGAGCAGAGGCGCCGCGCGGTATGCCGCTCCGTTGGCGCAGTCCAGGGACAGCCGGCAACCGTCCAGTTCCAGATCCACCATCCGGCGCAGAATCTCCAGGTAGCCCTGCAGAGCGTCCTCCACCTGCCTTATGCGCCCCACCTCACTTCCCTGGGGACGCTCCCGAACCTCCGCTGCCTCCGCGGCTATTGCCTCCTCCAGACGCAGTTCCACCTCGTCCGGCAACTTGAACCCACTGCTGTGGAATATTTTGATACCGTTGTCCTCCACCGGATTGTGGGATGCGGAGATGACCACCCCGGCATCGGCCCCCCACTCCCGGGTGAGCAGCGCCACCGCTGGAGTGGGGATTATCCCCAAGAGCTCCACCGAGCCACCGGCTGCGGCCACCCCGGCGCTCAGGGCCGCCTCCAGCATCTCGCCCGAGCAACGGGTGTCGCGTCCGACGAGGATGCGGGGCTTCCCCGTCCCAGCCGCCAGCATGCCGACGACGCAATAACCCACGCGGAAAGCGAGTTCGGGCGTCAGATCGGCGTTGGCCCGGCCCCTGATGCCGTCGGTGCCGAACAGCCTTCTTTCCCTTGCGTTATCCGCCATTATCCATCGCCATCTCGATCCCGGGAGCGGTCCCTCCCTTCACGCGCCTCTATCCCCTCACCGTTCCCCGGGCCGCAAAACAAGTGCAATATTACACCAGCCCCCCGGCCCTTTCAAACCAAGTGAGCCACCCCCACCCGCCCCAGCACTACCCTTTAGGCCAGACTCGCGGAGGCAGTGGGAAACAGGGAGAGAGCGGGAACCCGGAGCGGGTCACGGCAAAAAGCCCTGGGCCGATCCATGGCGCGGACAGGAAGGATTCGACTTCAGCCGTGCGCCACCTCAGGCGGGGAGGATCAGCTCTGGATAGCCAGGGAACCATCGCGGGACACCGGCATGAAGACGTGCTGATCCTCCCGAGGTTCCTCGGTGATCTCCTCCGATGGTCCCGGCTAACGCTTGGAGAACTGGGGGCGCTTGCGGGCCTTTTTCAGCCCGTACTTCTTGCGTTCTTTCATGCGGGGGTCGCGGCGCAGGAAGCCTGCCTTCTTCAGCTCGGGGCGGAGGGTCTCGTCGCAGTCAAGCAGGGCCCGAGCGATGCCATGGCGCAGGGCTCCCGCCTGCCCGGAGAAGCCGCCTCCCTGCACGGCGGCTACGATGCGGTACCTGTTGGCCGTTCCCGTGGCCACCAGCGGTCGCATGATGTCTATGCGCATGGTCTCGCGCGGGAAGTACTCTTCAAAGGGTTTCCCGTTGACCACTATCTCTCCCTCGCCGGGGTAAAGCCTTACCTTGGCGACCGCTTCCTTCCTCCTGCCAGTACCGTAACCCAGGGCTTCCGGCAATTCCTCACCTCACCTCTCTCAACGAGCCGCCGCCTGGGGCAGCTCCAGCCTCTCCGGTTTCTGCGCCTGATGGGGGTGGTCCGGCCCGGCATAGACGTGGAGCTTCCTGAGCATGCTCCTTCCCAGGCGGTTATGCGGCAGCATGCCCCGCACCGCCTTGCGCACCACGAACTCGGGCTTCCTCCTCATGAGGTCAGCGTAAACCGTCTCCTTCAGCCCTCCAGGATATCCGGAATGGTGGTAGTACACCTTTTTTTCGGCCTTGTTCCCGGTCAAAACGACTTTTTCGGCGTTGACCACGATGACGTTATCCCCCACGTCCAGGTGGGGAGAGTAGCACGGCTTGTGCTTCCCCTTGAGGATGCGGGCCACCTCGGCGGCCAACCTGCCCAAGACCATGCCCTGGGCGTCCACCAGATACCACTTCCGCTCTATCTCGCCGGCCTTGACCGCGTAGGTCTTCATCCTTCTCTCCGCGCCGCTTCCGCTATCTCCTGGCCTTCCTTCCGGCGTTCCGCCGCCGGACACGACAAACAACAATAATAGAAGAACCGGGTGCCACCGTCAAGATGTCAGACTCCTTCAATCGACTGGCCGGAATTGACGATATAGAACTTTAGAGGCCATGGCAGGGTCTCGCGATGCAACTTGAAAACTGAGGGCGTTCCCGGGAGAATGTAGGTGCGGCGCGAAAGGGGGTGATCGAATTGAGAGGCCCAAAGGGCTCCGAGGGCGGTTTCACGCTGGTGGAACTGATGATCGTCGTTCTTATCATCGGTATTCTTGTTTCCATAGCCGTGGCCGTATACGCCGGCTCCCGTTCCAACAGCGAAAAGGCCGTATGTCAAGCCAACCTGAGGACGATCGACTCGGCCATCGCCCCCTATTACGTGGAGAACGGCTCCTATCCAGACGATATCGCTCAATTGGTGCCGGTGTTCCTGAAGGAGGAGCCCCACTGTCCCGCCGGGGGCATCTACTCCCTTGACCACTCCGAGGAGCCACCATACGCTCGATGTTCCCTGGGGCATACGTACACCCCTTGAGGGGACGTTTGGAGAACCCCGCGAAGGGGCGCCGGCTCGGGGGCGCCCCTTCTTCTTTCCTCCCGGGCCGCGCATACCTCCCAAGGCCACCCTCGCCCGCCTTATTTCAAAGTCCTTTCGCAAGAAGCGCGAAAGTCCAGGCGCTTCCGCAGCCCCGTCCTGGCCCTCGCCCCTTTGCCCGGAAGGCGGCCCCTGTTCTATCATTCTACCGGACGGCTTTTCTTCGCTTGCCGGCACGGGGTAGCGGTCTGAAAGGGGATCGGGGCGGCCCCCTGCGGAGCACCGGTAACGCCCGCCCCCTCGCGCCGTCCGTAACCGGCAGGAGGGCCGGGAGGGCACGGCAGTGACGAGGATTCCCGCTTCCTCGCAGAAGAAAGGAGATGATGGGACTTGGATACTGCCCGAGCCGCAGAGGTGGACCTGGACGACGTGGGCGTCTATGAGAGGATGGATCCCGCGGGGATGGCCGGGGCGGTGGAGGGATTTCCCGAACAATGCCGGCAGGCCGCGAGAGCGGTACGAGAGATGGTGGATCTCCCAGACGCTGAAGGCATCGGGGAGATCGTGGTCCTGGGCATGGGAGGTTCGGCCATCGGGGGAGATTTCCTCAAGGAGCTCCTGCAGAACGCCTTGGGAATGCCGGTCACCGTTCATCGGGGCTACTGCCCGCCCTCCTACCACACCTCCCGCACCCTGGTCTTCGCGGTGAGTTACTCCGGCAATACCGAGGAGACCCTCACCGCCCTGGACCACCTGGTATACCTGGGATGCCGGGTGGTGGCGATCACTTCCGGAGGCGTGCTCCTGCAAAAAGCGGAGGGCTTCCGCTGGCCGGTCATCAGGGTCCCCGGCGGGATGCAGCCCCGCGCCGCCCTGCCCTGGCTGTCCCTGCCCATGGCCCTCCTTCTGGAGCGCATGGGGGTTCTGCAGGGTTTCTCCCGGGTGCTGGAGGAGGCCATCTCCAAGCTGAGGGAGCGGGCCGCCAAATGGGGACGGCTACAACCCACCGGCAGCAACTTCGCCAAGCAGTTGGCCCTGCGGCTGCACGGTAAGATACCGGTCATCTACGGCATGGAGGGGCCTATGTCGGTGGCCGCCTACCGGTGGAAGTGCCAGATCAACGAGAACTCCAAGCAGCCCGCTTTCTGCCATGTCCTCCCGGAGATGAACCACAACGAGATCGTGGGGTGGGAACTCTCGGGGGAGCTCGCCCGCCGCGCCGAGGTGGTCTTCCTCCTGGACGAGGAGGAGAGCCCGCGGACGGTGCAGCGCATGAAGATCACTTCCGAGCTCATCAAGGACGACGTGGGAGGGGTGAGCTTCATCCACGTGAGCGGGGCCTCCCGCACCGAGAAGCTCCTCAGCGCCATCCTGCTCGGCGACTTCGTGAGCGTCTACCTGGCCCTGCTCAACGGGCAGGACCCCACCCCGGTGGAGCGGATCTCCCGGCTCAAGCAGCTCATGGCCGAGGCGGGCGGCGATGCCACCTGTCGAAGTGATTGAATACTGCCGAAGCCCCATGCAGGAGAGCATATCCATCGAGGAGGAAGCGCGGCGGGCCGCCGGTCCACTGCGCGCATCCCTGGAAAGGGCGGGCCTCCCCCTCCCCTCCTGGGGGATCGTCCTGGGGAGCGGCCTGCATTCGCCGCCCTTCTGCGATGCCGGCTCCCCCGCCCTGCAGTGGGAGTTCGAGGCACTGCCCGGCCTGCATCTCCCCACCGTCCCGGGGCACCCCGGCAGCCTGGAGGCCTGCCTGGTCGAAGGGATCCCCACCCTGCTGCAGCGAGGCCGCATCCATTATTACGAAACGCGCGACCTGCGTCCGGTCTGCCTACCCGTCTTCCTGATGCGGGAAATGGGGGTGCGCAACCTCGTCCTCACCAACGCGGCGGGAGGCCTCGACCCCTCCTTCCGTCCCGGCGAGTTCATGCTGGTACGCGACCACATCAACCTGATGGGCACCAACCCCCTGCTGGAACTGGCTGCGGGCAGCCCGGCCGGCCGCTTCCTCGACCTCACTTCCACCTACGACCGCGGGCTGGGGGAGCGATTGCTCTCCCTGGCCGATGGTTGCGGGGTGAGCCTGCGCGAAGGCGTCCTGGTGGCGGTGGCCGGGCCCGCGTACGAGACCCCGGCGGAATCGCGCTTTCTCCGCGCCATCGGGGGGGACGCGGTCAGCATGAGTCTGGTGCCCGAGGCGGTCTGCGCCCGTTGGCTGGGCCTGCGCACGGTGGCCCTGAGCTGCATCACCAACGTACATTCCCTCCAAGAGGGCCATCCGCTTTCCCACGAGGAGGTCCTGGAGGCGGCGAGCGGCTCGGCCCCGGTCCTGGAGCGGCTGCTGCGTTCCCTCATCGCCTCCCTGGGTTGATCTTAGGGCATAGCCATCCCAATCTCATCTCTTATTTATTTTACATCATGAAAATATTTAAGCCATCGGAAGGCCCAGGCCCGCTTTTCTCCGGGATTTCCGAAGGAGAGATCCAGCCCCGCGTCCTCCGCTACCGCAACTGCAAAGGAAGGCGGCTGCTGGTATCATATTGCGCATGGAGAAGGAAAAAAAGATCGACCCGGGGATATTCAAGGCCTACGACATCCGGGGCATCTACCCGGGGCAACTGGATGAGGAAGTGGCCCGGCGGATAGGCCGCGCCTTCGTGGCTTTCCTGGGAGAGGACCGCCTGGTGGTGGGACGGGACATGCGGTTGAGCTCGCCGGCGCTCAGCCAGGCCTTCATGGAAGGAGCCACCGAACAGGGAGCGGACGTGGTGGACATCGGGCTCTGCTCCACGGACATGATCTATTTCGCCTCCGGCGTGCTGGATCTCCCGGGGGCCATGTTCACCGCCTCCCACAATCCCAAGGAATACAACGGGCTCAAGCTGTGCAGGCGGAGGGCCGCCCCCATCAGCGAGAACACCGGCATCGCCGAGATAAGGGATTTGGTCATCGGGGGGACCTTCCCCCCGCCCAACCGCAAAGGCCGGGCGGAGAACCGCGACATGCTCCCCCAATACGTCGATCACGTCCTCGGTTTCATCGATCCGGGCGTGGTGCGTCCGCTCAAGGTGGTGGTGGACGCGGGCAACGGCATGGCCGGCATGCTCATCCCCGCCATCTTTCAGCGCCTCCCGGTGCAGCTGGTGCCCTACTGCTTCGAACTGGACGGCAGCTTCCCCCACCACCAACCCAGCCCCATCGAGCCGCAGAACATCCGCCTGCTGCAGGACTGGGTCCTGGAGAACCGGGCGGACCTGGGGATGGCCTTCGACGGTGACGCCGACCGGGTCTTCCTGGTGGACGACCGGGGAGAACCGGTCAGCGCCTCGGTGACCACCGCCCTAGTGGCCCGGCGCATCCTCCAGACCCATCCGGGGGAGAAGATCATCTATAACTGCGTGAACTCCCGCATCGTCCCCGAGACCATCAGGGAATACGGCGGCATCCCCATCCGGGAGCGGGTGGGACATTCCTTCATCAAACAGACCATGGCGGAAACCGGTGCCGTCTTCGCCGGCGAACATTCCGGCCACTACTACTTCCGCGACAATTTCAGGGCGGATTCCGGACTCATCGCCGCGCTCATCGTCCTGGAGACGGTATCCCTGGAGGGCAAGCCCCTGTCTGAGGTGGTCAAGCCCTTCCTCAGGTACCACAACAGCGGGGAGATAAACAGCCGAGTGGAGGACATCCCCGCCAAGCTGGAGCAGATAGCGGCGGCTTACCCGGATGCCCGCATCGACCGGCTGGACGGGCTTAACGTGGAATACGACGACTGGTGGTTCAACGTCCGCCCCTCCAATACTGAACCCCTTCTCCGCCTCAACCTGGAGGCGAAGACACCGGAACTTTTGCGCACCAAGACGGAAGAGGTCCTGGCCCTCATCCGCTCCTGATGTCGGGGAGCGAATATGCACAACTGCAAGCTGACCCTGGAATACGACGGCGGCCGATATCACGGTTTCCAGGACCAGCCAGGCCTGCTTACCGTTCAGGGAGAGCTGGAGAAGGCTCTGAGGGCCCTTGCCGCCCTGCAGTCCCCTCTACGCGTAGCGGGACGGACCGACGCCGGGGTGCACGCTCGCGGACAGGTGGTCAGCTTCCACGCCGACCTTAAAGCTCCCCTGGAGCGGCTGCACGCGGCCCTCAACTCCCTCCTTCCCCGGGACATCGCCGTGCTCCGGGCGGAGGAGGTGCCGGAGGCCTTCCACGCCCGGCGCGACGCCCTGAGCCGCGAATACCGCTACTTCCTGCTCAACCGGCCGGTTCGGCCCGCCCTGGGACGTTCCTGTCTCTTGCACTATCCCCACCCTGTGGACCGCGGCCGGCTGCAGGAGGCCTGCGACCTGGTGGTCGGGGTGCATGACTTCCGCTCTTTCTGCCGCGAGCCGGCCGGGAAATCCTGCGTTCGGGAGGTTTTCGATGCGGAGGTGATGGGAGAACCGGGAGGGGTGCTGGCCATTCGCGTGCGGGCCAACGCCTTCGCCTATATGATGATGCGCATGCTCTGCTCGGCGTTGCTGGAGGTGGGCAGGGGCCGCTGGACGCCGGACCGCTTGTTGGAAGTCATGGAGGCGCGGGACAATTCGCTCTGCCCCCCGACACTACCTCCTCATGGGCTGGTCCTGGAAAAAGTATATTATGGACAGCATCCCCGCAGCGGGCATGAATAAACACCTTCAATCCGGGGTCAGGCACCAAAACTTCAATCTGCCTTCAAAAGGTGTCTGGCGCCAGTCCACCGGCGAGCCTGTGCCTAGGCAAAGCGAGGCATCGATTTATGAGGTTGTGGCTCTCCTAGGCCTGGCACCGGTCTGACTACACCAGCTCCAGCACCACCATGGGAGCGGCATCGCCCTGGCGGGGACCCAGTTTGACGACGCGGGTATAACCCCCGGGGCGGTCCCGGTAGCGCGGTCCCAACTCGCTGAAGAGCTTGTGCACCACCGCACGGTCGGGAATGACCTCCAGCGCCTGGCGGCGCGCATGCAAGCTGCCGTCGCGAGCCAGGGTGATCAGCTTTTCCGCAAGCGGCTGCACCGCCCTGGCCTTCGCCTGGGTGGTGCGGATCCTCTCGTGCTCGATGAGGGAGCGGGAGAGGTTGGCCAGGAGGGCTTTCTGGTGATCCGGCCCGCTTCCCAGTCTTGGTCCCTTCTTAGGTTCAGGCATACGCTCTCACTCCCGTCTTCTTCGCTCCGGCTCAATCTTCCTCGCCGCGACCCGTCCCGCTCACCGGCTCTTCTTCAGCTCCAGGCCGATGGCCGCCAGTTTCTCCTTGACCTCCTCGATGGAACGCGACCCGAAGTTGCGCAGGGCCAGCAGGTCATCCTCGGTGCGGTCGATGAGCTCGCCCACCGTCCTGATGCCCTCGCGGTGGAGGCAGTTGAGGGCGCGCACCGGCAGCTCCAGCTCATCGATGGACATGTCCCTCATCGCTCCTCCCGGACCGGTCTCCGCCTCTGCGAAGGGGTGCACCTCTAGGTCTCCGGAGAGCGAAGAGAACAGGGAGATGTGCTCGATGAGCACCTTTGCGGCCATGGTTACCGCCTCATCCGCCTTGATGCTGCCATTGGTATGTACTTCCAGGGTGAGCCGGTCGTAATCGGTTCTCTGCCCCACCCGGCAGTTGGTAACCTTGTAGGAGACCCGGGTCACCGGAGAGAACATGGCATCCAGAGGTATGGTCCCCACGATCTCGTTCTCGCGGGCGCTCCGCTCCACCGGCACGTACCCCCGGCCCCGAGCCACCACCAACTCCATCTTCAGCTTGCCGTCCTTGTTCAAGGTGGCTATCTTCAGGTCGGGGTTGAGTATCTCCACCCCGCTGGGGACGTCTATATCGGCCGCGGTTACCGTCTTGGGCCCTTTCTGGTCGAGGAAGATGGAGAGCGGCCCGTCCTCGTGCATCTTCAGCACCAGTCCCTTGAGGTTGAGGATGATCTCGATGGTGTCCTCCTTGACCCCCTGGATGGTGGAGAACTCGTGGACCACTCCCTCGATGCGTAGGGCGACCACCGCCGCTCCGGGGATGGAGGAGAGGAGGATCCTGCGCATGGAGTTGCCCAGGGTGTAGCCCCACCCTCGCTCCAGCGGCTCCATGACGAACTGGCCGTAGTCGTCCTTCAGCTCCTCCACTTTTATCACGGGTTTCTGCATCTCCAGGACCAATTGCTCTCCCTCCTAAATCCAGGTCGCCGGTCCTCGCTTTCCTTACTTGGAATAGAGCTCCACGATGAGGGATTCCTTCACCGGGACATCGATCTGCTCCCGGGTAGGCATGGCCAGCACGGCGATGCGCCGCGCATCCAGATCCGATTTCAGCCACCCCACCACCGGCCTGCTCTCCGCCAGCTTCACCGCATGGAGGATCACCGGGAGGTCCCGGCTGGAGGGCTTGACCTCCACCACGTCACCCTCTTTCAGGCGCTGCGAGGGAATGTTCACCTTTCTGCCATTCACCATGATGTGCCCGTGGCGCACCAGTTGCCTGGCCTGCTTGCGGGAAGCGGCCAAGCCACCGCGGTAGACCACGTTGTCCAGGCGTACCTCCAGAAGCCGCAGGAGGTTCTCGCCGGTGATGCCCTTCTGGCGAGCCGCCAACTGGTAGTAATTGCGGAACTGCCTCTCCAATACCCCGTATATGCGCTTGGCCTTCTGCTTCTCCCGCAGCTGCAGGAGATACTCGGTCTCCTTGACCCTGCCCCGCCCGTGCTCGCCGGAGGGGTAAGGTCGGCGCTCCATGGCGCACTTGTCGGTCTCGCAGCGCTCCCCCTTGAGGAAGAGCTTCTGGCGCTCCCGTCGGCACTTCTTGCAGGAAGGATCGAGGTCCCTGGCCATCCTGCCTCACCTACACCCTTCTCCGCTTGGGAGGCCGGCATCCGTTGTGAGGATGGGGGGTGACGTCGGTGATGCTGGCCACCTCCAGCCCGTTGGCCTGCAGGGTGCGTATGGCCGTCTCCCGGCCCGAGCCGGGGCCCTTCACGTAGACGTCGACCTTCTTCATGCCGTGCTCCTGCGCCTTGCGGGCCACGTTCTCCGCCGTCACCTGGGCAGCGAAAGGAGTGCTCTTGCGGGAGCCCTTGAACCCCACGGTACCTGCGCTGGCCCAAACGATGGTGTTGCCCTGCTTGTCGGTGATGGTGATGATGGTGTTGTTGAAAGTGGACTTGATGTGTGCCTCACCGTGCAGGATGTTCTTCTTCTCCCGCTTTCTTACCCTGGTGCCTCTCCTCGGTCTGGCCACGCTCCTCCTCCTGTATCGATGCCGCTCGATGCCGTCACTTCTTCTTGCGCTTCACTCCCACCGTCTTGCGCGGACCTTTGCGGGTGCGCGCATTGGTGTGGGTCCTCTGACCCCGCACCGGCAGTCCCATGCGGTGGCGGAGTCCCTGGTAGCACCCGATCTCCATCTTCCGCTTGATGTTCTGGGAGACCTCGCGGCGCAGGTCCCCCTCCACCTTGAGGTTCTGGTCGATGTACTCGCGCAGCCGCACCACTTCCTCGTCAGTGAGATCGTGCACCCGGGTGTCGGGATTGATCTGGCAGGCCTTCAAGGCCTGCTGGGCCCGAGTGCGGCCCACCCCGTAGATATAGGTCAGGGCCACCTCCACCCGCTTGTTCCTGGGTATGTCCACTCCCGCTATTCTGGCCAAGTGCGACTACCTCCTTACGTTCGGATCCGCCCGCCGTTCCTCAACCCTGCCGCTGCTTGTGTCGGGGGTTCTGGCAGATGACCAGTACCTTGCCGTGGCGGCGGATTATCTTGCACTTCTCGCACATCTTCTTGACCGATGGCCTCACCTTCATGTACCTCACTCCTCCGATCCGGCCGGTTTCCTCCCGCCGGTCACTTGTAACGATAGACGATGCGCCCGCGATTGAGGTCGTACGGCGACAGCTCCACCACCACCCGGTCCCCCGGGAGGATGCGGATATAATGCATCCTCATCTTCCCGGATATATGGGCCAGGATCCGGTGCCCGTTTTCCAGCTCCACCCGGAACATGGCGTTGGGCAGCGGTTCCAGCACCGTTCCCTCGACCTCGATCACATCGTCCTTTTTCGCCAAACTCCTTTGCTCCCCCGAGTTCTCAGGGCCTTCGTTCGAAATATTGACACCAGAACTCTTATATTAACAAAAGGTACCCGCCTCGTCCAGAGAAGAGGTCCCTCAAGGCACGGTGAGCACCACCGGCTCCTCCCTGCCCACTGCCACAGTGTGTTCGAAGTGGGCGGACAGCCGGCGGTCCTTGGTCTTAACCGTCCAGCCGTCCTCCATGACCTCGACCTCCCAGGTCCCCTGGTTGACCATGGGCTCCAGGGCGAAGGTCATGCCCGCCGCCAGGCGGGGTCCGTGGCGGGGCTTGCCGTAGTTGGGAATCTGCGGCTCCTCGTGCATGGAGCGGCCGATGCCGTGCCCTACGAACTGCACCACCACCGAGAAGCCCGCTTCCTCCACCACGCTCTGAATGGCATGGGAAACGTCTCCCAGGAAATTGCCGGCCACGCAGTGGGAGATGCCGCTCTCCAGGGACCGCCGGGTAACCTCCACCAACCGCAGGGCTTCCGGCGGGGCTTCCCCCACCACGTAAGTGCGGGCGGCGTCGGCGTGGAAGCCGCGGAAGATGACCCCCACGTCTATCCCCACGATGTCCCCGTCCGCCAAGCGGGTGCCGTCGGGGATGCCGTGCACCACCACCTCGTTGATGGAGGTGCAGATGGAACGGGGGAAACCCTGGTAGCCCAGGAAACTGGGGGTACCACCGTGTTTCCGGATGAAATCATCGGCCAAGCTGTTCAGCTGCTCGGTGGTCACCCCCGCTGCCACCTTTTCCTCCATGAGGTCGAGAACCCCGGCCACGATGCGGCCCGCCTCCCTCATCTTCTTTATCTCTTCCTCCGTCTTGATGATGATCATCCTCTCGGGCCTTCCCCGGAACGCCTCAACCGCTTTCCCCTCCGCCCTCCAGCACCCGCCTTATGGACGCGAGCACCTCCTCGGGGGGGGCATCCCCGTCAACCCGGCGCAGGAGCCCCTCGTCCCGGTAGTACTCGATGAGGGGAGCGGTTTTGGCCTCGTACTCCCGCAGGCGGCGGCGGACCGTTTCCTCCAGGTCGTCCTCCCGCTGGTAGATCTGGCCGCCACATTCCCGGCAGGCTTCGCCCACCTCCTCCTGTTCGAAGTGGACGTTGTAATTGGTCCCGCACTCCCGGCAGGTGCGCCGGCCGGAGATCCGCTTCACCAGCACCTCCGCGGGGACCTCCACGTTCACCACATGGTCCAAGGCACGAACCTCCCCCGCCAGCATGGCTTTGAGGGCATCCGCCTGCGCCACCGTGCGGGGAAAGCCGTCCAGGATGAAGCCGTTCCGGCAGTCCTCGCGCTTCAGGCGGTCGGCAACTATCTCGATGACCAGCTCGTCCGGGACCAACTCGCCCCGCTCCATGTACTCGCGGGCGCGCCTGCCCAGTTCCGTGCCCTCCCGCACGTTCTCCCGGAAGATGTCCCCGGTGGAGATGTGGGGGATGCCGTAGATCTCCGCCAGCCGCACCGCCTGCGTACCCTTTCCCGCTCCCGGAGGGCCCAGCATCACCACGTTCATGCCGCACTCCTCATCCCAAGCCGCCCTCTCACTTCAGGAATCCCTGGTAATGGCGCATCTGCAGCTGCGCCTCGATCTGTTTCATGGTCTCCAGGGCCACGCCCACGATGATCATGATGGACGCCCCGGCGAAGGGGATCTCCCTCGTCCCCGTCTTGAAGACGTAGAAGAGGGCCATGGGGAGGATGGCGATGGCCGCCAAGGCCAGGGAACCGGGGAGGTTAACCCGGTTGAGGACCTTGGAGATGTAGGTGGCGGTGGGACCGCCCGGCCGGATCCCCGGCACGAAGGCCCCGTATTTCTTGAGGTTCTCCGCCTGGGTGAAGGGATCGAAGACGATGTAGGTGTAGAAATAGGCGAAGAAGACGATGAGCACCGGGTAGATGACGAAGTAGGGCGCGCCCGAGGAAAGCCATTCGGCGAAACCCTTCAAGGGGGTGATGAACTGGGAGAGCATCACCGGGAAGAAGATCACCGAGGAGGCGAAGATGATGGGGATGACCCCGGAGGTGTTGATCTTCAAGGGGATATAGGTGGAGCCGCCCATGGTCATGCGCCGGCCCCTCACCTGCTTGGCGTACTGCACGGGGATGCGCCGCTCTCCCTGGTCCAGATAGACCACCCCCACGATCACCGCCAGGGCGATGGCCAGGAACACCAGCAAGATGAGGTTTCCGAAGCGCGCGGTGGCGTTGTCGTAGAGCACCTTTACCTCGTAGGGGATGCGGGCGATGATGGCGGTGAAGATTAGCAGGGACATGCCGTTTCCGATGCCCCGCTCGGTGATGAGCTCGCCCAGCCACATCAACAATGCCATCCCCGCCACCAGAGTGGTGATGATGAGGATGCCTTTGAGCCAGGTGAAGTCGATGATACGGTGGAAAGGGTCG
>Ga0209162_1000734_pt1 | contig 34548 bp, 35 predicted proteins | sample YNPNPMetaG_FD_187121 | JGI IMG/M metagenome (GOLD analysis project Ga0209162, IMG submission 187121) | Anoxygenic and chlorotrophic microbial mat microbial communities from Yellowstone National Park, USA - YNP NP MetaG (SPAdes) (version 2) ...
TCTCCTGGGGTTTCAACTGTTGTTGTGGTAACAAAAGTTTACTCCCTTTTGGAGATCCTCTCCTTATCCCGAACTCACGTAATTTAAACACCGCGAATGATGTTCAGCCAGTCTGCCAGCAAACCGTAAGCGGTGGTCTCTGGTCCGGGGTCGCTTTCGACAATGCCCAAACCGGGCAGGACATCCAGTTCAAACTGGACGTAGGAACTGGTGCCGTTGATGCTGTAGAGAGGTGAGTCGGGTTTGACACGCTGAGGTTGGACGCTGGCGATAACATTACCGTTTTCCAAACGTGCGCGGCAGACCAGTTTCCAGCGCTCGCCTACCTGTCGGGCTTCTTCGGTCATCTGCGGTGTGATGCCTCGGATGCCCTGCCGCTCAACCTGCTGTGGTTTGAGCGGGATGCCCATTACCACAGTGGTCAGTGCGGCAACCTTGATGGCAGCATCCCAGCCGTCAATATCGGCGCTGGGGTCGGTTTCGGCAATACCGATGGATTGGGCATAGCGTACGGCTTCGTCAAAACTATTGCCCTGTTCCATCAGACCCAGCAGCAGATTGGTGCAGGAGTTTAAGATGCCATGAAAACCCTTCAACTCTGCGGCTGGCAGCGCAGCGCGCAGGAGAGAGAAAATCGGCGCCCCGTCCATCACCGCCGCTTCGTGCATAAAACGCAATCCTTTGGCATGCGCTAGATCGGTCAGCTCACGATAGGCATGTACCACCGGTCCCTTGTTGGCGGTGACGGCGTGCATCCCGCACTCCAGCGCAGTGCGCAGGTGGTCAATTGCCGGCTGACCAGTCTCGTGGTTAACGGGGGTGTTCTCAAACAGCACGTTCGCTGGACAAGTGCGAATAAAAGCAAGCATCGAATCAGGTTTTGGTGTTTTGGAAAGCTCGTCCAGATTACCGCCTTTTTGCATGATCTCCAGTGCGCGCGTCAGGTCAATTCCTGCCGGATCAATTGCCATGCCATGCCGTCCGGTAGCAATGCCGGTGATCCTAAAGATTAACGAAAAATTTTTCTCCAGCTCGGCTTGTTTGCGCAGAAGCAAGCGTGCAAACGCCTGCCCAACATTGCCAAATCCGACCAGTGCAAGAGAATGTTCGATCATGCTACACCTCACTGTGAATATAATTTGCGGTGAATTGTACCCCAACTCTGTTCAAACCGGCGGCCAGGGATAGGAACGTCGTCTGATATCGGGATGAGGAAAGGTGCCCAGTGCGCGCAACATATGGCTGCGCCGTTGCAAGGCGGTGATTTCTGCTGCGCTGAGTAAATGTTTCAGGTTTTCATAGACCTGTTTCTTCTCTTCAAGTTCCAGTTCAAAGCGCGCCAGATCATCCAGCAGCGGCTGCGGAATGGCTTCGCCGGCGAAATCCCAGATGACAGTGCGCAGTTTGTGCTCGACATGAAAACAAACGCCGTGATCAATCAGCCACAGATGATTATAGTTATCTACCAGAACGTGTCCACCTTTGCGGTCGGCATTGTTGATAAGCAAATCAAACAAAACCACCGGACGCAAGCGCTGGCGGTCTTCTGGAGAGAAGTTGAAATAGTGATATTCGGGGTTATGATGAATATAGCGTTGCAAAGAGCCGCTGCCCAACGGGGTCTTCTGCCGTCGGTACACGGTTGGCGGTACCAATTCCCAGCCCAGCGCCTCGCTGACCACGAAAGCGGCTACTTCACGTTTGGTGAGGGTGCGATCGGGGAAGTCCCACAATGGACGCTGTCCGCGCGTTGGCTTATAAACCACCTCGAATTTCAAGTCTTCATACGTCAACAGACCCAGAAAAGTGTAATTTGAGCTGTTGACGAACTGGCCTTGCAGTTTAAGGCTCCCTTTCTGCAAGGCCATCAGGATTCGATCTTTATTAGGTTCGGAGTTCATAGCAGGAGAAAGTGAATATCCCCTAGTGTTTATGTCCGTTTTTCTTGGGGCAGAAATGTCCTTCCGGTTCCATTGGTTGACCACATTGCGGGCAGATCGGACGTCCGCGACTGGCAACTTCCAATCCCCAATTGCCCAAAACACGCAATTGGGAGCGCGTGCACCAGAAGCGTATGGTGCGGGCGTCTTCTGGCGCCAGGTCATCGGTAAGGATTTCACGCGTGATCAGCACCACAAGGTCGCGGTCATTGTCATATGCCAGCCCGATTTCACCCACGCGGAAGATAGGGTCAACTGGCGGCTGGATATGCATTTTGGTTTCATCGTATTGGCGAGAGGCTTCAGGCAGTTCTGGAAAGCGGGTGGAAAGCTCGGCAAGAAATTGTTCAATGCCAATCGCAAGCGATTGAACCTGTATTTTTTCTATCAGCAGGGTGTATGAACGTTCATTCTGCCAGGCTTGCAGGTAAAAAACCCGCTGTCCTGGCTGACCGATGGCGTCTATCGTGATGTGGGTGACGGGATCAATATCCATTTCGCGTTCCGTCATGTGTGGTGGCCCTCCTGTAGCCTGAAGCAAGTATACCAGAATTTGACTTGGAAGAAATGCAGATAGATTCAATCTGATTTGTTAAAGCTTTTCCAAAATCAGTTTCTGATTGTTCCAGCTTACCCGCTCGACCTGATTAGTTTCAGCGTCATTTGTGAGCAGGCGTAACATGTGTTTGAATATTCCGGGGTTTCCGCTGGTCAGAAAGCGCGGGTTAGCAGGGCTTTCCTTGCCTGTAGCTAGGCCTTTTGCAGCCAATACACGCCCAACCTGACGGGCAACCGCTGGCGCAGGGTCTATGACGCGCACGGGGTAATGGGTAGGATAAGCCTGGATGATTTCTTCAATCAATGGAATGACAAAGGGGTAATGAGTACATCCCATAACAATCGTATCTGCGCCCCGCGCGAGCATGGGATGAAGCGCGCGCGTCAGAATGGCACGGGTCTCTTCGCCTTGCAAATCGCCTTTTTCAATCTGATTCACCAGACCGGGACAGGTGTCCTGCAGGATGGTTACGCCGCGTGCAAAGCGTTCAACCACCGAGGCATACAGAGTGCCCTGAAAGGTGGCTGGTGTTGCCAACACGCCCACCACGCCGCTCTTGGTCTGCTCGGCGGCGGGCTTGACCGCCGGCTCCATGCCAACGAAAGGAATGTCCGGGAAGGTTTTGCGCAGGTGCTGGAGTGCTGCGGCAGAGGCGGTATTGCAGGCAACGACGATCAGACGCACTCCCTGCTCGATTAGAAAGCGGGTAATGCTGACGCTAAACTGGCGAACTTCCTCCAATGGGCGCGGTCCATAGGGCACGTGTGCTTGATCTGCCAGGTAGAGCACCGGTTGGTTGGGGAGATGTGCGCGTATCTGCCGCAACACCGAAAGCCCGCCCACACCCGAGTCAAAGATGCCGATCAACGAGTTGTCAGTTTCCCTCATTTCCATCTGGAGATAGTTTTATCACGAATGGGGTAGATTGACAAATCAGGAGCAGTCGCCGAACTGTGTGCGGCGGCATTCATTCCAATGTGCGCGGGAAACGGGTGGTGCGTCGAGAGGCGGCGTCCACGAGTGCCGAAAATAACGCTTGCATAGCGGGTATGCTCAGTAGTTCTTCTGGATGCCATTGAACACCAATCCCAAAGGGATGCCCGGGCAATTCAACTGCTTCAATCAACCCATCCGGCGCCCAGGCAGTTGCATTGAGTGACGAAGCCAGCAGCTCGATGCCCTGGTGATGCAGGCTGTTGACCTTTAGCTCTTCGGTTGCAAGAATTTTTGCCAGCAGGCTGTGGTCTGTCAGAGTCAACAAATGTGCCAGAAAATCGCGTGGATAATTGGGGTAATAATCATGCTTCAGACTGTTGTTAAGTTGATCAGCAAGGTCTGTGTATAAGGTGCCTCCCAAAGCAACATTAATAACCTGTATGCCGCGGCAGATGCCCAGAAACGGCCAGCCGCTACATGCCGCCAGTTGTACCAGGCTGATTTCAAGCTGATCACGTTCGGGATTGATACCATAAATGCGCGGGTGAGGTTGTCCTTTGAAGCGTGACGGATCGAGGTCTGCTCCGCCGGATAACAGCAACCCGTCCAGGCGTTGCCGAAGTTCTTCCAGATGTTGTAGGGGAAAATTGCCCGGGATCAGCACAGGCAACCCACCAGCCAATTCAACTGCCTTGCTATAGGTATGACCAAGCCGGTAGTGCTGGCGCTCTTCGTTTACCGCTGTGTCAACTGTGATGCCAATCAAAGGGGGGCTTTTGGGCATGTCTGTCTCGTCATAAACCAAAAAGGGTACAACCGGCTATGGTTGCACCCTTCGACTAGGATATCTGAGGATTTAAAATTTTTGTTTGAGGCGTGCCTGCTTACCGGTGCGCTCACGCAGGAAGAACAAACGGGCGCGGCGGACTTTGCTATGCCGCTCAACCACAACTTTCTCGATACGCGGAGAGCGCATGGGGAAAGTGCGTTCGACGCCAATACCATTACTGGCAACACGCCGCACAGTGAAAGTGGAATTTGCGCCGTTGCGGTGAATGTACAACACGGTGCCCTTAAATTCCTGAATGCGTTCGCGACCGCCTTCCTTAATTTTCACATGCACACTAACACCATCACCCGGATGCAATTCCGGGATTTGTTCATTGACCGGAGCTTCCACAGACTTTAACAGTTCGTTCATCGCTTACCAATCCTTGCTGATCATTGCAGTCTCTCTGCGTCTTTTGACGCGGGGAAAAATTATATCATCATCTCTTCAAAGCGTAAAGCCTTTTAGGGAGCCGGTTTGTCAGACATCACACGGGCTTTTAGCTTTAGGACAAAAAAGCGGCTACATTGGAGCGGGCTGCACATAAGAAATGCTGGATATTGCGAGGAATAGTGTTTGCAATCCGGTCTGTATCTCAAAAGCCGCGATTTTGGAGTATAATCCTGCGCGAGTTGTATCACCCTGATAGGAAGCTGATTTTTGACCCGCCTGCGTTCTCCGGAAGACCTTTCAGTTGAAGAGCTGCGCCGCTTGTTAATTGAGAAGCGGCGCGCAGAACGGCAGGCGCGCCTGGAGCGCTTCCGCCGTAGTGGACGAGTGGTCCCGTTTCCATCGCAGGAAAAAAGCCAGTCTCAGCAGCCGACTGTCACTTCGGATGAGTTGCTTTTTGGAGAAGAAGAGCTGAGACAGCGCCAACATGCCAAACCCAATCGCCGCACGGCAATGGATCGGGTACTATTCTATGTCGAAGTTGTTGCGGTTGTTGGGTTGATTTTGGTGTTATTCAGCGGTTTTAGCGCGTGGCGCAATTTGAACCGTGAGTCGGCTTCAGCACTGGCGCAGCCGACGCTGACCCCGACACCGCTGATCATGGCAGTTGTGTTACCCTCCGGACATACACCGCCCAACTCTCCCGGTGGGGTGCAGTTCAATGAAGCTGAAATCCCGGAGCATTTACGCCCGCTTGTGCAGACACTGGCAAACCTGCCGGTGCCAACACCAGGACCAGAACAGGCTGTACGTATCCAGATTCCGGCCATCAATGTAGATGCGCCAGTGGTGCAGGGCGATGGTTGGGAGCAGTTAAAAAAAGGGGTTGGGCAGCATATCGGCACGCCCAATCCCGGTCAGCCAGGCAATATTGTCCTTTCGGCTCATAATGATGTTTTTGGCGAGATTTTCCGTGATCTCGATCGTTTGAAAAAAGGCGATCAGGTGGTGCTTTTTACCAGTCAGCGCACGTTTACCTATGTGGTCCAACAGGTGCAAGTTGTGGAGCCCACTCGGGTTGAAGTCATGATGCCCAGCCAGGAGCCGATTGTCACCCTGATCTCATGCTATCCTTACATGAAAAATGACAAGCGCATTGTCGTCAGTGCAGTGTTACAACAGTAATCATATAACCACTTATCAAGGAGATTGATTTCGATGTCCAAAAAAAGCAAACGTTCGACCAGTCAGAGGCGAGTAGCGTCGCCTTCGTCCGTTTCAACAGAGACGGTAGCCTCTGTTCCGGTAAAGCCCGTTGCGATGCGTTCATCCAGTCAGGAATTTAATCCAGATTATTCATATGTGATTTCAGATTTAAAACGGATTGGTATTCTGGCGGTGAGTTTTATAGCCATTCTGGTGGTGTTATCGTTTATTTTGAGTTAACCCGAGATCGTTTGTAACTTCTTTTGACGAGTCAGTTTTTATGGGACCCACCTACCGATTTCTGCCCAGCAATATTCCAGGTGGGCAATGAGCGTTTTCCCCAGACGTTTTTTGATTTTACTGTGTACGTATAGCATCAATTCCAAACCGCCCAGCTCATCCAGCCGTGTACCGATTTGACGGGCACGGATGTGGCGGCATTGCATGTTAAAAGGGTGACCGGGGCGCTCGGAAAGGAAATCGTCTGTCTCGCCGATATGAATCAGCTCCTGAATCAGACGGTTCACCTCGTCGCGATCTTGAGGGGGATAAGGCGGCTTGCGGAAAATGTCCTGCAAAAAATCAAACATCCCTGTCCTCCGTCCATACGGTGCGGATTATCTAATCTCAGATAGTCTATCATGTAAATCCATTTCTGTGCTATACTCAAATCAATGCAAGAACATTCATTCTGGTCCTCTTGGGCTCGCTTCTTGCACCGTTGGGGGTTAAGCGAGCCGGTGGCGGTCTTGCTTGAGGCTGCTGGCCCCCTACCGGTACTGCTGGCACAGGTATTGTATGTTGCCCAGCCTTTTGGGAGCGGACAACATCCTGGCAGCCAATGGGAGGCTCTGGCTGAATTGCTGGAGGATGGCGAGCAGCGTCGCGTGTTTGCGCAGTTTCTGCGCGGGGAGGGTAGTTCTTGAGCATCAGTGCTGTCATCGGTCTGGTTTTCCTTGTTTTGGGCGTCGGGTTGATGTTGATCTTCTTCTTTGCCAGGCGCACTCAACCCGCCCGCCCACTGCGTTCGATTTCTGCTTTTCAACGCTTGAGACGAGCTTTGGGGCTGGCGGTTGAGGATGGCAAACGGCTGCATGTCTCGCTGGGACAGGCAAGTATCTTGAACAGCAATGGCGCTTCGGCGCTGGTTGGCTTGAGCACGCTGGAACGTGTGGCGCAGTTAAGCAGTCTGGGTGACCGCCCGCCGGTAGCGACCAGTGGTGACGGCACATTGGCAATTCTCAGTCAGGATACCCTGCGCTCAACCTATCGCCGCCTGGGTGCCTTTGATATGTATGACCCTGATCGGGGGCGACTGGCGGGACCAACACCCTTTGCCTATATCGCTGGTGCACTTCCGGTCATTTCCCGTGAGCAAGTGTCAGCAAATCTCTTAATCGGCAATTTTGGACCGGAGGCAGCGCTGCTTTGTGAGCGCGCAGAACAACAATCGGCTTTCACTCTTGCCGCCAGTGATGCATTGCCGGCGCAAGCTGCCCTTTATGCTTCAGCTCAGGAACCCTTAATCGGTGAGGAGTTGTTTGCCATTCCTGCCTACATGCAGGGCACTCCGATATATCAGGTCAGTTTGCATGTTCAGGATATTCTGCGCTGGGTAGTGGTTGGGGCGCTGGTGATCGGCGCGATCTTTCAATTTATCGTGCCACTGTTGGGGGGAGGGTCACCGTGAGAGCGCCGTTTTCTACTGCACTTGCCATTGCCTTTGGTCTGGTTGTTTTGCTGGGATACTTTATCCCGGCGCCGTGTGATCCGGCAAACCCTGGTTTATCCTGTACCTTTCTGGGTATTCGGGTTGTGTTTCTGGACTGGGGCGCCATCCTGGCAGGCGTTGCGATGCTGGTGGGAATTGTAAACCTGGCGCTAGTTCACTGGCGCAAGGTGCGCATGGCAGGCAAGGAACGAGATCTGTTGAGCGCTGTGTTTTTGCTGGCTTTTTTGATTACGCTGGCAGCGGGGTTTTGGTTTACGCCGGCGGATGTGCGTTTTCAGCGGGCAGTGCTCAGCATTCAAACACCGGTAGAAATCAGCCTGATGGCTTTGCTGGTTGTCACACTGGCTTATGCCAGCCTGCGTTTGCTTCAGCGGCGCAGCGGCTTGATGGCTGCGTCCTTTGTCATCAGTGCGCTGGTGTTTTTGCTGCTGATGAGCGGGTTGTTGGGGCTGTTTCAACAGGTTCCTCTCCTGCGGGAGCTGGTCAATCTCATCAACCGATTGCCGCTGGCGGGTGCGCGGGGCATTTTGCTCGGAATTGCTTTGGGCAGTTTGACAGCCGGTCTACGTATTCTTTTGGGCGCCGACCGCCCATATAGTGGATGAGTATGGCTGAGAATCGTTGTCCGATGTGTGGCAAGTCTAATCCAGAAGAGGCACAGCGTTGTGTCTTTTGTCAGGCGCAACTTAAGCCTCTAGCAGGTGGCGAAGAGCCCCAACAACCTTCTTTTTCTTTTTCATCCTCTGATGAATCAGAGTGGTTAAAGAGCCTGCGTCACGCAGTAGGCGAAGAGCCATCATTCTCAGAGGAAACAGGCCAGGAGGAGCCGGACTGGCTGGCACGTATCCGTCAGCGCGCTCAGACGGAACGCCAATCTACTGATGGGGATAAAAATCAACTCTCGTCCTGGCTGAGTGATACAGGTGGAGAGAGCTCTGCGGCAGGTGAGGAAGACTGGTTGAACCAGTTGCGCGCGGTAACGAGCGTTTCCCAGGAAACTACGGAAGAACCCTTGTTGCCCTCTCAGGAAGAGCGGCGTATGACCACTGGTGAACTGCGCGATGTAAGGGACCGGCTGAGTCGTATCGCAGGTGAACCGGTGGACTTATCTGCAGGCGTGTCGCCTGCACCTCAACCATCCGAAACAGTACCCTCTTCTGCTGAAGCGGAACAGCCGCCTCAAGCGCCGAGTGGTGAGACATCAGATTTGACGGAATGGCTGCGTTCTTTAGAGTACACAGGGGTGGAGCAGTCATCTGAAGAAGCGAAGTTCAGTATCCCGCTGGAAGAGAGCACCGAGCTGCCTTACAGCGGTCTGGCAGAATTTACTGGAGAGAGCGAGCTGGGGGGTGGTCCGCCGGAGGGCGAGCAACCTGACTGGTTAAGGGCTTTTGAAGAGGCGCCGACCGCAGCGGAAACACCGTCTGCGCCGATGAGCGGTGAGGAAACGCCCGACTGGTTAAAGGCTTTCGAAGAGGCGCCGTCCGTAGAAGAAGCGCCGTCTACGACGGAACCGGCATCTGCGCCGGTGAGCGACGAGGAAACGCCCGACTGGCTGCTTGAACTGGCTCAGACGTTTGTTCCCGAAACGCCTGGCGACCAAACTTCACCTTTTGTGGCTCGAGTTTCACCGTTTGCGGAGGAAATTCCCCCTCAGGTTGAGCAACCGAAAGAGGTGACGGCGTCAGCGTTGCAGCCGGCAGCGCAACCCGAACCGACCGCCGAGGCTGCTCTGGCAAGAGACGTGGATTTGACTGACTGGCTGGCTGAACTGGAAGGAGAGGCAATTGACAAAGAGGCAATCTCCAAAGCGTTTATCCTTGAGGAAGAGCAGCCGCCTTCTGAAGAACTTCCTGCCGCCAGTTATCCTTTTGCCGGGATTGATGCCGATTTGCTTGGTGCTGTAGAAGCGGAAGCGTCAAAAGAGGGAGGGCTGGAGGGTCTGGCGCCTGCTTTATTACCTGACTGGCTACAGGCTTTGCGACCGGTCGAGGCGGTGCTTGGCGAAACTCCAGCGGCGAGCGAGGAAGAACTTCAGGTAGAGCGCGCTGGTCCGCTGGCGGGTTTACGCGGCGTACTTCCTGCTGACCGGCTGGTGATTCAATACCGCAAACCGCCGATTTACTCGATTAAGTTGCGTGTAACCGAAAAACAACAGCGGCATATTGAGGCATTGAGTGATCTCATCAAAGCGGAGGGAAAACCGGCGGACATAAAGCGAGAAAACTTGCAGGCGCCGCGCCGTCTCCTACGTCTGACGCTGGCATTGATTTTGGTTCTTGTTTTGCTGATTCCTCTGCTGGTCAGTTCACCTTCGTTGACACCGACCGGACTGGTGCCGGGCGAGGAAGTGCGTAGCTTTTATTCTCAGATGAGCCTGATGGTTCCAGACCGCCCATTGTTGGTAGCGGTAGATTATGATGCGGGCTATCTGGGGGAGATGCGCTTTGCGGCTACCGGCGTTATTGAAAATCTGATGCTCAAGCGGCAGCGCTTAGCACTTGTCTCCACAGTTCCCTCAGGACCATTGCTGGCAAATGACTTGCTTGAACGGGCTCAGCTCAAGTTAACGCAGGTGGAACCCGCAATTCGTCAGGGCTACGCTTTGCCGGATCGGACAGTGACTCTGGGGTATTTGCCGGGTGGTATCACTTCCTTACAGGAATTTGCCACTTTTCCCCGTCGGGCTGTTTTTGCTGGGCTGGGCAATGTTGCGGGCGAACCGCAAAATGTCTGGGGGCATGTGGTGGTGCAAGATGTTCACCGGTTGAGTGATTTTGCCGGTTTGCTTCTGATTACCGACCGGGTGGATACAGCCCGCGCCTGGATTGAACAGGTCGAACCGGCACTTGAGAGACGTCCTTTCCTGGTGATTACCAGTGCGCAGGTTGCCCCAATGCTGACGCCCTATGTGGATTCTGGACAAATCGAGGCAATGATTTGGGGAATTAGCGGCGGCATGGCGTATGAACAGCTAGCTGGAGTTCCACCTCATGCAGCGGCTTATTGGAATGCTTACCGGTATGGTATGTATGTCGGATTTGCGTTCATCCTTTCCGGTGTCCTGTTGCGCAGTATTACGGTTGCTTTTTCACGCCGCAGGAAGCCGAACGAGGCATAGCAGATGATTCAGGATGATGTAATCTGGATGCTGGTGGGTTTTATTTTGACGTTGCTGGTGTTCAGCTATTTATTTGGCGATAATATCCTGTTTCGCCTGGCAGTGTATGTTTTTGTCGGCGTTTCATCTGGATATGTGGTCGTTTTACTGGTTGATCAGGTGCTGATACCACGTTTGGTCACTCCTTTGATACAGGGCTCGTCCTCACAGCGCCTGTTGCTGGTTGTCCCGCTCGTTTTAAGTATTCTGCTGATGACCAAGCTTTTCCCCCGTCTGGCAGCGTTTGGCAATCTTTCACTGGGTGTGATGGTGGGGATTGGGGCTGCGGTTATTGTGGGGGGTGCGCTTCAAGGCACACTTGCCAGCCAGATCATGGCTGCAGTTACAGATTTTGATTTGCAAGCCGGCGTTCTCAAAGGTCGTGATCCTGTGTTAAAGCTGATTGAAGCGTTGATCTTGCTGGTGGGAACAATCAGCACGCTGGTCTATTTCCAGTTTGGGGCGGCAACCAAACCAAACCAGCCGCCTCGTCGCCCGCGTTGGATTGAACTTCTGGCTGGTATTGGTCAAATGTTTATTGGTATCACACTGGGAGCATTATTTGCGGGTGTATTTGCTGCGGCTTTAACAGCGCTGATTGACCGGCTGGATTTTATCACGCTGGTCATCTACGATTTTCTTTTCTGACAGGTCGCCATGCCTACTTCTGTTGCTGATGTAGAAACCATCCTTGCCATTGACCTGGGGTCGGTATTTACCCGAGCGGCTTTGTTTGACGTAGTCAATGGACAGTACCATTTTATTGCCAGTGCCAGCGCGCCCACCACAGTTAATGCTCCTTTCCGAGATGTAAGCGAAAGCGTACATGTGGCACTTGATCAGCTAGCCGAAATTACAGGACGGAAATTTGCCGATGAAGAACATCGTCTGATTCTGCCCAGCCAATCAGACAATAGTGGTGTTGACCGTCTGGTGGTTACCTATTCTTGCGGTCCAGAGCTGCGTATTGCCGTTGCTGGCTTGCTTTCCGATGTGTCGCTGGAAAGCGCCCGTCATTTAGTGGAAACGCTGTTTGGTCGGGTGGTGGAAGCGATTGGCTTGAACGACCGCCGACGCAGCGAGGCACAACTGGATGCCGTCATCAAGGCTCGCCCTGATCTGGTCATTCTGGCAGGTGGAACGGAAGGCGGCGCAAGCCGTTCGATTGCTAAGCTGGTTGAGTTGCTCATCATGGTTTGCCGTCTTTTACCGCAAGATAAGCGTCCAACAGTTTTGTATGCAGGCAATCAAGCGTTGGCGGCAAAAGTTAAAGAGGTGTTGAGCAAGTGGACGACTACTTACACAACGCTGAATATACGCCCTACGATTGATGATGAAGACCTGGAACCGGCGCGAACTACACTGAATCAGGTAATAGGTGGTATTCGGATGCGTCAGGTGGGCGGATTGGAACGGCTTGCGGCTTCTTCCAGTGTGGCACCTTTACCCTTTTCTTATGCTTTCGGGCGCATGATTCGTTTTATCGGTAGGGTTTCCGAGTCTTCTAAGGGGGTTCTGGGAATTGATCTCGGCGCCAGCCATACGCTTTTTGCCGCAGTCGAAGAGGAAAAACAATATCTGAAGATGTTGCCGCTGGGTATGGGAAGGGGGATTGTAAACCTGCTGAATGAAAGCCCGCTGGAAAATGTAATGCAATGGTTGCCCATGCATGTTGCACCGGAGGTTGTCAGAGATTATTTATGGAACAAAAGTCTCTATCCTTCGACGATACCGCTCACTCAGGAAAGTCTGGCGATTGAACAGTCGGCAGCGCGACACATCTTGCGTCTGGCAACTCAGAAACTGATGACAGATTATCCCGGCTTCTATCCAGCTTTTGAGCCAATTGTGGTGAGCGGGAGCATGTTCAGCCATGCACCGAACGCCGCGCAGGCGTTATTGCTTCTTCTAGATGGCGTTCAACCGGTTGGAATATCTACGGTTATTCTTGATCCCTATCATCTACTGGCAAGTCTGGGAGCAATTGCACAGGTGAATGCTATCGCTGCGGTGCAACTGCTTGAGTCGAACGCTTTTCTTAATTTAGGAACAATTATTTGCCCTATCAGCACCGCAAAATATGGTACACCGGTTTTACGAGTGCGCATAGAATACGAGAAAGGCAGTCCAAACCAACTGGAGGTGCGTCAGGGATCGGTGGTGTCTTTGCCGCTTCAGCCATTCCAGACTGCAAATGTTCATCTGGATGCCCTGCACCACAGTGAAATTGATCCACTATTTGGAAAACGATCAGGCAGTTTTAAGATTGTGGGCGGTGTGTGCGGTGCAGTAATTGACGCGCGCGGACGCCCGCTGGTGCTTCCGAAAGATGCGGCGCGGCGACGCGAATTGATCAAGAAGTGGCGAGCAGCGCTTGGCGGGTAGGAATTCTGGTATCAAACTTGCACCAGCCTGGATGAGTGGCTTATGACATATGCAGTGACACATTTTACTCCGTTAACTTATCTGCGCCGGGCGCGCTTGTTGCCCGTTGCCGGGCGTGTCCAGGTGCGCCAAGGGCAGCGAGTGATTGCAACAGACGTTATCGCCAGTGCTGATTTAAACAATGAGCATCTCTTCATTGATGTGCGCCGCGCTTTGCACCTTGCGCGTGCAGAACAGGCAGAAGCCCTGATCGAGTATAAGGTTGGCGACAAACTGCAAGCCGGTGACATCATTGCCCAGACTGGTGGTCTCTTCAAGCGTATTGTGCGCGCTCCGGTAGATGGCGTTATCGTGGCGATCTCCAAAGGGCAGGTCACGCTGGAAGTCCCCAAAACGCCTTTTGACCTCCTTGCAGGAATGGAGGGTGTAGTGATAGAGGTTATTCCAGAGCGTGGTGCGATTCTGGAGACACATGGCGCTCTCGTGCAGGGAATTTGGGGGAACGATAAGATCGCCCAGGGTGTTTTATTGCCACTGGCGGAGTCGCCGGAGGATGCTTTGACGGTAGATCGGTTAGATGTGAGTATGCGCGGCGGTGTGGTTCTGGCAGGCACCTGTTCCAGCGCAGAGGCGCTTAAGACCGCCGGAGATCTACCATTGCGCGGATTGATTCTGGGCAGTATGACGGCTGATTTGATACCACTGGCTATGAATGCATCCTATGCTATTGTCTTAACGGAAGGTTTCGGTCTAATGGGGATGAACAGCCAGGCGTTCAGGATTCTTGCCACCAATGAAAAGCGCGATGTATGTTTGAATGCTGGCGGGTATGACCCCTTTGCCGGTGAACGACCAGAGGTGATTATTCCGCTTCCGGCGCAGGGTAAGGCGGCGGCGGAGGTGTCAGAGCTGAAGCCCGGATTATCAGTTCGCCTGCTAAGCGCTCCTTATCACGGAAAAATTGGAACACTTTTGGAATTGCTGCCCGGCTTAACCGAATTGTCCAATCAATTGCGGGTGCCGGCGGCGCGCATCCGTCTGGAAAACGAGACACTGGTTAGCGTACCTGTGATGAACCTGGATGTGCTAGAATAATATCATGTCATGTAAGGAAGATCGTTCGCAGAGGAGATAGACCTATGTCCGACATGAATAATGATGAACTGTTCGAGGGATTTGATGAGGAGGCTTTAATTGGGGGAGAGCCCGAAGAAAAGCGCAAACCGTCAAACCGCAATTTTCTGATTGCCGTTGGTGTGATTGGGGCGATCTTCCTGATAGCTCTGATCGTTCTGGCGGTCTTTGCGGCGGTGGTCTTGCCCCAGCGCAGTGCACAGCGCCAGCAGCAAGCTGCAGAGATCAACGCTCGCAATACTGCCACTGCGCTGGCTGCAACGCAAATCGCCTTTGCTCAACAAGAACTGTTGACACCCAGCCCAACGGCGATTCCCACTAATACGCCGTTACCCAGTCCGACCCCGGTCGTTTTGAATGCAACAGCAACGCCAATTCTGGCTGAGACCACTACACCTGCCGCTGAAGGAGGAGCTGCCAGTACGCCTGCCGCTGCCGGTCCAGCTTCAGACTTGCTGGCGCGCACGCAAACGGTTGCTGCTTTGCTGACCCAGGCAGCGGGCGGCTTTGGCACGGCGGTTGCCACGCTTGGCCCAACTCAACTGCCGCAGACTGGCTTTATGGATGAGGTCGGGCTTCCCAGCATGATCGGACTGGCGGTGTTGCTGATTGTAGTGATTGTCGTAGCGCGCCGCCTGCGCCTATCCAACACCTGATCCCTCTGGCGATGTAGGCGCTTGCTCGGCTTTGCTTGTGATGTACCAGCCTTCCTGTTTGCTCTTGGGGAGTGAACGCGAAGGCTGGACTTTTTTGTTTTACCCCTGCCTGCATCTTGATTCTGAGTTGAATATTCGTATAATAAAAAACGAACGTTCGTTATTTTTTCCGAGTTCAATATGGAAGAGCCCAATCTCTCAAAAAAAGCTCAGGTTACCCGCAGCAAAATCATTGAAGCAGCTTATCAGTTGTTCCTCAAACAAGGCTATCATAGCACCTCAATGCGCCAGATCAGCGCACGGGCAGGACTCACCATTGGGGCGATTTACCATCACTTTGCTGGCAAAGAGGAAATTTGGACAGCGGTGCTTATGGAAAAGCATCCTTATCGGGAGATCATGCCGCTGCTCAACTCTGTAGATAGTCCCACCATTGCCGGTTTTGTGCGACAGTCTGCCAATTGCCTGGTGGCGGAATTGAGCCGACGCAGTGATTTGCTCAATCTCATGTTTATCGAACTGGTAGAATTTAGCGGCAAGCATATACCGGTTTTGTTTCAGGCGATTTTTCCTGAAGCGGTGCAATTAGGGGAAACGCTGGCTCACAAGGCTGGTAACCTGCGTCCAATTCCCAATCTGGTTTTGCTGCGTTCCTTCTTGGGGTTGTTTTTTTCTTTTTATATTACAGAAATCATGCTACCTGAAGAGATCCGCTGTCAAATGGGCGGCGAGGCACTGGAAGCCTTTGTCAATATTTATCTGTATGGCATACTGGATGAGCCTTTGAGTGAGCAGGATGATTAATCGTCTGATCAGTTTGATACGCAAAGAATTTATCCAGATTGTACGCGACCCCCGCGCTCTGGCAATCACTTTTATCATGCCTGTGATGATGTTGATCTTGTTGGGGTATGCAGCGACAAACGATGTGCGCAATATTGCTCTGGCGGTTCTGGATTGGGATCAGTCGCCGGCTTCACGTTCTTTGATTGCAGCATACAAGGCAGCGGATTATTTTCAACTGGCGTATGTGGTTTCATCTGAAGAAGAGATGCGCCGATTGATTGATAATAACTCGGCGCGCTGGGTTGATTATCCCGCCGAATTACAGCGAACTGGTGAACAGCGGGCGCTCTGCTCAGGTGGCGTTTGTGCTGGATGGCTCCGACCCAACGGTAGCAAGCACCGCGCTGGCAGCAGCGGTGCTGATTGGTCAGGCGCAGTCCACCCGCATTGTCATGCAAAGGCTTGAACGATTGGGAATGAGCCAGGCTGCCCAATCTCCGATTGATGTGCGTACACAGGTCTGGTACAACCCTGGGCTGATCAGTGCGTATTACATGATCCCAGCACTGATCGGTCAGATTTTGCAATTTTTAACCACCCTGTTAACAGCCACTTCTATCGTCCGTGAACGGGAGCGCGGCACGATTGAACAATTGATCGTCACTCCGCTACGTCCATGGGAGCTGGTGCTTGGAAAATTAACCCCGTATGTGGTGATCTCTTTTGTGGATATGCTTGAAGTATTAATTGCTGGAACACTTTTGTTCAAGGTACCAATCAGCGGAAGCTTGATACTGCTTTTGAGCATGGCGGCACTGTTTCTGGTGACAACGCTGGGTATAGGTCTCTTGATTTCCACTGTTGCCAACACTCAACAGGAAGCCATGCTTACCACGATGCTGACCATCTTGCCGTCCATTTTTCTTTCCGGGTTCTTTTTCCCGTTGGCAGCAATGCCTGTCTGGCTTCAGGCGATCAGTTATTTGATACCTCTGCGTTATTTTTTGATCATCGCCCGAGGCATTATCCTCAAAGGGGTGGGGATTGCATCTCTATGGAGCGAAATTGTGGCACTGGTTATTTTTGCTGTGCTGGTGATGAGTGCAGCCGCCTCACGTTTTCGCAAGAGTCTGGATTAGGAGATGATGCGAATATGTTGACTCGATTAAAACACCATCTTGAAAATGTCCACAAACGCGTGCGGGAGAACCCGCGTCGGATTGCTCCATTGATCCTGGTTCTCTTAATGCTCACGATCGGCGCGTATTATTTTCTGCGACAGGTACTGGGGCGGAACGAGTTGATTTTTTCGGGGACGATTGAGGTGGTTGAGATTCGTCTTGGTACCGAAATGGGGGGACGAGTGGAGTATGTCAGCGTTCAAGAAGGCGAGCAGGTGAAAGTCAACCAGTCGTTGGTCGAGTTGCGCCGGTTGAATGCTGGCACAGAAAGGGTTCGCTCGCCGATTGACGGGGTGGTGCTGGAGCGTTTGGTTGAACCCGGTGAGGTAGTTGCCGCCGGGGGGACACTGTTGATTCTAGGTAACCTGAACGAGTTGACATTGACTGTGTATGTCCCTGAGGACAAATATGGTCAGATTGCGCTAGGACAGGTTTGCTGGGTGATGGTGGATTCGTTTCCGGATGAGATGTTTGTCGGCAGGGTCAGCCATATTGCCGACCGGGCGGAATTTACCCCGCGCAATGTTCAGACCACCGAAAGCCGGAAGACGACCGTGTTCGCTGTCCGTCTGGATGTCGAACCGGCAGGGGGGCGGTTGAAACCGGGAATGCCGGCGGATGTCAATTGTATGTTGAAATAGCGTAACAGGGTGCAGTCTACGATGGCAGAAACGCTGATCCGGGTGAGAGAGGTTACAAAAAACTTTGGAGAGGTCCAGGCGCTTGCGGGGGTGAGTCTGTGGGTGGGGGCGGGTGAAATTTATGGGCTGGTCGGACCGGATGGCGCTGGCAAGACCACACTGATCCGCTTGATTTGCGGTGCGCTGAAATTGCAAGCGGGGAGCATCTCGCTTTGCGGTTTTGATATAGTAGCCGACACGGAGCGCGCTCGCGGGCAAATTGGCTATCTGGCACAGCGCTCGGCGGTCTATGAAGATTTGACAGTGATGGAGAACTTGAAGTTCTTTGCGGAGGTGCGCGGCTTATCGAAAGAACAATGGGCAGAGCGCTGTCGCTGGTTGCTGGAATTTGTTGGGCTAGCAGAATTTTCCGGACGAATGGCTGGACAGCTTTCCGGTGGAATGAAGCAAAAGCTGGCGCTGGCAGTGGCGTTGATTCACCGCCCGCTTGTGTTACTTTTGGATGAGCCAACTACTGGCGTTGACCCGTTGACCCGACTGGATTTCTGGCGGTTGCTCATCCGCCTGGTGCGCGATGAAAACCTGACAGTGTTATTGAGCACACCTTATATGGATGAGGCAGCGCGTTGTACACGGGTGGGTTTTTTACACAAGGGACATTTGATTTGCGAGGGGTCGCCGCGCGAGCTGCGCTCCCATCTGATCGGACGCGTTCTGGAGTTGATCGGCGAACCTGCATCCCTCTTAATCAATCTCGCTAAAGCTGACCAACAAGTGGAGGATGTTCAACGTTTTGGCAACTCGCTGCACTTAAGGGTACAGGAAGGGCAGGCTGAGATGGTCATCCGTCGTTTGGAGGAGGCAATCGTTAAGGCTGGCGGCAGAGTGCATCGGCTGCGGCTGGTTGAGCCGTTGCTGGAAGATGTGTTCATAGTTTTATCGGAAGGTTAGATGACGACTGCGATTTTTACAAAAAATCTTACGCGCCGCTTTGGTCAATTTGTCGCCGTTGACCACATCAGCTTTGAAGTTCCGACAGGTCAGATTTTGGGTTACTTGGGCCCCAATGGTTCAGGCAAAACCACCACCATCCGTATGTTGCTGGGAATCTTGCACCCTTCAGAGGGACGGGCGCAGGTGCTGGGGTATGATGTTATCTCTCAATCGGAGCAGGTGCGTTCTAATACAGGGTATATGTCGCAAAAGTTCGCTCTGTATCATGACTTGACCGTATGGGAAAATCTGGTATTTTATGCTGGCATGTATGGGGTGAGGGAAGAAAAGCGAATCAAAGAAGTTTTGTATGAGCTCGGGCTGGATGAAGTGCAAACCCAGAAGGCGCAAAACCTTTCCGCCGGCTGGCGGCAGCGGCTGGCGCTGGCAACCGCTATCGTTCACCATCCCAAGCTGCTCTTTCTGGATGAGCCGACGAGCGGCGTGGACCCTTTGGCACGGCGGGCTTTCTGGGATCTCATCTACAGTTTGTCAGCACAAGGGATTACCGTGATGGTGACTACGCACTATATGGACGAGGCAGAATATTGCTCGTTGATTGGCGTCATGCGGGCAGGGAGGTTGCTGGCGCTGGATGAACCACAACGATTGAAAGACTCACTTCCCGGTCAGGTCTGGGAAGTGTATGTTGAGCCCCTGTTGCAGGCGCTGGAAGCAATTGAAAATCACCCGGCAGTTCGCCATGCGGGTCTGGCAAGCGATCATCTCCGGGTGATTACCACAGAGCGCAGGTCAATTGAAGTGATTGCCAAAATGCTGGGCGAGAAAAATTTTCAGGTACAGATGATCCAGCCCGGCATAACTACCATAGAAGATGTTTTCATTGCCTTGCAGTGACTTGCTTTGTCGCAATCAAAGGGAACACGAACAACGCAGCGATTTCGATGATTACGACGTAGATCATCAGCCATGTCAGAGAATAGTCGTATAGCAAACCCAATGCAGCCCCGCTGACAAACCAGGCTGCCCCATACAGGGTATTGAAAATTCCATAAGCAAATGCCCGCCCCTCTCCGGGAACAAGGTCAGCAATTGCCGCGCGCATGATCGTCTCATGGATTGCCATAGCAATGCCCCATAAAACCGCACTGGCAACAGCCAATCCATACCGCTGTGAAAATGCCAGGAAGGGTATCGGCAGAGATACCAGTGGGATGATAAGCAGGGATTTCAACCCGATAGCATCATAGGTTTTCCCCACAATCAATGCGGCAAGCGCATCCACGCCCATCGCTACAGCGTACAAAACGGCAATCTGTTCTACTGGAACGACGGAACGAGCTGCCCAGTGGTAGGAAATGATTTGAAAACCGACAAAACCAGCCACACTTAAGAAAGTGAAAGCTGCATAAATACCAAAAACGGGGGGCAGTTTTGGCTTTCCCTTCGTCCGCGGCAAATCCTGCCCGACGGGGTCATTTTCCAGTTTTTCCGGCATAGGGACGCGCAGGCGCGCGGCGACCAGCACAAGCAGACACAGAATAGCCGGTATCCACAAAATATTGAAACCATCGCGATAACTGTTGCGCTGAACAAACACGGCAGTGAAAATCAGCGGACCGATCACTGCCCCTACCTGATCCATTGCTTCATGGATGGCAAATCCCCAGCCCCTGCCGATCTGGTAAGTGGCATGGGAGAGCATGGTGTCTTTCGCCGGCGAGCGGATGGCTTTGCCAATGCGTTCCAGAATCAAAAGCACGACGGCAATTTCCCAACGATTCGTCAAAGCTAGCAGGGGGATGCTGATGAGCAGTCCATAACCGATGAACGTGGTAGCCCAATAAGCACGGGTACGCGCAGCCAGATAACCTGACACCAGCCGCAGTGCATAGCCGAGAAACTCACCAAGACCGGAAGCCACACCGATGGCGGCTGCGCTGGCACCCAGAAATGCCAGGTAGGGACCGCTGACGCCGCGACCGGTTTCGTAGGTGATGTCGCCCAAGGCGCTCACCAATCCAAAGAGAAGGATGAATTCAAGAGCCAGTTTTTGTGAGGTTTTGTTTTGAGTGGTTGGTTTTGCCTGCATGATTTTTGAAGTGTCCTTTCATTTTTTGTAATGAAGGGTTCTTTTTGGGTTTTAGAACTATATGGATACTGCGGAAATAGAAGGATGCAACGCCTTGGTTGGCTTTGCATCCCGGCAAATGAATTTTTATATGTTGAGACGGCTTATCAGAAGCCACAAGATACTTTATCTGCGTAACCGTATTGTGTCCTTCTGTCGGTTTTCCCCAGGCCGGTCTGTAAGCCGCATTCTGTCCAGCAGGAGGGTATCCTTGCGGACGGCTCCCGCCTGGGTGACCATCTCTCTAGGCTGACTGTCGCCAGTCAGCTCGTGCAGCCTACCCGGGGCTCTAGGGAGACGGGCAGCCTCCCATCCGCACGCGGCGGACTTTGCCCCTGCTTGGCTTTGCTCCAGATGGGGGTTGCCTGGCCGCGACATCACTGCCGCGCCGGTGGTCTCTTACACCACCTTTTCACCCTTGCCGGTTATGGCGGTCTGTTTCTGTGGCCCTATCCGGTGGTTACCCACCCCGGGCATTACCCGGCATCCTGCCCTGTGGAGTGCGGACTTTCCTCAGCGGTTTGACCCGCCGCGGTCACCCGACCAGCCTGAGGTATTTTCATGATAACTGGTTTGGTGTTTTCCGTCAACGGTGATTATCCTCCGAGTGAGGTTAGAGAGATTTCTGTAACTTTTCCGCGTTCAGTGGGTGAATGTTTTTGACGTTGAGATTGCTCAGCATGTCCGCTTTTCGGGTGCTGGTATAATCGAGCTGAGGGATGATGATGCCCATTCGTATCTTACCGGAAGAAGTTGCTTCCCAGATTGCCGCCGGCGAAGTCGTTGAACGTCCGGCTTCGGTGGTCAAAGAGCTGATGGAAAACGCGCTGGATGCTGGGGCGTCACAGGTGGTGATTCGCATTGAGAAAGCCGGCAGAAGGTTGGTGGAAGTGGCGGACAATGGCGCGGGCATTCCCAAAGATGAAATACGGCTGGCGGTACAGCGCCACGCAACCAGCAAGCTGGAAACCGCAGAGGATTTATTTCACATTAAAACACTGGGCTTTCGTGGTGAGGCACTGGCTTCGATCGGTTCGGTTTCGCGCCTGTCAATAGTCTCGCGCTCAGAAAATGACTCCAGCGGTGTGCGGCTAATGATGGAGGGCGGACAAATCAAAACGGTGGAGGAAACAGGTGCGCCTGTGGGTACGGTGGTGCGTGTCGAGGATTTGTTTTTCAATGTGCCGGCGCGCTTGAAATTTCTAAAACGTGATTTGACTGAACGCCAGCAGATCGACGCGCTGGTAACCCGCTACGCGGTAGCATATCCTGAAAGACGATTTCAACTGGTTCATGATGGTCAGGTAACCTTGCAGACTGCCGGCAACGGTGACCACCGCGAGGTACTGGCGGCTTTGTACGGCATCGAGCTTGCCCGCCAGATGCTGGAAATCACGCTGGAAGATAGGGATATGCGCATCAACGGCTTCATCAGCCCGGTTTCATTGACCCGCTCAAACCGCCGGGAGATGACCTTTTTTGTCAATGGTCGCTGGGTTCAGGATGCCATGCTGAGCTCGTCGGTGTTGCAGGGTTACCATACCCTCTTGATGGTTGGCAGATATCCGCTTACGGTTTTATTCATCTCTCTGCCGCCCGAAGAGGTGGATGTCAATGTACATCCGGCAAAAGCGGAAGTACGTTTCCGTCAGCCAGATCAGATTTTTGGAGCGGTACAGCGCGCGGTGCGGCGCGGATTGCTGGCTTATTCTTCCCCTCCTCCCATCACGGCGCCGGTTTGGAAAAGCCATTTCCGGCAGCCGCCTTTCCCGAGAGCAATGATTGACCCGTCATGGGAAATGGCGGCTGAAACAAAAGCAGCGCAGAGTGAGGCAAGTGCTGCTCCAGTAACTGCGCAGCCCGCCCTGCCCAGCGGACAGGTGCCTTTGCTGCGCCTTTTGGGTCAGATTGGTGCCACCTACCTGGTAGCAGAGGGTCCAGATGGTCTGTACCTGATTGATCAACATGCTGCACATGAACGGGTCCTCTTTGAAAAATTGCTGTCACAGAGCCGCGGTGCAGTTCCTACCCAGATTTTGCTGGAGCCGATCGTTTTTCAGCTTCCGCCTCACCATGCACAATTGCTTACGGAGCAGCTTCCTGTATTGGCGCGGCTGGGATTTGACGTGGAATTGTTTGGCACGAACACCTTTCGCGTTCGTGCTTTGCCTATGTTGCTGATGAATAGCGATCCAGTGGCGGCAGTGCGCGTGGCGGTAGAGGATTTTGAAGAGGATGAAACTCCCTTACAGGCAGAACAGGAAGCCAGATTGATCGCGCGGGTCTGCAAGCGTGCTGCTGTTAAGGCTGGTCAGACCTTGACAAGCGAGGAACAAATAGCGCTCTTGCGTGATCTGGAAGCCTGTCAATCCCCGCGTACTTGTCCGCATGGACGCCCAACGATGATTCACCTCTCGGTAGATTTGTTGGAGCGTCAATTTGGAAGGCGGGGCAGCCGTTGAAACTTTCTCAAAAGAGGAATGTGGAATGCAAGTCGTCACCGATTGGGGCGCTGATTTGTCGCCCGAACTCTCAAAAAACCTGAACATTTATTACATTCCGCTACCAATCACCATGCGCGGGGTCACTTACGAGCATAATGGCGAGCTGGATAAAGAGCAGTTTTATCAAGAGCTTTCTGACGCTGAGGTGTTGCCAAGCACTTCTGCGCCTTCGGTAGGTAGTATGGTTGATCTTTACCGCAAGTTAGCAAAGGAAGATCGGGATATTCTCTCTATCCATATCTCATCAGGGTTAAGCGGCACACTTAATGTAGCAAAGGTCGCTTCCCAGCAGGTGCCTGAAGCAAACATCACCGTTGTGGACTCAAAAGTACTCTCTTGCTTGCAAGGATGGCAGGTAGAGGCGGCTGCCAGAGCGGTTAGGGCAGGCTGGTCGCTAAAGCGGATTCTAGGGCTGTTAGAGCGCATTCGCATGTTGGCGGATGGCGCTTTTACCGTGCAATCGCTGAATTATTTGATTCACAGCGGGCGGTTGGGACACTTAAAGGGTTTGCTGGCATCTATGTTAAGTATTAAGCCGGTGATTGGAATTGAGAAAATCAGTGGTACGCTAATTTCTTATGGTAAAGAAATGACGCTTCGGCGCGCTTTGGACAGGATGGTTAATCTGATCTCTCAATTTTATCCAAACGAGACGATGCTGCGTGTGCAGCCCGTTCACGGCAATAATCTTCAAGCGGTGAACCTGTTGGTAGAGAAAATTCGCCAGCGCTTCATCTGCCAGATTGATCCGCCGCTGTCCGTTGCACCTGTGCTTGGCGCTCATGCTGGTCCAACGGTTGTGGGATTTGGAGTAATGCCGTTGCAGATTTTCGACGAGTTAGAAGCGGCGGGATATTAGCGCTTTTCAACTTCCGTGTTGGGAAGGCAAACACACCGTGAAGGTTGTCCCTTCACCCAGTTTACTCTTAACCGTAATCTCACCACCGTGACTTTCAATAATGCGCTTGGTAATAGAAAGTCCCAGACCTGTGCCAGCAGCCACATGCTCGGTGGTTTGAACGCGGTAGAAACGTTGAAAGATGCGTTTCAGACTTTCTTCGGGAATGCCTATCCCGCTATCCTGCACACTGATCCAGGTTTTGTCGGTATCTTGCCATGTTCGAATACGCACAAAACCGTTCGGTCGGTTATATTTGACAGCATTGCTTAACAGGTTAAGTACCACCTGTTTGATTTTGTCGCGATCGGCTTTAAGGGCAACTTCAGCCTTTGGCGTCTCCAGTTGTAGCAGGATATTGTTTTCAGAGGCTTTTGGCTCGATAATTTGACAGCATTCAGCTAACAGATCACACAGGTTAAAGGTCGTGATGTGGAATGTCATCCGCCCCGATTCAAGACGCGCCAGATCAAGGAATGCCGTGGTCAGTTCGTTAAGTCTTTGAGCTTCATTTTGAATCATTTGACAGAAAGACAAACGTTGTTCCTGAGTGACGTTAGGGCGCTGCATCAGATAGGTCATCGTGTTAATAGACGATAATGGGGTTCGTATTTCATGTACCAACTCGGCAATCAGATCGGACTGATGAAACAGCCGACTGTTCTCAATTGCAACCGCAGCCTGTGCGCCAAGCACAAGTAGGATTTCCTGGTCCTGCTCATTAAATGTTCCCTTGCGCTTATTCAGCACTTCCAATACGCCGATCAATTTGTCCTGGGCAATCAAGGGAACGGCAATCAGCGAGCGGGTCTGGAATTGCAGTGTTTTGCTGACGGATCCGAACCAGCGTTCATCTTTTTCCACATCCGGGACAATTACTGACTGGCGATGCAGTGCAACCCATCCGGCAATGCTTTCTTTTGGCACAACAATCGTGCTGATGAGTTGCTCGTTGATGCGGTTGGTGGTCGCGCGGAAGAAAAGTTCTTTTTTAGAGTCATCGTACAACAGAATGGATGCTTCTTCTGCGTGGCTTAGTTCGGTTGCCACGCGGATGATGCGCCGCAACAAGGTATCAAGGTCAAAAGTGCTGGCGAGATCGCGGGAAATCTCGATCAGTCTTCGATAAGCTTGCAGAGGATGGATGGATTCGCTTTCGGTTAACATTGTGCTGTGATCTGAGGCAATATCTGAGCAACATCACCTGATAAGAGCACATCTGCCTCACTATCCAAAGGTGTGGACGAATAGTTGTTAATAATCAGGTGAGCACCGTTTTGGACAGCGTACCATGGCAACGCACCGGCAGGCATGACTTCCAATGATGAACCCGCGACGAGAATCACATCGGCGCGGTTGCAATGCCATTCCGCTTTTGACCAGACATCTGACGGCAACATCTCTTCAAAAAGGACGATGTCCGGTTTGAGGATTCGCCCGCAATTGGGGCAAAGGGGCAGTTTTCCATCTTTTACAGTTTCAATGAACTGCTTGCTGGGGAAACGCTGATCGCAGGAAAGACAAATCATGTCTTCCAGTGTACCATGCACGGGAAGGACGTTTTTCGAACCAGCTTGCTGGTGCAGATCATCAATATTCTGGGTGATGAGTGCTTTCAGGATGCCCTTCTTTTCCAGTTCCGCCAACGCAAAATGTGCCGGGTTGGGGCGCGCCTGTGTGATGGTGTCCAAAAGCGGGCGAAGCCAGTTGAAAAATCGCTCTGGGTGGTATAAAAAAGCACTCAGCGAAGCGACCTGCATGGGATCATTTTTCGTCCACAAACCGGTGTCGGCAGAGCGAAAGTCGGGTATCCCTGAAGGGGTAGAAATCCCTGCTCCGGTCAGGGCGACGGCATGGCGGGCATTCCGTAACAATTCGCTGGCGCGGCTAATCTTATCCTGCAAAAGCTCAAGAGCGTTCATACCTGGACGCGCTCAAGAATATTGCTTGCCAGATGGTTCAGTTGTTGTGCCAGCAAGCCTTCTGGTTGTACATAGATAAGCGGAACATTACGCAATGCAGCCTGAAAAGCCATCTCAGGGGTGGGTGGGATGACTTGAGCAATAGACATACCCAAGGCTTCCTGCATTTGGGTCAGGGAAAGTGTCACATCGGCGCGCACGCGGTTGACTACCACCAGATTGAGGTATTTGGATTTTCCAAAGCCCTTTTCGTTCAGCTCTTCAATCAGAATCTTAGTATGAGCCAAACTACCCGGATTGGGTTCAGTAACCACAAAAATTTCCTGACAATAATGGATCAATTTATCAAAGCCGTGCAACAGATTATCCCCGATGTCCAGAAGCACGAGCGGGGAGAGCAAAGGTAATGTTTGCAGGACGGCTTCCATTTGGGCAACGTTTGCCGTCAGCTCAACATCTTTCTTCCTGACGGATGCCATCAGCAGGCGGATTCCAAAAGTAGTGCGCAACAATTCTTCCTCCACCATACTGACATTGATGTCCTGAGGTTTTGCCGTTAGAAGGCGATTCAACCCCTCCGGGCTGGCGAAGCCCAATTCGAGTGCCCATGTTCCATGACCAGGACGCAGTTCTGCAGCAAGAACATCCGCTTTGGTCTTTTGGTGGATGACAATTGCCAGGTTTAATACAAGTGTTGAAACTCCCATACCACCTTTGGGCGACAGAACGCCAATGGTATATCCTCGCGCTTTTGGCGCGGTTGCTTCCATGCGGCTTCTACCACGAGCGAGCAAGGCTTTAATTCTGGCGACAAGCTCGGCTGGATGGATAGGCTTGGTTAGATAATCGTCCGCGCCGGCGTTATAACCAGCCACTTTGTCATCTACCTGGCTTTTAGCAGTGAACATTAACACTAAAATGCCAGAGGTTGCCGGATTTTGTCTCAGCCGGCGCGTGACTTCATATCCATCCATGTCAGGCATCATGACGTCAAGCAAAATCATGTCCGGCTGTTCTTTTTGCGCTAGGGTAATCGCCTGAGTGCCATTGTTCGCGGCGACGATTTGGAACCCCTGCCGTTGTAACATCAGACCAACCAGCCGCAAGGTTTCCAGATCATCATCTACAATTAACAATTTTGCAGACATTGTCCTCCCAATCTGTGCTCCATGAGAGTCCATTTCTGTCAGTTTAGCACAAGCTTTTGACGCGTGCAAGTGCGAAAATTGCGTGATTTTTGCCGGGTTGGCTTGTGATGATGAGGTTGTGTATAATGAAAGCATGAATGTACAAGAGATTGCACGCGTTTTGGCTTTGGAGTGCAGATTAACCAAGACACAGCCGCTTGTGGTCGGGGTTTCCGGCGGTCCGGATAGTTTATGTTTACTGGATGTGCTGTTGCAGTTGGGGTATCCTTTGGTCGTGGCACATCTTGATCACGCGCTGCGAACGGAATCTGCGGCGGAAGCCCAACAGGTGGAGGCACTTGCCCGCAAATGCGGGGTGCCTTTTGTCATTGAACGGGAAGATGTGGGGGAAGTTGCCAGGTGTGAACGGCTTTCGATTGAAGAAGCTGCTCGTATGGTTCGGTATCGTTTTCTGTTTGCGCAGGCGGAACGCTTTGGCGCTCAAGCGGTTGCGGTGGCGCATACGGCGGACGATCAGGTGGAGACAGTTCTGATGCACCTGTTGCGTGGCGCAGGACTGGCAGGGCTGTGCGGGATGAGTTATCGCAGCAAGCCGGGTCTCTGGGGAGGAAAACTGCCGCTGGTGCGTCCTTTGCTGGGTGTCTGGCGCAGTGAGGTGCTTGAATATTGCCAGCAGCAGGGCTTGCAGCCATCTTTTGACCTTTCTAATCGAGATAGAACCTTTTTCCGCAATCGGCTGCGGCTTGAGCTGATTCCGTACTTGACCACGTACAACCCGCAGGTGAAAGGGGTTTTGTGGCGCATGGCGCAAGCTTTGCGCGGGGATTATGAAGTGTTACAGGAAGTAACGCGCAATGTCTGGGAGCGCTGTTGTCTGCGTGATGGGGGGGATTTTGTTTGTCTCTCTTTGACAGAGTTGCAGCGGTTGAGCGCCGGTTTACAGCGCAGTGTCATGCGGCAGGCAGTTGCTCATCTACGTCCCAGCCTGCGCGATATTGATTTTCGGGCGGTTGAAAAAGGGCTGTCTTTTCTGGCAGAGCCTGTACGTGGTCGGGCAGTGGATTGGGTGGCGGGATTGCGGCTTTACCTAGAAGATGAACGGATGTTTGTGGTTACCGGTAAAAACCTGCCTGTCGAAGCGGACTGGCCGCAAGTTGAACAGGGGATTGAATTACCCTTGCGCGTACCGGGACGGCTTTCCCTGCTTCAGGGTTGGGTGATAGAGGCAGATTTGCTGGAAGTGGAAAAAGTTGAGGAATTGCTGTCAGGCGCGGGCAAGGATGCTTATCAGGCATGGCTGGACGCTGATTCTTTGACAATGCCCCTGTTCGTGCGCAGCCGAAAGGTAGGCGACCGCTTTGAACCACTGGGGCTGGGGGGACATACGATGAAATTATCGGATTTCTGGATTAATGCTGGTCTTTCTGTGCGGGCGCGCCCGGGCTGGGCGCTGGTCTGTTCAGGGAAAAAAATTGCCTGGATTCCCGGTTTTCGACCGGCTCACTTTTGTCGTCTAACCGATCAAACGCGGCGCGTGGTCCATCTTATTTGTTATCGCGAAACCGACAGCTAAAGTTCACCCGCAAGCTGGCGCAATTTCAAGCTGATTTCCCTCCACTGAATTTTTGAGAGGCCCAGTTTCTGACGAATGGCATCCCGCTCCATGCCGCGCTTCCAGTCGTTGAGGGCGCAGGTCCAGCGGCACATGGCGAAAGACAGATGTTTGGTCAGACCTGCTTTGTTGCCGATTTCTTCCAGCAAGTATTCCAGCCGGCGCGGCGACCAGGGGAAAATGCGGTCGGCTGGCTGGTACTGCACCTGATATTCGCGATAGCTTTCTACCCATTCAGGCGGCAGTTCGATTTTGCGCTCTTTATAGCGGTTTTGGGGATTGGGGTAGCGGACAAAGAGGATAGGTGCAGAGGGCGTCTCAAGGTCAATGTGGTTGGCGGTGAGAGTCAGACATTCGCTTTTTTTGATGCCAGTTGCCAGTAACAGGGCAAGCAGGGTGTACGGACGGGCATCGGGCTTTCTGGCAGTACGGTAAGCGGTGGCAGCTTCGAGAACGCTTTTTTCCTCTTCTGGGGTCAGCACTTCAGGCAGCGGGCTAAGCACCGAGTGCTGAAGCACCTTTTCAGCCGGGTCAACCAGAACAACGCCGTGCTTGTGAAGCCAGCGAAAGAAAGACTTGATCGAGGTGATGCGGCGCGCCAGGCTTTTGGGACTGCAGGGAACCCCGCGTCCGCTTTGCAGCCATTGAAGGAAGTGGTTGAGGTCCTCGGTGGTGATTGCGCCAATGGCACGGTCAGGCGGCAGGTATCTGGCAAGGAGCTGCAGGTCGCCGGAGAATGACTTGATTGTATATGGAGAACGTCCCTGATCTTGAAGATAAATTTCCCAGCTACGAATGACAGGCAACAAGACAGACTGCGGCGTGATATGAACAGCAGGTAAAGTTGTGGACATGCTTCCGTCCTTTCATTATCTTCGTATAGCCTATTTTTAGTGTAGTATATTGAGGGAGAATTGTCAAATGCTTTTGTTTTTGCCAATGAATTTCTTTCTGCGTCGTGATGGCGCACGCAGACGTTTTAGGGCACGCTCACAGCCTGCATAATGATTTGCTGGATGGCGGCTTGATTAGGCCAAAGCACCCACGCCCCGCCGGGAGCAATATAGGGCCAGGTTTCCTGTGTCCCGATTGAGAAACGGAAGAGATGCCCCGACCTGACAAATTTGGGCAAGAGGGGGGCATACGGTAATATATCACTGGCGCTCATGTCGGTTTCCACGCTGTCCTTGAGGATGTCATAGAGATACGGAGCGTTCATCACCGCATCCTGTGAGACCAGCCGCTTCAAGATTGCCAGCATGACTTCCTGTTCGCGGCGCAGACGGTCAAAGTCCCCGGTGTTTTGGCGTGCGCGGACGTACCAGAGCGCCATTTTGCCGTCCATGCGCACCGTGCCGGGGTCAACGGTGCAAATGCCGTTTCCGGTCAGGTCACATGGATTGGAGAAAGGCTGTTCGACTTCAACATAAATGCCGTCCAGCGTGTCTATAATGTCAATAAACCCTTGAAAGTTGGTCATGATGTAATGTTGAGGACGGATGCCAAAGTTGTATTGCATGGTGTCAGCGAGCATTTTAAAGCCGCCGTAACGCATGGCGGTGTTGATCCGCTCATATCCCCAGCCGGGCAGCAGAACATACAAATCACGCGGGAAGGAAACCACACTGATGGATGCTTCCTGTGGTTTGACAATTGCCAGCATGATGACATCGGTGCGGAAACCGCTATCCTGACGCTGGTCTGATCCTAGAATCATCAGACTCGTCTGGTCCTGCGGCAATTCAAGGTCACGATACCAGGCGGTAGAGGTTGGTTTTGGGGTTGGAGTCTGGGTGGCTATAGGCGTGGCAGTGGACAGGGGGGGGGCGGTGACCGTCGCGGTTGCGGTTGGCGGGATGGGTTGAAACGGCGTGAGCGTAGCTGTGGCACTGGGGTCTGAGTTAAGCGGCAGGAATTGCGCCGCAAAGGATGCCGGGGGGATACGTATGAACTGTTCGAAAAACAGTGGGGTGTTCGTGCAACCGGTGAATAAGCAACCAAACAGAATGAGAAGGAGGAAATTCCGTTGTTTCATGCGGGTCGGATTATGGTGGTGTTACCTGGGCGGTTAAGGTTTGAGCATTGGCAGTTTCCTGAGCTGCTACAGTGGCAGTCAAGTCCTCCGTTGGAGGGGGAACTTCGGTATTGGTTGGTGAGGGTGGTACAGTAGTTGGCGGCGGTGGCGTGGGTGTTTTAGTGTTCGGGGGAGGTGTGTTGGTTGGCGGTTTTGTGGTTGCGGTGGGGGTGCGGGTTGGGGTGATGCGCGGGGGAACGTTGGGTACAAAGATCACTGTTCCAGCGTAAATCAGGGTTGAATTCCCCAGACAATTCGCCGCCTGCAATTGGGGAACGCTGACGCCATACATCAGGCTGATTTTGAAGAGAGTATCACCTTTTTGAACGATGTACCTGATCCAACCGGGGGGAGGTCCGCAAGGGAGAGGCGTCAGGGTTGGGAAGGTGACCGGCGTGGGGGAGGACGGGGCGGAGGTGTTTTGCTGGATGGGCGGCAGATAAAGCAGTGTGCCGGGAAGCAGTTTCTCGCTGATCAGGCAGTTGGCTTTCTTCAGGGTTTGGACGCTGGTATTGTGTTTCTGCGCCAAACTTTCCAGGCTGTCACCGCTTTGGATGGTGTAAGCCACCCAATTTTCCGGCACGGGGCAGGCGGTTGGGATGGGGGTGGGAGAGGGGGGCGCCGATGGAAGCGGTTGCTGGGGAGCAATGGTGGGTTGCAGGTCAACCGTTTCAGAAGTCGGTGAAGGTGTTTTTGTTGGAGGAGGAATGATTTTACCTTCGCTGATGGAAAAAGCCAGCGCGCCGAGGACAATCACTGTGGAAGCCAGGGCGGTGAGCAGTCCAGTGAACAGTTCACGCAGTGGTTTCATCCCTGCTTGCGGTCTCCATTTCTCTATCATGGTCGGGCTGCACCGGTAAAAGCACGCTGAAGGTGGAGGAATTGCCAGGCTTGCTATCCACCCAGATGCGACCGCCATGGGCTTCGGTCAGCGTCTTGGCAATGACCAGCCCATAGCCGGTATTGCCAATGCCGTGAACCGGGGTACTGTCGGGGTGGCGTTGCTTAGAAAAGACGAGCGCTATATCCTCTGGAGCGATGCCACCTCCCTGATCGGTCACCTGAAAGAGCAAATAGGGTTGTCCGTTATCATCATGCTCGACGGAAGCACGTAAACCAATTTCGCCTTCAGCATGTGTGACTGTGCCGGCGTTTTCCAGCAGATGGAACAAAATCTGTTGGAGACTTTCACTGTCGGCCCGCAGCGGTGGTAGTTCTTCCGGCAGCTCAAGATTCAGGGTGATGTTCTTCTCTTGCAGTTGTGGGATGATGCTGGCAACCGCTTGATCTATCACTGTGTTAACATCCACACTTTGCTGCAACGTTTCAGCAGAGGTGTCTTGCAGGATGGCGATATGGATCAAGTCATCCAGCAGTTTGTTCATGCGTTCGGTGGAAGAAGCGATGCGTTCCATAAACTTGCGCTGCATACTGCCGAGAATGCCAACCGCTTCGGAAAGCAACAGGTCGGTGTAGCCCGTGATGAAGGACAGGGATTGTCGCAGTTGTTGGATGATGGCAGAGATCAGTTCATGCTGTTCGGAAACCAGCGCTTCATTGCGTTTTGTTTGCATTTCCAGTGTCAGAATCTTCATGTTAGCTCCAGCCAGTGCATTCTGCAGGCGTGCAACCTCTTCCAATGCCAAGCGCAGTTCTTTTTCCAGGTACTCTTGACCCTCTGTTCTCTCTGCGCTGACTTCAGTTTTTGCTGTCTGATCAAGACGGGCGCGTAGCTGTTCGTTTTCTGTCTGCAAGGTTTTGATTAAGTCTTCCGCTTCGCGCTGGAGCGTCAGCAGTGCATCGGCATCTGAGGCGCGCCGCAGACTCTCGATCTCAACCAGTAGCTTTTGATTTTCCTGCCGGAGCTGTTCAAGCTGCGTATCCACTTCAGTGGCGATGGCTTGAACAGCGGTGAGTTGAGTGCGCTGTTCGCTTTGTTTGAGAATTTGCGCCAGTGTTTCAAAGGCGGTTTGCAGATAGGTTTGATCTTCAACTTCCCAATTTCGGCTGGAATAGGGCGCTAACAAGAGCGCACCTCCCCAGCTTTTTTTCTCATCCACCAGCGGTAACAACAGAGCGCTGCCCGGATGTTCTAACCCAATGGCTTCCGATAAGGGGCTCAATTCAGCCAGTGCTGGATCGTCCGCGCTCATGCGCAAGGGGCGGCTTCGCTGAAGGGCACCGACCAGTGTAGGGGTCTGGTCTTTGTTCAGTACGACGGGCGGCAAATCCTCTTCACGAATGATGTCATAGCCGCCTGTCAGCATTAGTTCATTGCCTTTTTCGGGAAGTTTAATCAGATAACATAGTTCTCCCCGCAGTGTTTGGGCGATGGCGCGCGCCGCAGCAGAGTAAATTTTCTCGCTCTGGTTTTGCGCAGCGAGTTGTATCCAGGCATGTATGGCACGCGCTTCGGTCAGATAGCGGCGCGGTGGAGGGGGGACGGCTTCCTCTGTTGCGGGTTTTTCTTCCTTTGCTATCGGCGCGGAGTATGCAGCGCGCGCCAGTGAAGGCAGCAGCGGATAAGCGCATAGTTGTGCCAAACGTACCATGCCGGAAAAATCTCCGCTGGCTGGTGTCCAGAGGAGATGGGCGAGATGCCCCAACAGGTTTAGCCCCATGACTGCCAGCCCGCTTCCCCAGCCTGCCGGTTGCCAGAGCAGCAGGATTAACATGCCCAGCCCGCTGAGAAACACGGAAAAGATTTGCCAGCTCAGGTCCTGCCAGCTACCGTTGAAGGCGGCAAGGGTGTTGGCATTGCGCCATTCGATATAAGTGACAATGAAGAGGATGGCAGTGATCAGGATAAAGATGCCGTTGGCGATGTCTGCAAGATGTGAGCGGGCGGGGAAAGCCCACAGCCAGACGATCCAGATCATACAGAACGCCGCAACGGCGCGGTCCAGAACGGGGGGGCTGGTATGGGCGCTGGCAATTCCCTGCCAGACTAGACCGCTATTTAAGAAGAGCGCTAACTGGCTGAGCAGTAGCGCGCTGAGACCGATCAGCTTGCGGCGGGTTTGCAGGGATGGGGCGCTTTGTTGTGCGATGAGCACTGCTTGAATGGCAGCCATGATGGAGAACGCCAGTGCCAGGTGGTAGATAAGATTACCGGGCGGCGTGGTTAATAGAGAAAATACCTGTTCAACAAAGGCTGTCATATCGCTACCCTGCTATATTTCATTATACACTGTGTTTTTTGCAAATGTGCAATCTAAGGAAAGTGGATTCTTCCCAATGAAATGGTTCAATGAGGTATCAATCTTTTTCTGCTATACGAAGAATAGTACCATCTTTTGACCGCTTGCAACAGTTTGCTAAAATCTGAGCGCAGTTGTTATGAGGAGCATGTAGACAATAAAAAGAACAAAACCCACAGTGATTGAAGCAATCAGCCATTTGAAACTCAAGCTCACCATTGATGCCACAGACATATCTATATCGGTGATTTTAGAACGGATGTAGTGTTTTTTCATCCTCTGTTTGTGATGAACTGCTTGCAGGGAGGGTTTGGATATTTTGAAGGATTTCACTTTGCTTTCGTAATTCTTCTAGCAAGGTTTCTTCAGTGGTAGTTTGAGTTGCAGGTTGGTTTGTCATGTTTTCCTTTCTTGTATGAAGTTTCGATTTTCAGCCATCAACATCCGCTATAACTCTTAATCGGTTGGGTATACAGCACGATAATAATCAACGTGAATTCGGGTTAGGCGGGCAAGGGCAGGTACTCGTCCAAGCCCAAAGACGGTTTTGATGGACGGCGGCAGTAAGCA
>Ga0209162_1000735_pt1 | contig 34546 bp, 34 predicted proteins | sample YNPNPMetaG_FD_187121 | JGI IMG/M metagenome (GOLD analysis project Ga0209162, IMG submission 187121) | Anoxygenic and chlorotrophic microbial mat microbial communities from Yellowstone National Park, USA - YNP NP MetaG (SPAdes) (version 2) ...
CCGGCTCATTGGGGTTAACTGATTGAATGCTTAGTGCCGATTGATTGCTAATGACCGCTTTCACTTCCTTTGCCAGATCCCTTGCCAATTTGGTCGGATCAGCAAGATCCTGCCACTGAAATAGGGGACTTTGGCCGTCGGGAGATGGAGGTATGCTGTGGAGAATAATCTGCGGCAACGCGGACCGCGCTTCCTGTTTCAGGGCATTTTTGACGTATTTAGTGCCTATGAATGACTGACTGAAGGTCAACGGCTTTTTTTGTAGCGTTGGATTGAATCTGCCCGGCACCGTAGTGATGTCGCTTGGCATTCCATAGCATTCACAATCTGCGCCAGTTCCAGCAATTGGCACCATGCCGAGCTCCTCTGGCGGATCGATGCTCCAACCATGATCCACCAGCACGACGTTGCCGTGCGCCACGCTAATTCCAGAACGCTCCTGGCATTGCGGCGCCTCGCTCATTGCCGAAAGACAGAGCGGGAACGGCAGTGCATCCTCGGCCGCCCACTCGATTTCGACCACTGGCTGGTGATAAAGCGCGTCAGTGGCGAAATGGACACCGATCAACTGGACTACATGACGGCGCTTGGGATCGGCATCAGCGGGATTGCCAGTTTTATGGCCCATCATTTCTTCAAAGATCAGCACGTCGCCAGGCTGCAACTGTTGCAGCTTGCTCTTGCGCTGCGATGGCGAATTGGCATTGGACTTCTGGGCTGCCGATTGTTGGGCTGGCTGGTTTGGCATAGGGCCTGGTTGCTCGTCCACCCATTCATCTCGTAATGTCGCGCGCGTTGCCCCTTGCGGCAGACAACACTCCCGATCGCCCCAGGTATAGAACGAAATGGTGTTGTGCGCTTCGTAAAATTTAATCGTTTTCGCTGGGTCGGCAACCAGCGGCTGAAACACTTCGTACTGATCGGCCGGAATATCACGCAGCTCATCCATGGTGAGTGGTCGCCCATCCAACCTGGCTTTATCATATCGGGTGATGAAATAAAATTCCCTGGGATCGAGCGATAAATCGCTGTCTGTCTCAACCCACACCCAGGTGCGAGCGTTGCAGCCTTCGTGCATGGGATAATCTACCAGCCGCGTGTGGCGCCGTACCGAAATCCTCTGCCGAGCTGTGTCGAGATAGGCTTCGGTGGTCACGGCATCCTGATAATAACTCAGGTGATCGCCGACATACGCCAGCAGTTCCACGAGTGTGATGCCGAGATCGGGCACATGTTGTTCCTGCCAATTCGGCATTTTGAGCGCGAGGCGGTCGAGAATGAGCTGTCGGAAGCTGGCATAATCTTTTGCCAGATAGTTGATCTGGGGTTCGTCGCGTTTTTCTGGCAGTGAAAGGACCTCATTTTTACAATCCAGGCCACTCGGACAACCAGCTTGAAATGAAAACTCAATTTGGGCATAGCGTGGATCGAATCCAGGAAACGGGTGATAGCGCTGGTGACCATGGGTGTCGACGTCGATGATTGGCTGTCCTTGCTCGTCCAGCTCGATCAAGCGCAGGGTGTAGGTGGAAAAATCACCGGATCGATCAACCGTAATGAGCAGGCAATCATCCAGCTCTGGATCGTGTTGCTGGCGCAATTGAATGCCTTCAATGCGAATATCGCGACCGAGAATCCGGTGGCCGCCCTCAATGCGCACATGCGCCGGGCTAAGTCCTTCTGGTGCTTTGCCCAAAAAATGGACACATAGGGTAGGGGAGGAACCAGGCTGAGCTGGATCATGGCCCAGTTCCACCTCCACATAGTCCAGTCCGTTCAAATTTTCTTTACGGATTTTATGTCGGCGCTGTTGACTCGCGCATGTTAAAATGGCTTTACTCATCGCACATTGCTCCGCAGAAAGGTTTCCTGGCGTTGTTCGCCACTGCGCCGGACGGCATACTGCACCAATACGCGCAAGGTGGATTCTTCGCTGCTCACCTCCAGCGCCTGGATTTCGATCAGATCGCCGAGCCAGCGTTGCAGGCCGGCCTGAATGGTGAATTGCAGCGCGGCTGCCAGCTCCGGGCTATTCGGTGCATAGATCATTTGCAGCAACCCGCTCCCAAAATCGGGCCGATTGACGCGTTCCCCGGCGTTGGTAAAAAGAAATTGCTCGATCATCTCACGAATGTGATCATCATCGCCAGTCGCGGCGGTGCGGCCACGATTGTCAAAATGAAATGGAAAGTCGATATTCATGGTTGCTCGTTGTTAATTTTTGGTTATTCTCGCTGTCATTAATTTAATATATCAACGTGTCACTCATTAGCTCGCTGATTGCTGCTCACTGATTACTGATTACTGATTACTGATCACAGATCACAGATCACAGGTGCCTGATTTCTTATCCCAATAACTTTGCCCTTTATGTTTCACGTGCCCTTCACTCTTCTTTGAGTCGATTTGATATTCAAGCCAGTACCTGTCGGCAGGCAGGTGGCGTTGCTATCAGCAAGTAGCACGGGAAAACCACTTGCCTTAACATGGGTTGCGGCACTTATCCATTGCGCTGTTGCACATGGAGGGGCATTCGAGCCGGTGAGACCGCAGCCAGTAATCTTGTAGATACTTGACTGCGTTACAATTTTCTGACCGCTTACCTTGACGTGTTGATCAGTCATTGTTGGTTCAGCTTGGCCAGGGGTATGGGCGCAAAGTAGCTGGGCACCTTCATGCAGGAAAAAGCCAGACATCAGGTTACCTCCAATGCAGTTCCGTTGATCGAAACGGTATTGTTATTGAGCTTCACCGTCGCGTTTTTCCCATTATTGATTTCAATCCCATCTTTATTCAGCACAATTTTCATTTTTGGTTTTTCGTTCGTCTCAATGGTAACGCTCCGAACCTGGGCCGATTCGTTGATGAGAATCGTGGCGAATTCAGTTTTGAGCACTTTCTGCTCTGGCATGGTCTCATTGGGATTTGCGCTCACTGGCACTTCGCCTTCAGCCCAAAAACAGCCGGTCCAGACCGGATAATCTGGGTCGCCGTGCTCGAATTCGATCCAGACCAGGGCGTTTTCAGGCGGAATGAAATACATTCCCACGCCTTTGCCGGCATAAGGCACGCACGGCATGGCCCAGCCGCTCTCCTGGTCGCCCAGCACGTCCGGCACTCTAACCCTGATCCGGCCCAAGCCATTCGGATCCTTATTATCAGTTACCACACCACGATATTTGCCATAAAAAGTCGGACAATCGGTATGATTGGTATTTAAATTCATTTAAAGTGATGATTCCAATCTTTTAGCTTGTAGGGCAAGATGCCATCTTGCGTTACAGTATGGCCCCGCGACCATCGCGACGGAGCTCGAAACTTTGTTTGTAATCTGGCTTTGGCAAGAGCTTAATATTGTGGGTAACTTTCTTGACGTAATAGTCGCCATCGTACGTTTGACCTGCCCCCATCACGCTCACCAGTTGGCGCGATCGTAAGGCGCGACCGTAGCGCACGACATCAACCTGACCAGACGCCTCCAGTGCATCGGAAGCGGTTTTGGCGCCGATCATGGCCTTTAACAGCGCCTGAGCAAAGCTGAGATTAGCCGCATCCCGCGAGACTTTTGAGCGCAACGGCGTGGCCGGTTGGCTCGAGAGCGACGGTAGCACAGAATCGGGAATGGGTACTTCAATCGGTTGCTTGGTGAATGGATTGAGAATCGTTATCTCGGGTTTCACTGGCCCGAGCGCATTGAAACTGAAATTGATCGGCTCATCCACATTCGTCAGCGGTCCCATATTCATCATCAGCGCTGGTTGCGATGGTAGCTTCCGATTCTCCTTGCCCCAATAGGCGCGATTGATGCCAGGGATTTCACTCGGCTCGATATAAAAGATGAAACCATTTCGCTGTGCCAGCTTCTGAATGAATCTCAAATTGCTACACTGTTGGGTGACCACCCGCTCCCGATCACTCGGTGTATCAGTGGTCTCTTCGATCTGTGGAATAAAACCAGCGTCGGTAAGCATTTTTTTCACGATCGTCGAATCACTTTGATTAGCGTGGGTGGCGTTCTGCTCTTTCATATCGAGCTTGACGCTAATATCTTCACCCGTCACGTGCAGCATCGAGCCCCCGGGCTTATTGCTCGGCTCCACCTGATGCTTGGTAATAATACCATTGATCAATACCTGGGGCAGTGTCCCAAATATCAGGATGATAATCACCTGATTTTCGATCTTCAGCGCATCGCTGCGCAGCAGGCTATAGTCCAGTCGTGCATCTTTGCCCAGCATGAAGTCCATTTGAAAGCCGTCTCGTTCGCTATCGCTATTGGTCACCTGCAGGCCAATCAATGCCTCCATCACTTCATAAGGCGCAGGCCGCGGTACGTTAGGGCCGATCAAGAGCTGCAAGCGAATGCCAAATATGCTAATCAGATCGATCATAATAATTTTTTATCCAAAAATTGTTTTGCGTTATTGTCTCTTACCAAATTAATCTTGCATTTTTTTGCAAGAATTATTATTTCAATCGACCTGATTGATCTATGCACCAACTTGCGGATGACCAGAAAAAAATCACAATGACCAAAGATCCAGTTTTTTTATCTTTCAGTTAATTGGTCATTAAGCATTGGACACTATTTAGATCAATTAGGTCAATTAGAAATTAAGATCATTATTTTTTCACTTTCAGCTTAGCTGCGTTATGGTAGAGTGATTTTTAAACGCCGACCGATTTCAGCGGTCAGTTCTTCCGGGTGCAGGGCGTTGTTGGCGTCGCACAGGCGCCAGAACTGTTCTGGATCGCCGAGATAGCGGGCGCTAATATGATCGAGCCGCTCGTCCTGCGTCACTAAATGTTCTGTAACAATGTTCAATTTTGTTGCATCTGGCAGCAGACGCCGGTGCAGGTAAATGATTTCCTGGCCGTCCGGGGATGTCCATTTTGCGCTCTCAATATCGTGATAACGACTGGTAATCGGAAACATTATTTACCTCATTACAAGAGTTTTGGCATACTGAAATTCTGTGCGCTGTTCTTTAGATGGCTTGCCGCGATGGTCTCCTTGGCAATCTGATGCGCCATAAACATGGTGTAGCCGGGATGATCCAGCTTCAAGTCCGCGTAACTGAGCACCTGCAACGTTAGCTCAACTTTGGCGCGAATCGGGTTGAGTTGTGTATCGTATGCTTCCTCGGTGATGCTGAAGCGGCTCAAACGCACCGGGAGTACTCGCTGTGGTCCCCACACAAAAAGCGTCAATGGCGCTTCCGGCGGCACAATCTCGATGTTGCCAAACCGCGCCAGAACCACGTCGCTAATGACCTTGGCGCTCTTGGGATAGATCAACATCTCCAACGCTGCCAGGGCCGGATGTACGCCCGTTGTAGCTGCCTGTCGGTCGCCCTGCTCGAGCTGGTCCGTCGCATCGATCTCGACGCTCAGTGTGATGGTCTCCTTTGGTGGACCGGACAGTCGCAACGCCTCAGATCGGTCGCCGCCCTCGCCGCCGCTCATGCGCGCTTCCAACTGGCGCGTCATCGTGTCCGGGTTGTACTGGAACACGATCACACTGGCCAGCGGATTGAACGCATCGAGTCCTACAATCGCGCCTTTGACCAGGCGCGGAGAGCCGGGAAATGTGCTCATGTGGTATTACCTTTCGTAAACTGATTATTTCGATGTTAGAGCGATCATCACAATCCAATACGCCAGAACCAGCAGCGGAAACCAAGCCGCTAATTTCGTGGTGCTGATTGGCTTGAATCGCCACTGGTAAATGTTCTTATTGATTTTTACGCTTTGATCGCCGACATAAACATAGTCTGTCAAACCAAGTGTTTCGGCGATTTTCATGCCGGCGCTCTCAACTTGTTTTCGATAGACCGCTACGAGATATCGATCTTGCGCGCCAAAAACATACCAGCACAAGCTGGATACTGCGCCGATCCACGCCAGCGCCGCAGCACTTGCGACGAAACTCCCTTTCTCTTTGAACCAGACCCACATCCCAGCGGACAGGCCAGATTCCAGCACTAGAAAAAAGTTGAACCGTGTCCAGATCCGGCTGAAATGCGCGGTGAGAAAATTGATCTTGAGTTCATAATCCTTTTGAAGGAACTGGGTTTGCTGAGGGGAATTATTGGACTCCATTTTGAGTTCTTCTGAGAGATTCTCATTTTGGCATATTTGCCAAAGACTCACGTACTTTAGTGCGTTGCGCAATGCTACTCATTCTTTCCACAATTAGAGGAGCAATTGCGTCGCGAATATAATTTGCTTCTGTACTTGTTTTGACGCTTTGACAAATCTTATCGATTGCATGTACATCATCGTCACCAATCCAGCTCCATGAGTCAAGTAGCGTATTGATCATGCGAATTTTTTCAGTCGCTGGTTGTCGGCCAATTGCATCCAGGCTCTGGTGCGACACCCAATCGCGAATATGATCATCATCAGTGAAGAAACCGGTTATTATGCCCGGTGCCTCACGTTGAACTACACGATTGGTCATGTTGCTGTAGTCATCAGGGACTTGTATTGGTCCGTCTGGTGTATCAATGTAGGTCGGTGTACGTCCGGTCCAACGGTCACGGTTAGGGTTAACCGGATAGGGAATGAGTTGCTCGGCCGTGAAGGTGGTGCGAGCATCTGGCGATGGATAGGCCATTCTTTGAGAAAGTGCATTAGATATGTCTTGTCGCGATAATTGAACAGCTTCAACTACCAGTTGACGATTCTGAATGTTGCGTGCATCGCTTAACATATCGTCTCCGTAGGCAATCCAGCGTTCACCACGTGCATTCCCGACTTCCACACCATACTCGTTATCAAGATCATGAAGAATCTTTGATTTGACATTGCCCAGCGTACTATGCATCAGCGTTGCGCGCGGCGTCCGAATGTGCCCACCAGAGAAAGCATCGGTTAAGAAATGGTCTGCGGTAGCATTAATACCCCATGCCATATTAGCATTGCCTTGTCGGGCCACCTCAATCGCTGACACATGCATATTGCGCCACGTGTCGCGGTTGCTGTGCCCGGGGCGAACGTTGGAAAAGTGGCTTTCATTGACTTTCGCCAATTCCAAGTAGCGTCCACCTGTGGCAGCTTGCAGCTGCGTGGTCGTCGACCCCGAACGTATCAATGGAATCAAATCGTATATTTCACGCAGCGGCGCACGATTTAGCGCGTTAAAGTCTGCATAAAAGTCTCCAGACAACGCAATGATTTCGCCGTAAGTTAGACCTTCAGTAATCGCGCGGCGCTGTTCAGGAGTACCACGTGCGTGAAGTGTTTGCCATTCGGTAGGCCAAGTTGTAACAGCCTGCAAACGCTGCGGGAAATCGCGGTTGTGACATTCTAGTACAACAAATTCTGACGAACTGCCTGCTGCCGTCTCGCCTAGTTCAACGTGCTCTGGGCTGTCCCATCTCTGCAATACTGGACTAGCCGCCTGGCTAATACGAGAGAACGCACCTTGATCGATGGCGATCTGCGCTGTGCGGTTTGCTTCGGCTTCTAGCAAAGGTGAGGCTACAGTTGTCAAAGTATCAGATTCTGATCCTGCTGAGCGACATCCGCCTTGTTGTACAACATGCGTTAATTCATGTGCCAATAACTTTTTGCCCATGGTCGTTTCTGGGAAATAATTGCCAGCCCCAAATACTACATCTTGTCCTGCCGTATACGCCAGCGCATTCACCGCCCGCGCTGATTCCGCCGCCTTCGCATCGGTATGCACTCTCACGTTACTAAAATCATAACCAAACCTTGGCTCCATGAACGCCCGCGTCCTTGCATCTAACGGTTGCCCAGGCGAGCGCAAAACTTCATACACAATGGCCGGCACTTCATTCACTGGCGTAGCGTTAGCGGCGGATCGCTGCAACATGCCCTCGCGCTTGTCGCGGCACTCTTCGCACTCGCCACCAGCAACGGTATGATTGCCGCAAGCGCACTGGCGCTGCAAGAGGGCACTTGGCACCGGCTGCAAAGCCGGCGCAGCGGTCTTTTTTGTCATGGTTTGTTTATTCATTGAGGTTCACCAATGCCTCCGTATACTGCCTGGGCGATCTGCCGCCCCAATTGCGTGGGGTTGCTTTCAGTCTCAACCTGAATGCTGCCGGCGCGCAGGCTTGGCATTGCGCCGCCGGATTGCAAGCTGGAAGCCAATCCGCGCTCGGTGAGCAAGCGCGCCAGCTCAGTTTCGACCTCGGCCTGCACCAGCGGGCTTTGACCGCGCGTGATTGGCAGGCCATCCAGAATCAGACGTTCGATATGTAAGTTAATGTTCATCTATTCTTCAAATTCCCCTGTTATTTTTCGGAACATGGATCGCTTGCCTGCCGGTCGGCAGACAGGGAGGCAAGGGATTGGCACAGATAAAAGAATAATAAAAAATCCGTGATCATCGGCTTTATCCGCGTCATCTGTGTTCAAACACTTCTGCCACTGGTTCGTGCCAGACAAAATCTTCATTGCTGAAGGGGCGCTTGAGTTTTTGGAACTCGGTTCGGGCGGCACTCAGGACCAGCGGCATGGTCACTGGTGAGTTCGCTTGTGCCGCCAGAAACGCGGCATTGATCGCCACGTTGTTGATGCTGCCACCGTTCAAGGTGAGGCGAGCCAGCCGATCAAAATCCAGACCTTTGGTAGCCGTCTGCGGCGGAAAGATGCGCTGCCAGATCGCTTTGCGCTCCGCCGGGCCGTGGGGACGAAACTCCACGATAAAACGAATCCGGCGCATGAAAGCTGGGTCGAGCGCGCTCTTCATGTTCGTCGCCAGAATCGCCAGGCCACGATAGGATTCCATGCGCTGCAAGAGATAGTTGATCTCGATATTGGCGTAACGGTCGTGGCTATCTTTCACCTCACTGCGCTTGCCGAACAGCGCGTCGGCTTCGTCGAAGAAGAGAATTGCGCCACCGTTCTCAGCCGCATCGAACATCCGGCGCAGATTTTTCTCGGTCTCCCCGATGTATTTACTGACCACAGCCGAAAGATCGATGCGATAGAGACTGAGCTGCAAGTCGTTGGCGATCACCTCGGCGGCCATGGTTTTACCCGTGCCACTTTCGCCGGCAAACAGCGCATTGATACTGAGGCCACGCGAGCGCTTGGCCGCAAAACCCCATTCTTCATAAACCTTGTTGCGCTGGCTCACCTGGCCGGCGATCTGGTGCAACAATTCCATTTCTGGAACTGGCAGCACAATATCATCCCAGGTGGCTTTCGGCTCGATCCGTTGCGCCAGTTGATCCAATCGGGGTCGGGTCGCACTGAGACAGGCCTTCCATAGGCGCTGCGGAAGTGCTTGCGCGCCGTTATTCCTTTCCGCCAGCGTGGTTTGGGCGATCGTTTGAATGGCGGCTAAATTCAAATCAAACTGGCTGGCAAGCTGGGCCGGGGTGTCATCTCCCATAGCGCCCAGCGCTTTTGCCCAGGCGATCTGCTGCTCGGTGCGAGTGGGCTTAGCAATATCCAACTCCAATGAGGCACGGCCAATGCCGCGACGAATTTCGTGGGTATCGAGAAAAAATACGCCGTTGCTGCGGGCTAAAAAGCGCTGGAACGGTGGCATAGTGGCCTCGCCGGTTGCCGTCCCATCCAACTCATGTGCATCGAGATAGAGCGCGAACGGCCAGAGCGCCATCTCCCGTTCCACCAGGCGCGCCAGTGTTTCCAATTCTGCTGCCAGAGTAGGCAGCAGTTCGACGGGCAGGCGATAGAGACGCAATCCAAGCCTGGCTGCCACGGATGCGGCGATCAATTGTTTGCTCGGCGCATCGGAACCCAGCAGTTGAATGACCGGCAGGCGTTGCATTGGGATGGCTGGATTGAGCTGTTTTACAATTTGCTCTGCGATATTTTGTTGTGAGGGAGGCAACTCGATGTCGCTTTTAGTGCCTTCGAGCGGCAGCAGAAACGACATCAGTCGATCATCTAAGTAATTCAGCCCTTTGATATAATTGACAATGCGTTCATCGGCGCGCAGCGAGCTGGTCGTCAGCGGTGTAGCGCCGGGTTGATTGATCTCGATCAGCCGCCAATGTCGTAGCGGACCTTCCGGGGAAAGCACTTCCCAGCCGGGATCGTCAAAGAGTGCGAACGCCAGAGCGAAGGTCGGATAAGTTTTCGCTGGATCGTCCTGAGCGCGGGCGCAGAGGGCAGCAATTCGGGTATCCAGCTCCATGGCCGCACAGAGCAACAGCACCTCCTGCTCGAAAGCGGAAAGCCCCAGGCTGCGGCTCAACAGCATTAGCGCCGGCGCCGGATTCATGGCCGCAGCAGCATTCATCTCTTCCCGTGCCTTCGCCTCTGCATCATCGCTTGAACCTTTTGTGGCTGGCGGCAACGCAATCGGCGTGGCAGTCGGCTTTGAGGTGAGGCGTTCCCAAAAATTACGTCGGGGCGCCGGTGGCGTTGCATCTACGACCTTTTTAGTCGAGGATGATTTCTCTGACGGCGCAAGACGCATCAAGCGCAGGCGCAGCCAGGACATAGCCCTGGCTAAAAATTCTTCGTTACCGTGTTGCCAATTCGTTAAGTCGCTCATCTGATCTCCACGCGTTGGTTCGGATCAAAAACCGGGGATTTAGCAGTATAGTCTTTTACGATCAAGCTGTCAATGCCCTCTATTCGAAGCCGCAGGAAATATTGACCGGGAGTAGCTTCAGGGACAATGAATTTTACCGAATCGGTCTGCTTGGGATGTGGCTGAGCGAGAATTTCACGATCGCCGAGCAAAAGCACAACCCGCTGTTCTGGCCAAATCTCTGGACGGCAGGTCAATGTTAGTGTTACTTTGCCTTCGTTATTCCGAGCCGCCGGATTTGGAGAGATGTTCAATAGACGCGATGCCAACGAGAACATCAATTGGTTGGTTGAGCGCTCCGGCTCACCGGCGCGTTTAATGATGACAGCGAGTGAATAAAAGCCGACCGGCCATTTGTCAGATTCATCGGGCAATTGCACTTTGATTTCAGTTGCTGTATTACCTGGCAAAATCGGTACATCTATTGCATCATTCCAAAGTGGATGCTTGAAGCGCGCACTCACGCTGTCGCCTTCAAGGTGATGGCCGATTATCGTCAAAATATCTGCTGGAATCGCTGCTCCGTCACCGATACGTGCGTGCGGGTGATTATCAGGTAGCAGCACTTTGGTGAGGGTTGGAAAGGGCGGCAACAATTCGGCCTGGCTCTTCACGCCATCGTTTTCGGTACCTCGTTTCAAAATCGGAAGTGGAGTTTTCATCGGTCGTGTACTCTCAATCAGCACAACTGAAACCTGATAGGCGACTGAGAAGCGATACTGGGTCTGAAAAGGGGACCAGAGCTTGGACATCTCTTCGAGCGTCAGCGGCTGGAGCGTGATGCGCACGCGCTCGATCTGCTCATGTAAATTGCTCCCGCTCAGCCGAGGGGTAGACTCCGAAGCTTCTTTGATTTCTTTGCTGCCGAGCAGCGAGTGATCGTGCAGAATGCTCATGGCTTTGCCGAGCAAACGATGGCTGTCGATATCGTCGTCGTCATCACTATAAGCTGTCAGCAGGTAATAAAGCGTTAGCGGCAGGGGCGGCTGGCTGGTTTCCCCAGGCTTGACCTGTCGTGGCATATCCATATTGCGCCATGCGGCGTCTGGCAACGCCTGGTAGAGAAACAGATTGACCTGATCATCGGTGATACCTCTGCGGGCGTTATCCAGCGGCCGGACCGTCACCTCTTTAATATCCAGTCCTTTTAAGAGCAAGTGACGCAGGGTGGTCGTCACTGCGGCAATGGCCAGTGAATTGCTCATGCGCCACCTCCTTGCCGGCGACGCAGATATTCGTCCAGACTCATCACTGACGAGGCGGGGCGCGGTTTCGAGGCTGGAGGCAATGGCGGCGTAGCCCGCACTTCGATCCGGCCAATCGTTACCTGAATGGTCGGCGGTGGCGTTGTTGGCTTCTTCGTGCGTTGCTCATCGGCTGGCTCGATATACGGCCTCACTATCGGTTTCGCCAAAACGGTTGAGGCATATGAAGCGCTATTGGAATGGCCAGCTTGATAGGGTTTTATTGTGCCCATGACATTAGTATTCATCATGGGGGTATGCTTCGTTTGGGATGCAGGCTTTTGCTGTCGGATCTCTGGACCAACCGGCGATTTATCGTCGATCTCTTTTTTGGGCTGTGCCGATTGATTGGTATGGTTTATTTGAGACATAGGCAAATTTTCAGCTATTGAGGGCTTAAAATTTGGTTCTGATGATTGGTGCAATGGCAATGGCTGAGGCTTCCCAGCATTCAAATTTATTGGTTCTTCAAGAGAAATCGGTACTATTTTGGGGGGCTCAATGGCTGCATCAGTTAAGAGCTGTTCCGATCTCGAGCCTGATGACATTTTTGCCTCATCTGGATCCATTTCAACCTGAAATCTCGACCTATTTAAATTTGTCAGGATATGTGGAGAAAATCCGAGCGGGCGAAAATTCGAAGGTTCAGCCTCGTTCGATATCGGACTTTGATTTTCATGCTGCGCTGGATTGGTGGATAAATAACTTCTTACCGAAGGTTGCACTGTTGCTCCAGAAAGTTCAGGCATGATTTCATTATGCGTGACTATGTCGTGCGTTTCATTAGCGTCCCAGGATATCTTGGAAAATTTGGACATCGAAGGCACTGGCTCAAACAATGAAGCCACTCGTGGTTGAACTTCAGCGGTCAAACTGTGATTTTTAGTGGCTATATGGGTCAAAAAGTCGCTCATGTTCCGATCATGATTAAATAATATTGACGTCGCCAGGGACTCATGGCCAGGATGTCCGCTTCGCGCCATCCATAAACTGACGCCAGAGTATGCACCTCGCGTAAAACTCGTTGGGACCAGGCGTCGATCTCATTCCAAAAATAAGAGACAATATCAAAGCTTGCCTGCCAGCGATGGTTACAAATCGGGCAGGTAATGGCGAGCCGCATATCCGCCTGCGGATCTGCCTCTGCCATGCGTTCTGCAATCGCTCTTACGATTTCATCAGGAAGCTCCCCAGCGGCGACCTCCTGGTCATGCTGGTGACTTGCCAATAGACACCGCTGCAACAAAACGCGGCGGCCACTGGGCACCTCCAGGTTTGCGATTGCCTCCATGTCCAGGCTATTGGGCAGGCGAAAACGCAACGCATAGTCATCTATTTCCAGTGATAAGATTTCATCTGCTCGAACCATCGAAGTGGCGCGCAAATCTGCCACATCAAAGTTCAACTCGAGTCTCTCACCGCAGTTGATGCATTTCAGCACGCTGATAAGCTGGCGGCCAAATATCTGCTCGCGGAGATTGAGCAATTGCGCATCACGCTGACCAAGGGTCAGTTCAGACAGCATTTCTGGGGTAGATTCTCCATTGGCGGCAATCAGTAGCAGCAGGGCGCGTTGAAGCATGGACAAATTCGCACCTCGTTCCCAAACCGTTAACAGGTCGGCCGAAGAAAAGGATCGCATGTGCCATCATCCTTATGCAGGCGGTTCGGTAAAGGTTGGTTCGCTGGGTTCGGGCACTTCATAATCTCGTTCCCAGCCCTCGTTCTCGAGCTTAATGTGCTGGATCGCCACGGCATTGGCATTGGCATCCAGGTCGGGCAAGGATTGAAATTCGGAAACCCAGCAGCGATAGACCTTATAAGCAATGGCCAACTGGCCAGCTTCGTTATAGACTTCGATAATAATATCTTTGCGAAAATCCTTGAGCGAGATTTCGGCGCCAAGCCCAGAGCCGAAGTTCCAGACTTTATTGGCCCATTTTTCGAACTCAGTATCGTGGGTGACGCCGCGTTCCAATGTCAGCGCTTCGTATTCGGTGCGGCCCGGTGATTTGCGACTGCTGCTCGGATCGCCGCCCTCGCGATGCTTAACCACTTCGGTGGTGCGTTTTAACGAGCCGACCTTGCTGACGCCAGCAACATAGCGGCCATCCCACTTCACGCGAAATTTGAAGTTTTTATATGGATCGAACCGCTGCGGTTGTGTGTTGACGCTAAACTGTGCCATAGGTTTATCCCAATTTTATTTAATAGTGAATAGATATTATTTATTCAGGCTAACTGAAAACTGATCACGGATTGCTTTCTACTGATCACTGATCCTCTTGCTCAGGTCTGAATCTGCCCGGTCATCTGCTGAAGTTTAATGATGACAAATTCAGCCGGCTTTAGCGGCGCAAAACCCACATGAATATTGACAATACCGAGATTGATGTCGTTCTGGGTGGTCGTTTCTTTATCACATTTGACGAAATAAGCATCTCGGGGTGTGGTACCCTGAAACGCGCCCTGGCGAAACAGGTTGTGCATAAACGCACCGACATTGAGGCGAATCTGCGCCCATAACGGCTCGTCGTTCGGCTCGAACACCACCCACTGCGTGCCACGGTAGAGGCTTTCTTCGATGTATAGCGCCAGTCGCCGCACTGGAATGTATTTGTATTCGTCAGCGAGCTGATCGGCGCCACGCAGGGTGCGAGCGCCCCAGATCACGCGACCGGTAATCGGAAAACCGCGCAGGCAATTAATGCCGAGCGGATTAAGCTCCCCGTTTTCGGCATTCGTCAACTGGACACTGAGTTGCGGTACACCAACGAGCGTAGCATCCAGACCGGCAGGTGCTTTCCACACCCCGCGCTGGACATCGGTGCGAGCCATCACGCCAGCGACAACGCCGCAAGGCGCAAAGTCTTCCATTTGATTATTACGCAGCGGATTGGGCTGGCGCAAGTGCGGGAAGAAAATTGCGGCATTGCGGCTGCGTTCCAGGCTACTATTGGGATCGCTGAAATCGTCTTTCGCCTTGGTCTTGTCCGTCCATTTTTTCGGTGGATCAACCAATAGCATGGCACGACGCTTTTCGCAATAACTCACAGCGGCAGAAATCAGATTCGGTTCGACATCGCCGTCGTTGTAAGGCGGAATGCACAACAGATTGAACAGATCCGCCTGTTCGAGAGTGTACATGCCCTCCTTATTAGTATCGCCATGGGCTGGCAAAAAGTCGTCAATGGTCAATGACAGGCCATCGGAAACTGAATCTGCTATCGTGCTTCGGACACTATCCAAGGCTTTTTTGGCTGTTTTTTCCGTCTCTTTCGCCTGGTTGATTTCATCTTCCTTTGCGCCTTCGTTCTGCTTTTTCTCACGAGCTTTTTTGGCGCGCAAATATTTGTTCTCTGCCTGTGTCACTTCGTCCTGTGTCAGCTTCCAAAAATCATCTTGTGCCTTGGCTAAAGCTTTTTCATCGGGTGTATCTTTTTTTCGTTCAGTCTCAAGTGCTGCAGCCTTGTCACGAATTTTAGTGATATCAGGCGGCTCATCAGGCCAATCTCCATCCCACCGCACCAATTGGGACTCTTCTTTAAGCACCCGATCGATGCGTCGAGGACTATCCTTGAGCACCGAGAGATTCAAGAAGCGCTCAGAGTTGCCGCCGGGACTCGTATCCTGAACTTTCATGTTGATTAAATTCGGATCGGTGATGTTTTCCAGATCGATCTGCACTCGCAGATTAGCACCCCAGGCGCCTTCGGAGGCAGCTTCCAATTTAATTTCGCCAATACTTATCTTCGATTTAGCATAAGGTGCGGCTTTTGCAACTGCTGACTTTGCAGCAGCCTTTACGGAATCAACTTTTGCATCACTTGCTTTAGCAGCAGCCTCTGCGGCTTTCGCCACGCTATCGGCTGCCGATTTTTGCGGTTCATCCTTGTATTCGTTGGCCTTATTGCGTGCTGCTGTTGCAGCATTCCCGACATCATCACCAGTAACTGCATTAGCCACAGCTTGCGCCGCTTCTTTGGCTTTGCTGCGGTCATCTTCGGAAGCAAAGGTGGGATGAAAGAGCCTAACGATGATCGCCTGGCTGCCACCATTCAAATAGAAATCGCGCACAGCGAATCCCAGAGTGCTTTCAAGCCACAGCCCGCCAAAGCTACGCTCAAAATCACCATAGTTATTAATCGTCGTGGCTTTGCTCACCGGCCCGCGCATGGCCCGGCCAATAAACGCGGTGATCGAAGTGGCAACCCCCGTGATCGTCCGTACCCCGCTGGGGACTTCTTCGATATAAACGCCGGGAAAGGTAGGTGTAATTGGCATAGGTTATCTCCCTGTTCATGATTTATTTTTTGCAAACAATTCAATGTTTTATTTTTTGGTTGGTGAGTTCTTCAAATCTTTTTTGGTAGCCTGGTTCATAGCCGCTGATTGCCGAACACACTCCGTCCCTTTCACATCCACAAAAAGCTAATGCTAAGAACCGAAAATAGGTGAGTTAAGAAGATGAATAAAAATTATAAAAGTTTGACATTCATTCGGCTGACTTCTACTGAGGCAGCCTGTTGAATGAAATCGACATTTAGAATCAGCCGATTATTACCTTTAATTTTATGAACAATACCTTCGCAACCCGTTAACGGACCGGATAAAATTAGCACCCGCTGTCCGGCGGTCACTGGCTGGCAGGGTGTTAAATCCAGCAATCCCTGCTGCGCAAGATAAATCTTCTCTAAATCGCTAAGCAATTGATGTTGATGAATCACCACAAGGATTTTGGCAATGTGATGCGTCATCAACAAATTATATTTTTCTTTTTCATTACAACAGCAGAACAAATACCCCGGAAACAAGGGTACCGTATGAATCACCTTTTTTCGGTCATAGACAAACATGCGTCGCTCCAGCGGAAGAAAATGATCAATACCGGATAATTCACAAAACTCCGCTGTTTTTTTCTCCCGCCGAGATTTAGTATAAATCACGACCCAGTTTTTATTCGTCGGGATGGTCTTAAAATCTAAGCTCATCATTCACCAATTAAAGGTATTTTGTTTAATATTTTTTCAATTCAAATTTTTTAAAATCTTTTCAAATAAGTCGCTGTTATCCAGTTCGGTCCTTGATGGAGCTAATTGAAAAATCTTTCCTATTTTTTCGATCACACCTTCTTTCATCAAGAGGGTCAGGGCTTCAGCTACAATCTCCTCATTCTCCACAACCCAAAATTTCGCGATCCCTGACACCGTGTCTTTTGCCGTTGCATGATCGCGAAGATAATTCAAGATAGCAATGGCTGCCCGTCGAACCTGCCGATAATGCTCATTTTCTTTCACTGCGTATCCTTGTTGAGAGCGTATTTGATCTTTACGATTTTGTAATAGCAGTTTAACAAAAATAATGCCAGCAATTTTTAACGCTATATAAGCTGAGGTAATTCTATCAATTATAGCTTTTTGAAAATATCAGCAATTCTAGAATTTTTGGGGTCTCAACTTCTCAGCGATGAACAAGAAATCTGGATAACTTCTTTTCATTCCTGTGGCCTAATTGCGGTGAGGCGTTGAGTTCCCACTGCGGCGTTGGCTACTCACCCCATCGGTATTTAATATGACCGAAATTGATTGACATCGATGCCGCGTTTTTTGAGGAGGAGACCAAGAGACTTGCGATCGATGCGCGCGAGCTGGGCCGCAAGACTGATATTGCCTTTGGTGTAGGCCATCAGTTGTTTGAAATAGGATGCTTCACATTGAGCCAGCGCGATTTCGCGGATTTCGGCTAACGATCGAATTGGCATAACAGTACCGGTTTCCGGGAATTTCGGTGCACTATCCAGTTCTGTTCCGCACGTCATTAGCCATTGCTGGACGGTGTTTTCCAGTTCGCGGATATTGCCAGGCCAGGGGTTCTCTATCCAACCTTGCAAAATCTCGGCGGGGACAGTATCACAGTCATGATCCTTGCCGGCATGCAACTGGATAAAATGATCTACCAGAAACGGAATGTCTTCTTTTCGTTGTCGCAATGAAGGTATAAAAAGCGGAAGGACATTCAAACGATAATAGAGGTCCTGGCGAAAGAGATTTTTTTTAATGGCCTGGCTCAAATCCGTGTTGGTGGCTGCCACCACCCGAACGTCAACAGCAATATATTTGGAATGGCCCAATGGCTTGAATTGTCGTTCCTGAAGGAAACGCAAAAATTTGGACTGCATCCCCAGCGGCAATGCTTCGACCTCGTCCAAAAACAAAGTGCCACCATCGGCTTCTTCAATCAACCCTTTGCTCGATGGGCCGGAATCGGTGTAGGCGCCTCGTATATGTCCAAAAAGTTCATTCTCGACCAGATGCTCTGGAATAGCACCGCAGTCTACCGTCACAAACGGTCCGGCAACCCTGGGCCCTAGATAATGAATCGCGCGGGCGATGAGCTCTTTGCCGGTGCCAGTTTCGCCAGTAATCAGTACGGTGGCAATTGATTCTGCCAGTTGGGGAAGGCGGTGCATAATCGCCCGCATCGCCGGGCTTTTTGCCACTATCTGACTTCTCCGCAGCTCGTTACGCAGTTTTTTTTGCAAATCGGCCAGCCGAGCCAGGATAGTAATTTTATTGGCCAGGGCATTTTTAATCTGATAAATTCCTGATCGACCGGGTGGTCGCTCAAAAATTTCATCCATCCCATTCACCAGCGAAACGCCTTGAAGAAAGCTATTTCTATCAGAAACCAATCCGATAACGGTTTGATCCATTTTTTTTCTAGGCAAGTATTCTAAAAATTCCGACGGCGGTTGCGAATACGACGCTGCATCGATAATCAGGATATTAAATTGTTCAGCTCCTTGGGAATTGAAGTCCGTATCATGAGATATACTGCATTCGATATCTTTTGGCAGTTCCGCTGCGAGCCATTGGCCGAATTGGTTATCTTCCGTGATTAGACAAATCTGACACATACCATTCTCTCCCGATCGTTATGCTAAAACTGAACGGATGAGCAATCTTCTGGCAAAACTATTCAGTCAGTTTATTCTGGACAATTTTTATAGGGGTAGTGGACATTGGTTTTTCTCCTTTATTTTTGACAAGCTGCTCAATAGTGCTGAATTCTCGCTCCCATAATGCGATTTATAGATAATGTTACCCAGTCCGATTACATTGAACAACCTTAATTTTAGAAGTTCAGGCTTATTAACATCCCCCCTGGCCTCCCCTTCAAAGGGGGGAACAATAACAAGTCACCCTTTGAAAGGCGATTGAGGAGGATGTTGAAAATAATCTGACTAATTCTTACTAAGCTTTGAATACTTATTTTTCTGATTAAATTGCTTCAGGTTAATTTGAACTATCTGGCTTTACTTTTTTGTCATCCGCTGAAAAGATCGCCCTGGCGACTTCCTTTAACCGGCTCATAAACTCTGGTGAGGCATAGCCTGCCAAAATTGCTACTGCGATATAAGGCAGCCTGCCGGTCAGGGTGGCCCAGCTTTGCTCCGTGGCGTTAATGGAGAGTGAAGTCACCAGCAAATTACCGACAAAGAACGCCAGCAAGCCGGTAACGGCACCCTTCAACGGTCGGAGATAATAATCAAGTTCTTCTTGAGCAATATCGGCCTGATTGCCTTTGGCGTAATCAGGAAGATTAGCGTTACAGAGATTACATAACACGCCTCCGGTCGCTCCGGCGACAAACATAGCAATTAACGTGGTAATAACGATCCATCGAAAAGCTCCTCCATTTACTGCATCGGTCAAATTACTATCTGAAGAAAGGGATGGCGTAAAAGCAATAAGCGCCACCAAGGCTATCGATGAGACAACTGCCAGCATGACATTATAAGCAATTAGCTTTTTCCTTCGCTTCCCGGCTAAAGGAACATTTTGTAGTTCTATTTGAGAATCAGTCATCTGTTTACTCCCATTTTGTAAATTGAAATATTACTTTATTGTTATTCAATCAAGTTATGTGCCATGAGATATGAGACAGCTTTGATGAAAATTATCTGATTAATTTTACAAGACTTCATTCCTGGAAAAATTCTCTAGAAATATTGATTGAAAAAACTATCCGACAAATTTGTCGGGTAAGTTCGACAAAAGCTGCCAACAAACCATATAAGCTCGATCAACCGAGCTGTCGCCATAAGTCCGGCCCATTTAAAATTGCTGGTTGTTTCATTACCGAATTCCTGCAGAGAATTGAATATTCCAACAACTCCGGATCCGTATTAAGAACCTGCATCAGAATAACATTTTGTAATGATATCAAAAATTCATCGTCAGTAATCACGAATAAAAATTTGGGTAAAATAATACACATCATCGGTATTTTTAGCAATCCCAATTCCCGTTAGATTGTAATCCCCTTGAATAATCCTGCTATGTTTAGCGTTCTTCAACCAGAATTGAGCCACAATCTCTTCGTTCACCGGATGACCCTGATAGGAGGCCACGTTTCCTGATGCTGCTTTGTAGGGCAGAAAGCGCGCGATTTTCTTGACTCTTTCTTTAAATCCGCCATTTCCAAACGGCACCTTCTTACTTGCCATTGCCTCGCTATGTTCTCGTGCCAGTTGCGATATCTTCTCATGAAGCTCCAGAGCTGGCAGGTTGATGGAGCTTCGATGTTGATTGATGAGTTGATGGATTTTTTTCTCAATGTTCAGCGACATCGTTGATTGTTCTTCCATCTAATCTAAAAACAGATTGACTGACCGGTCGCTTTAAGCGACCGGTCAGTCAAGAGTTGGATTACCCTCGAGCTCAATTTAACAAAGAAATTGCTGTTGCGCAATCAGGGATTCCCTGATTTTGGGGTTCGAAAAACCTGATAATCTTCTGGGAGAATAATACCGATCAAATCAAATTTTTATACAGCGGGCAAAATTTGAAATGAAAAAATGGATTAATAGAGTGCTGGATTATTGAACATTAAAATACTTTGGCATTAAACAAAACCGATTCCATCGGCATCAGCTAAATGGAATCGGTTATATGTTTCTGATTCGCTGGCTTATTTTAAATAAAGCATCTTCCTCGTCTCAGAAAAACGATTACCTGCCTTCAATTGATAAAAATAGACACCATTTGATAACTGGCTGGCATCAAAATCAGTGCTATATCTCCCGGCCTGTCGAAACTCATTTACTAACGTTTGAATTTCTTTGCCCAGCATATTATAAATTTTCAACTCAACAAAGCCAGGTTGAGGAATGGAATAAGAGAGCGTTGTCCTGGGATTAAAAGGATTTGGATAGTTCTGAAACAACCGAAATGTTTCTGGAGAATAACCTACATTATCAGCTATACCAGTAACAAGATCGGGATGAGGATTGCGCTTGAAAAAATTCCAGATTTCGACGCTGGCGTTGATATCACGATTCGTATTACCCCACCTCGATGGTCCGGTTCCTGGCCAGGCATGGCCACCGTTGTTTACCCGGTAAAAAAGGGTTTCCGTATTATCATCACAGTTGAAATACTGAATGAGTGTTACTGTGCTATTATCCGTGGTAACCAAATCCGGCAACTCAGTGACAACGGAATCCAATGAGCAATTATTATGCGATGCCCAAAATGAGACCGTTTTGGGAGGTGATGAAAAAAAAACAGGAAGACCGCTCCAGGGGAAAATTAAATCGGCTGTGCCATGAATTAACAGCGTAGAATATGGCCTTTTCACCTGGCAGGTATCTAACAGAATATCGTTCATGGCATTCGAGACACTCGCTACTGAAGCAATTCTATCAGGTAGCATACATGCCAGATAAAAAGAAAATTCGCCGCCGTTCGACCAACCAGTGGCATGAACACGAGCCAGATCGATATTGAAATCTGAATCGATCTGGTCAATCAAACGATCAGTGAACGCCACATCGTCGTGACTGGCACCAGTGCTTCCTGGTATATACCAACCAGCATTTGAAGATCCATCTTGAAGATCTTTAACGACAAGTCCTTGCGGATAAGCAATCAAAAAATGACCCGTATCCGCAACTGCATTCATCTTGGCATGATTGATCATTTGGGATGGTGCGCTACTGGAATATCCATGAAAATTAATGACCAGAGGCCAGGCTTCTTGCCCAGTGTAGGCAGCCGGCACATACAATAGATAGTAACGTGTCACGTTCTGGAGTACCAGGCTCCTTTCAAGCACAGTCCCTTCCTGTCCATACAATGCAGAACAAAAAAGCAACAAAGCCAGACTCAGAAAAATAAATCCTTTTCTGAAGCTTTTTTCACGATTTGGTGTAGAATTCTTGGTCTGAAATAATTTATAAACGAGCTGGTTAAAAATGTAAAGGTGTTTCATCTTATTTTCCTCCAATTGGTTTTAAGATACTTTTAACATTTTATCTTGACCATGATTTTTTATTGCCTGGCATTATAACTCATCATGCACCTACAATATCTGAATTATTTTTTATTTTTGCCATCAGGGAATCCCTGATTTTGGGCTCCGAAAAACCTGATCTTAAATATAACTGGATTAAAAAAAAGGCTGTACCACATACTGATGGAGTGATTACAGCCTTCCAATGATCAATGATTAGAAATAATCCTGATTGATTTAAACGATTCTTTTGATACTATTGTAGCAGCAACATCTTTTTCGTTTCAGTAAATCCTTCCACCTGGATCCGATAAAAATAGACTCCTGATGGGACGGCCTGTCCCAAATTATCTTTTCCGTCCCAGATCAAATTAAACCGCCCGGCATCATGATTTTTATTGATCAGTGTTTTAACTTCCTGACCCAGCAAATTAGACACAACGAGCTTTACCTGACCCGGCCGTGACAACTCATATTCAATGATGGTTTGCGCATTAAATGGGTTGGGATAATTATCATACAATACAAATTTCTGTGGCAGCGGAATAGTCGCTTCTTTAGCAACGGCAGTTGTTGATTCATAAGGAAATAGATTTAGATCGTCGATATACCAACCGGAGCCCTCCACAGTAGCATCGGTTACCAATCGAAATCTGATTCGGACGTCAGTAAAACCCGGTCCACAAAATGCGGTCAATGACCGGGCATGTTGTTTCCAGGTATTTAGCGTTCCTGTATACGGACTGCCAAGCTGTTGCCAGGTCTGTCCGCCATCACCACTGGCTTCGACATGGCCGAGGTCATGATCGAGTTGAATGACATACCGTGTCTTATAAGAAATATGCGCTGCTGTCCATTGTGAGAGATCCAAACCGGATTTGTATTCGATCCGGCTATCGATATTGCTCGCATAATTACCCTGGCTACTTTTTAAGCTTGATTTTCCGGTGGGCGCATTGGATGGTATGACCACCCATCGATTATCCGATCGCCACTTTCCGATTCCATTTTCGAAATCATCAATTAAATTAGAGACTATGATACTTGTTTTTAGCGTATCATTGAATCGGTTTTCGTCATCAGGCAATGACGTGTACAACGATACATGATAGGTCTGTGCATCATAAGTATGCCAATTTTCAAAATCGATTTCCTTGTTTTCAAAACGTTTCAAGGTATCAATAATTTGGGTGTTGGAATAGACCAGGGTTCCAGCGGAGTCGATGTGGCAGGTTACTGAAACACCTAACTCATCATTTGCGCCACTATTCCTTACCCCCACTGTGGTTACAAAATTGGTGAAAATCGGTGCATTGATGACTTGCTTTGGAAATACCGTAACTTTTAAATCATGTTGGGGTGCTGAAAATTGAGATAGCCGATAGGATTTAAAAAAATTCCAAATTTCAACATTGGCGTTGATGTCACGGGTGGTTTTTCCAGCCCACTCGCCTAAAACCAGATCAGCCGTGCCGGGCCAGGTATGACCTCCATTATTAATTTTATAAAAAATAACCTTGCTGTTATCGTTGCCATTCTGGAATGTCATCTTTTCAACTGTGCAGCCATCAAAGCGATCTAAATCGGGCATTGATGTGGTATCTGATTCAAAACAGTTGTTGTGATTGATCCAAAAATTTACCATTTGTTCCCCATTATGCCAACCTGAGGGGGCCGTTTTATTATAAGGAATAATCGGATCGTTTGTGCCGAAGAAATACAGCAGCGGCACAGCCCGAAGATTCGTGCTATTGTTCGCCGTGGGTATTGAAAACTCTGGCCCCACCGCTGCTATGGCAGCCAATCTATTGTTTGATTGGCAGGCCATTTTAAAGGCCAGATAGCCGCCGCCCGAAAGACCAGCAGCATAAATCCGGTCAAGGTCAATTCTGTAACGACTATTTAAGGTATCAATCAATGCATCAATGAAACCAATATCCCGCGTGTCTGGATTAATAGGGATTGTCGACGAAATTATCGCATCGCGATTGAAGCTGATATAACCTGCAACACTGTTGTAATACGCATTCGGATAAACGACGATGAATCCTGCGGTATCAGCAACCAAATTCATCCTGGTATAATCCAGGTGACTTTGAGCATTTGAGCCATCACTATGCAAATTGATCACAACTGGCAAATGGTCAGACTGGTTATAAGCCTGTGGCAGAAAGACGAGATAACTTCTTGAAACTCCACCATATTCGAACGCGCTTGTTTTTACCTGCCCGGAGAAAACGGTTGATGCAAACAAAAAAGAAAACAATAGCAAATTAAGAATGAGGTGCTTTCGCCAGAAAGTAGAGCACAAAAATAGCGATCGTTGAATTTTAACCATGGTATTTTCCTCCTGATTGGTTTTATGGTAATTTTTGCAGTTTATTTTGGAACATGATTTGTTAATGATAACTATTAATCTGCATGGCAATATCGGAAATATTTCTCTTTTCTGCAATCGGGGAATCCCTGATTTTAGGGTTCGAAAAACCTGACCACCGTGTAAGGGATTCCCCGATAGATCAGGGAAAACATGATTTAAAAAAATGATTGAACGCGATTAATTAAAAGAGGAATTCAGGTAAGCATCCAGGGAGAAGAAAAATTATTAAATCTGTTTTTGGTTTTGTAGATTTTTAGGATTCCAGTGAAGTCAATCCCTCTCGAATAGCAAATTTAATCAGATCAGCCAGGTTGTGAATATCCAGCCGATCCATGATTCTTTGCCGATAGGTTTCGATGGTTTTCACACTGAGGAACAGGTCGGAGGCAATGTCTTTGGTCGTTTTGCCTTCTGCCAGCAATTGTAGTACTTCGCGCTCTCTTGCCGACAGGACGGAGAAGGCTGAGGTATCCTCTGTCAATACCTGGGGAACATAATCTTTAATAACCACAGTCGCAATTTTCGGGCTTAGATAAGTGTGATCGGCAAGAACGGTTTTAACAGCCTGCTCCAATTCATCAAAGGCGCAATCTTTCAACAGGTAGCCAGCAGCGCCAGCCTTGAACATCCCCACCACAAAGCGTTTGTCGGAATGCATGGATAATGCGATGACTTTGATACCAGGGACATCCGCGATAATCTGGTGAGTGGCATCAATGCCATTCAAATCCGGCATGGAAATATCCATGATCACCACATCGGGTTCAAGCTCTCGGGCAAGCTGTATCGTCATTCGTCCATTGTCCGCCTCGCCAACAACCTCCATTTCAGGACATTTCTCGATCAGGCTGCGAAGTCCATCGCGGATAATTTTATGATCATCAGCCAATAGAATTTTGATGCTCATACATTTTTCCTTTTTTTTAGGTTGGCCTTTATTTAAGCTGAATTATTTAAATTCCAAATCTCAAAAAACAAAATACAAATAAAATCCAATACCCAAAAATCAAATGCGCCAGATGACGCATCTCTGCCAAAGACGGTCGATTCCAAACATCAATTGGACCCAGTTTTCTATCTGTTTTTTGTTTTGGTCATGCAAGATTAGAATTTGAAATTTATTTGAAATTTGGAATTTGTTGTTTGGAATTTTGAACACCCAGTGGTGCTACCAGAGTAACTTTCGTCCCCTGTCCTGGTTTGGAATCAATCTCCAGCTTGCCACCTAAGAAATCCAGGCGTTCGCGAATACTGAACAGACCAAAGCCACTTCTTTTTTCTATATTAGCGATGTCAAATCCCACTCCATCATCGGCTACCTGGATATGGATATTTTTACCTTCTCGTTTCGTCGTCACCGCCACATTTTTGGCATGAGCGTGTTTGGCGATGTTGAATAACAGCTCGCGTACTGCCCGAAACAGAACAATCCGAATTTCATGGTCCAGTGGTTTTGGTTTGCCATCGTCTATGAAATTTGCCTGGATGCCATGCTGCTCCTGAAGCCTTTCCACCAGCCACTCCACGGCTGACTCTAATCCCAGCTCGTACAGAATTGGTGAGCTGATCTCGAAAGTAAGGCTGCGTGTGTCCTGAATGCTCTGTTCGAGCAGTTCATAAATTTCATCCAGTGCTTGGTAACGCTCCATGTCGGAAATGAAATTTCGAACTTCTGATAGCTTCATCTTCGATATTGCCAGCGCCTGCCCAATGCTATCATGCAGATCAGTGGCGATTTTCCGTCGCTGGTGTTCTTCAGTTAACGTTAGATCGGAGGCAAGGGATCGGAGCTGCTGTTGATAGTCGAGCAATTTCTTCTCCGTTCGTTTTCGCTCGGCAATCTCAGCCTGTAATGCTTTATTGGCGTTCATGAGTTCTCTGGTTCGCTCGATAACACGACTCTCCAGTTCGTCATGTGATCTTTTTAGCTCATCTTCCATTATTTTTCGCTCGGTAATATCCCTGACAATGCCAGTAAAAAACAGCTCTTCTTTTGTTTTCCATGACGAGATAGAAAGCTCAACCGGAAATTCACGACCATCTTTTCGCAATCCAACCATCTCATAAGTCTTGCCCAGTAAACTCGATTTTCCAGTGGAGATCACGCGATTCACTGCGGACTGATGAGCTTCGCGGAAACGTTCTGGCATCAATACAGTGATCGGCAGATAGAGCATTTCATCGCTCGAGTAGCCAAATGTCTTTTCAGCGGAGCTATTACAAAAAATAATTTTACCCTGGCTATCAATCGAGATGATGGCATCACCGGCGGATTGAGCGGTCGAGCGAAAGCGCTGTTCACTGGCTTCTAAGGATTCTAACGAGCGACTGTTCATCAGCGCAACGGATGCCAGCTCTCCGAACGCCGTGGCCATGCGAACATCATCTGCGGTAAAGCCAGCAGGCTTATTGGCAAGGCCTAACAATCCCACCGCCTGTCCATTCAATTTTAAAGGAGCAAATAGAACATTTTCAAGCGGGGCATGGCCTGCTGGTAATAATTGGGTCCATTCGCTATTTGAAAAATCGTTTTCATAGACGGTTTGCCCGGTACGATAGGCGCGCTCCCGCAAGCCGCGGATGGGCATCGGGAGCGATGGATCAACGGTACAATTCAACCCACCTGAATCGAGGAAGAGTAATTCATTGGCTGTTTCTTCCTTGTTCAACAGGGCAACATATCCGGCCGTCGCCCCAATTAAATTTTTACAGGAATCAAAGATCGATCGCGCGGCATCTTCAAACTCCCGATATTGTAGAACCGCGCGCGAGCCTTGCAACAGTGCTGATACCTCAGCCTCACGCTGCCGGGATACTTCAAGGGACTTTCTTAAGTTTATCTCGGCTTGCTTACGGTCGGTAATATCTCTGCTGCTGACTGTTAAACCAGCTACCTGACCATTCTTGGTGACTGGTCCAACATAAGATTCAAAATATTGCAGCCTCCCATCCTCATACTGATAGGTACTTTCAAATTTACCGGGTTCGCCGGTTGTTAAAACTTGCTGAAAGCATTCCGCTGTAACCTGTTTGTATTCTGGCAGCGCATGATCAAAAAAGGAGCTACCGATCACCTGTTCTCTGCTCAAGCCCGGGAGCGTGTGATTGATGAAAAGAATGTTAGCATTCCGATCCAGTTGCATAATATAATCGGGTGAATTTTCAGTGAGCGATCGCCATTTGGCCTCGCTCTCCAATCGCGCTTCCTCCGCCTGTTTCCGATCGGTGATATCCAATGAGTACTCGATCATCTGGATAACATTTTCGGCATCATCAAAAATGGGAAAGCCATGGATTTCAACATGTCTGGCTTTGCCGTCTCTATCATGATGAATATGCTCCAGCATCACCGGTTTTTTCGTTCTTTTGACTTCCTCCAGCGGACAGATATGCCGCATGCCTCGACATGGTTTCTTACTGTTATGAGTGAGAGCATGACAGGTCGTATCTTCTGATAGAGAACCAAAATACGCGGTAGCAGTGTTGGCCATCTTTATGGTATAATCATTGGCGTCGATGACATAAAAGGGATGGGAAAGTGCTTCCATGGTATTTTGAAATAGCTGGTTTGTCAAGCGAAGCTGCTGCTCTATTTGTCTTTGATCCGTGATATCACGAGCCGTTGAGATCGCTCCACTCACTTTTCCCTCAGCATCTTTGAGCGCCCGACACCACCAGGCAAGCAGGCGTTTCTCGCCATCTTTTCGCCGTTGCCAGCTTTCTACATAAATCAGGTTTTCTTCGCCTTCAAACAGGGATTTTACCTTTTTATAAATGTCCTGTTCGCCTTCAAAATAGAATGAAGCTTCTTTACCGATTACATCCTCGCCAAAAAAATCCAGTCCCGCCTGGTTCGACCAGGTGTAAATTTTATCGGCGTCAACTTCCATGATGATATCCGGAACAGCCTCAAGGATGGCTTGATAGCGAGAGGACAGCGTTTGCCATGAATGGGGAGAACATGAGGAATCAGCAGAAGTTTTTTTATGAGTATTCATTTTAAGGTCCGTTTTGACGTGATTCCCGCCAGGTGGTAAACTGGCTGGACGGTTCTCTAAAAATCAGTAAAAACTAACCTCGAAGAAACCTACCTGTACAAGCCAGAGCCAAAAAGAAAAATCATGGATACGGAAATGAATAGACTCGGAATTGAAATTCCCATGGCTATTTTCCATGCATTCCATTTCCGTCTCCAGAAAAGTCTTTGCTCTTTGGGCAAAAATTTAACTTATTAGAAGCAGATTCCCAGGTCTAAAAAACAAATCTTAACCAAATCGCCTTTAAAATGCATCAGGCAGTTGTCGGACAGTTTTGGTATTCGATAGCAGAAGTTATAAATTTCAGACCAAACAAGCTCATTATTTCTTCTGCGACAGCAACGCCAGCCGCTGAATTTTATACCGCATCGTCCTTTCAGAGATATTCAACTCTCTGGCTGCGGCAGTCTGATTCCAGTTATGCTTGTTCAATACACTTTTTAAAATCTCTCGTTCATAATTTGCCAGCAGAGATTCCAGATCGCCAGTCAGCGGTAGCTCAGAGGGCTTCTGTTGTAGCTCACCAAAGGATAATTCAAAAGGAAGATGTTCTGGTTTCAAAGTAGTATCAGCAGGTCTGGCGAGGATGACGGCGCGCTCGATGGTGTTCTCCAACTCCCGCACATTGCCAGGCCAGGAATGATTTTCTAAAATTTTTACGGTTTCGGCAGCGATGTGCTTCAACTGTTTGTTATGCTTTTCAGCAAAGCGAGTGAGGAAATGGGCGGCAAGGATGGGGATATCTTCCCTTCGTTCCCGAAGCGGGGGCAATTTAATCGGAACGACATTGAGACGGTAAAACAGATCCGCCCGAAACTCCCCCTTCTTGATTTTCTGATCTAAATCAATCGAAGCGGCGGTGATGATGCGGACGTCCACCTTTCGGGTTTGGTTGCTGCCGATGGGACGAATTTCGCCTTCCTGGAGCACCCGCAACAACTTGGACTGAGTTTCCAATGAAGTGTTGGCGATCTCATCGAGAAACAGGGTGCCGCCATTGGCTTCTTCGAACAAGCCACGTCGATCCCGATCCGCACCAGTAAACGAGCCCTTGACGTGACCAAATAGCTCGCTTTCCAGCAGATTCGGAGGCATGGCGCCGCAATCGACTGCAATGAATGGGCGATTTTTTCGTGGCCCTTCATGGTGAATCACTTTAGCGATTCGTTCTTTGCCCGTGCCACTTTCTCCCTGAAGTAATACCCGGCCTTCCGTCGGGATGACCCGATCCAGCAGGCTAAAGACCTCCCTCATGGCCGGGCTGTTCCCCAGAATGCCGTGCAGGGAATAACGATCAGTAACTTCCTGGCGAAGCTTTTGATAATCACTGAACAACTGCTCGCGCATATGAGCCTGCTCGATGAATTCGGCCACCTCCTGAGCCAAGGCTGCTGCCAGATTGGCGTGTTGTTGAGAAAAAGAGGGCGTGGGTCGAACACGGATCAATGAAACGACACCAATGACATCCTCTTGATAAAAAATGGGGACGGCGATGAAGGAAGAAATTTCGTCATATCGCTTCGCTGCGGCGCCCAGCTTGATCTGCGCCGCAATATCGTCAGTGATCAATAAAGTGCGATGCTTTAAAACCCAACCTGTGATTAGATTCTCCAGAGTGGCATCGAAACCACATTGTCCGTGTGTGCATTTCCGAATCAAGGTCCGTTGTGTCTCCTGCGAGCCAGGCCGCAAAAGTTGAATGGAACCACATTCGGCCTGAGCCAGGCTCATAAATTCTGATATCAAAGGCTCAATCGTCTGTTCCAGCGGGATCGCCTGGCTCAAGAGATGCGCGATGCGATTGGCGGCTTTCAGTATAGCAAGCTGTGTATCGATGTCGTCGATGGGAAGAGTCGCTTCGGATTTTTCTAATGGAGAGCTCAAACTGTCCTCCTTTGCCTTTTCTTAAGCCAGGTGACAATCACTGTCACTCTTTAGCGTTACTTTTATTTAATTTCTTCTCGCAGCAGTAACGCTTGAAAACCTGCCTGTTTGAAATGTTCGTCGGTCGTCAATGCTTTTATGAGTCCTCGATTCTGCATGACGATAAATGAAATACAGTCAGTTATCCCTCTCTCTTTGTCCAGCCGTTCTTGATAAAGTTGAAAAGCCTGTTTATATAAATATTCTGAAATTGGAACCATCTCAACATCTGGATCTGCTTCTAATGAATTTAGTAAGTCAATTGCGGCCGCGCGATATCATTGTTTCGCTAGCGCATGGGCAATTTCCAAAACAACAGCTCGAGTTGTGACCAGTTTTGTCCCTTCTGCTTCTAATTGTTCTGCTAATGCTCTGGCACGCTTATGATATTGATCTGTCGGAGAAGAAAGGGCAATCGCATAGGCAGCATCAAGAAAAACCTCACTCCTTGCGTCCATTGTCTTTTTCATAGAGATAGTCCTCGAATCGAGCAGACCAATCAGTCGGCCCCTGCACATTTAATGACAATGCTGTCCGAAGAAAGGATCGTTTCTTTTTTAAAATAGGCCTGGTCGTTTCGATTGTTATGGTAACACGTGTATTCGGTTCCAACTCTATCGGCTCATCCAGTCGTAATACTTTACCATCGTAGGTAGCAGTCAATGTTGTGGTCATATTTGAAATCCAATTTTACTGGATTGGAAAACTCAATTCTGCCATAAAATAATGTTTTGCTGAACCAAAATCAAGCAGAATTTTTCACATTCCTGAACCTCTAAGGTTTAGGAATGCTCATTACGCGCCACGCCTCACGCGCTACCTACTATTGCCCATACCGCTCCCGCACAAAATCCTCCAATCTCGTCAACGGCACGGGATATGTTTTGAGCGTCTCAGACATATCAAACGTCTGATCGGTAGTATCAAAGTTGATCCCCGCCGTGATCATGCGGCTCATCACGGGATTAATGGGACGCATCAAAATTTTCATCACTTTCATCACAGGAAGGGGCGTGTAGCTGCGTTTGGCGGTTTTGCCAGTAGCTTGCTCGATCATCTCGATGATCTGTTCGGTGGTAAAATTTTCTGGTCCGCCGGTCTCGATCACCTGATTCTTCGCCTCGGGATTTTCCAGCCCGATCTGCGCAAAGCGTGCCACATCGGCGACGGCCACATAATTCACTGGATTTTTCCCCCTGCCGAAAATCGTGACTTTGCCTGTTGTCAGGATCGGTTGGGCGATCATCTCCACCCAGGACTCCATGAACGCCGCAGGGCGGAGAATCGTGTAGCTCAGACCGCTGGCTTTCAGATATTGCTCCGTCTGGTATTTGATGCGAAAGAAATCGACGGGGTGATCGGGACGGGCGCCGAGGGCTGAGGTGAAGACAAAATGTTTGACGCCAGCCGCTTTGGCCGCATCGATGAGATTACGATTGCCCTGGCCATCCACGACCTGCGGGCTGCTTTGGCCTTTGCCCTCAAAACTATGGCTGGCAGCAAAGATTTTCTCAATCCCCTGGCACGCCTGATCCAATGACTGCCGATCCCGAACATCTCCCACAACAACTTCTGCGCCGAGTTTTTTCAACGCTTCGGCTTTTTCAGGCGTACGGGTCATGGCACGAACGGATTTGCCTTCACTCAGCAAGTTTTTAGCCACGGCACGGCCCAGATTTCCTGTGGCTCCGATAATGAGAATCATATTTTTTCCTCCCATAAAATGTAGGACAGGTTGGTAACCTGTCCAATTGAAAAATGTAGGACAGGTTGGCAACCTGTCCTACAGGCGAAGGGCAACCTTCGGAGGCTGATCTCCATTCACCGCCCGATTCATCGCCAGCGTTTGCTCGTAATAGTCAATTGACCTGTAAAGATACTACAAGAACTCAAAATAAATGAATTGAACAAATTGTTAAGAAGAATTAGGGAGAGATATTTTAACTTATGATCTCTGTCATACCTGCTTATTGCTGCTCTAATCGAATCAGTTCCTCAATTCTCTGAACAAAGTCTTTCATCTCCTGAAATAATTCCAAAACCTCATCTCTGGAGAATTTTATGTAATCGCCATAATCGCCCTTGGAACGTTTATCATACGCCCGATGGATGATCTGACCATATTTCAAATCCACAATATTCTCTTTCACAAAATTCTTATTGAACCAGCCAATGAGTTGCAAATGTTTTGAAGTGTTGAATCCGTGCTTTAGGGCAAGAGCTGTCAGAACATAAAACATACCATAATAAATTCTATTAATGGCGAGATTCAGCTTGTCATTCTCAATCAGGAATTGAGCATCTTCAATGGCTTCTTTTGCCTTTTGGATTCGATATTCGATTAATGTCTTTCGATCCTCATCACGGAGTGTCATACGGCGACTCCATATTCGATGGCTTCAAGGATGAACGGTTGTCTGCCAATCTGGCTATTCAGCTCGTGCTGGGAAATAATTTTAACATCCGTCACAATGTCGTACTTTAAATCGATCTCATAGCATAGGTCCAAAATTTTGTTTTCAGTGCACCAGTCGTAATCATTTTTAAGGACAATCAGGATATCATAATCTGAATAGTCGCTGGCTTTGCCATTGACTTGAGAACCAAATAAAATTACTTTATCAACAGAATCAGTAAATTGATGTTGGATTAATTGTTTTAGTTCTTTCAGTATCTCGATCTTATTCATTCAGCATTCCCTGCGTGATTTCAAAATTAGATGGTACTCGTTTATTGCTATTTCTAACATAACAATTAATTGCCGAAATTGCAAGCAAAATTTATAGGCCTGTAGGACAGGATGGCATCCTGTCCATTGTGGGGCAGGTTGGCAACCTGCCCTACATTTTCAGACAGGTTACCAACCTGTCCTACATTTTTAGACAAGTTATCAACCTGTCCTACAGCCATTTACAATAACTCCACTCCCATTTCTCCCACGAATCTACCAATCCTGCTTTCACAGGATTGTTTAAAATATACCAGATAATTCGCTCATATTCTTTTTCATTTCGCACGACATGATCGTAGCTTTCATCCTGCCAGAATTGCCCTTCCCTGCCCAGGATCAAATTTGCCTGTCGTCCAGTGTATCGCTTCAATGAATGCATGATTTTCGCCACACTGTAGGGCAGGATGGCATCCTGCCCGTTGTGGGACAGGTTGCCAAGCTGTTCTACATTTTTGGGCAGGTTAACAACCTGCCTCACATTTTTAGACAGGTTGCCAACCTGTCCTACAGCGGCAGCCAACGGCTCAATCACCTGGTGTACATGATTCGGCATGATCGAAATACAATCCAAATCATAGACTTTCCCATCCCGATAGCGGATGCTGTCATAAACCAGTTTCGCAATTCGTGGATCACTCAGCCATTTCGGACCTGTTTCGGCACGATCTAAATAAGCATCATATTTAGCAAACCAACGACGTTCAAATTCATAGCGTAGCTGTCTGCGTTCCTCGACATCCTTGATCTTTGCCAATTCCCGTTCTTTTTGTTCTCGCTCCTGGCGCAGTTTTTCCATTACCGACTCTGGCAACGAACCCGCCAGACGATAGGTGATGAAAAGCTTTGCCCGAAGGGGTTGATAGTGAGGTAGCTTGCGTCGATATTGGGCCTGGTATTGCAATGTATTCATGGTTATGCTCCTTACCTGTGGGACAGGATGGTATCCTGTCCGTTATTATTGTAGGACAGGTTGGTAACCTGTCTTACAAGGCCGCCAACCACTCAGCCTCAATTCTCGTACTGAGATGGTCAGGACCCAAAACAAAACTGAGGGACAGGATGGTATCCTGTCCGTCATTTTTGTAGGACAGGTTGGCAACCTGTCCTACAGGCGGGGCAGGTTGCCAACCTGCCCTACAAGCGGGACAGGATGCCATCTGGTTCTACACTGGCTTTTGCATTCTCAAATCTTGAGCAATTTTTTGAAATTCCGCTTTCCCTCGAATCAGGTTAAAGCTGTCCTCAGACTCCAGTGTTGGCAGATCGGCCCAGCCACATTGAACCGCTTTTTGCAAGCATTCCAACGCCTCCTGCGGATGATTCACAAAGGCATGATAACAGGCAAAATCGTAATACGCATGCGCATCATTGCCTTCCCAGGTCATGTTG
>Ga0209162_1000739_pt1 | contig 34401 bp, 21 predicted proteins | sample YNPNPMetaG_FD_187121 | JGI IMG/M metagenome (GOLD analysis project Ga0209162, IMG submission 187121) | Anoxygenic and chlorotrophic microbial mat microbial communities from Yellowstone National Park, USA - YNP NP MetaG (SPAdes) (version 2) ...
TGCCCGCGGAGACGCGACGAGGGCGGGCCGCCCGCGCTCCCAGGCGATGTTCATCGCGGCGTTGTGCGCGAATCGCATGGACGGCTGAGGTGAACATAGGCTCTCGAAGAGGGGTGTGGGGAAACCGGGTTGCCCCACGCCCCTGCCCCGCAGGGGTATAGGGCAACCTGGTTTCCCCACGCCCCGCCCGCGGGCCAGCCACGGCGCAATCTGGAAGGTTGCGCGCGGGGCACCGGGTTTCCCCACACCCGGGCGCGCGCCCCCTGCTATGGCGCAAAAATACGGTAGTTCAGATTTGGAAAGACCCCATCAGCTTCCTCCAATTGTTCCAGCAAAAACAGATCACTGGGATCCACGCGCTCGCGGCGCGCCAGCTCGGCAAGGTGCTCAAAGCGGTCGAGGTACACGCGCCAGCGTCCGGTCGCTTCGTCCGTCGCCCCTGCGCTCAGCCGCGCCGGCCAGTCGCCAGTCTGGGCGAGCATGATCTCACGGGCGGCCTGGTTGAGGACGCGCTCGCGCTCGGCCTCGGCGCCGGGGTAGGCGCTGGCCAGTTGCACCATGCGCTCCTCCGCGGCGTGGAGCATCTGCCAGTACTCTTCGGCGGCCCCCCCCCGCCAGCCAGCGTGCCCACCCACTGACCACGAGCCTTCCCGCAAGACGACCTCCACGCGCGGGCGATGAGCGCGCACATAGGCGCCCGGGGTTGTCAGCGTCACTTCGCTGTGCGTGGCGCAGTGGATGAGCGCGGCCTGGAGCCAGGTGCTCCCCTCCACCCACGTGGGGCCGATCTGCGTGGCATCGAGCAACACTAGCGCCAGGTCGTGCGCCCCACGCCGGCGCGCCTCGGTGACCAGCGCGGTGGCGAAGTGATTGGCATGCTCCTGCGCGCGCCGCAAGGCGTGATAGGGATCGTAGGGGGCGCCGCTGCGGGCCAGCGCGCCGCGGGCATCGGCGGGATCGCGGTACAACGGATCGCCGGCGTAGCCCAGTTCCACCGACCAGATGTGCCGTGCCAGATCCTCGTCGGGGAAAACGGCGGCAATGCGGCGTCCGGCCAGCCAGACCGCTGGCGGCGCCGGTGTGGACGGCAGACAACTCGGGTCGGCCACCAGGTAACGCAGCCCGGCGTCGGCGGCCGCGCCCTCAACGCCGGGGCGCCAGCCGGCCCCGGGCAGCCAGAGGCCCTCGGGTCGCCACAGGTGCCGGGTGATCTGCAGCACCCCCTGCTCGATCTGCGCCCGCACCGACTCCTCCCGCCCCAGCAGGGGAAGATAGGCATAGGTGGCCGGGACGGCCAGCGGCTCGATCACCCGCGCCGCGGCCAGTTCGCGAATGGCGCGCGGCAGGTTGCGCTGGAAACGCTCCTCGAAGCTCCGCAGCCGCTGCCGGCCCCACTCCAGGTAGAACCGCCCCAGATACGCGCCGTGGTGGTCGCCGTCCCGCTCGGCGATGGCCAGTTCCGCTTCGCGCCGGGCCAGCACGTTGTGCATCCAGAGGACGAAGTGTTTCTGCACCACCGGGTCGGCCAGTTGATCGACCAGCAGGGGAGAACAGGCCAGGCCGATCCGCGGGTGCAGACCGCTGCTGTGCAGGTCGCCCAGCAGTTCGAGCAGGGGCAGCAACCCCTGGGCCACCAGCGTGTGCAGTCCCTCTTCACCCCGCGGGCGCCGCCCCGCGCGGCGCAGGTACGGTACATGGGCCAGCATCAGAAATGCGACATGCATAGGTTTGGGAGTGCGTGTTCACTCTCGGCAACCGCAAAGCTGCCATCTCCCATCGCTCTACGGCGATGGGAGCACCGGTGTCACCACCGTGGGCGAACCGAGAATGGTCGGCTCATCGGTCGGCGAAGGCGTTGGCGGCGCCGTTGCGCTGGCCGTAGGCGTGCTGGTTGCCAGCGTGGGCGTCGGCGTCGGCTCGGGGGTGCTGGTTGCCGTGGCCGTTGCTTCTTCCGGCGTAGAGGTTGGCTCAGGCGCCGCGGTAGGCGGTATGGTTGCCGGCGGCGCCGCGGTAGGCGGCGGCGGAGGGGGCACGGTAACCGGTGGTGGCGGCAAGGTTGGCGGGCCAGCAGTCGGCGCCAGCGTTGGCGACGCTGCCGGTGGTGGAAGCGCCGTGCCGTCGGGGACGCCCGGTGTGGCCGGCGCTCCCGTCGCCGGTATCGGGCTGGGCACGCCCAGGCTGGGCGTTGGAACATCTGGTTGGGGCGGGGGCGCGGGAACGCTGGCCATGCCACGCGCCACAATGAAGATAAATGCCGCTGTCACCATCACCAGCAACGCTCCGAGCAACAGCACGGGCAGGGCGCTCCCCTCACCGGCCTGCCGGGCGCGGCCGAACTCGCCGGCGCGCGACAGCCCATCGGTCGTTGGCGGGCGTGGCGCCAGCGGAACCGCAGGGGGGCGCGGTGCGGGGGTGGTGGGCGCGCTGCCGACCGCGACGGGCGCGGCTTGTGGCGCGGCGACGGCCGATGGCAACGGCGCGTCGGAGGGCCGTGAGCGTGGCGGCGGCGCGGGGATGGCCTGCGGTATGGGAGGCCTGGGTGTCATGCCCAGGGGATCGGCCAGGGCCGCCAGTTGCTCGCGGGTGGCCAGGGGCGTGCCGTAGCGCGCCGCGACGGCGCGCAGGGCCTCTACCAGTTCCAGGCCGCTCGCGAAGCGCTCTTCCGGTCGCTTCGCCAGAGCTTTTGCCAGCACCACGTCGAGTTCTTGCGGCAGGTGCGGCAGCACGCTCGATGGCGGCGGCGGGGGGAGCTGGGCGTGGGCGACGATCAGTTGCGGCGCCGTGCCGCTAAACGGCACCCGCCCGGTGATAAGTTCGTAGGCCACCACCCCCAGGGCGTAGAGATCGCTGCGCCCGTCTACCCGGCGCGCCTCGGCCTGCTCGGGCGAAATGTACTCCGGCGTGCCCATGAACAGCCCGGTGCGCGTCAGTCGCTCGCCGTCGGAGTCGGGCGTCTGGGCGATGCCGAAGTCCGTCAACAGCACCCGGCCATCGTGGTCGATCAGGATGTTGTGGGGCTTGACATCGCGGTGCACCGCGCCCAGGGCGTGGGCGTAATCCAGAGCGCGGGCCACCGGGTCGAGGAGGCTTACCGCGTACCCCAGGCCCAGGATGGTCCGCTCCGCAAGCACGACGTTCAGGCTGCGCCCGGCGACGTACTCCATGGCGATGTAGTGGAGCCCGTCTTCCTCGCCCACATCGTAGATGGTTACGATGGCGGGGTGGTGCAGGTTGGCCGCGGTGGTCGCTTCGCGCTCAAAGCGCCGGATGTATTCGGGGTCGAGGCTGAGTTGCGCCGCCAGGATCTTGATCGCCACGGGCCGCTGGAGTTGCGTGTCTACCGCGCGGTACACGCGGGCCATGCCCCCGCGTCCAAGCTCGGCGCGGATCTCATAGCGCCCCAGGCGGCGTCCGATCAGGCTGGTCACGCGGCGCTCTCCTTGCGGCAGCAGGCGCGGTGGTGTTTTTGCCGTTGCAATACAGTATACACGATCAGCAACCGCCGAGAAGGAGCGCTTCCCTATCCCCTCAGCCGGCGGGAGGGTCCAGGAGGGGTGCGGGGAGGCTGCGCCTCCCCGCACCCTCGCTTCCGCGTGGATTGAGTTTGCGCGATGCTGATGGTATAATCAGCCAGACTACGCCGTGAGGCAGGGAGGTTCGGAGGGGTGTGACGCAACGTTTCCCGCGCTTCCCTACGCCCGGCGGCTGATGGTTAACGTGACCATGGGTGAACCAGGTTCCCCCATCCCCCCGCTTGCGGGAGGGTTTGGGAGGGCTTTGCCCGTGCGCAGGGGGGTGCGGAAACCGGGTTTCCCCATCCCCCCGCCCGCGGGAGAGATTGGGAGGGCGCAGCCCTCCTAAGAAGAACCTTGTCCGGAGGAACGCGGCATGCACGCTGTGCCCGCTCCCAAACTTGTCATCAAGCGCCAGGGCGGTCAGTTCCGCGAGTTGGAGTGGACCACCGATGTGATCACCATCGGGCGCGACGGGTCCAATGATGTCATTATTGACCACCCCCTGGCCTCCCGGCGCCACGCCCGGCTCGAACGCACCGAGGATGGCTTCGCCGTGCGCGATCTCGAGAGCACCAACGGCACCTTCGTGAACCAGGAGCGCATCGCGGGGCTGTGCCCGCTCCATAATCAGGACCAGATCATCATCGCCGATACGATCATTGTGTTTCACGATCCCGAGGCCACGGTCAAGGGCGCCTTGCCGCCCGAAGTGCTGCGCGCCGTGCGTGAAGAGTTGCGCGTGGATAGCCGCGCCAAGGAAGTCTATATCAAAGGGCAGTTGCTCAGGCCGCCCCTGACGGTCAAGGAGTTTCAACTGTTGGAGTTGCTCTATGAGCGCCGGGGGCAGGTGGTGAGCAAGGACGAGATCGCCCGCCAGGTGTGGGACTACGAGGTGTTTGACTATAACGCGATTGACGCGCTGGTCTACCGCCTGCGCCAGCGCATCGAGCCGGATCATAGCAATCCGCGCTACCTGATCACCCAGCGGGGCTTTGGGTACAAACTGGTGACCACGCCGGAAAGCTGATCCCGCCAGTTCGGCGCCGGTCGTGGCTGCTCGGGCATGGTTCAAATCCACGGCGCTCCAGTTCTCCGGACCGGTTCTGGGGAGGTGTGGAGCAACGGTCAGGTTCATAAGCTGACCACCCCCCCTCTCCAGCCTCCCCCGCCGGGGGCGAGCGCGCGGCTCCTCCCCCCAGCGGGGGGAGGTTGGGAGGGGGCTGAAGCGCCGCGTTCGCTTATCTGAAAGGTATTGAGGCGAGAACGTCCAATCCTGAACCATACCCTACGGCGAGGACGCGCCTTCCTCGCGCTCCTCCCGCTCGAACCGTTCGGAAGCAAGGTGTCAGTTCACGCTCCTACAGGCGCCGAGTCATGACCAGCATCTCCCTCAGCGCTCCCCGGCGGCTGCGCGGCGTTGTGCGCGTTCCGGGCGATAAGTCGATCTCTCACCGCGCGGTGATCTTGAATGCTGTCGCCGGGGGGCCGGCTCGCATCACCAATTTCCTCCCCGGCGCCGATTGTCTCTCCACCATCGCCTGCGTGCGCGCCCTGGGGGTTGCGGTGGAGCGCGAGGGCGCCGAGGTGCAGGTGCATGGGGCTGGCCTGCGCGGGCTGCGTGAACCCGCCGATGTGCTTGACTGCGGCAATTCCGGCACGACCCTGCGCCTGCTCGCCGGCCTGCTTGCCGGCGCCCCCCTCTTCGCCGTGCTGACCGGCGATGCCTCGCTGCGCTCCCGGCCCCAGCGCCGCATCGTGGCCCCGCTGCGGGCCCTGGGCGCATGGCTCGATGGGCGCGATCACGGCGATCGCGCCCCCCTCGCCGTGCGCGGCGCGCGCCTCCAGGGCGGCCAGTATGCCCTGCCCGTCGCCTCGGCCCAGGTCAAGTCGGCCCTGCTCCTCGCCGCCCTCGCCGGTGAAGGGCCGTTGACCCTCACCGGCCAGATCGCCAGCCGCGACCATACCGAGCGCATGCTGCGGGCCATGGGGGTGGATCTCCAGGTGAGCGCCGGGCAGATCATCCTGCGCCCGCCAACCGATCCCCTCCTGCCCTATCCGCTCTCGCTGCGCGTGCCGGGCGATCCCTCCTCCGCGGCCTTCTGGTGGGTCGCCGCCGCTATTCATCCCGACGCCGAACTGACGACGGTTGGCGTCTGTCTCAATCCCACCCGCACCGGGGCGCTCGATGTGCTGCGGGCCATGGGCGCGGCGGTCGAGGTTACCGATGAACGCCTCGAGGGGAGCGAGCCGGTGGGCAATGTCACCGTGCGCTCCTCGGCCCTGCGCGGCGTCACCATTGGCGGGGATCTCATCCCCCGCCTGATTGATGAGATCCCCGTCCTGGCCGTCGCCGCCGCCTGCGCCGCGGGCGATACGCTCATCCGCGATGCGCAGGAACTGCGCGCCAAAGAGACCGACCGTATCGCCACCGTCGCCGCGGGCCTCGCCGCTATGGGGGTCGCCGTCGAGCCAACCGCCGATGGCATGGGCATCGTGGGGCGCGGTGGTCCCACCCTCGTCGGGGCCGAGGTGCACAGCCACGGCGACCACCGGCTCGCCATGGCCTGGGCCATCGCTGCCCTCGTCGCTTCCGGCACAACGCGCATCCACGATCCCGAAGCGGTCGCCGTCAGCTATCCGGGGTTCTGGGAGACGCTCGCGGAGGTGCAATGAGCGCACACTACACCTTTACCGTCGAAGTCTATACCGACGCGCTGGTGATCACCGGGAGCTACGATCTGCCCCTCTACCGCCGGGTGAGCGACGCGCTCAACAGCGGCTTGCACCGCTTCATTACCCTGCGTGACGCCAGTGTGGCCCCCCTCTGGCGGCCCCAGCAGGCCCAGCGCGTCCCGCAGATCCTGGTAGATTGGAGCGGCGCCCTGCTCGTCGCGACCATCGCCGAGCCGCCGCCGCCGCCTGATTTCCACGTTCCCGCCCCGCCGCGCGATACCCAGCCGATGATGTTCTTCACCTCGCTGTTCGCCCTGCGCGCGGATTTTTTCAAACGCACCGATATGGAACTGATCGTCATGCTCAGCGAAATGACCGATGAGTTCGTGCCCCTCAGCAGTGTGACGATCTACCCCCTGCAGGGTGGCTCACCCTTTGGCCGCGACTTCGTCTGTCTCAGCCGGCGCCAGGTGCGGGCGCTCTACGCCATCGGCGCGGAGATCGCCCATGCCCCTCTGCCCGCGCCGAACCCTGCGGCCTTCGCGCCGCCCGCCACGCCAATGTCCCCTCCTCCTCCCGAAACCGAGCCCCCTCCCGCAGCCGTCGAAACCGGCGCCTCCGCTCCCGATGCCGATCGCGCTTGACGCTGGAAGACCTGGTGCATGCCTGCGTTACCGTTGCGGCGCGGGGACACTCCCCCTCCCCGCAGATCCTGCTGGGAAACGTTCCACATAGGCCGTTCACGGGAGGGGTGTGGGCGGGTGCGGCCCGCACGCAGGGGGATGGGGAAACCCGGTTTCTCCATCCCCCACCCGGTGGGAGGGTTTGGGAGGGCTGCGCCCGCCCGGGAACGATCTTTTTTCGTCCCGTTAGCGCGCGGCGTAGCCCCATGGACGGCCGAAGCGCCCGTTCAGGCAATCTTCATCCGCGTCCGGTATGATGAGCGAGGCTCGCCCGCATGGCCGTCGTTTGTTCCAAGGAGCGTTTCCCATGAAAATCCTCGTCACCGGCGGCGCCGGCTACATCGGCTCGATTACCACCGCCGAACTGATCGCCGCCGGCCACCAGGCCGTCGTCTTCGACAACTTCTACCAGGGCCACGCCGCCGCCGTTCCGCCTGAGGCGACGCTGATCCAGGGCGACCTGTCCGATATCGCCAGTGTGCGCGCCGCCTTCGCCGCGCATCCGGATATCGAGGGCATCATGCATTTCGCTTCCTATACCCTCGTTGGTGAGAGTATGGAGAAGCCGTTGCGCTACCTGCGCGATAATGTCGTGACCGCCGGCAACCTGCTTGAGGTGGCGATCGAAGCCGGAGTGCGGCGCTTTATTCTCTCCTCCACCGCCAATCTCTTCGATGAGCCGGAGAAGATGCCCATCGAGGCCGATAACAAGATTGTGCCCGGTTCACCCTATGGCGAGTCGAAGTTTTTCATCGAGCGCATGTTGCACTGGTTCGAGCGCATCTATGGCCTGAAGTACGCCTGTCTGCGCTACTTTAACGCCAGCGGCGACACGCCCCACCGCGGCGAGGATCACGATCCCGAGACCCATCTGATTCCCCTGGTGCTTCAGGTGGCCCTCGGCCAGCGCCCCTATATTACCGTCTTTGGCAATGATTATCCCACCCCCGACGGCACATGCATTCGCGATTACATTCACGTGGTTGATCTTGCCCAGGCGCATATTCTGGCGATGGAGGCCCTCGACCGCCTCGGCTCCCGCAAGTACAACCTGGGCAATGGCAATGGCTTCAGCGTGCTCGAAGTGATCGCGGCCGCCCGCAAGGTGACCGGCCATCCTATTCCCCACGTCATCGGCCCCCGGCGCCCCGGCGACCCGGCGGTGCTGATCGCCTCCTCCGAGGCCATCCGCGCCGAACTGGGCTGGCAGCCGCGCTTCACCGACATCGAAACCATCGTTGCCAGCGCCTGGGAGTGGCACCGCAACTATCCCCGCGGCTACCCCCAGAAGGGTGCGGGGAGGTGAGGGGTCTAATACAATCTTTTTTCATCCCGTGGGGGCGTGGGGAAACCGGGTTTCCCCACACCCCTGCCCGCGGAAGGGGGTTGGGCGGGCACAGTTCTCCCAGGAACAACCGTTTTGCATCCCGAGGGGGCGCGGGGAACCCCGGTTTCCCCGCATCCCCGCCCGTGGGAGCGTCTGGGAGGGCGCAGCCCTCCCAGGAACAACCCTTTGTTCACCTTGTTGGCGTGCGGCGTAGCCGCATGGACGGCTGAAGCGCGGCGCAGCCGCGCGAACCCCTATGAACCTTCCGCGCCAGATCGGCAACTATGCGCTGGAGCATCCGCTCGGTCGCGGCGCGTCCAGTCAGGTCTGGCTGGCGCGCCATCAGCAACTCCGCGACCACGTGGTGGCCGTCAAGGTGTTGACGGACCGGGACCCCGAGGCGGTGCGCCGGTTTCAGCGCGAAGCGGCCATCGCCGCCCGTCTGCGCCATCCCCATATCGTCCAGATCTACGATTACGGGGCCATTCCCCCATTCCACTATGCCATCCTGGAGCATATTGACGGTATTTCGCTGCGCGAGCGCCTGGCGCGCCAGGGGCGCCTGCCGTTGCCCGAGGCGCTGGCAATCTTCCGGCAGATCGCGCAGGCTCTCGATTATGCCCATGACCGCGACATCGTCCACTGCGACGTTTCCCCGGCGAACATTCTGATCGAACGCCAGGGCAAGCGGGCGGTGCTGACCGATTTCGGCATCGCCCGCGACGGCGACGCGGCGCTCAAGGGGCCGCGGGTGGCGATGGGCACGCCCGGCTACCTCTCGCCGGAGCACGCCAACCCGTCGGCCGCCGTCACCCACCTGTCCGACATTTACTGCCTGGGGGTGGTATTCTACCACATGCTCGCCGGCGCGCTGCCCTGGCCCGCGCCGCCCGGCCTGCCCGATGGGCCGCCCTTCGGCCCGCCCGCCCCGCTTGGCGCCCACGGGGTGTCCGGCATTCCCACCGCGATTGATGGCGTGTTCGCCCGCCTGCTCGCCCTCGACCCGGCGCATCGCTTTCCTTCCGCCGGGGCCGCGGTCGAGGCCCTCGATCTGCTCTTCAAACGCCACGACCAGCCCACCCAGGCGCTGAGCGCCGGCGCCCCGGCCCCCGCCCGGCCGCTCGAACTCGACCCCGCCGACCCCGCGCCGGCCCCCGTCGAGGTGGTCCTGGGGCCTGATCTGGCCCCTGAGCCGCTCCGGCGCGCCGCGCGCCGGGCCGCCGAGTTGCGCAATCCGGCGATCCTCAGCGACATTCTTGATGCCTATGCCGCCAGGGGGCGCTTCGGCCTGCGCCGCAAGGGGCTCGGACGGCTTGCCCGCTTCCACAAGGCGGCCAGCCGCAACGTGTTCTTTTACCGGCTGCGCGTGCTCTACGAGCGCCGGAGCCAGCCCGAAACCGACGAGGCGCCCGATCGCCAGGCGGCTGATTACCCCCTCAAGCCGCCGATGGAGCGCTGGGCCGTGTCGCTGCCGCCGGCGCGCGAGTTCGCCGACCAGGCCGGCGGGCGTGTGTTCATTCCCGGGTCCACGCGGGTGGTCACCTGCGACCGGTGCGCGGGCGCCGGGGTGATTGTCTGCGCGCACTGCCAGGGCCGGCGGCGGGTGTACGCGCCGCGACCCGCCGCCTCCGTGGCCGTTGGCGCCCCGAGCGGGGGCGAGGCCGCGCCGGACCCGCTCGGGCCTGGCCGGCGCGCGGACACTTCGTCGCCCGCCGGCGCCGCCGCCGGGGCGATGCTTGTGCCCTGCCCGGCCTGCGACGGGCGCGGCGGCAGCCCCTGCGACCGCTGCGCCGGCGCGGGGCGCCTCCTCCAGCGCCAGGCCTTCCACTGGAGCCGCCAGGCGCGAACGCTCGAGGGCCAGGACGAGCATCCCGCCCTTGACGTAGCGTGGCTGCTGCGCGCCTGCGCCCCCGAGGTGGTCTACTGCCAGACGCAGGCCGGCGCCCCGCGCCCCGAATGGTCGCTCGTGCCGCCCCTCGCCGCCCTGCTTGCCGAAGCGCGCGCCGCCGAGAACGATGAGACGCGCATCGTTCTCGCCGAGGTCACCGTGAGTTTCGTGCCTGTCACCGATGTGGTCTTCGACCTCGGCCAGCCCGGTGATGCCGGTCTGTACCGCCTGACCATCTACGGCTTCGAGAACTGCATTCCCCCCGACTGGCGCTTCCTCGACTGGGAACGGGTCGTCTGTGTCTGGATCATCGTGTTTCTGGCAGTCGTGGCGGTGATCCTGGGGGTGTTCGCCTTGCTCTGACCGGCGCCGCGCCCCTATCCCGCGGGCGGGCAATCGGCGCGGGCCTGGGTGCGCGGGCCTCCGGCCCGCATCCGCAATGGGATAAATGGTCTTTGAATACATAATCCGCTCTAGCCCGCGCAGGCGGGCTTCGCATCCCATAGCCGAGGGCTTTAGCCCCACGGCCAGCCCGGCATAGCGGATTAATTTCTCAAAGACCATAAAAGGGTTTTCCTGGGAGGGCGGTGCCCTCCCACACCCTCCCACCGGGCGGGGGCGTGGGGAAACCCGGTTTCCCCATTCCCCCGCTTCAGGGCAAAGTCCCCCAAACCCTCCCACCAGGTGAGGGTACCTGGTTCCATGTTCACGTTAGACATGGTTCGTAGGTCTGTTCGCCGCGTTCTGCCCCCCTCCCAACCTCCCCCCGCTGGGGGGAGGCGCCGGACTCCCTCCCCCAGCGGGGGAGGGCTGGGGAGGGGGCCGTCACCTTAGTTGAAAAGTATTGCTCCCAACCCCTCCCGCCGGGTGAGGGAATGGGGAAACCCGGTTTCCCCATTCCTCTGCGGGGCGGGGGCGTGGGGAAACCCGGTTTCCCCACCCCCCTGCTCCAGCAGCCTATGTTCACGTTAGCTGTCCATGCGGCTCGCGCCGCACCACGCCGCGATGCACATGCCCTGGGAGCGCGGGCGTCCCGCCCGCGCCACGGCGCCGCGGGCACGGCGCTGGCCCCCTCCCTGACCCTCCCCACTGGGGGCGGGCACCCCGCTCCTCCCCCCAGCGGGGGGAGGCTGGGAGGGGGGCTGAACGCGGCGCACGATGGTCACCTCAGACCATTGAGAAACATCCTGGTAATGCTCATCGTATATCCTACTTCGCAGCATCGGATATAGGGTCGCCGATGCCCGGTGCGGCCTTCCCGGCGTGCCGCTCGAACACGCAGGCATGATGCAGAAGAGCACTCTTTTTTCATCCTCATCGTTGCGCGGCCAGATCGCAGAGGTTTCGGTCAGGCGTAGTCACAATGCAAGGAGCGTAGGGCATGGACCATCCACACGGACGATCACAACACCCGCATGTCTTGACGCGAAGACCGGCGCTGTTTGGGGGCCTGCTGGCCCTCGTGGGGTTGCTCCTGGGGGTCGCGGGGATCGGCGCCCTTCTCGCCAACCCCATCGTGACGGTGCAGTTGCAGGCCCCGGGTATCACCGAGGGAAACGCCGGGACCTCGACCGCCACCTTCACCGTGAGCCTCTCGCAGGCTCTTGGCGCCGGACAGCAGATCGTTCTGGCTGTGCAAACCCTTCCCGGCCCCTCCAATCAGGCCACCGCCGGGGCCAGTTGTGGCGGCGGGGTTGATTACCTGAGCAACTCGGCCACCCTGACCTTCAACCCCGGCGATATTTCGCAGACCTTCCCGGTAACCATTTGTGGCGATACTACAGACGAACTCAACGAATCCTTCGTTGTGCGCGTCACGGTTCAGTCGCAGACGGGTGTTCCCACCGTCCAGCCGCCCGTGGGCCAATTCACCGAACTCACCGCTATTATTCCTGATGATGATAACCCCACGGTTCAGTCCATCTCCGATCCGACGGCGGTGGAAGGCAACACCCTGGACTTTGTTGTGACCCTGAGCGCGGCGCCCATCGAGAATGTTGTGATTGCCTATTCCACCGGCGCCGGAGGCGATACCGCCGACTCGACAGCCACCTGTCCCGCCCTGCCTGGCAATATCGCCCAGGACTACATCGGCGTCACCAGCGGTACGCTGACCATTCCCGCGGGCCAGCAGACAGGCACCATCTCCATCACGGTCTGTGACGACGCGCTCGCAGAGGGTGCTGAGACAATGACCCTCACCCTCGATCCGTCAAACTCGTTCAGTGTCAATACCCCATTCGAGGACACCACCGCTACCGGCACGATCCAGGATGCCAACGTGGCGCCGACGATTCCTCCCGGGCAGACGTTCAGTGTGAATGAGAACAGCCCGAACGGGACGAATGTGGGCACGGTGACCGCCACCGACCCGGAGGTGCCGCCGCAGACGCTGAGCTACAGCATCACCGCGGGCAACACGGGAGGCGCGTTCGCCATCAACGCCACTTCGGGGCAGATCACGGTGCTCGGCGCCCTCGATTTCGAGAACCTGAACACCTACACCCTGACGGTGCAGGTCTGCGACGACGGCGCGCCGATCCGCTGCGCGACCGGGACGGTGACGGTCAACGTGACCGACGTGAACGACGCGCCGGTGGTGACGGGAGCGACCTTCAGCATCGCGGAGAATAGCGCGACCGGCACGAACGTGGGCACGCCGGTGGTCGCCACCGACCCGGAAGTGCCCCCGCAGACGCTGAGCTACAGCATCACCGCGGGGAATATCGGGAGCGCGTTCGCCATCAACGCCACTTCGGGGCAGATCACGGTGGCCAACCCCCTCGATTTCGAGACCACGCCCACCTACACCCTGACGGTGCAGGTCTGCGACAACGCCGCGCCCAGCGCGTGCGGCCAGGCCACGGTGACGGTCAACGTGACCAACGTGAACGATGTGGCGCCTACCATTACCACCCCTTCGTTCAGCGTCGCGGAGAACAGCCCCAATGGCACAGTCGTCGGCACAATCGGCGTAGCCGACGCCGACGGTCCGGGAACGAGCTTCACGGTGAACGGCGGCACCGGCCAGGCCCTGTTCAATGTGAACGCCTCCAGCGGCCAGATCACGGTGGCCGGGGCGCTCGATTTCGAGAGCCAGAGCAGCTACACGCTCATCGTGGATGTCTGCGACGGCGGCTCGCCCAATCTCTGCTCCGAGAACACGACGGTGACGGTGAACGTGACCGATGTCAATGAAGCACCCAAGGTTGATCTGAACGGCGCGGCGCCTGGTATCAATTACACTGGTACGTATACCGAGAATGATCCGCCAACGCTCATTGTCGCCGGAGATGCGTTCGTGAACGACCCGGATGCGGGCGCGCAGATCCAGACCATCACGGCCGTCATTACCGACCCGTTGAACGGGGCGGCGGAGAGCTTGAGCGCGACGCCCGGCGGCGGCATTACGGTGAGTTACGATCCCGCGACCTACACCCTGACGATCACCGGCCCCGCATCGCCCGCAGCGATGAGCGCGGTGTTGCAAACCCTGAGTTACGCCAACACCTCCGATACACCCGGCATTTCGCGGACCATCACTGTGGTCGCGACCGATATCGGAAACCTCAGCAGTCCGGTAGCGGCGAGCGTGATAGCCATCACTGAGGTGGACGACCCGCCAACGCTGCTGAACACCGGCCTGACGGTGGGCGAGGGCCAGAGCGCAGTGATTGCCGCTGCTAACCTCCAGGCCCAGGACCCCGACACGGCGCCGGCTAACCTGGTCTTCACGCTGGCCTCGGTGCCGACCAATGGCCAGTTGCGGCTCAGCGGCGTGCCGTTGGTGGTGGGTGATCAGTTCAATCAGATCGACATCAACGGAGGGTCGCTGAGTTATACACATAACGACACGGAGACGAGTAGCGACAGCTTTACCTTCACGGTCAGCGACGGGACCACGACCCTGCCGGTCGCAACCTTCACGATCACGATCACGCCGGCGAATGATAACCCGGTGCTGACGCTCACGCCGGGAGTGGTTGCCTACAGCCAGGGCCAGCCGCCGGTGGCGCTGGATCCCAACGCGACGTTGACCGATCCTGACACGCCGGTCTTCAATGGCGGCACCCTGACGGTCAGCCTCACGGGCGGCGCCTCCGATGACCAGTTGGGCATCCAGAACCAGGGTAATGGTCCTGGTCAGGTCGGGCGCGCCGGCGCCCAGGTCCGCTATGGCGGTGTGGTGATCGGCAGCGTGAGCGGCGGTAGCGGCACGCCGCTGGTGGTGACGTTCAACACCAATGCCACCCTGACGGCAGTGGAGGCGGTGGTGCGGGCGGTGACCTTCGCCAATGTGGCTCCCGGCGTCACAACCGGCGGGCAGCGCACGGCGACGTTCATTGTCAGCGATGGGGCAGGCGGCAACAGTGCGCCGGTGACGAAGTTGATCAACTTTAACCGGATGCCCACTGTGGCCAATGACGCCTTCCAGGTGATTATCAACACGCCCAGGCGCCTGCCGGTCCTGGCGAATGATAGTGAGCCGGATGGCGATCCGATGACGATCACCGCCGTATCGTCGCCCACGAACGGCACCGTGCAGATCATCGAGAATGGGGCTGCCGTGCGCTACACCCCGAACCCCAACTACACCGGCGCCGACAGCTTCAGCTATACTGTTAGCGATGGACAGGGCGCCACGGCGACGGCCACCGTTTCGCTGACGGTCGAGCGGGCGATGATCTTGCTGCCGGTTGTGAATGACCGCCCGGTGGAGCCGGATCTGGTGGTCAGCTTCGAGGTCGTGCCGCCCAATCCGAGGGCGTTCGGCCCGGCTGCCATCAATGTGACGGTGACCAACCGCGGTCGCGGGTCGGCCTCGAACTTCTGGGTGGACTTCTACATCAACCCGCGCGAGGCGCCAACGGTGAACCAGCCGTGGAACGAACTCTGCCGCGACCGGAACTGCCGGGGTATCGCCTGGTTCTACGCGGGCACCCTGCGTCCGGGCGAGAGCGTGACCTTCACCAGCACGCCGCAGAGCGCGGACAATCCCAACGGCTACCAGTCGCGGTACACGATCTGGGACGGGTTCTTCGAGAACGGGTCGTACAGCCTCTACGCCTATGTGGATAGCTGGAACCGCGACAGCAGCGGCGCGGCCCGCGATCCCCGCGGCGCGATTGCCGAGGAGAACGAGGACAACAACCGCGCCGAGCGGCAGGTGACTGTCGAGATCGATCGCTGATACGGGCGCGGACAGGAGGCCGATGCACCGGCGCAGCCGGTGCGTCGGCCCTGCCACTGCCACCGCGGTGGTTTTGCAGGGGGCCGGCAGGCAGGGCCGTGGGAAAGCCGGCGCAACCGTTGCTTCAGGAGGTTTGCTATGCGACGTCAAATTGCCAGTGTAACGCTGATGCTCTGTGGCGCGATCCTGTTGATGCTGGGCATGGTAGTGGTTCCCGCGCCGGTGCCGGTGGCGGCAGGGCCGGCGCTGCAACCCTCGCCGCGCCCGCCGCTGGACCCAACCGCTCCCCCGGAGGGCGGTCTGCCCGCGCCCACCCCTATCCCCTACGGGCGGGTGACGGGCACGATCATCGATCTACGCACCGGCGCCCCGGCGCCGGGCAAAATGGTTATCATCGGCGACTCGACGGTGATCAGTGACGAGAATGGCAACTACGACCGCTGGGTGGTGAGCGGCTTTTACAATTTGAGCTTGAGACTGCGGGATGGCGAAGGGCGGTCGGCCCAGCCGGCGCAGCAGATCGCCGTGGGCAATGGCGATACGGTCGTGGTGCACCTGTTCTTCACCAGCGAGGCACCCGCCCCCACCGCGACGCCGGCCCCTACCGCGGCGCCGCCCGTCGCGACGCCTGTGCCTGAGCCTACCGCCCCCGCTGATGTCGTGGCGGTAGCGCCAGTTACCTTGCCCGTGACGGCGGCAACCGGCGCGAGCGTGCCGGGACCGCTGCTGCTGGCAGGCGCGGCGCTGCTGGGCCTTGGCGCGTTGTTGCAGGTGCGCCCGCGCCGCCGCGCCGCCCGGCGCCGCGAGGCCGACCAGCGCCTGCTGCGCCGGATGCTGGCCACCCCGCCTGAGGAGGCCTCAGAGGAGGAGGTGTGACGCGCGCTGTCACACCAGCCGTCCATGCGGCTGCGCCGCACACCGATGGGATGAAAATAATTTCTTGGGAGGGCTGCGCCCTCCCAGACCCTCCCACCAGGTGGGGGGAGGGGAAACCGGGTTTCCCCACACTCCTGCGCGCGGGCGGCGCCCGCCCAGACCCTCGCACCGGGTGGGGGGATGGGGAAACCGGGTTTCCCCACACTCCTGCGCGCGGGCGGCGCCCGCCCAGACCCTCGCACCGGGTGGGGGGAGGGGAAACCGGGTTTCCCCACACTCCTGCGCGCGGGCGGCGCCCGCCCAGACCCTCCCGCGGGCGGGGGTATGGGGGAACCTGGTTCCCCCAGTGTTATCCATCATCCTCGGCGATCACGTGGGCGGTTACGCGCTCGATCTCGGCGAGACTCTTGCCGCGGGCGCTCTCCAGACGCTCGAGACGCTTCTGGAACTGGGCCAGAGCGTAGGTCGAGAAGGTCTCCATCTGGAGGTTGAAGGGCATCACCTCGTAGCATTGAAAGGCCTCGTCAATTACACCCATGGCATGGAGCAGCAATTCGCTCATGCGCGCCTCGATGGGCGCCCAGAGGGCGTCATCGGCGGCGATGAGCCGCGAGAGCAGGTAGACGCCATAGGCGATGTGGCGCGACTCGTCCTGCTTGAGGAGCCGGATGCCCTCACGGGTGCCGGGCAGCAGATCACTGGCTTCGAGCATGGTGAAGTAGGCGTGGTAGCCGGTCTCGGCGAGCACGCCTTCAACGATCATGTTGTAGGTGAGGGCCGCTTCGGCCTGAGCCAGGGGTGAGGCGTCGGTGGCCAGGCGGCCCATCGCCGCGGGCAGGGCCTCGTAGATCAGCGCGCGAAAACTGGGAGTGTGGTAGCGGCTCAGGTTGTGGTCGGTCGCGGCGACCTCGTCGAGGAAGCGGGCGAAGAAGTCGGTATGCTTGGCCTCCTCGAAGAGGAAGGTGGTCAGAAACAGTTCCTCCTCGACCCGGCCCTCGCGGGCCACCGCCTGCACCAGCGGCAGCAAATCGAGGGTCACGGCCTCTTCGCCGGCCTGGAAGAGGGCGGTCAGGCGCAGCAGGAGGTCGCGCTCAGGCTCGCTGAGGCGCCCCCAGTCGGCGGCGTCGCGCGAGAGATCGATCGCGCTGGGGTTCCAGACCCCGAGGCGCTTGGCCTTCTCGAAGAGGCGCATCGGCGGGCTGTCGCGGCGCAGGCCGCGAGTGGTGGTGGCAAAACTGGTGTGCATGGGGTTCCCTTGTTGCAATGCATACATCCGTGGGGGCGAATAAATGAGTTTTCAGAATTGCATCCGCTCTGGCCCGCGTTCTGCACCTCCACAGTCCTCCATGCGGCTCCGCCGCACAACGCCGCAATGAACATAAAGTTATTCTTGGGAGGGCGCAGCCCTCCCAAACCCTCCCGCGGGTGCGGGCATGGGGAAACCCGATTTCCCCATGCCCCTGCCCCAGCAGCTTATGTTCACGTTAGCTCCACGGACCGGTTCTGTGGAGCTGTGGAGCTGAAGCCTAACGTGAACATAAGCTGCTCACCTACGCGCATGCGGTGCTGAACCCCCCTCCTAACCTCCCCCCGCTGGGGGGAGGAGCCGGACTCCCTCCCCCCGCTGGGGGGAGGGCTGGGGAGGGGGGCCGTCACCGTGCCCGCGGAGACGCGACGAGGGCGGGCCGCCCGCGCTCCCAGGCGATGTTCATCGGGCGTGGTGCGGCGGAGCCGCATGGACGGCTGGATTGTCAAGCACGGATGAAGCATGCCTTGATCTTCGTGTATTCGCTCCCTCATTCGCTCCTTACCATCGCACGCTGACAGGGGTGCCCAGGGGCGCCCAGCCGTAGAGCCAGGCCGCCGACGCGACGGGCAGGTTGATGCAGCCGTGACTGCGACGCACGCCGGTGCCGAACTGGTTGTGCCAGTAGGTGCCGTGGAGCGCCACGCCGCCGACGATGTACATCGCGTGCGGCACGTTGGGCACATTCCAGCACTCGCCGCCGGCGCAGCCGCGCATGGTCTGCGAGCGCACTTTGGCGTAGATGGCGAAACGACCCACGGGTGTATTGAAGCCGTCGCGCCCGGTAGAAACCGGCGCGTCGAAGACCATGCGCTCGCCCTGGTAGGCGTAGAGCCACTGGTCGCTCAGGTCCACGATGATGCTTTTGCCGCCGGAGGAGGGGGCCGGAGCGGCCCGCGCCGGGGCCGGCGCCGGAGGAGCGGGCGTGGGCGCGGCAGGCGCCTCCGGCGCCGGCGGGGCGGCGGGGGCGGCATCGCGTGGTTGGGCGGGCGTGGCCGGTTCGGGAACCGGCTGGCCGCCGTTGTCAACCACGAGCGCCCCGTCCGGCGCGCCCGGCGCGGTGGGCAACCCGCGGAGCAGCGCCAGATCGCGCCCCAGGCCGCCGATCTGCATGGCCTCCGCTGGCGGCGCGTCGGGGTAGTGTTCGAGACGCACCCGCTCGAAGTACTGGACCAGCGCCAGCCGTGGGCCGACATACTCCCAGGCCGGCGCGCCGATCGGCAATCCAAAGACCTCCAGGCCGCCATTGGCCTCCCAGTAGCTCAGGAACGGCGGACCGACCGTGTACCCCGTTTCAGGAAACAGGCGCGTGTCGGGCGGCAGTTCGGCCACCGGCGCGGGCGGATCAAAGCGCCGCCAGAGCGCCTCGCTGTATTCGGCCCCCAGCCGCCCGCGCAGGATGGCGCCCCCGTACTCCGGGTGCAACTCCAGGCGCCCGCGCTCGAAATACTGCACCGTCAGCCCGTTCTCGACCAGCGGGGGGGTGATCGGCGGGCCAAGCGTCAGCGGGCCGTTGCTGTCGCGCCAGTGGCCCAGAAAGCCGTGCTCGTTGCTCAGACGCTGGCCCGTGGCGGCAAAAAAGAGCGCGTTGTCCATTGCCACGCTCTGGCGCGGCGCCACCCACGCCCCGACGATGATCCCCAGCAACAAACTCCCTACGCACGCCGAAAGAAAGCGTCGGGTGAGCCGCAAGCGCATGGTCGCCTCCTGGAGCGTTCGCCAACGGACAACAACGGCCATCGAGCGCCGGTTGTCAGTCGAACCATCACGCCCGCGATGCTTCGAGCGCCCTTCCGGCGCGCCACGAGGGGGAAGATGCTCTCTTCGCATTATAGCGCCGCCTGATGGGTTGTCAAGAGTATTTGGGGCGATCATGCCTTTACTATGGTCTGCGTATTACCTATGCCCTTGACAGTCTAACGACGATGGCGAGGGGTGTGGGGAAATCGGGTTTCCCCACGCCCCCGCCCCGCAGGGGGATGGGGAAACCCGGTTTCCCCATCCCCCCGCCCGGTGGGAGGGTCTGGGAGGGCGCACCCCCTGCCGGGAGGCGGGCCGGCGTAGGGGCGGGGTTTCCCCGCCCCTACGCCACTGCTGGGGCAGGGGCATGGGGAAACCGGGTTTCCCCACCACCCGCGGGAGGGTCTGGGAGGGCGCAGCCCTCCCAAGAATAACCGTATGTTCATTGCGGCGTTGTGCGGCGGAGCCGCATGGACGGCTAACGTGAACATAGCCCCTCGGAGGAGGGGGATGGGGAAACCGAGTTTCCCCATCCCTCAGCGGACGCGGGCCGGAGGCCCGCGCACCCAGGCCCCGGCCCCTGGGAGGGTTTGGGAGGGCGCAGCCCTCCCAGGAACAACCGTAAGTTCATTGCGGCGGTGTGCGGCGCAGCCGCATGGACGGCTACCGTGAACATAGCCCCTCGGAGGAGGGGGATGGGGAAACCGGGTTTCCCCATCCCTCAGCGGACGCGGGCCGGAGGCCCGCGCACCCAGGCCCCGGCCCCTGGGAGGGTTTGGGAGGGCACAGCCCTCCTAAGAACACCCTATGGTCATCCCGTCGGGGTGCGGCGGAGCCGCATGGACGGCTGCGGTGACCATCGTTCGCCGCGTTCCGCCCCCCTCCCAGCCTCCCCCCGCTGGGGGGAGGAGCCGGGTTCCCTCCCCCAGCGGGGGAGGGTCAGGGAGGGGGCCGGCGCCGTGCCCGCGGCGCCGTGGCGCGGGCGTCCCGCCCGCGCTCCCAGGCTATGTGCATCGGGCGGGGATGTGCATCGGGCGGGGTGCGCCATGCCCATGACCGTCTCACGTGACCATGGGGAAACCGGGTTGCCCCACCCCCCCGCCTGCGGGAAGGCGCGGGCGCAGCCCGTGCGCAGGGGGCGTAGGGAAACCCGGTTTCCCGACACCGCTGGGGGAGGTTGTCCGCCGCGCCTCCCCCCCAACGGGGGGAGGTTGGGAGGGGGGCCGTGCCACGCGCAGCGCCTTATGTGGTCATTGAGAAATTCATCCGGTATGCCGGGTTGGCCGTGGGGCTCATGGTCTTTGAGAAATTAATCCGCTATGCCGCGCTAGCCGTCGGGCTAAAGCCCTCGGCTACGGGATGCGAAGCCCGCCTGCGCGGGCTATACCGGATTATTTTTTCAAAGACCATAAGCCCTCGGCTATGGAACGCGAAGACCGCCTGCGCGGGCTAGAGCGGAGTAATTGTTCAAAGACCATATGTGCAAGGTATTGCCATTAGCCCTACGGCCAGTTCGGCATACCGGATTGCATGCTCAATCTTCATAAGCCGCCGGGCGTGGAAGAACGCGCAAGACGTGACGCCATACCCCCGGGCGCAACCCCTTACGACTTGTGGTACCATGAAGCAAATGGCGGGCCATGGCGCCCCGTTCCCGTTGCCCGGGGCGCAGCCCTCCGCCCCTCCCCTCAGCGGGACGCCACAGGCCGCGCAGCAAAACCATGTCAAACAGTACCACGGAGGACCCTGACCGATGCAAGAACTGGACACCGAACTCGATGAATTGCGCGAACGGCTGGCCCTGATCCGGGGGCATCTTTGACCTGCCCGGCAAACAGGCCCAGATCGCGACCCTGGAAGAACAGGCCGCCGATCCGAACCTCTGGAACGACCCCCGCGCGGCCCAGGGGGTCATGCAGCGCCTGACGCGCCTGAAAGAAGAAGTGGGCCGCTGGACATCCCTCGAGGAGCGGCTGCGCAGCCTGGGCGAACTGCTCGAACTGGCCGAGGCCGAAGGCGATGACTCGCTCCGCAACGAGATCGCCGGCGATCTCCGCAGCGCCGCGCATGAGTTGCAGCAGTTCGAACTGGCCCTGTTGCTGAGCGGCCCCTACGACGACCGCGATGCCTTTATCTCCATTCAGGCCGGTATGGGCGGCACGGACGCCCAGGATTGGGCCGAAATGCTCCTGCGGATGTACCTTCGCTGGGCCGAGTCGCGGGGCTACGAGGCGCACGTGGTGGATCAGAGCGAGGGCGATGAGGCGGGGATCAAAAGCGCCACCCTGGAGGTGCGTGGTCCCTACGCCTACGGATACGCGCGGGCCGAAGCCGGCGTTCATCGCCTGATCCGCCTGTCGCCGTTCAATGCCGCCCATACCCGGCAGACTTCCTTCGCTCGCGTTGAGGTTATGCCTGAGGTGGACGATGCCCCCGAGGTGGTGATCAAGCCCGAAGATCTGCGCGTGGACGTGTTTCGCTCGGGCGGCCACGGTGGCCAGGGAGTGAATACCACCGACTCGGCGGTGCGGCTGACCCACCTGCCCACGGGGATTGTGGTGACCTGCCAGAACGAGCGTTCGCAACTGCAGAACCGCGAGACGGCGCTGCGGGTGCTGCGTGGCCGCTTGCTCGAGCGCGAGTTGCAGCGGCAGGCCGAAGAGCGCGCGCGCCTGCGCGGCGAGTATCGCGACGCCGCCTTCGGCAGCCAGATGCGCACCTACTATCTGCATCCGTCGACGCTGGTGAAGGATCATCGCACGAACTACGAGACGAGCAATGTGCAGGCGGTGCTTGATGGACAGATTGACGATTTCATCGAAGCCTACCTGCGCTGGAACGTTGCCGCCCAGTGAAGAAGATTGCCCGCTACCTGCTGATCCTGACCCTGCTGATGCTCGGCCTGCTGGCGCCGTTGGCCCCCGCTGGCGCTGCCGAGCGCCTGCGGGTCATCTCCGCCAGCGCGCGTTCCGAGTTTCCCGCGCGCATCACCTTTGATCTCACCGCCGAGGCCGATGCGGGCGAGATCGTGGCCGCGCAGTTGCTCTACGGCGCGACTCGCCAGAAGGCGCTCACGGTCGTAGACGTGCCGCTCACGCCGGGCCGGCGGATCGAGACGCGCCACGTCCTGGATACCGAGGTGTACTACTATCCGCCGGGCACGGCCATTTCCTACCGCTGGGTCCTCCGCGACGCCGGTGGCGCCGAAGTGACCACGCCCCCCGCCGAGGTGATCCACCACGACGCGCGCTTTCCCTGGGCCGAACGCGCGGAACGCAACGTGACCGTGTTCTGGTACCAGGGCGGCGCGGCGTTTGGCGAGGTGTTGATCAACGCGGCAACCGCCGGGCTCGACCGCATCGCGGCGGCGATCGGCGCGGAACTGGAGCAACCGGTGCGCATCTATGTCTACGCTTCCAACGCCGATCTGCGCACGGCCCTCCAGGCGAACTCGGTCGAATGGGTTGGCGGCCAGGCCTTCACCGATCTGGGCATTATCATCGGCGCCATCGCCCCCGGCGACGTTGCCGAGGCCGGGCGGCTCATCCCCCACGAACTGGCCCATCAGGTGCTGGCGCAGTTGACCGACAACCCCTACGGCGGACCGCCGCCCTGGTTCGATGAGGGCCTGGCGATGTACGCCCAGGCCCAACCCGATGCGTGGATCGCCCCGCGCCTGGAGGAGGCTGCGCGCCAGGGGCGCCTGATCCCCCTGGAGGCCCTCGCGGCCAGTTTCCCCGCCGATACCGATCAGGCCCTGCTCTCCTATGCCCAGAGCCAGGCCATCGTTGAGTACCTGATCGCCACGTACGGCCCCGATCAGGTGCGGGCCCTGGCCCTGGCCTTCGCCGCTGCAACCCCGGTGGACCAGGCGCTCCGAACGGTGCTCGGGCGCGGCGTGGACGAACTGGACGCCGAGTGGCGCGCTACCCTGCCACCTCAAGAGCAGACCATCGCCCCGACGCCGGTGCCACGCAGCGCGCCCGCCGATCGCTTCGCCGAACCGCCGGTGGGACGGCCGGGCGCGCTTGAAGCCCCGCAGGACGGTTCGGTCGGGGTTGGAGTTCCTGTAGGAACCATCGTTGCCGGGGCGCTGTTCTGTGGCGCGGGCCTTGTGGTGGCCGCAGCGGTGGCGCTGTTCCTTGCCTGGCGCGTAGCGGCAACCAGAGGTTCTTGACGTGAACATGGGGAAACCGGGTTTCCCCATGCCCCCACCCGGTGGGAGGGTCTGGGAGGGCTGCGCCCTCCCGGGAAGAACCTTTTTTCATCCCGTCGGGGTGCGGCGCAGCCGCATGGACGGCTGAAGTGACCATCGTTCGCCGCGTGCAGCCCCCCTCCCAGCCTCCCCCCGCTGGGGGGAGGAGCCGGGTTCTCGCCCCCGGCGGGGGAGGGCTGGGGAGGGGGCGGTCACCTTCGTTGCAACGGATTGCCGCTAGAGCAGGGGCATGGGGAAACCAGGTTTCCCCATGCCCTCGCCCGGTGGGAGGGTTTGGGAGGGCGAAGCCCTCCCAGGAAGAAACTTTCCTGGAGCAGGGGTTCGGGAGAGCGCAATGCTCCCAGAACTCCTCTCCACGGTCCCGACACGCTCAACGAGGAGCAACGCATGGAAACCAAATTCACACCCTGGCGCATGAAGTACATCAAACAAGGCGATGGCAAAGCGGACGGGGGGTGCATCTTCTGCGCCATGGCGGTGGCGGCGCCCGAGACCGACGCGGAGCATCTGGTGTTGTATCGGGGCCAGTTCTGTTTCGTGGTGCTGAACCTCTACCCCTACAACCCCGGCCACCTGATGGTGGTCACCAATGCCCACACCGCCGATCTCGCCAATCTCGACGCGGCCACGGCCGGAGAATTCTTCACCCTGACCCGCCGCAGCGTAGGCGTGCTGGAGGCAGAGTACGCTCCGCACGGCTTCAATCTGGGGATCAACCTGGGACGGACGGCAGGCGCGGGGATTGCCGATCATCTGCACATGCACATCGTGCCGCGCTGGAACGGGGACGCGAACTTTCTGCCGATCGTGGGCGGCACGCGCCTGATCCCCGAGGATCTGAGCGGCGCTTACCAGCGACTGCGACCGCGGTTCGACGCGTTGCGCCGTGAGGACGAGGAACGCTCGAAGGGGGCCATCTATTGTTCCGGCGCCGAAGGGTAAAGGAATGGCCGGGGGGCGGGTCCAGGAGGAGGGCGCCCCCTCCCAGGAACCCCTGGTGCGTCCCGTTGGCGTGTGGACCGGCCGCGTGGGGTATCGCCCTAGAGCAGCGTGATGTTGATCATCTCCAGCAGTTGATTAACGTCAAACGGCTTCTGGATAATCACCGCGCCTTCGGCCTCCAGGTCGGCGAACCAGGGTTTGCGGCTCAAGGCGGTCATAAAAATGATCGGAATGCCATCGTCCTGGAGGCGCTCTTTGATGCGCTGGAACACTTCGACGCCGTCCATGTTCGGCATCATCACATCGCTCAACACCAGACTCGGTTTGAGGGTTTCGAGCATCTGGAGACCCTCAAGACCATCGGGCGCCAGGACGACGTCATAGCCGGCGTTGCGCAGGGCGTACTCTAACACGGCCTGCAGCGCCAGGTCATCGTCCATGATGAAAATGGTACCCTTCGTCTCCGCCATGGCCCCCTCCCGCACTGCCAGTCGTGCCGACGCCGGACCGTGCCAGGCGTCACGAGAATTGTTTGCCATTATAACAGGGTTTCCAGCGCGTATGTTTACACGTTGTATGTTGTGCGGACCGATTGGAGAAGCTGCGGCAGGCGCAGCCCGCCGCGATCCGTCTTACCATCAGCCGTTCATGCGCCTGCGCCGCACCCCGACGGGATGAAAACAGGTTCTTTCTGGGAGGGCGCAGCCCTCCCAACCGCGGGTGGGGGAATGGGGAAACCCGGTTTCCCCATTCCCCTGCTTGAGGGCCGAGTCTCCTGCGGGCGGGGGCGTGGGGAAACCCGGTTTCCCCCACACCCCTCTCCGAGCGCTTATGTTCACATCAGGAGCCTTATGAGTGACCTGCCGCAACTGCTGGCCGAGTATCCCTTTGTGCACTGGGAGACGGTACGCTTCCGCGATCTCGATGCCTTTGGGCACGTCAATAACGCAGTGTACGCCACCTATCTGGAGGCCGCGCGGATCGCCTATTTGCTTGATCTCACCCGGGCCTCGCTGATGGAGATGGGCATCATTCTGGCCGAGCAGACCATCAGTTACAAACGGCCGGCCTATTTCGGGGAACGGCTGGGGATCGGGGTGCGGGTGATGCTGTTTGGCACGAAGAGCTTCACAATGGAGTACATGGTGGCGCGAGCAGGCGATGGCGCGATGATTGCCACCGGCCAGAGCGTGCAGGTGGCCTACGATTACGCAACGGAGCGAACCATCCCCGTGCCAGAGGAGTTGCGCGCGGCGGTCGCGCGGCGCCAGGCGGGGCGCGACCCATCCCATGAGGGCGAGGCGGGTGAGGGGGTGTGATGCTCGTGAGGTGAACATACCCCCGCTCGCGGGAGGGTGTGGGCGGGCGCCGCCCGGGCGCAGGGGGCTGGGAAAGCCGGGTTTCCCCAGGTCCTCCTCACCCGGTGGGAGGGTGTGGGCGGGCGCCGCCCGGGCGCAGGGGGTGGGGAAACCGGGTTTCCCCACCCCCGGTGGGAGAGTTGGTGAGGGCCACGCCCTCCCATAACAATTTACATCGTGGCGTCGCGCGCCATCCGCATGAGCGTCTAGCGTCAAAACCTTGTCAAATAAGCGAACGCGACGCTTCAGCCCCCCTCCCAACCTCCCCCCGCTGGGGGGAGGAGCCGCACGCTTGCCCCCAGCGGGGGAGGGCTGGAGCGGGGGTGGTCAGCTTAAAAGTATTGCGTCTAGCGTTGCAAAGCGACGACGAAACTGGCCTCGCCGAAGGGCTGATCTTTGAGGCGCACGTGGAGGGTGGTGGCGCTGCTGTTCAGCGGCTGGTTGACCACCGCGACGCCGCGCTCCTGCGCGCCCGGGGCCACGCGCATGGCCGGGGGATCGGAGGCGTCGTCGTCGATCAGGTACTCGTTGCCGAGACCGTCGCTGATGTGGATGTTGTCACGATTGAGAGGGAACTCGACCGGGCGATCGGAGTTGTTCTGCACGCTCCAGGTGAGCTGCACGCTCCCCGCGCAGGTGGAGATGCGTTCGAGGGCCACCACCACCTCTGGCGGAGCGGCGGTGGCGCTGCCGCCCTCGGCAATGCTGCGCCAACTCCCGCTGGCGCTATCAAAGCGTTTGGCGACCACCTGGTAGCCGGCCCACAGGCAGCCCTGCTCGGAGGCGTCGATGGGAAAGGCGGCGCTGCCAACGGGCACGCCGGTGACCTCGACCAGTGGCGCGGGGGGCGCGTCGGCGACGGGGATCAGGCGGGTGGGGCGCAGGAGCAGGGCCAGGGCCAGGATGGCGGCCAGCGTGGCCATGGCCAGGGCCAGGCGCCCGGTGGCGCTGCGCGTAGCCATCAGGACGCGCTGCCAGAGGCCCCGGGGCGGCGCGGCTTCGGCAGTGTCGGGCGCGCCCGCGGGCGGCGTGGGGGCGCCGTCGCCGCCGGGGGCGGCGGTAGGGTCGCCTGGGGGCGCCGCCTCCACCGCCACAACGGCGTTTCCCTGCCCGCCAACGCTTTCAGCCGGGTCGGCGGCCAGATCCGGGTTGCTGATGACCCCGCGGAGCACGGTGTTGATCTCCTGCCAGGGTGTCAGGCGCAGCATCCGGGGGATGGCCAGCATCTCCTCATCGCTCAACTCGATTTCCGAGGAGCGCTCGGTGATCACGTAGGCCGGCAGTTCGTCCATGCCCTTCAGTTCCACCTTCCAGTCAAGCTCAATCTCCGAGCCTTCCTGGATGGAGGGCGCGATCACCACGACCCGCTTGCAGGTGCGAAAATCAACGTCGTTGATCTTCTGGGCGGGGAGGAACTCGCTGCGGTGCTCGTTGAGGTAGTTGGTCAGGGCGTGGAAGTAGGAGATAACCTGGTTGTAGGGGTTCTTGCGGCCCGGATTGAGGCGCTTGCGTTCGCCGTTGCGCCCCTCGACGAACCAGGGGCCGTTGACGCTGCCGATCACCCGCCCGTCGCACTGCTTCAGTTCGATAATGAACACCGCGTCGTGCTTGATGATCACCAGGTCAATCGTGCGCCCGCCCACGCTGAAGTTGGCCAGGATGAGGTACAGCCCCTCCAGACGATCCAGGCCCTGGGCCAGGGCCATGATCGCGCGGCGCTCGTTGGGATGCTCTGGTTTTTCGCCGATCCAGACCTGAACTGCCATAAGTTTCTGTCATACCAGCGGGGCGACGGAGGATCTGGGGAAACCCGGTTCCCCCGGACCCCTTGCTTGCGGGCTTTGCCCTCCCAAACCCTCCTGCGGGTCGGGGTCTGGGTGCGCGGGCCTCCGGCCCGCATTCGCAATGGGATACAACGGTTTTCCTGGAAGGGCTTCGCCCTCCCACCTTCGCCCGCGGGCGGGGGTGTGGGGAAACCCGGTTTCCCCACACCTCTCTCAGGGATCGAGGGCCAGGGTCTGCCTGAGTTCGACGATCTGATCGCGCAGGCTGGCGGCCTTTTCGAACTGGAGGTCGCGGGCGGCCTGCTTCATTTGTTTCTCCAGATCCTTGATCAGCTTGTTCACCTCGTCGCGCGGGATCTCGGCCAGCGCGGGGCGCGGGGTCTCGTCGCGGGGGCCAACGCTGTAGGCGGCGCGTTCTTCGGCCATGCGCTTGATGCGGTCGGTGAGATCGCGCACGTGCTTGGAGATGCCCACCGGGGTGATATTGTGGCGCAGGTTGTGGGCCATCTGAATATCGCGGCGGCGCCGGGTCTCGCGAATAGCGGCCTCCATCGAGGGGGTGACGCTATCGGCGTACATGATCACCTGGCCGTCAACGTGGCGGGCGGCGCGGCCAATCGTCTGGATCAGCGAGGTCTCGGAACGCAGGTAGCCCTCTTTGTCGGCGTCGAGGATGCAGACCAGACTGACCTCGGGCAGATCGAGGCCCTCGCGGAGCAGGTTGATGCCCACAACGACATCGTACACGCCCAGGCGCAGGTCGCGCAGGATCTCCACCCGTTCGAGGGTGTCAATGTCGGCGTGGAGGTACATGGTGCGAATGCCGACTTCGCGCAGGTAATCGGCCAGGTCCTCGGCCATGCGCTTGGTGAGGGTGGTGACCAGCACGCGCTGTTTGCGCTCGACACGCTGGCGCACCTCGGCGATCAAGTCGTCAACCTGGCCGCGGGTGGGGCGCACGTGGACGACCGGGTCGAGCAGGCCGGTGGGGCGGATGATCTGTTCGACGATCTGTTCGCTGTGCTCGCGCTCGTAGGGGCCGGGCGTGGCCGAGACATAGATGACCTGGTAGAGGTGCTGCTCGAACTCCTCGAAGCGCAGCGGGCGATTGTCGAGGGCCGAGGGCAGGCGAAAGCCGTAGTCCACCAGGGTCTGCTTGCGCTGGCGGTCGCCCAGGTACATACCGCGCACCTGGGGCAGGGTGATATGGCTCTCGTCAACGAAGACCAGAAAATCGTCGGGGAAATAGTCGAGGAGCGTCCAGGGCGTCTGGCCGGGGGCGCGCCCGTCCATATGGCGGGAGTAGTTCTCGATGCCCGAGCAGTAGCCGACCTCACTGAGCATTTCGAGGTCGTACATGGTGCGCTGCTTGAGCCGGGCGGCTTCGAGGACCTTGCCGGCGCGCTCCAGTTCACGCAGGCGCTCGCCCAGTTCGTCCTGGATGCTGCGCATAGCGATGGCGAGTTGTTCTTTGGTGGTGACGAAGTGCTTGGCCGGGTAGATGTCCACCGCGGCGAGGGTAAGGAGTATCTCGCCGGTCAGGGGGTCGAACTCGCTGATGCGTTCGACCTCATCGCCCCAGAACTCGATGCGCACGGCCGTCTCGCTGTTGGCGGGGAGGATGTCGAGGGTATCGCCGCGCACGCGAAAGGCGCCGCGGTGGAAGTCAACATCGTTCCGCTCGAACTGCAGATCGATCAACTGGCGCAGCAGCTTGTCGCGGTTGCGGATCTCGCCCTGGCGCACGGAGATGACCACCTGGCCGTAGTCGTGAGGCGAACCGAGGCCGTAGATGGCCGACACCGAGGCCACGATGAGCACGTCACGGCGGGTGAAGAGGGCCTGGGTAGCGGCGTGACGCAGGCGGTCAATCTCTTCGTTGATCTGGGCCTCTTTTTCGATGTAGAGATCCTTGGAGGGAACGTAGGCCTCGGGGGTATACTCGTCATAGTACGAGATAAACATCTCCACCGCGGCGTCGGGCAGGAAGTCGCGGAACTCGGCCCAGAGCTGGGAGACGAGGGTCTTATTGTGGGCGAGGACCAGGGTTGGGCGCTGGATCTGGGCGAAAATGTTGGCCATCACGAAGGTCTTCCCGGTGCCGGTGGCCCCGAGCAGGGTCTGATGGCGATAGCCGTTGCGCAGGCCCTGGACGAGCTTTTCGATGGCCTGGGGCTGGTCGCCAGTGGGAGCGTAGGGCGCTTCGACACGGAAGGACATGGTGCGTTCAGGGGTAACCATCCCGGCGGGGATGGGGGTGCCGCGAAACCATGTTCATTATAGCGCACGGGGCGGGGGTTTGCATGGCGTGGATGTTAAGTGAAAATAGTCCCTCAGAGAGAGGTGTGGGGAAACCGGGTTTCCCCACGCCCCCGCCCCGCAGGGGTAGGGGGAAACCCGGTTTCCCCCTACCCCTGCGCACGGGCTGCGCCCTCCCAAACCCTCCCATGGGCGGGGGTATGGGGGAACGTGGTTCCCCCATGGTCACGTGAGACGGTCATGCGCATGGCGCACACCGCCGCGATGCACACGACCTGGGAGCGCGGGCGTCCCGCCCGCATCGCGGCTCCGCGGGCACGGCGCCGGCCCCCGCCCTGACCCTCCCCCACCGGGGGCGGAAACCCGGCTCCTCCCTCCAGCGGGGGGAGGCTGGGAGGGGAGCGGAACCCTGCGCACGATGGTCACCGCAGCCGTCCATGCGGCTCCGCCGCACCCCGACGGGATGACCATAGGGTGTTCTTGGGAGGGCTGTGCCCTCCCAAACCCTCCCAGGGGCCGGGGCCTGGGTGCGCGGGCCGGAGGCCCGCGTCCGCGGGGGTATGGGGAAACCGGGTTTCCCCATACCCCCGCGGACGCGGGCTTATTTTCACGTTAGAAACATGCGCGAATCGTCGGTTGAAAGGTATTGGTTCTAGCTCGACAGTTGCTTCACACCTCCACAGCTCCACACCTCCACACCTCCACAGAACCGGTCTGTAGAACTGGAGAGCTGTGGAGCTGAAGGCTGGATTGTCACGTTCGTTTGAACCATGTCTAACCTGCCGAAGGTAATCCAACCGGTGGAGCATCGAGCGCGCACAGCGCTGGCGCCGAGGCGCTTGCCGGCAGGTAGATATGCACCGTCGTGCCCTGATTGGGGGCGCTGAAGACCGCGATGGCGCCGCGATGGCTGCGAACGATCCCCTGCAAGGCGGCCAGGCCCAGGCCGCGCCCGGTGAACTTGGTGCTGAAGAACGGCTCGAACATGCGCGCGCGTGGCTTCGTCCATGCCGCAGCCGGTATCGCTCACGCTCATGCGCACATACTGGCCTGAAGCAAGGCCGGCGCCGCCGATCAGTGTGTCGAGCCGGGCCTGATCGAGGTCCTCAACCGCCGTCTCCAGCGCGATCTGGCCCGGCTGGTCGCCGAGGGCTTCGTCGGCGTTGACGAGGAGGTTCAGGATCACCTGGCGGATCTGCGACGCATCGGCCTCGATGAGGGGGAGGCCGGCAGCAAGACGCTGGTCCACAACGGTATGGCGGCTGAGCGTCGGACGCAGCAGATCCACCATCTCGTGGATCAGTTCGTTGAGGTGCACCGGCTGGGTCAGGAAGCGTCCCTTGCCGGCGTAGGCCAGCATCTGGACGGTCAGATCGGTGGCGCGCCGGACGACCTGCACAATGGCTTCGACGCTCTCGCGAGCCGGCGAGCCGGGGGGCAGGTCGAGCAGGGCCAGTTCGGCGTGGCCATTGATGGCCGCGAGGAGGTTGTTGAAGTCGTGGGCCAGGCCGCCGGCCAGGATGCCGATGCTCTCACGGCGCTGGGTTTCCTGGAGCTGGCGCTCGAAGGCCAGGCGCTCCTCTTCGTAGCGCTTGCGCTCGGTGATATCCAGGGCAATGCGCCCGGTGGCGATGATCGCCCCATCGGCCCCGCGGACGGGAAAACTGTGTGTCAGCCACACTCTGCCGGTCAGTTCAAGACTACCGTATTCGCTGGTGATGTGCTCGCCGGTTTGTTGGATGCGCAGTCGTTCCTGCCGCGCCGCCTGAACCACCTCGGGCGGGTAGAACGGATCGGCCGTCTGGCCCAGGATCTGCTCCGGGGTGGTCAGGCCAAGGGAGCGCAGCAGGTGCGTGTTCACCAGAACGAAACGCCCTTCCAGATCCTGCACGGCAATGATTGCCGGCATATGATCAAGGAAGCTATGCAGAAACGCCTGATGTTGTTGGAGTTCGAGCGAGACGCGCCGGCGTTCGCGGACCTCGGCTTGCAGTTCCGTGACCAGGGCGTGAAGCTGGGCCGTTCGGGCCTCGACCTGGCGCTCCAACTGCTGGTTCAGGTGCTCCAGGGTCCGCTCGGCGTGGCGGCGGGCCTCCAGTTCGGCAAGGAGTTGCCGGTTGGTCTCCGCCAGGCGGGCGAGCAGGGTCTCGCGTTCACGCCTGGCGCGCCGCTGCGCGCTAATATCGCGCAGGTACACGATCACGTGCGGGGTCTGCCCCTGCGCGCCGGGAACCAGGACCACTTCAAGGTCAAAGACGCGTGGTTCGCCCGCCTCTGCTCTGGTGGTAAACGTGGTGCGCAGATAGGGGGTGTCTGCGGCGATCTGTCGCAAGTGGCGCAGAACCACCGGGGCGATCTCAGGTCCAACCAGTGGGGCAAGGGGCTGGCCGATGGCCTGTTCGGCCGGCGTGCCGCTGAGCTTCTCGAAGGAAGCATTCGCGTAGATCACCCGCGGTCCGGGAAGATCCAGCGGGGCGCCCTCAACGATGACAATCGCGGCCTGGGCATACCGGGGCAATGTCTCGAAAATGTTCAGCCACGTCCGGATATCTTCGTGAGGCGCGGCAATGATCGCATGGAGACGCCGATTCTCGACTTCAAGTTCGGCCAGACGCTGGCGCAGGGTCTCCAGTTCGTTCACGTGTGCCATGCCCGGTTCTATGCAACTCCGGCAATAAGGGTTCTTGCATCCCGGCCCGCGGGAGGATCTGGGCGGGCGCAGCCCTCGAGCAGGGGGATGGGGAAACCTGGTTTCCCCATCCCCTCACCGAGTGGGAGGGTATGGGAGGGCGCAGCCCTTCCAGGAACAACCTTTTTGCATCCGGTTGAGGCGCGGCACAGCCGCATGGACGACTGATGGTATTATAGCAAACACATGTATCCGGCACGAACGTGCTCAGGCATGCCGCGGAGTGCGCAAGAAGAGGTAAGTGTTCACACTTCTCCTGGGAGGGTTTGGGAGGGCGTAGCCCTCCCAAGAAGCGTGAACATAAGCCCCTCGGAGCGGGGTGTGGGGAAACCCGGTTTCCCCACGCCCCCGCCCCGCAGGGGAATGGGGAAACCCGGTTTCCCCATTTCCCCACCCGGTGGGAGGGTTTGGGAGGGCGAAGTCCTCCCAGGAAGGATGTTCATCCCGTCGGGGTGCGGCGCGAGCCGCATCGAGGGCAGAGGTGAACATAGGCTGGGAGCGCGGGCATCTCGTCCGCGGAGACGTGACGTGGGCGGGACGCCCGCGCTCCCGGGCCGGTTGCATCGGGCGCGGTGCGCCCCGCGCATGGGGCCTGACGTGACCATGGGGGAACCTGGTTCCCCCATCCCCCCGCCCGCAGGAGGGTTTGGGAGGGCTGCGCCCTCAAGCGGGGGTGTGGAGGAACCAGGTTTCCCCATACCCCACCCGGTGGGAGAGTGGGGGAGGGCGCAGCCCTTGCGCAGGGGGCTGGGGAAACCGGGTTTCCCCAGCCCCCCACCCGGTGGAAGGGTTTGGGAGGGCTTTGCCCTCCCAGGAAGAATCTATTTCCATCCCGTCGGGGGGCGGTGGAGCCGTATGGACGGCTGTGGCGCGAAGGTGATCCGCCGGGCCAGGGGCTGGGCACCCGGGCGCTGGCCGTAGGTGTATCACGGGGCAACACAGCGACGGCCCGCCGGGCCGTCGCTGCGCCATTGCCATTTCAGCGCAGTTCGTAGGTGACCTGGATCTGCGCGGTGACGGTCTGTTCGCCGGGCTGCACCGGCACCGGCGCGCCGGCCTGCGCGGCCTCGTCGCGCATCATCGCTGGCAGAGGCGTGACGGCGCCGGGGTTCTCGGTAATGATCAGCACGTTGCCGAGCGCGGCGCCGCCGGCCCGGGCGTACTGCTCGGCGCGCGCGCGCGCGTCGGCCATCGCCGCGTCGCGGGCCTGCGCCTGGGCGGCCCTGGGATCGCTCAGGCCGAAGCTGATACCATAGACGCGGTTGGCGCCGACCTGCACTACCTGGTCGAGCAGGGCGCCGGCCTGCGCCAGGTCGCGGATGGTCACCTGTACCATGTTGCTCACCGTGTAGCCGGTGATGGCGCGTCCTTCGTTCGTGTATGTGGGGTAGATGTTAAAGCCGCTGGTCTGAATGTCTTTCTCGGCCACGCCGAGGGCCTTGAGCTGGTCAATGATGGCCTGCGCCTGCGCCGTGTTCTGCGCCAGGGCCTCCTGGGTGGTCGGGGCGGTGGTCTCGACGCCCAGGTGCACCACGGCCAGATCGGGGGTGACGCGCACCTCGCCCTGGCCGGTGACGGTGACCTGCCGCATCCCGGGGACGCCGATGCTCTGGGCCTGGGCCGGAGCCGGGCGCGCGAAGGCGAGGCCGGCCAGGGCGCCGATGGCCAGCACGGCCACGAGCAACGCGCCGGCCAGCACGCCAATGAGGGTGGAATTGCGGGTATCCATAGGTGTACTCCTGCGCGAGGCGGGCAACGCCCGCGGATCATCTGTCGTCAAGAGTACAACGCCGATGCGGGCGCAAAAGTTCCCCGTTGCAGAGGGATGGGGCAACCGGGTTGCCCCATGCCCCCGCCGGTGGGCGGGCCAGGCGGGCACCGGTTGGTGGAAGACGGGGCAACCGGGTTGCCCCATGCCCCCGCCGGTGGGCGGGCCAGGCGGGCACCGGTTGGT
>Ga0209162_1000740_pt1 | contig 34388 bp, 22 predicted proteins | sample YNPNPMetaG_FD_187121 | JGI IMG/M metagenome (GOLD analysis project Ga0209162, IMG submission 187121) | Anoxygenic and chlorotrophic microbial mat microbial communities from Yellowstone National Park, USA - YNP NP MetaG (SPAdes) (version 2) ...
TGGTATGCTTCGCCTATGCCCTGCTGACCCACATCGCCATTACCGGTGAGTGTGCACAAGCTAAAAAAAACGCAAACGTAGCTGCTCGTCCAACAACCTCAAGCCTCCAGAATGAACTGCGCCGGATTGTCTGGGATGACCTGGTGGACTATCTTAAGGAGTTGCCCCGTGGTGATTCTGTTGTCAAAGAATTGTCAAGACTGCTTGTCGCAGCTTGATAAAACTCAGTCAAGTTGAGTAGTTAAGTTTTTATTTCTTATGCCCGAAATAGTTTTTGAATAAAAATCCTCAGTATGGGTTAGTCTAAAAACAATAAAGGGAAAGGAGAAGTTATGAAGACGTTGCGCAACGAAAGTGGTTTTACGCTGATTGAGCTGGTCATGGTGATTGTTATTGTTGCAATTCTTGCAGCTATCGCAATCCCCAAGTATGCCGACCTGACGGACAAAGCCGTAGAGGGAACCGGCAAGGGGATTACCGGCAGCCTGCGCGCAGCCGCAGCGATTAATTATGCGAACTGCGTTCTGAGGGGCACAGCCACAACCGCCATCAATGCTGCATCTGTTGTCGCACAGCTTGAACCGGGAAGCGGTGTTTCGGCAAGCGGCACCGACCAGTTTACCGCTGTCATCAATGGAAAAACCTATACCTGGACATTTACTTCACCAACTCAGATCACGGAACCAACATTCCCGTAATACGTTTTTTTGCTCAAGAATCAGCAAAAAGGGATATAACATCGGTTATATCCCTTTTTTTGCAGGCAGAAAAACGATTGGCTATGCTTTTTAATAGCTTCCGGCTGGTGCCTGACGTTATGAAGCTACGATACAGCCTCTCCTGTTTTGTCCTTGCACTGCTTCTTTTGGTTTATTTTCAGTCTGTTTTTTTTGACGATAAAATCTTTGCAGAGCGTGACCTGCCGGTCTTTTTTTACCCCAACATTGTCTTCTGGCTGCAGAGTATCCGCAGCGGTGAGCTGCCTTTGTGGAATCCCTATATCATGTGTGGTGAGCCATGCCTTGCCAATGTGCAGCCCGGTTTTCTCTATCCCCTAAGTATTCTCTATATCCTGCTGCCGACCGATACGGCATTCAACCTCAGCATTGTAGTGCATTTTTTTCTTGCCGGCGTGTTTACCTTTATTTTGATGAAAGAGCTTGAAGCAAGCGACCAAGGGGCTGCCCTGGCATCGCTGCTGTTTGTGTTCGGTGGCTACCTGTTGTCGGTGCAGAATGTTCTTTCAACCCTACTGTCAGCAACATGGTTCCCCTTGACCCTTGCGCTGTTTTTGCGCGGTATCCGGCGCGGGTTATGGCGATATGCCCTCGCTACGGCAGTCGTTTTGTACTGCATGTTTTCAGCCGGTGGGATGGAAATCTTTATTATGACGGCAGTGGTATTGTTTTGTGCTGCATGGATACCTGCTCTGTACAGCCGCACTGCCAGCGCCCTCCCTGTCAGTGCACGACTCCTGTATTGCGGCATTGCATTTTGCTGCTTTGCAGTCATCGGTGCTATCCAGATCCTACCGTTTCTTGAGCTGCTCGGGCAGTCTGTCCGATCCAATGGGATGCGGTTTGAAGACGCGGTAACCTGGTCGCTCATGCCCAGAAACATTCTGTATCTATTCACGCCGGATGTATTCTGGCGCGGGCAACAGTACTACTGGCAAGACCAGTCGTGGCTCAAGACGATTTATACGGGTACGATCCCCTTCATGCTGAGTCTTTTTTTCTTTCTCAAGGAATCTGCTCCACGAAAAATTTTTGTGGCGGCGTTTGTAGCCGGTGCGCTTATATTGGCGCTGGGAAACGCCACGCCGCTCTACAAGATGCTGTTTGAATGGGTGCCGTTGCTGAAAACAATACGCTATCCGGTAAAATTCTTTTTTCTTGTTATCTTTTTTCTCTCTGTCACGGCCGGACTCGGGTGGGACTGTTTCCGCCAAAGTCTTGACGAGCGGCAGACACAACGGGTGACGTTTGGTCTCTTTTTTTTGTTTGGTTTTGTATTGAGTCTCGTGGTGCTGGCGCTCTATCTGAATCCTGATATTTTTTGGGACAAGCTTTCAGGAAAAAACTTCTTCAAGCAATCAGCGCTTCCTCAGCAGGCGATTATGCATAACATCCTGCGCTGCATGCTGTTTACGATTCTCGGAGCCTGCACGCTGTACCTCATGATGCGTAAAAAAAAGTGCCGGTCGCTGGGATGGTACGGTATTGCCGGCTTGTTGCTGCTTGATCTGTTCGCGGGCAATTACGGATTCTATGTTGCGGTCAAGCGAGAAACGCTGCATGGCACCACCGGCAACATGGAGATCATACTCAACGACAGCGAGCTGTGTCGTTTTTTTGTGCCCTGGGAGATTATCCGGAGCGATGTATCGTTCACCAGTTACGATAATCTGTTGTGGCAGCATAAAGACTTTCTTGTGGGTAATACGCTCGTCGAACACAAACGGTTCAGCACTTTTGGTTTTCCGGTGCTGATGCTGCAGCACTACTACAACCTGTTTGCTGTCCCCTATAATACGCCGCTGCCTGATGCGACCGCACTGCTTAATATGCTGAACGTTAAGTATGTGTTGTGGCACACAGAGCTTAACCGTCCCGGATATGAACTTGTTCGCAAAGACCGGTTTTATCTGTATAGAAACAACCATCGCCTCCCGCGGGCTGTGCTGGTGCCAAACTATCGAGTGACCACCAGCGGGAAAGAACTGTATGACAGGCTTACCAGCCCCTCTTTTAACCCTGAGCAGATCGTCTTTTTGGATGCTGAACCTGATGTCAGCCTGCAGCAGCCTTCTGAAGGCAGTGCGCCGCTGTCTCAGAATTTAAACAACACGGTCAGCATTACAACATACCGGAACAATACAATAACCCTTGAAGCAACCTGCTCGCGCAATCAGATACTGTTTCTCAGTGAAACGTTCTATCCCGGTTGGAAGGCGTATGTTGACGGACGCCTGACGCGGATTCATCGGGCAAATTATGCGTTCCGTGCGATTGCCCTCACGCCGGGGCATCATACGGTACGGTTTGTTTATGATCCCCTGTGGTTCAAAATCGGTGCATGGATCAGTCTGGCGGGTATTGTAGGGATCGGGAGTGCGGTTCTCTTTGCCTGCAGCAGAAAAAAAGAGGGTAGAATCTGCCGACGGTGATACACTAATTTATTTAAGTGATTTTGGGGCTATGCTACACTAACCAGAGAGATGAACACACACACAGCCGCAGCAGAGAAATGCATGCAGTGGAGTGGCCGTCAAAGGGGCTTCACCTTTGTCGAGGCGGTTATCGTTATCATGCTTTTGATTGCCGTGGCTGCGCTTGCAACTCTGCCGCGTATTTCAGGTGTAACACTAACAAAAGCAGACGCAGCTGCAGACAAACTGCGAGCTGATATCCGTTATGCCCAAAATGTGGCGATGACAAGAGGACAGCGGACTCGGGTGAATTTTTGGACCGACGGATATAACGTCACTCAGGGAGGAATTCCGATAACCGATCCTGCGACCGGCGGCAGTCTGTCAATAACACTGAATGCCGGAGAATACACAGGTGTGCGCATTATCGCCATTGGTTTTTCTGGAAACTATGTTGAGTTTGATACGCTGGGAGTCCCCTCAGACAGCAGCGGCCCGCTTACCACAACAAAAAGTATTACCGTTACCGGCGGCAAGACTGTTGCGGTTACTGCACGAACCGGCGCAGTAAATTAGATAAACGATGTATCTGCTAGGAGCAGTACCACGATGCCAATAAGCACACCAGTCATTGCTGAAAACAAAGCAGTTATCACTTCGAAGCTAAGGGGTTTTTTGCTTATCGAAATCGTGATTGCTCTTGCAGTACTGGCGATTGCCACAACTGGTCTGATTTCGGTTTTTACCTTGGGCACAAAAAAGAGTAGCGAACCGCTCATCCTGGGCAAGGCATGTGCCCTTGCTCAGGAAAAAATGGAGGAGACCATTTCCCTGAAAAAAACAGGGGGATGTGGCGCAGTTGTTCCGGTCGCGCCAAGCCCGTTTACGCCCCCCGTTGCTGATTTTACGTGGTCCCGGGAGGTGTACTGTGTGACCGCAGCAGACCTGAATACGTCCTTAGGCTCTCCACCCTGCGCTTCAGGGTATGCCCATGTCACCGTGGCAGTCAACAATCCGACCCTTGGCACAGTCACTTTGGAGACCGTGCTTGTAAATTATTAAACAGGCTGGTGCTATGCAATCTCTGCAGCAACACCCTTTCTCCTGCCTAATGAGCCTTTGTCGCACTTATGAGAAAACTGGGGTAAAGGGCAAAACAGTATGCCTCCCCTGTCAGGGGGAGGTGGGGTGGGGGCAGAAAAGCGGGGAGCGTGACTCGTGGTTCGTGAAGCATGTTTGTTTTTTTGCTTTTCACGAACCCCGCGCCACGAATCACGCTTCACGAAAATATCACCTCACCTCCATCCTCTCCCATCGAAAGCGAGGAAGTTGCCCCTTTTCCCGTTACGGGCAACTATTATGACACAGTTTCTAACAGCGAAAGCTGGTTATACACTTATTGAGACCATTATCGTTATCGTGATTGTTGGGATAATCGCAAGCCTCGGTGCTGTCATCATGATGCAGGGCATTTCACCGTATACAAGCATAATGGCACGAAACGATATGCACTATCAGGCACGGCTTGCCGTGGAGCGCATCGCACGGGAGGCGCGTACCATCCGGAGCTGTGCTGACATCACGGCACCGACCAATCCTTCTGGAACGCTCCAGTTCACTGATACCAGCGGCACAGTGGTAACCTTTTCCGTTGCTGGCGAAACCCTGCTGCGCGGGGGCGATGTGCTGGCGACCGGCATAACGTCCGCAACCCCTTTCCGCTTTCTTGACGGCGCCGGCAATCCGACAACCGCCTGCCCGGGGATCCGCTTTGTCGAGATTGCGGTCACCGCGGCGCGCGGCACTGATTCCCTGCAGATTCGCACGCGGGTTCATCCGAGGAGTTTTTAAATGAGCGCCATAACTTCATGTCAGGCGTGTGCTTCACCGTGCGCCGCACCGTTCCTGCCGGGATGCGTACCCGGCGCGCTGCGCCATAACCGGAGTTGCGCTGCGGCGGGCGGCAGCGGTGCGGACGGCTTTACCCTGCTTGCCGCCGCGTTTATTCTTATGGTTCTGGCTTTCATGGCCATGGTTTTTCTCACGCTTTTTACCACAGGCACTTCCACTTCCTCTCTCAATGATCTCCAGTCTGCGCAGGCGCTTTCCATTGCTGAGGGAGGGCTTGAGTTTCATCAACAAAGACTTGCACGGGATCTTGACTGGTACCGAAGCTCGACGGATCCGATTTTTTCTGATACCCGTACCGTAGGTCAGGGATCCTTTGCGGTCGTGACAACGCTTCCCGCTACCCGGCTTCGCCGACGACTGAGGGCAAGCGATACGACTGCGACGGTTTACACAACGCAGCGTTTCCCTGCCACCGGCTATCTCCAAATTGAGGATAACGTAAGCGGAACTGGTGAATTTGTTCACTATACCGGCATCAGTGGGAATACGTTCACCGGACTTACCCGTGGTTGCATGATCGGCACCGTTGCCACGGTCGCAGTCGGGCATCCCCGTGGCAGTACGGTGTATCCAGTGACCACGCTTTCAGAAGCACTACCAGCAACCTGCGGCTCGCCGGCGAGCATCACGCTCGCGGCAAACATAAAATTCCCTGATGCAGGTGTGCTTGACATTGAAGGTGAGGAACTGCGCTATACCGGATCAAGCATTGCGGGAGGCGTCATGACACTGACCGGTATCCAGCGCTGCCTTGGATCAGTCGGCCCGGTTGCCCATAGCGCCGGGCAGCCGGTGACGCCGCTGCTTGTGGGCGGTGACACGGCGGATTATCAGGCTCATATCCTGTCCTCCGGCAGTGTCGGAAACTGCTTCCGGGTTATGAGAAAAACAGTGCAGCGGTAGCCTGAATCTGTGCCGTTTTTTTCAGTCAGGACAAAGAGGTATCAGCATGAGAGACGGTTTTTTGCCGGTCATAGTCATAGTTGTCGCTATGTGGTGCACTCAGGCAGAGGCAACACGTCAGTTCACCGTGACCCAGATTAACCCTGCACCGGGTTCGGCAGCGTTTGTCATGGGAACGACCAACCCGGTCACGTTCCGGGTCACCAATACCAGCAACGGCGGGAATGCCGGTAAAACCATTACCACGGTGAGATTTCGTGTGCTCGGCACGTACACGACCTTTTCAAGTACGACGGCTGCTCCGCCAGGCTGGACACGGACTTCGTTCCGTGCAACAGCCGTCATTTTTCAGGCTAATACACCTTCAGACCGCATTCCGTCAGGCAGCTATAAGGATTTTACACTGCAGTTTATCTGCGGCTCAACCACTGCGGACACAACTGACATGTTGCGGGATGTCCGCGCGACGTTTTCAACCGGCAGAAATGTTCTCATAAGCAGCGTCGGTTCATGGACCATCCTCTCCCTTGCCATGACCCTGACGCCGTCAACATTCAGTGTCGGAAAGGGCTGCCAGTTTACCTTGACCATGAGCGTGACCAACCGCTCGACAGCAAGCATTACCGGCGTTACCTCAGTGCCCAAGCCGCCTTCCCGGAGCGGCGTGAGCGCAACCACCACGTCAAACCCGGCAAACCTCAACCTGAGTCCCGGCGCCACGGGAACCATGGTCTGGACGTACACTGCCGGCAACACGTCCGGGACCCTCAGGTTCACCGCCTCTGCGCGCGACAGCACCGGCACCCGCACCGCATCTTCGGTGACGACTCCGGACATCACGGTTACCGCGGCAAGCTGCAACTTCACCGCCACGCTTGCCAACACCGGCTGCGTCTTTTCAGGAGAGACCGCCACCTTTACCATGACCGTGTTGAGCACAGGAGGCTCGCAAACCAATGTCGTGCCGTCGGCGCTGAGCAGGTTCGGCACCGCAACCATCGGCACGATCTCAGGTCCTACGCCAGCCTCTATACCGCTTCTGCCTCCTGATACGCCGCGAACATTCACCTGGACCGCGCCGGTGACGGGAAACATCGGCGACACCTATTATGTGACCGGCTACGCGACCGCCGACGGACCTATTCAAACAGCAATTGCCACTTCCAATACCCAGACCGTCAAGGGATACACACTTGACGTCAACCCTGACACAACAACCGCCGACTGCACCACGGTTGATTTAACCTGGACGATTGCCAACAGCGGCTGCGCCAATATTGATCAGGTGGAAATAAAGTTTCCTTCGGAATGGACCCTGTCCGACGACGCATACGCAATCGTCAACAATACCGAGGGCAAGGAGGTCGATTCATGGAAGATTGACAAAACAACATTCAAGGCTCCGACGGAAACAGACCGTATTCCCAATAAAGACAGTACCGGAAGCTTCAGCCTGCTGTTTTCAAGAACCCCTGCAAGCGACGGAAAATACACCTTTTCCGTAGCCATAACCGATGACTCGCCGCTGTGGCCAATCACAAGAATCCTGTCAACCACGGTCACGGTTACCCCTTACAACAACGCGCCCGGCGGACCCAATGAAACCAAAGCAGGAATCTGGCAGGAGGCCGTGCAGTAGAAAAAGCGTCAGGTCAGAGAGCACTCAAGACTCCCGAGCATTTCATCATGGTTTCCGTTCATCCCTTGCCTCCTTCTGCTTCGCCGCAGTGCTTTTTAGGAACTCACTGGTTTTAACGCACAGGTAATTTTTTGCCCTTTAGGCCTGTTGCAATGGGTTTTCTGCCCGCTACAAAACAAAAAAATATCCATTCTTATCGTATAAAATCATATAATTGCTTTCAGAAATCAAAATAATATCTTCTTTGGTATAGAAATTGAATTAAATCTTTATGCTATTAAAATAATTGGTTATGAGGCACGGGGAAGGTGTATCTCCGTGTGCAGTGTTGAGACAGGGTTGCCGTATGGCACGCGTACCGCCTTTCTTTATTAAACAAAAAAGCTCGGTCGGCATCGAACTTGGCAGCAACAGCGTCAAAATGGTTGAGACCATACAGACGCGAACAGGTGTGCGGCTGGTGAGCTACGCGCTTGTCGATGCTCCGGAGCAACCGGCCGGCGACTCTGAACGGGATCGCCGTATGCTTGGGGAGCTGGTGCAGCAGGCGCTTGCCGGGTGCAGGATGTCCTCTCCCGACATCTATTTTTCGGTCGCAGGCTATTCCGTGGGATTCGGACGGTACCGGCTGCCGCCGATGCCGTACCGGGAGATTCTGCCGGCGATCATCTGGAAAGGCAAACATGATTTCCCCTTTCCGCTGAGCGAAGCGATTGTCGTCCATAAAAAACTCGGCATTCCGCATCCCGAAAGCAATGAGCAGGATGTGTTCGTCATTGCCGCGCATGCCGCGTTTGTCCAGGATGAGCTTTCCCTTTTTAAACAATGCGCCGTGCGGCCGCGGGGGATCACCGCCGTTTCGTCGGCGCTCGCGGCCGTCCTGTGCCACGGCGCGGGGGAGATCGGAGAAAAGACGGTCGCGATACTCGACCTCGGCGCACGGCACACCGAGCTTGCCATCGTCAGCGGGGGGCGGCTTACCTACGCGCGGTTTATCGCCAGCGGCAGCGAGGACATCACGCTCGCGCTCACCGAACCGTTTATGGCTGACGGCAGGCAATACCGTTTGAGTTTGGCGCAGGCGCAGCAGATTAAGCACGATTATGGCATACCGCTGGGGAAAACACAGGAAGCAACCCCCGAGGGAATTCCATTGGGTCGAATTATGGTTATGATGCGGCCAGTGCTTGAAAAGTTGGTCACCGACATACTGCGGTCTTTTGATTTCTACAAGACACAGACCCGGCAGCAGCGTATCGAAAAAACATATCTCTGCGGCGGCGGTGCAGGACTAAAAAACTTACCGGAATTTTTATCAAGCAGTCTCGGCGTTCCGACTGTTGTGCTCAATCCGTTCGGGGGGATTGAATATTCTGAACCGCTTGAACAGGACGAGCAATTGCACCAGCACCGCCATCGGCTTGCTGTTGCTCTGGGGCTATCAATTGGAAAATGCCGTGATGCTAATTTATTACCGCCAGCTCCCGGCGGGCTGGCAACCACGAATCTGCGTGCTTACGTGCCGATGTTTGCTGCAGTCGTGATACTGCTGCTGGGTTTGTCATGGTATCTGGATGTGCGGCGGTCAATGGTTGCATTAACCAACGAGCTAAAGAAACAGCAGGACGTGTATGCTGCCCTCCAGCCATCACGTGAACGCCTGCTTGCACTCAAACAGGAGCGCGACTCCCTCAAAGCACGGCTTGCACAGTATCCGCCACTTGATGTAAGACAGCCTGCTTTGCCTGAGGTGTGTGTTGCCTTGACGCACCTGCTTCCTGAAACTGTAAAACTTACTTCGCTCCTCTTCGAAGGCAAGAAAGATATGTCAGCGTCGGTTGCTGAACCTCTTGCTGCAGAACCGGCGCTGCGGCTTGAAGGTATTATTGCTGGTCCTGAGCGGTACCACGTATATGGTATGCTGAAGAAGATAACTGATGCGCTGAAAGACTCACCGTTCTTTCAGCATGCAGTACTTGAATCAACCCAGAAAACCGATGAGGAACCAGACTCATCGCTTCGGTTTGTTATCAGGGCTGTGTTGAAAAAAGAAGGGTAATGCAATGCTACGAATTGCTCTCAGGGCGTTTCAAGCTCTGGCACCGCGCGAACGAATGCTGCTGGTGATCGGGATGTTGGCAGGGTGTTATTTTCTGTTTGACTTTTTTGTCTATACACCCACCACAAAAAATATGCGGGCAATAAAACAACAGATCGAAGCGCTCGACGCTAACCTGCAGGAGTACTATGCTGATTTCGCGGGGTACCGACAGCTTGAGCAGGAGGTCGCTTCTCTGCGCGAAAAAAGCAAGGCATGCGAAGAGCGCTTGGCACATCTTGAGCAGCCGGAAACGATTCTGGAAACGCTTGCAATGCTGTGCCGGAACTACGGTATTGAAATTTTATCGCTCAAGCCGCAGGAGCAGAAACTCCAGACCCCGACCCACCTCCGCTACTGCGTTACCATGGAGCTGCGGTGCACTTTTCAAAAAACAGCACAGTTGCTTGCAGCACTGAGGGCACTGCCTTTTTATATGACGGTGAACCGACTTTCGATACGGCACGATGAAAAAGACCTTGTGATTGTTTCACTTGTCACAGAAACATTTGTACCCGGAGACAAGCCTTTGTGACGTTGCTTGTGCTCCGGTCGTACCCCTTGGGGTGGGTGATGGAACAGCAACCTCTTGTGGACAGGACCCGAGAAAACATCGTAATTCTTGCGGCATTTATGGTAACCGTTATTACCATAACTGTTATGACAATTATCCCCGGGAAAAAATCCGTAACGATACGACCATCAGTCAGTGCAGTGCGGATCGAAGATATAATGCTCTCGCGTGATAATACAACCGCACCCAAGCGTACAGTTTTTGATGCACAGGCTGTTGTTCAGCACTGGGGCACCGACCCTTTTTTGCGGGAGGAAATATCAACCGGAGCACCCGCCCCTGAGCAGGCTGCTGTGGCAGAAGATCTGGTGCTGACCATGGTACTTATCAGCGGTAACCAAAAGACCGCACGTATTAATAACCGTAGTTATCATGAAGGCGATGTCGTGAATGGGGCAAAAATACTCAGCATAGAAAAAGACGGCGTGCTGGTGGAGCGCAAAGGGGTCAAGACAAGACTTGCAAGAAAAAAACGAGCCGTCACGCTCAAACAGCAATCCAGTACACCCTGAACCACCACACGGATGAGAAGGAGTATGCGATTATTCTACGACACAAGAATGCAGCTCGTGGCGCTGGTACTCACGCTCTGGTGCTGTGCCGGCTGTGCAACCCCGCTGGTGCGGTCTGCATCCACTGCTTCCAGCGTAGCGGAGTCTGATGCAGACCGCACCTCATCTGATGCTGCGCCAGCGACTTCAGCCGAGCCGCAACCCGCACCGGAAAAGTTAGAACCTCTGGTGTTGCCGCAAAAGGCTCAAAAACGTGCCGCTTCACCACAAAAGCTCTACACTCTGCAGATGACTGATGCCGATGTGCGCGAAGTGCTGCTTGCATTTGCCGAACAATCGGGACTGGATATCATGATTGACCCCCGCGTTGAAGGCACCATAACCATTGATGTCAAGCAAGCTACCCTAGAACGGATTCTCTCAACAATCGTCGAATTTGCAAACCTTGAATACGTTCGTGAGGGAAATTTGGTCACGATCACCGTACCAAAACTTCAGACCCGTATTTTTCGTCTCAATTATGTGACATCTGCCCGGCAGGGACGTGGCAGCATTTCCGGGTCAGTGGGCGGCAGCCGCTCGAGCACGCAAACAGCAGCGGGCGCAACCGAGAGCTGGCAAACCGGCAGCGGCGGCTACAATGAAGTGACGAGCAAAAACAGTTTTGACATCTGGGAGGAAATCAACGCCGGGCTCGCTGCGCTCAAATCTCCTGATGGCAGAATTACCATCCACCGCTCCTCCAATACCATTGTGGTGGACGACTATCCACGCTCTCTAAAAAAAATGGCTGAATTTATCGCTTCAATTGAACAAGAAGCGCAGCGACAAGTGGTGATTGAGGCAAACATTATTGAAGTACTACTGGATAAAAAAAATGAGTCGGGCATCAACTGGGACTTTATCCAAACCCTTCCACAAATGAAAAACTTTGTCTGGGGGCTTGCCGGCAGGGGAATTTCTGACTGGACAGGATATCCGGGCAAAACTGATTCAGGGGATAGTTCGGACAGCAGCGGAACAGCCGATACCCAAGCCATTCCCGGGAAAATAAGAACTATCAGACCGTTTAGCGGCGTGTTCACGCTCGGTATGCCGGGTCAGCAGATTGTTCTGACTGACATTATGAAAGCACTTTCAACGCAGGGGGAGACACGGCTTTTGTCAAGCCCGCGCATCTCAACGCTCAACAATCAGCCTGCAATCATCAAAATAGCGCAGGAAGATGTCTATTTTGAAACTACACGTAGCACCACCTATGGAGAAACCAATACCGAGACACGAGCAAATTTTTTGACCGTCGGTATTGTGATGTCAGTCGTGCCGCAGATCAGCCCTGATGGCATCATTACCATGACCATTCATCCAAGCATTACTGAAAAGGCTGGCGAGAAAAAGTCGCCAACCGGCGATACGGTTCCGGTCGTAAACGTGCGGGAGACCGAGACGGTTGCCCGCACCCCCAACAACCAGACCGTACTTATTGGTGGGCTTATACAGGATAAAATCTATGACGACACCACAGGACTGCCGGTGCTGATGCATATACCCTACTTTGGCAAGCTGTTCAGATTCGATAAAAAAGAAACAAAACGCACGGAATTGGTCATTATGCTCACCCCGCGGATCATTACCGAGCAGGACATGGAACAGCTTGCGGATTCAGCTAAACAGAAACTTGAACAGCTCCGGCTAAAAAAATAATCGCTTCCGGCTCCTGATGCTTGTGCAAGGGGATCGTGCACATGTATACAAAGTTTTATGAACTGCATGACAAGCCGTTTACAACCCTACCTGACCCGACGTCTATTTTTAAAAGCACCGGATGTATCCGTGCACTGACGTTTTTCATATATTACCTTCGCAAGGGTTACGGCATCGCGCTCTTAACCGGCGAAGCAGGAACAGGAAAAACAACACTGTGCCGGGCAATAGCACGTACCCTGTCTGAAGATGCCAGAATCATTCTGCTTGAAAACCCACCCGATACACCTGATGCCCTGCTCAAGACCATAGTACACCAGTTAAGCATAGCTGTTCCCCAGGAGGCGTGCGCCGGGTTTCGCGGGTGTCTGACCGAGTATCTAAAAAAGACTTGTTCTGATCGCAAACCCTGTCTGCTCATGTTCGATGAAGCTCAATCGCTCAGTGATGAAGTGCTTGAAGAAGTGCGTCTATTGTCAAACCTTACCAGTGGCAAAAGCAATCCCCTGCGCATCATGCTGATCGGACAGCCAACCGTGCGCTCGCGGCTTGTTCAGCCTACACTGCACGGTGTTGCGCAGCGGATATCCATGCACCATCACCTTGAACCGTTTAAGTCGCGCGAGATTGAGCAGTATATCCGATTTCGGTTGCTGCATGCCAAAGCCTCTCCTGATCTTGAATTTACCCGCGGTGCCCTGCGTGCTGTTTGGCGCCATTCTGGAGGGAACCCTCGCCGCATCAATATCCTCTGCGACCGGGCGCTGCACGCTGGATATGCAGCGCAGAGGAAAAAAATAACCCGGAGCATGGTACAACAAGCAGCTGCTCACGACTGCAGTGATGCGGCTGTGCCACGCTGGCGCAGACCGGTCATGCATCTTGCTAGAGCACTCAGCGGGTGCGGCGTGCTGCTGCTTACCGCCCTATCTCTGTTCCTGCATGACAGCATGCCGGAGGCTCAGCAAAACAATAGCGGTTCGGATATCGAACGCGTTCTGCCAGCACAAGCGCATGCAACCGTCACCTTCCCCAACATAATGGAACAGCCTCCCGACCTTGCCGAGCGCACTGCCGTGCAGGAACTTCAGAGCAGTGTGCACACTGCTTCTGAGGGCACGGCAGAGCCGTTCTCTTTTGACAGCGATGGCATAATGCGCATACGGGAAGATAGCCAGTGCGCACCCGAAGCTCTTGCCACGCTGCTGCGGCTTCGGGGGGTTCCTGAGTCTGAGATTATCGCTGCCCGACGCAGATGGCGTAAGCAATGGCAGTCAACGCACTCGTTTAGTTTTCATGATGCTGCGCTCCCCTTTGGTATTCGCATCACCGCACAACGACTGCTCCGTGAAAACCTGTCGTCCGTATCGTGCCCCTGTATTGTTCCGCTCACCGATGGGCGGTATCACTACGCAGTATTGGCGAGCATCACCGAGCATGAAGCGGTTCTGCTTGACCCTCGGGCAGGGAGGCGGGTGCTCAGTGCCGAAACCCTTGGTACCCTCTGGGATGGTAAAGTACTGGGTGCTATGCCCGCAGATGCATTGCCTTCCTCGGTGTCACAGCACCGTGAAAATATCTCAGGGCATCACGCGCAGCCTTCGCCACCACCCCCTGCGCATGATACCCCTGCGCCAGACCCAACGCTGAGTGCATCTGAGCTGAACAACGCAGCCCTCCTGTATCTTGAGCAGGGGGATAGGCTCCATGCCCGTCTGTTTCTGGAAGAAGCGCTGCGTCTCTTCCCGGATAATGCCAATGTCCTGAATAATTGTGGACTGCTCTCCTATCAGGAAGGTCATTATCAGGATGCAATTCGCTGGTACGAGCAGGCGCTTGCACAGCAGCCTGACAATCTTGATACGCTGGTAAATCTTGGGGTCGTGTATCTCGCACAAAAAGACTACCGCCATGCAGAACGTGCCTTCAGCAAGGTTCTTTCGCTGAATCCTGACCATCCTGAAGCTTTGTATAATTATGCGCTGCTGCTTGAAAAGACCCATCAACAAGCTGCTGCGCAGAGGTGTCTTGAGCACTTCATCCGCATAGCGCCTGATCGGCTGAACGATATCGCTGAAAAAGTTCGCCGGCATCTTGGCACAAACGGATAAAATACTCGCTACGCTTTTTTTTGTTGACACCCTCTCCGGTAATATATTATCCACAAAACCGGTGGCAGTTCTGCATTGTTATATCCCCGGCAGTCATTAAAGGAAGCAACATCCCGCACGGGGAAACAGAGGCTACTGCATCTCGTGATCTTTTCCGACCTGCAATCATAATGGCATCCAGAAAATTCATCGGCGAAATGCTTGTTGAAGCCGGCTATATTTCCCGGCAACAGCTTGAACAAGCCTTGTCGTTACAGAAAAGGTCTGGGCTGCGGCTTGGCCAGAGCCTGATTAAGATGGGGCTTGTCACTGAGGAAGCAATCATCGAAATACTCGGCAAGCAGATGAACATTCCCTACGTCAATCTTGATACCTATGCAATAGACTCGAAGCTCATTGATCTTATCCCCCAGAGTATTGCCGAGAAGTTTTTAGTCCTCCCGCTTTTTAAAATTGCTGATACCCTTACCATCGCCATGGTTGATCCGCTCAATGTCCGGGCACTTGATGAAGTGCGGCGGCTCGTGCGCTGTGAGGTTGATCTTGCCGTAACCACTGAACGGCAGATGCGCTCTGCAATTGAGCACTATTACCGGGCATCAGGGTCAATTTCCGATATTGTCCGTGAAATAGAATCGGGTGATTTTCAGGCGGCGGTAAAGCCCGGTGAAGCAGCAACTGAAGCGCCGGTCATACGGCTTGTTAACCTGATTCTGCAACAGGCAATACAGGAAAATGCAAGCGACATTCATATCGAACCTGATGAAATAAACCTTGGTGTTCGATACCGGATTGACGGCATGCTCTATGAAATGAAAAGCCTCCCCAAAACTATTCAAGCACCGCTTCTGTCACGTCTCAAGGTTATGGCTCAAATGGATATTGCTGAATCCCGCATTCCACAAGATGGCAGGACACAAATGCGCATTGAAAACCGTGATGTTGAGCTGCGCGTATCCACCTTCCCAACCTTGTATGGAGAAAACGTTGTTATCCGGATCCTTGATCAGAGCAAAACCATACTCTCGCTGAGCGACCTTGGATTTTCCGATGAACTGCTCAAGAAGTACAAAAAAGCCCTTGCCATTCCCTACGGCATTATTCTTGTCACCGGGCCGACTGGTAGCGGTAAAACAACCACATTGTATGCCTCGTTGAACGAGGTGAACAGCATCGAAAAAAACATTATCACCATTGAAGATCCTATTGAATACCGCATCAAACTCGTCAGACAGGCACAGATTAATCCTCGCGCAGGGCTTACCTTTGCGAGCGGACTTCGCTCAATTTTGAGGCAGGACCCGGATGTCATCATGGTTGGTGAAATGCGTGATGTTGAAACCTGTGAGATCGCCTATCAAGCAGCACTGACCGGTCATCAGGTGTTTTCAACACTGCATACCAATGACGCAGCTGGCGCGCTTTCTCGGCTGCTGCATCTTGGGATTGAGCCTTTTTTGATTGCATCATCAACCGTGGCGGTGCTTGCACAGCGGCTGGTCCGCACCATATGCCCCAACTGCAAAATATCGTATAAACCCAGCGCATCTGAACTGACTGCCTATCGCCTTGATCCAGCCACAACAACCCTGCTGTACCGTGGTAAGGGTTGCAAACTCTGCCGAAACAGTGGTTATCGGGGGCGTACAGGGATATATGAGCTTCTGATGATTGACCCTGCTATCCAGCAGCTAATTCTTAAAAACGCTTCCTCCCATGAAATTTGCGAGGCAGCCCGTGCCGGGCAAGGCATGACCTTTCTGCGTGAGGAAGGGATTGCAAAAGCACTGCAGGGAATTACCACACTTGAGGAAGTCGGCAGGCTTACCTTTGAGGAATAACGTGAAGCAGGGAACGTGGCTCGTGAACTTCGAAAAAGTTAGAGTAAACGGAGTGAGTAAATAAAAGTCTCTCCTGCAAGGGTGAGATTTAGAGGGGGCAAATGAACTGGTGAATCGTAATTCGTATTAAGCATTTCACGCACACCGCATCCCTCCACACACAAACATTATCTATATTACCCTGCGCCGTACGACGTGAACCGTTATATAAAGTTTAGTTGTCGGCTTCCGGCAACACCGACACCCCGAGTGATTCCAGCACTAAGTGACTTTTTAGTTCCCCACGCAGTTTGAGCAAGTCGGCTTGCAGTGCCGGACTTCCGTACAGCGCGAGCTCGCTGCACAGATGCCGCATATCCTCAACGGTTTTACTCCGCAGCACTATCTTCCCACCCCTTCGCAGAGAGGGCAGTACCTCAGCAATACACCCGGCAGCCTGCCGTGCAAGCTCGGGATGACGAACAAAAATCATACTGAGCTCAGGCGCATGGCGGTAATAAAGCTGGATATATAGGGCGCCGTTTTGGTTAGTAACAAGCACCTCATCCCGAAAAGAGCGAAGCAGGTCAAGCGCTTCGCTGTTTTCTGCAAGCACAAGTTCAGCCGGACAAAGCCCGGGCAGTTCCTGCGGCGTGTCATGGCAGAATCCATCGCTGCCGCAGTAAGGGAAATTCTCCGGGCAGCAGCCCGTAGGGCAGCAAACAGGATAACCGGCTGCGCAGCAGCTACCGTTAACCTCAAAGCAGTCATGAGGAAACGCAGGATCAGGACAGGCAACGTCGGTTGTTGTCGTGGTGGACGTGCCGTGCGGAACGGTTGAGGTTGTTGAGCCTGAAGCAATGGTTGTTGTCGTCGTGCTCGAGGGAACGGCTGTTGATGGTGTTGTGGATGCAGGAATCGTCGAGGTCGTAGTTCCGGTAAAATTTCCTGAATCGTCAAAGACATAAAAGCGGATATCGGCCCCGGCATCAGATGGCGTTGTCCAGCTTCCATACAGTTGCCGGTACACAACGCCGCTGTTGTAAATATATGCCGGATTTGTCGTCGGGCCGTGCGCGGTCAGGGTAAATGCTCCCTTATAGCCGGCAAGTCCTGAGGAGTTGTTCACAAGATTTGCAATCGCCCAGTTTCTGAGGATGTCCTCCCAAGTCGCGATACCCGGAATGGAGGAGGCGGCTGCAGCAGCCACCGCCCGGTAGTCGGTCACGCCGTTTGCGATCATGTAATCAAGAATGGTTTTGAAAATTGCCTGTCCGCTGGTAGCGTGCAGAGACAGGTACTGACCGAAAAGATAGGAGAGCGTATAATTGGCATACACATCGCCGTTGTTGTTCCAGTAGGTGAGTCCGTGACCGTTGCGGATACTGTTGCTGTAGTCCTGATTGTAATATTCAATTCTTCCTGACAGATAGCCGCCCGACAGCATGTCAGGATGTGTGAACGACGGATTTGTGCGTAGCTTTTCCTTGAAGTACATGGTTTCAGCAGCCATAGACATCATCTCATCAATCCAGACATCAGCCGAATTTCTGCCACCGTTCCAGACAAGCTCACCAAACTGCACCAGATGTTGGTATTCATGCACAAGGGTTGTCAGATTATACTCATAGAAATCCTTGCCGACCTGATCCCAGCCTGCAGGCTTGTCACCCCGAATGTAGATAACATCCATTTCATTGCTGCGGATGCCCTGTTGGCGTGTGAGGGAGTCAGCGTAATAATCCTTGCTCCAGAAGTATCCGCCGAGATACCCGTTGATGCTGCCGGAATCGTTGACATCATAGAGCAGAATGACAACCTTGCCGTTGTCATCGCGATCAACAAACGTGCCGAGATTTGAGGCAAGCACAGTGTACATAGTTTCAAATTCGGTTACGTAGAGCTGCAGGGAGGCATCGGGGATGGAAAGCGCGGTATCAACAAAAAGATAGCTATGGGTGGCGGTTTTTTTGACTGTTGCCGTCACTTGCCGCCAAGCAGCGTCATTATCGTCTTTGACCCAGAACTGCCGCGAGTCACCGGTGCTGTAAGTCTTCTGTCTGATTGTCTGTTGAATTTTTTTTTTATCCTCGAGGATTTTTTTTGTTTCTTCGAGTAAGGTAGGATCAAGCGGTGGGAAAACCCTGTCATACCACATGGGGATGATGCGACCGTCTTTGGTGCGAAACACCGGTGCTATGGTTGTCGGGCTTGCGCCAGGGAGCGTGCCTGAAGACTGGGCACCGGAATTGTCAGAACCGTTGATATTGACTGCAGCGGCATAGGTGGTGCCTGCCGGAGCGGGCGGCGCAGACATCAGCGCAGCGCACAGAATGAAAAGAAGAAAACAAGCTGTTTTTTTCTTCGCCATTGCTTTTGCACTCAGAACTCAGAACTCAGTATTTTTAATTCCTGAAACAGCCTCCCCGTCGCAAAATCATGCTGCGTTTGCCTGATAAAAACACTTAGTTCAGGGCTTGCTTTTTGTGCAATCGCCATGCACGCCGCACCGATTTTCTTTTGAGTGCCCAGCGCGATATTCAGTCTTCCATTCTGAACAGCACTTCGAAGTGAAGGCTGCAGTTCACAAAGCAGCTCTTTCACCTGTTGCCTGAGCAGAGGATTTTGTATGATAATAGAAACAAGCTCCGGTGCAAAATGGTAATACTTTGTCACCAGTGCTGCCCCTGCCGGTGTTGTCCGCAGCACCGTATCTCTGAAGGCGCGCAACGTTTCATTCTCGTTTGAGTTTTCACCAAAAACCAGTGAGGAAGGGCATGCTCCGCCGCCACTGCCTTGGAGCGGATTGCCATTGTCATCAAAATATCTAATGTTTAGACCAGCGCCTGCCGGAGCGCTCACCTCACCTGTCACCGACCGGTATACCGCGCCGCCGCACTTGATCCTTACCATGTCCATGGTCGGGCCATGAGGCGTCAAAACAAAGCTTCCCTTGTAGCCGAAAAGTCCTGATGGCTGGTTTGCCATGTTGGCAATTACAAAGCTTTTCAGAAGATCTTCCCATGAGCTGATGCCAGCTATTCTTTGGCGTGCAATGGAGGTTACCGCCTGATAATCATAAACCTTGTTTGCCACCATGTAGTCAAGTATCTGCTTGAAGATACCGTATCCATTTGAGGCATGCGTTGACAGATACATGCCGAACAGGTAGGACAACGAATAGTTTGCCAGCACGTCGCCATTATTGTCCCAGTAGGTGAGACCATGCCCGTTGCGGATGCTGTTGTTCTGGTCTGCATTGTAGTAAAGAATACGCGAGCTCAAAAAACCGTTGCCTTCGAGGTCGCTGTTGGTGAAGAGCGGATTTTCCCTGAGCTTTTCCTGAAAATACATAGTTTCGGTGACCATAGACATCATTTCGTTGATCCAGACATCCGAGTACCCGCCGCTATTTTCCTGCGACCATACGGTTATGCAGAAATTGACCATGTGCTGATATTCATGGATGAGGGTTGAAAGAAGTGACTGATAGAAATCAACGCCGGTCTGCTCCCAGCCCTGCGGCTCGTCGCCGCGGAGATAGATCACATCCATCTCATTGCTGCGGATGCCCCGCCGGCTGGTAACTGAATCCTCAAAATAGTCCTTTGACCAAAAATAGCCCGCCATATACATGTTCGCAGTGGCGCCGTCATTGAAATCATAGAAGAGAATGCTGACCTTGCCATTGCCGTCGCGGTCAATGAACTCACCGATGTTGGCAGCAACAAGCTGATACATTTTGTCAAATTCCGTGACATAGGTGTCAAGCGCTGACGTGGGGACGGTTATGCTGTTGTCAACAAAAACAAGCCCGTGCTGTCCTTCGCGCTGGCAGGTTGCCTGCACCTGCCGCCAGGTAGCATCGTTTTTGTCTTTGACCCAGAAGCTTTTCTGCTCGCCCACGCTGAGCGCGTACGACGCACGCATTGATCTGGCTGATTTGCGCTGCTCATACAGCCGTTTGCTCTCACGCAAAAGCTCAAGGTCAACCAGCGGCACTTCGTCGTACCAGAAGGGGATCAGCCTGCCGTCATCGCGGTATAGCAGGGGCGCCACACGCTGCGGGCTGGTGCCGGGCAGGATGCCTGAGAATTCTGCCCGGGGGGAGTTCTCTCCGTTGACATTGATGCCGACAATAAAGTCGCCGACGTCTGGAGCTGGAACCGTTGTGGTCGTGCCAGTGTCAGGGGTAGTAGTTGTCGTGGTGCCCGGAATGGTTGTGGTGGCGGTACCGGGGATTTTCGTGGTTGACGATGGCATCCCCTGATAACATTCAAGATAGCCTTCCCCGCACACCGGGTATGCGGTCGGGCAGCACCATATCAGATATCCATAATAAGGATCAAAGGTGTCGCATGGTATAGTATAATCAGGATAGCCAGGTGGAGGGCATTGCGCATGAGCTGAGGGCAAAAGCATTAACAAAGACAACAAAAAAAGGACAGACGGTATCATGAACGAATATAGCTTTTCTAATTTTTTGTTCATGCTATTTCCCCCCAATGAGAATTATCTCCTTTTTCTGTTTTGATTTTAAATGTGTTCTGGCATAATGTCAATGAATGGTTAGAAAAAATAATTAAGAAGTCAGGAGTCACAAAAATCTTCTTATCTTCTGACTCCTGACCTCTTTCTTCTGAAATTATGACCCCTTCTGGCATCATTACGCTGACAACTGATTTTGGCGTCGCCGACATTTATGTCGGTGTTATGAAAGGCGTCATCCTTTCCATCAATCCGCAGGCACGCATCATTGACCTCACCCATGACATCGCGCCGCAGGATTTCAAAGGAGCTGGTTTTGCCCTTGCCGCAGCCTACAGCTACTTCCCCGCAGGAACCGTGCATGTTGCAGTGATTGATCCGGGCGTGGGCACTTCCCGGAGGGCACTTCTCATCCAGACCTATAGCCACTTTTTTGTCGGTCCTGATAACGGGCTTTTCAGCTTTGTTTTGCACAGCAGGGATGTGCAGCAGGTGATTGAACTCAGCAACCCGGCATACTTCCTGCCACTACAAAGCACCACCTTCCATGGACGTGACGTGTTCGCACCGGTTGCAGCTCATCTTTCAAAAGGTGTCCCTGCAGGTAGGATGGGCAGACCAGTGAGCGATCCGGTTATCGCTTCAGTTGCTGAGCCAAGATTTGTTGACCAGCGCACTTTGCAGGGTGAGGTGATTCACCTTGATCGGTTCGGCAATATAATCACCAATATTCACAAAGACGTGCTTGATCGGTTTGCACAGGGTGATAATTTCACCGTCACGATCAGAAAAAAGAAGGCAACGAGGCTGGTGAAAAATTATGCAGCAGGTCGAGATAACGAACTGTTTTGCATCATCGGCAGCACGGGACTTCTGGAGGTTTCGATGAACAAAAAAAGTGCTGCCGAATATATCGGCGCACAGCCGGGGGATGGCATCATACTACAGAAGCAATCTTAGCATAACCAGCTTATGCGCGTTGCGCTCCACTCGGGTTTTTTAGCATCGCAAGCACCACTCTTTTTTCTTCATGAAACCGCTGCTGCACCGCAGCGCGCACCTGACGGGTTGAGGATTTGAAATACCGGGATCGGCTTGCATAAATTTGATGAATCAGGCGCTCATCTGCTCCGGCATCGTTGGCAGACCCCACACGGTTCAATGCCTTTATGACAATGTCAGCAGCTCCGCGCGGACCATGTTGTACCGCAGTGCTCCAGAGCGCTTCCTGTACTGCTGCTGAACGCTGTGAAAAATCAACGCCGGTCTGCTCGCGCACCAGCGCCAGCGCCTCATCATAGTGTGATTTTTTGATAAAATCATACTGCAGCCGCGCAAAACGCTGAGGGTCTTCGGCTGCTATTTTTTTCCACTCGCGGGGCATACGACCATGCGTGCTGCCGGTGTTTGCTGGTCCGCTTGCTCCCAGTCGTTCAGCCCATGCAGGCGCATGTTCCCGGAGATACTCAATGAACCGAGCCATAGTTCCCGCCCGTGATGAAATCTGGTAGATGCCGTAGGACGTCCCGCCATTTCTGTCATACCCAATGGCTTCGCTCCCAAGCGTGCCTGATTCATACCGGGCAGCAACCATACCAAGCTGGTCTGACGAGTCCTCAGATTGCAACGGATCCAATCCACTGGCTGGTACTGTATCAAGCAAGCTTGAAAAAGGAATTGTCTGAACCTTCTCCTCCTGTGTCAGGAGGCTATTCTCAGATTGCGCATCATCATCTCTGTTGGGATGCAGCCGAGCCTCTGCGATCCGGTACAAGACAGCAACCTGATGGACCGGATTGACAGTTGCAAGGCATTTTTTACCTACCCGTGCAGCACCCTGACAGGTTCCCTGTACCTGATGCAGCACCTCAGAAAACGGCGTTCGCGTGCGGACAGGATTGACTTGTCCAGCGACAAAACTTGATTTTTTTAGGCTTGTCGCAGTGATTGAATTCTTCTGGATGTAATCAGCACCTGTTAACGGCATTGCCTGCACAACAACATGTATAAATTTATTTCGTTATATAAAGCAAATACCATGCCCTTAGTACAGCCACACACAATAAGGGGGTCGAATAATTCAATAATTCTGTTAGCTATGAGTTAGAGACCCTGTTTCAGTATTTACCCGTGGTTTTGCTTGAGGTACCTTCTCCCCAGGGCGGGAGAAGGACAGGATGAAGGGAAATCAGATCACCCTCACCTTTATCCTCTCCCATCGAGGGAAAAGAAGTTCCCCCTTTCCTGTTACGGGCAACAATTACGACACAGTCTCTTGAAGGGTGAGGAAGACCTTTTGGTGAGAAGTAAGAAGGAGTCCTTAGGTGTATTTTTTTTCTGCTCACTTCTCAGCATTCACTTTTTTCACGAGCCACGCTCCACGATCCCCGCATCACGAAAAAAACAGAGCGATAGACCTACACCCTACTGGTACGTGATGCTGCAATCGTATCAGCAAACCCGGTTAGCTCTTTTTTTGCCCGGTTGAAAAACGCATCCACCTGCGCTCTGTCCTCAGGAGAACCCTGCCCGGCACCGCGAACACCGCGTGCAAGTACGTAGAATTTTATTTTTGGTTCTGTTCCTGACGGACGGACAACAATTTTTGATCCGTCATCAAGCACGTAGAGCAGCATATTCGCATGAGGAAGCCGTGCTTTTTCACCGATAGAGGCGTAGTCGCCGTGCCAAAACAGCGGAACTGCTATGCCGTGGATGTTGTAATAGCCGTTGTGAAGGGCAGGATCGCGTGGGGCGCTATCGTCAAACAGCACGCTCCCGCGTGCATCATAACACACCCTCCTGCCCGTTGCCGGATCCGGCAGATAATCAAGAGCTGCTATTACGTTTTTCCCTGCAATTTGCTGCAGCGGTTGCGTGCGCAGCGCTGCCATGATTGCTGCAATGATGTCATTGCCCGCAGCACCTTCATAGCTCAGCGAAATTGTCTCTTCTCGAGCATAGCCGTAGCCGCGATAAATTTCCGCAAGCCGCTGCGTCAGGGTAATGCCCTGCTTTCGGTAGAAACCTGCCATTTCCACAAACAGCGCGCTGATCGTGATTGCGTCTTTGTCCTTGACGTAATCGCCGGCAAGAGAGCCATATGATTCTTCGCCGCCGAACAGACAACACAGGCTGTAGCGGCTCAAAAGCTCGATGCGCTGCCGTCGGGAAAGGCGGGTATATCTGCCGTAGGTACAGAGCGGGTCGTTGTGCTGCTGCGCTGCGCTCCATGCACGGTCAGCATACAGCGCGAGCTTCTCACCAAGATACTTAAATCCAACCAGCGGTTCTACGGTCATGACGCCATAGGCGTCGGCAATCTCTTTTGCAAGGTCGGTAGAAACAAGGGTTTTTGAAATGACGCTGCGAGGAGGCAGCCCTCCGTCGCGCTCGGTGAGTTGGCTGAGGATGTAATCGGCAAGCAACACAAGTTGCTGGTTGCCCGTCAGCAAATAGTAGCCATCTTTGAACGCTGACTCATTTCCCCAAACGCCGTATTCATCTGAAGCGAGCCGAACCCCAACACCGATGCGGTCTGCATCAGGATCGGTTGCAATCAGAATATCAGCGCCGGTCTTGTTGGCAAGTCTGATTGCCTCGTTGAGTGCAGCCTTTTCTTCAGGGTTGGGCTTGGGACAGGTCGTGAAGTTGCCGTCAGGAACACACTGCTCAGGCACCGCAATCAGGTTCTCCCTGATCGGGAACCCCCGGCGAGCAAGCACGCGGGGAACCAGACGCTGTGACGTGCCGTTGAGGCTTGAAAAGACAACGCGCAGCCCGGTATCAATTTTATCAGGTCTGAAATGTCCTGCCTCATCAACCCAGATTGCGTTTTGATTTTCCTTCTCAAGATATTCCTGATCCACCTCGGGACCGACCATAATGACCAGCCCCTGTGCAACAGCCTCGTCATAGGAGAGTGCTCTGACATCGCTATACTCGCTGATTTTGTCTGCAATCGTCTGCACCGCAGTATGCACAATCTGTCCACCGTAATAATCATAGGGCTTGAATCCGTTGTCAGATGCAGGATTATGCGATGCAGTAAAAACACCACCAGCATACGGCTGAATCGTATCCAGCTCAGCAATGGCAAATGAAAGCTCAGGGGTTGGTGCAACTGAATCAAACAGATAGACCCGTATGCCGTGAGCAGCGTAGATGCCTGCTGCCTCACGCACAAGAAATCCGGGTCCGCCGGTGTCAGGGTCATAGGATCCCCTGCGTGAGTCGTACGCAAGGATTACCGCTTTTTCCCTGCCCAGTGCCGCGCCATTGCCCGCATATGCCTGCTCGATATACCGAGCATGCGCTTCAACGCCAAGACCAAGGATTATGGTATTAAACAGAGCAGTTCCGATACCGAGTTTTCCTCTGACCCCTGCGGTGCCGAAGCGGTTAACGTCAAAAAAACGGTCATCAAGTTCATGCCATGCGTTGCTGCTCACCAGTTGTGCAATAGCGTCGCTGACGCTCTCTCCGTCAATCACCACACGTGCAAACGAAGGTTTCAACCATGAGCAAACATTGGCATAGGTGCTCTGCTTGATCTCGCCTCGCTTGAGTGCTTCCCCAAGTGCCTGCTTGAGTGAGTCTTCTGTCATGTGTTTTCCTGATTTCATATCCCAGTCCTTTGTCAAGATGCGGGTTATATTATAATACCGACCTTATTCTGTCTGCCGCAGCAGCAGTTTACCGGGCAACGTGCCGGTAAGGTTTGAATCCTTCACCACCCACTGCCCATTGACCATGACGCGGACAATGCCTGAAGGGAATTGGTGCGGCTGCTCATAGGTTGCGGTATCCTTGATTTCTGCAAAGTTAAAAAGAACAAGATCCGCTTTGCAGCCTTTTCTGATAACTCCCCGGTCAGCAATTCCAAAGGTTTCAGCAGGCAGACCGGTCATTTTCCGGACAGCCTCTTCAAGCTCCAGTATCTGTTCATCACGGACATATTTCCCGAGCACCCGGGGAAACGTGCCAAACCCTCGGGGATGCGGTTTGCCACTGCTCAGCGGTCCCGTAGCATCCCACACCGAAGCATCAGAACCGATCATCACGTAGTCTTTTTTCAAAATCTCCCGCAGGTTGTCTTCGCTCATAGAGAAAAAGATCGCATCAACGCGCAGCTCTTCTTCGATGAGCAGATCAAGCAGCGTGTCAACCGGAGACTGTTTTCGGCGCTCAGCTATGTCACTAAGCAGTCTGCCTTCAAGGGCTTTGTTTTTTTCTGACGCAACCCGTGCAATAAGGATTTCTTCGGCAAAGCCCCGCTCCGTCTGCCGCAGCTCGCACACAAGCTGCGCTCGCACCTCCGGTTTTTTAAGACGTGCAAGCTCTGCTGCATTGCCACCCTCGCAGACCCATGCCGGCAGTACCGCATCAAGATCGGTGCTTGCAGCAGTGTAGGGATAGCGGTCTGCAGTCAGGCGCAGCCCTTCCTCACGGGCTTTTTCTATAAGGCTGAACACTTCAGGCAGTTTATGCCAGTTCTGTTTGCCAAGGGTTTTGAGATGAGAAATCTGAACCGGAATGCCTGCCTGTTTGCCGATTGCTATGGCTTCGGTAACAGCTTCAAGCAGGCGGTCGCCTTCGCTGCGCAGGTGCGTTGTATAGAGGCGATGGTACCGTGCTGCGGTACGACACAGCTCTATCAGCTCCTCGCAGCTTGCGTACCTGCCCGGCGGATAGATAAGGCCGCTCGACATGCCCCAACCGCCTGCACCAAGTTCCTGTTCAAGCAATGCTCTCATCTGTGCAAACTCATCTGCCGTAGGATGACGGTTGTCATACCCAATGACCGCTCCTCTGATATTGCCGTGCCCGATGAGCGGCACGATATTGCAGAGTAGCCCTTGTCGTGCAACACGTTCAGAAAACTCCTGCAGGCTCGTCCAGGTAAGCGTAATGCCAAGATGGGCAAGCGATGCTTCCCGCTGTTTTCGTGTAGCGCCGATGAGCGGAGCTGCTGACATACCGCAGTTGCCGCAGACTTCAGTTGTCACTCCCTGCAGTACCTTTGAGCGGCCCGGCGGGGCGACCAGTATATTGAAGTCCGAGTGCGCATGGATATCAATAAATCCCGGGCAGACATGCAGACTCTGCGCTACTATGGTTTCCGCTGCCTGCGCACCCTGCAAGTTGTCAAGTGCGGTGATGGTATCCCGCTCTACGCCGATGTCAACCCTTCGTGCAGGGCTGCCGGTGCCGTCCACCACCATACCGTCCCTAATAATGACATCAAACACACATTTTCTCCCTATGGCGTTGAATGCTCTAGCTAGCACCGCTTCAGGTGCTTTCTGCTTGCAAAGAAATTATGCGCGGTATAAAGAAAAGAATCAACGGATTTTCATTTTTACCTAAACTGTGCGATTTATCAAGGAGCAGACTCATAAAACGCAAGCAGGCAATGGCGTTGAGCGGACTGATGCGGTGCGCCCTATTTCACCCGGAAGGTGAATTGCACCGCATGCCGTGCAGGCAGGCAGGGATGCCTGACGAGCATGAGCGAAAAAGCCATTGCCTGTAGGTGATAGCACCATACATCGCTCAGTTTGGGTTTTATTTTCTATGATAACCTTCATTGCATAACATGATGATCTTTCGTAAGCGCTTTATCTACAGCTCATTTTTGTTCTTGACGGTGGCAGTGCTGCTCTCCGGCTGTATCAAGCCCATGCTGCCGCCGCAGGTTACACTGCAGCTTTCCCGAACCGAGACCGCGTCGGTCAGAGGGAAAACCATTGTGATTGACCCGGGCCATGGCGGACCCGAGCGTGGGGCGATCGGGAACAACGGACTTCACGAGGCTGAGGTCAATCTTGGCGTTGCGCTCTACCTATGGGGGTTTCTAAAGGATGCGGGCGCATATCCGGTGCTGACCCGCACCACAGATTCCTGCGTTGATCAGACCGAGCCGTTTGACCTGAAACATGAGCTTCATGCTCGGGCAGAGATCAGCAACCAGTCCAATGCAGACCTATTTGTCAGCATCCATCATAACGCAGATCCTCGCAACAGACGCAGAAACGACCTGATTGTTTTTTACAAAATGTCTGATCCAGGACAGTCACGCGACATTGCCCGCGACGTATGTGCTGCACTCACCCAACACCTCAAACCCGAAAAAGCCTCAATTCAGCCCGGCAATTTCCATGTGCTGCGGGCTACAAAAGCACCGGCTATTTTGGGAGAAGCCTCGTTCATCACTACCAAAGACACCGCGACCCTGCTTTCCTATCACCGCACACTTGCGCGTGAGGCAGCAGCCTATTTCCACGGCATTTGTACGTACTTTCAAAAAGGTGTACCCCGTATCACTGCATGCACCCCGGACAATGCAACTCTTGCGCACCCGCAACCCCAGATCAGATGCCGCGTCAGCCCGGGTACGGACAATGCCACAGTCGTTCCCGGCTCTGTCGTATTTACTCTTGACGGAGAACAGCTTGCTTCGTGTTCGCTGACTGGCGATGAGGTCATCGCACGTCCTGCTCAGCCGCTTGCAAACAGCCGGCATCAGTACTGCGTGAGAGTGCGCAACAGCAATGGGAACAGCTCTTCTCGTTTTTGTGGTTCATTTACTGTTGCCCTGCCTGCCCACTCAATAAAGATCGAGCCGTATTTTTCAACCGTACCGCCTGACCTGCAAACAGCGCTGCCAATCACCGTGCAGGTGCGTGATGAGCTCAACCGACCGGTGGCTGATGGCACTGCGGTCTTTCTCGCAACAACAGCAGGCAGGATTGAGCCCGACCAGACCGTTACCACCGATGGCTGGGCACTTGCCCTGCTCTCGGCTGACCCGAAAAAAACAAAAACCGTAATCAGCGCTCGCTGCGGCGATGCTTTTGCAGAAACAACCCTTGACATTGGCGTGCGGCCTGAGGCGCTCTTTCTTGCCCGCATTCAGGATGCTGCGGGCATGCCGGTACCTCAGGCAGAACTCGTGCGGGATGAACAAACAAAAGCAACCTCAGACCGGTTTGGCTTTGTGCACGACAGCGTGCACTCTTCTGGTGACTATCAGTACCGCATACAAAAAAAGGGCTACCTGCCGGTTGATCTTCCGGTTTATCTTGAAACCGGCAAACTCTGCTCTCAGAGCATACAGCTTGCTGCTGTTGACAGCGGGCTTTTTTTCAACCGGGTGATTATGCTTGATCCCAAACAACCCTCAGACCTTGTCAAAGCGGTAACAGAAGAACTTGCTGCCCGAATTGATGCCGCAGGAGGCTCGGCAGTCTTTTCATGGACCGACCTGCCTGAACCACCTGATGCCCCGCGGACACTCCGTGCAAGTAAAGCACGTGCTGATGTTTTTATACGGCTCACCCCTGCCAAACAGCCACGGGTTTTCTATTATTACAAAAGCTTGCCGGGGGAAACGCTTGCCACGCTCATCGCCACTCGTCTTGCAGGAAGACCCGGCGTATCAAAGCATCCGTGGCGCGCTGAGCCGGGCGCCGAATATGTCCTCAGCCATACTGAAATGACTGCAGTGACAGTTGCACTTCCTGACAACGCCGGGGATGGTGCGAAAAGAGTTGCAGAAGAGGTGTACAAAGCGCTGCGGGAGTTTTTAGAGCATCAGCGTCAAGAGCGCAGTATGGTTCAGGGTTCCGAGAACACTTCCTATCTGCGCAGCCCGTAGTAACTGAGGTACAGAAGGTTTTTTAAAAACAGCGGGGAGAGGCGCTGGGCTCTGCGCAGATACTGCAGCGCCTCGGCGAAATTGCCCCGCTCCCCATAGTGCCTGCCAATGTAGTGGCAGGTGTCAGCTATCCTGCGGCTATACAGATGCGGCGCAATCCGCTCCTGCAAATACTGCTTTTCAAGTACCCGGAGCCGGTGCAGCCTGCCGGCAAGGCTATCGGTGCTGACCCCCGCAGGGTTATCCGTGTACACGGCAAGCGGCTCATTGATGAACCCGATAGGAAACCGGGCTGCAATGCGCAACCACAAATCATATTCCTCGCATTCCCGAAGCGACTCATCAAAGTACCCCACGGTTTCAATACAGTGCCGGGTCACCACCGCAGCAGAGGTGCGGATGAAGTTTTTGTAGAACAGTGCCTCAAGTATCCAGCCTGAGGCGCCGGGTCTGTTTTTTTTCCGGAAATTCCCTTGGGCGTCAATTGAAGCGCACTGGCACGCAACCATACCGTATTCAGGATGCTGCCGGAAGAGTTCCATCTGCCGGGAGAGTTTCTCCGGCAGCCAGTAATCATCAGAATCAAGAAACGCGATATACGCTCCTGAGCAGTGTCGAAAACCGGTATTGCGCGCTCCAGCAATACCCCGGTTTTCCTGATACACGTACACAATTTTATCCCCATATCCTGCGATAACCTCGCGGGTATGGTCGGTCGAGCCGTCGTCAACCACGACAATTTCAACAGACTGATAGGTCTGCGCAAGTGCTGAATCAATCGCCTTGGTAATGATTGTTGCGCGGTTGTAGGTTGGAATCAGAACACTGACTGTAGGAACCATGCGGTTTGTCTAGTGCCAGATTTTACTTTTATAATTTTACCCATCTTAGCAGAAAACAAAGCAGGCGACAACAAGGGCTGCCTTTCTGTCGCAATTCTATTTATGATTTAATGTTCTTTGCGAAAACATCAGGCACGCTACGATGTTCAAAAACATCTACAATTCACAATAAAAACAATAAAATTTCAAACCCAGTGCAAAAAAAAAATTATAGTCCCTTGCTTTTGATCCCCTAATAAAACCCCTCGAAGAGGAGTTAGTAAAATTAATTATTGATAAAAATTATAAAACCAAATAAAAACTCATCAAAACATATCAATGGTTAAAATGAAAAGCTACTAATAACCATTGTGTAACGTTGCAAACATTGTTTCTTTCATAATCGAAAAAGAAAGAAGGATAATAGCTATGTCACAACAAACGCAACTTCCTCCTACCCAGCGTGCCTACACGCTTCGTCTCCGCGGAACAGATTTTTTTGACTGGTCTTGGCGTGATGCCCTATGGCACACGCATGAGGCGGTGAACAGAGGAGCCTACAAGTTTGGTGACTGGTTGCTTACCCTCCGCGGTGGGCTTGACCACTCCTTGGCGAATGCCAGAGGCAAAGGCAAAAGCAAAGATAACCAATCTGTGTGCGAGCTGACAAATGAGGAGCGCAGAACACGGCGCATCCTATTAGCCCTATCGTGGCTTTCAGTAGAGTCTATGCTTGGAGCCCCTGAGCAATTCATTGTAGCGACCGGACAAGAAGCTGCTAAAGATCGGAGTGCCAAAGTCATCAAGGCACTCGAGGGAATCCTCAGTAAAAGAGGTCTTGAAGAAAAAGAAATAGAAGAGTGGAAAAATGATTGTGCGGCGTCTCTGTCTGCCGACATCCGCGACGATGCCGTCTGGGTCAACCGAAGCGAAGCCTTTGATGAAGCGGTCAAGCGTATTGGTTCTTCGCTTCATCGCGAAGAAGTGTGGGACATGTTGGAACGGTTCTTCGGAAGCCGTAATGCCTATTTTGCCCCTGCAAAAAACGCTGAGTCTGAAAATGAATCAGGTAAAGCACAGCAAGAGGAAAAAGCCAAAGACCTCGTACAAAAAGCAGGGCAATGGCTCAGTAGCCGATTTGGCACCGGCAAAGGAGCAAACTTCTCTCGCATGGCAAAAGTCTATGGGAAGATTGTGGGATGGGCTGACATGGCACCACAGAACGTAAACGGCTCGAATGCTATTGCCAGCCTTGCTGAATCGCTCAGTGAATTTACCCCCGCACCCAATGACCTACCGGATGTGCTTGGTCTGATCAGCGGTCCTGGATACAAGAGCGCAACGCGCGAACTTCTCAAAAAGATAGCCGACAAAGACAATGTGACTCAAGCGGATATTGAAGCCCTCAGAAAAAAAGCAGCTTCTGATGTTGAAAAATGCAATCAAAATACGGGATCAAAAGGTCAAAAAGCATACTCTGACGCAATTCTGAATGACGTAGAGTGTGCTTGCGGGTTCACCTACTTGCAGAAGGGGGATTCAGCAAGGCATTCCGAATTTGCCGTCATGCTTGACCACGCGGCTCGTCGCGTATCTCTGGCTCACACGTGGATCAAGCGTGCCGAGGCAGAACGAAGCAAGTTTGAAGAGGACGCAAAGAAGATAAATCAAATCCCCAAGCCTGCAAAAGACTGGCTCGATCAGTTCTGCTTAGAGCGCTCAGGCGCGTTGGGCGCACTGGAACCCTACCGTATCCGTCGTCGTGCCATTGATGGATGGAAAGAAGTGGTCACCGCATGGAGCAAAAAAGATTGCAAAACCACTGAAGACCGCATCGCCGCCGCTCGTGCATTGCAAGATGATCCGGAGATTGACAAGTTTGGCGACATTCAGCTTTTTGAAGCTCTTGCTGCTGATGATGCCCAGTGTGTTTGGTTGAAAGATGATGGAACCCCCAATCCTCAGATTTTGATTGATTATACGCTCGCTACCGAAGCGCAATTCAAAAAACGAATTTTCAAAGTGCCGGCATACCGCCATCCCGACCCACTTTTGCACCCAGTTTTTTGCGATTTTGGTTGTTCGCGATGGAAAATTGATTTTTCCATGCGCGAAGCTGCAACAAAACTTTCAGTTGTCGAAGCAAAGTTAAAAAAGAAACAGGTGGCGGTTCAGAACGCAGAGCAACTACTTGAAAAATGTCGAGGGCAAGGCGAAAGACAAAACAAAGCTGAAGAAAGGCTCAGGGAGGCTCAAGAAGAGCTGCAAAAAGTTCAACGGGAACTGGAATACCTGCGTTCCCCTCAATTGCTAAAAATGACTCTCTTCAACAGCACAGAACTTAAAGAATATGTCTTGGGTTGGCAATCAAAACGACTCTTTAAAGACTTGGTAGTAGAGAAACAAGCTTCCAACGACAACTCAAAGAAAATTACCCGCGCTGACAGGCTGGGACGTGCTGCAGGGAATGCTTCTGTGGACTCTCCGATTGAAATTTTGCATATATTCGAAGAGCAAGAGTGGAATGGTCGGCTGCAGGCTCCAAGGCAGCAGCTGGAAGCATTAGCACGATATGTCAAAAAACACGGCTGGGACTCAAAAGCTGAAAAAATGCGCGACAATATCAAATGGCTAATTACCTTTTCAGCAAGGCTCCAACCACAAGGGCCATGGTGCGAGTACGCCCGCGAAAAAAATAGCTTCGGATTGAAGGATGATCCTAAATTTTGGCCTCACACTGCTACAAACAAAACTCGAAAGGGGTTAGCTCAAATCATCCTCTCTCGTCTTCCCGGTCTGCGTGTGCTTTCCGTTGACCTTGGGCACCGTTACGCCGCGGCATGCACGGTGTGGGAGTCGTTGAGCACTGAGGTATTCCGGAAGGATATTGAGGGGAGGAAAATTCTTTGCGGAGGGACCGATGCGAATGCTCTCTATTGCCACACCGAGCACGAAACGAATGGTAAAAAGCACACCACTATCTACCGGCGCATCGGTGCAGATACGTTGCCGGATGGCACGCCACATCCTGCCCCTTGGGCGAGGCTTGACCGCCAGTTCCTAATAAAACTTCAAGGCGAGTTGGAAGGTACTCGTGAAGCATCCAACAAAGAAATCTGGACAGTTCATCAGATGGAAGCCGCCTTTGGTCGAGCCCAGCCGCTTATTGACCGGCTGGTTGCAGCCGGATGGGGGAATACGGAAAAACAAAAATCGCGTCTTGAAGCGCTCAAAAACCTCGGATGGGTATCGGTATCACAGAATGAAATCCTCGGTGAACTTGATGTAGAAGAGCAGACCAATAGATATGAGCCGTCTCTTTCGGTGGATGAGCTGATGTTATCTGCCGTACGCACCTTGCGTCTTGGGCTCAAACGCCACAGTGATCGGGCGAAAATTGCTCATTACCTTATAACCGATGAAAAGACAAAGCCCGGCAGCGTCAAAGAGAAGCTGGATGAGAACACACGTATCGAGCTTTTACAAAATGCCCTTGTCATATGGCACAATCTATTTTCATCCCGTGCGTGGAATGATGGCGCAGCAAAAAAACTGTGGGATGAACATATCGTCAAATTATCCGGACACACAACGCCAGATGATATCAGTGAGGATTCACCAGAAAACAAGGGCACGATAAAACAAAAAGAGAAACAAAAAAAACTCTATGATGTAGCAAAGGCACTCAGCCAAGAACTGGCCATTCGAAAATTTCTCTACAATGCTTGGAGGAAACGATGGGAAGAGGACGATGAAATGTGGAAAAAAGAGCTTCGCTGGTTTAAGGATTGGGTTCTTCCTCCTGCTAAAATCTTACTTGTAAGAAAGTCCAGCGTTGTTTACAGTTTTTCGGGGTAGAAATAAGCAATCAGTTTCTCCTCCGGGGTCATACCGTCAATACCCTTGTGAGGCCGTACGGTGTTATAGTAATTGACAAATCTCCTCAGCTCGGCCTTGCGATGAGCAGAGGATTCAAAACGGTTTTTTTCATGCCACA
>Ga0209162_1000741_pt1 | contig 34363 bp, 17 predicted proteins | sample YNPNPMetaG_FD_187121 | JGI IMG/M metagenome (GOLD analysis project Ga0209162, IMG submission 187121) | Anoxygenic and chlorotrophic microbial mat microbial communities from Yellowstone National Park, USA - YNP NP MetaG (SPAdes) (version 2) ...
GGAGGAGGCCCTGGGCCTGCTGAAGCGCGCGGAGCCCTCGGGGAACCTGGCCCCGGAGGAGAAGCAAGCGTGGGTCAGCCACGCGCTCCAGCTTCTGGGCGGCTCCCGGGAAGGGCCCGCGTGGGACGCGCTGGGCCGGCTCCTGGAGGAGCGCGCCCAACAGCTCGCCGCCATGCACGCCGGCATCCTGAGCGCATCCGGCGCCCCGGGCGCCTCCCCGCCGGTGCTCAGCCCCCAGCGCCCGCCCGACATCCTTGCCGTCCTCGTCCTGGTGCCGGAGGTGTCCCGATGAGAGTCTATCCCTGCATCCGCATCGAAGGCGGCCTGCTCGGCCCGGAGATCCTGGACCGCGCGATGGAAGGCCAGGTCAGCGGCCAGAGGCCGCAGGATTTCGGGCTCGCGGAGGAGGCCCGGCTCGTCAACGAGATCTCCTACCGGTTCGGCAAGGCACGCAGGCTCTGGGAGGCGTTCCAGGCCTGGCACGAGCGCGCGTCCCGGGGGCAGGGCTTCTCCGACGTCACCGGGACGCGCGAGCGGTGGGTCATCCCTCTGTTCGAACTGCTGGGCTACAGCCTGGAGTTCAACCGGACGGCCTGCGAGGCGGACGGGCAGAGCTACCCCATCTCCCACCGGGCCGGAGCGGAGCCGGACTCGCCGCCCGTCCACATCGCGGGATACGATCAGGACCTGGGGAAGGTGGCGCCGTCCGGCAGGCCGCGCCTCTCGCCGCACTCGCTCGTGCAGGAGTACCTCAACCGCTCCGAGAGCCTCTGGGGCGTCGTCACCAACGGCCGCGCCGTCCGGCTCCTGCGCGACAACGCCAGCGTCCGGCGCCAGGCCTACGTGGAGTTCGACCTCGAACGCATGATGAAGGAGGAGAACTTCGCCGACTTCCAGGCCATGTTCCGCCTGCTGCACCGCAGCCGCCTGCCCGCCGCTGCAGCCGACAGCGCCGGCTGCCTGCTGGAGCAGTACCACCAGACCTCCATCGAGGAGGGCGGGCGCGTGCGGGACCGTCTGCGCGACGGCGTGGAGCGCTGCCTGCTGGAGCTGGCAAACGGTTTCCTCGGCCATCCCGCCAACGGCCCGCTGCTCGACGACGTCCACGCCGGGGCGTTCACCGCCGAAGAGATGTACCGCGAGCTGCTCCGCCTGGTGTACCGCCTGCTGTTCCTGCTGGTGTCGGAGGAGCGCGGCCTCATCAGCGCGGACGCCCTGTATCTGGAGCACTACGGCGTCTCACGCCTGCGGGCCGCCTGCGAGCGCCGCAGCGCCCACACGGACGACTGCGACATCTGGCTGAGCCTTTGCGCACTGCGGGGCGTGTTCGCCAGCCCGGACCTGGCCGAGGCGCTGCGCGTGGCGCCCCTGAACGGCGAGCTCTTCGAGGAGCTCCGGCTGGACTCCTGCCGCATCGCCAACCGCTGCCTGCTGCAGGCGTTCTGGCATCTGGCCTTCTTCGAGGACGAGCAGAGCCGCTCCCTGCGGCGCGTGAACTATCAGGCGCTGGACGTCGAGGAGCTCGGCTCGGTGTACGAGAGCCTGCTGGAGCTGCGCCCGGTGTTCCGGCTCGAAGAGAATCCGCCGCGGTTCGAGTTCGCCTACGGCCAGGAGCGCAAGTCCACCGGCTCCTACTACACGCCGCCGGAGCTGGTGGCGGAGCTGGTGCGCTCCGCCCTGGAGCCCGTCATCCGCGAGCGCCTGAAGCCCTGCCGCACGCCTGAGGAGAAGGAGAAGGCCCTTCTCTCCCTGCGCGTCTGCGACCCGGCCAGCGGCTCCGGGCACTTCCTGCTGGCCGCCGCGAGGCGCATCGGCCGCGAGCTCGCCTCGGTCCGCTGCGGCGAGCGGGAGCCCCCGCCCGAGGAGATGCGCCGGGCCGTGCGCGACGTGGTCGCCCGCTGCCTGTACGCGGTGGACCTCAACCCGCTGGCCGTGGAGCTCTGCAAGGTGGCGCTCTGGCTGGAGTCCCAGTGCGAGGACATGCCGCTCAGCTTCCTGGACCACCGGATCCGCTGCGGCAACTCCGTGGTGGGGGTGTTCGATCTGGACGTCCTGAGGGAGGGCGTCCCCGATGGCGCCTTCGAGCCGCGCACGGGCGACAGCCGCGAGTTCGCCGCGCTGCTGAAGAAGCGCAACCGCTCCGAGACGCCGGACCAGCTGGATCTGGGGCTCTCCGGGGACTCCGTCGGCCTGCCGGAGGAGGCCATCCGGGCCCGCCGGCAGCTGGAGGCCGTGCCGGACGACTCCCCGGAGACCGTGCGGCGCAAGCGCGAGGAGTTCGAGAAGGCGCAGCGTGACGCGGACCTGCAGAGGCTGCGGCTGGCCTGCGACGTCTGGACCGCGGCGTTCTTCCAGCCGCTCTCGGGCCAGTCTTCCGGCTCGGGGCAGGGCGAGGCCATCACCTCCTCCGTGGTCTGGAACGCCCTGCGCGGACGCGCCCTCAGCCCGCAGCTGGCCGGGACGGCGAGCGAGCTGGCCGCGGAGAACCGGTTCTTCCACTGGCCGCTGGAGTTCCCGGAGGTGTTCGCCGCCGGCGGCTTCGACGTCATGCTCGGAAACCCGCCCTGGGAGCGGGTCAAGCTGCAGGAAGAGGAGTTCTTCGCCACGCGGGACCCCGACGTGGCCGGCGCTCTCAACGCCGCCGAGCGCAAAAGGCGCATCCAGCTCCTGAAAGAGAAACGCCCCGAGCTGTGGCAGGAGTACCGGGGCGCGCTGCGGACGGCGGAGAGCACCAGCCTCTTCCTGCGCGCGGGCGGGCGCTTCCCGCTGGCCGGCCGCGGGGACGTGAACCTGTACGCCGTCTTCGCCGAGCTGTTCGCGGAAGGCGTCCGGCGGGAGGGCCGGGCCGGCTTCGTCGTCCCCACCGGCATCGCCACGGACAACAGCACCAGCGCCTTCTTCGCCGCCCTCGCGGACGCGGGCCGCCTGGCGTCGCTGTTCGACTTCGAGAACCGGGAAGGCCTGTTCCCGGCTGTTCACCGCAGCTACAGGCTGTGCCTGACGACCGTCACCGGGGGCGCGGCCACGGGCGTGATGGACTTCGCCTTCTACCTGACGCGCGCCGCGCAGCTTCGCGACGGACTGCGCCGCTACAGGCTCACCTGCGGGGACTTCCGCCTCCTGAACCCGAACACCCGCACCTGCCCGCTCTTCCGCACGCGCGCGGACGCGGACCTCAGCCGCTCCGTTTACGGCCGCGTGCCCGTCCTGGTGCTGGAGGGGAACGGGCGGGACGCGGACCCCTGGGAGGTCCGTTTCCTGAGGATGTTTGACATGGCCAACGACTCCGGCCTGTTCCGCACGCGAAAAGAGCTGGAGCGGGACGGCTGGCGTCTGCAGGGCAGCGTGTTCCGCAAAGGCAGCAGCCGCTGTCTGCCGCTCTACGAGGCCAAGATGCTCCACCAGTTCCATCACCGCTTCGGCACGTACGAAGCGGTCAAGAGCCGCAGCAGTACGCACCTTCCCACGCCGGACGCCGCCCGCCTGGCCGACCCGGGCTACTGTGTGCTGCCGTGGTACTGGGTGGAGGAAGGCGAGGTGGAGGCGAAGCTCGAGAAGCGGGACCGGCGCGGCTCGCCCGTCTGGAGCTGGGACCGCGGCTGGCTCCTCGGCTGGCGCGACATCACCAACGCCACCAACGAGCGCACCGTCATCGCCGCCATCCTGCCGCGGACGGCAGTGGGCAACAAGATTCCTTTACTCTTCCCGGCGGCGGCCGACGCCCGGCTCACAGCCTGCCTTTTGGGCGTTCTGAACAGCCTGCCGCTGGACTACGCGGCACGCCAGAAGGTCGGCGGGACAAGCCTTACGTATTTTTATCTGAAGCAGCTTCCGGTTCTTCCGCCGTGGGCGTTCGGGCGCGAGGCCGTCCTTTTCATCGTGCCGCGCGTGCTGGAGCTGGTGTACACCGCGCACGACATCCGCGCCTTCGCGGACGACGTCTGGCAAGAGGCGGACCCCGCCCTGCGCGCGGAGCTGGAGCGCTTCTGGCGGGAGAACCGGCGGGAAGCCGGAGGCGCCTCCCCCGCGCCCGCCCCGGCCCAGGACGGCTGCCCGCTGCCCCCGTTCGTGTGGCTGGAGAACCGCCGCGCCCGCATCCGCGCGGAGCTGGACGCGTATCTGGCCGCCATGCACGGCCTGGGGCGCAAGCAGCTCCGCTACATCCTGGACCCCCGCGGCCTGAGCGAGGCCGAGCTGAGGGACATCCTGGACCCGTGGGAGGACCCGACCTGCTCCGGGCCGCACCTGCTGCCGGACGCTCCGGCGAAGGACTTCCCGGGCGAGACGTTCCGCGTGCTGAAGAAGCAGGACGAGCGGGAGCACGGCGAGTACCGCACCCGCCGGCTGGTGCTGGAGGCCTGGCAGCGCCTGAGCGCGGAGGGCCTTCTGCCGGAGCCATACGACATGCGGCAGGACCCGCGGTATCAGGCTCTCCTGAGCCAGGCCGGCGCTTCGCAGCCGCAGGCGCAGGCCCGTCCCGCCCCGCGGCCGTCCGCGCGTGTCAGCGCCCCGGACCCGCCTGCGCGGCCTCCCGCGCCCGCCCCCCGGCAGCCGTCCGGCACGCCCCCGGCGCAGGGGCCATGCGGCGTGGGCGCGCGGGTGCTGGTGAGCGGCAGGTTCCGGGGCGTGGTCCGGGCCGTGGAGCCCGAGGCGCAGCCCTGCCTGGGGCTGGACGGCTCCGTGCCCCGGCTGCGCTACACCGTGGCGCTGGAGGGCACGGGAGAGGTGAAGAAATTCGTCGCGCCGCCGGCGGACATCCGCCCGCTGGACGCTGACGCCTGAACGGCCGGAAAGGAAGCAGACGATGGGCGACATCTTCGAGCTGCATTCGAAGGTCATGCAGGACTACCGGGACTTCGTCCGCGCCTCCGTGCACATCGCGGACCCCCGGCTGCGGGACTTCGTGGACGCGGAGCTGAACGCGGGCCGTCTGTGGCCGGACGTGATGGTGCAGGTCAGCCCGGGCTACCGGCGCGAGAAGACGGTGGAGGACCTGGCCGGGGAGGGCCTGCTTCATCGGGAGACCGCTGAGTTCTTCCGGGACGCGCGGGGGAGCTCGTTCCGCCTGTACACGCATCAGGTCCGCGCGATCGAGCTGGCGGTCAAAGGGCGGAGCTTCGTGCTGACCAGCGGCACTGGCTCCGGCAAGAGCCTCTGCTTCTTCCTGCCCATCATCGACAGCCTGCTGCGGGACCCGGCGCCGGACGGGGTCACCTCCGCGCTGGTGGTGTATCCGATGAACGCGCTGGTCAACTCGCAGGTGGAGTGGCTGAAGGAGCTGAACGAGCGCTACCGGGCTCGCACCGGGCGCGAGTTCCCGGTGCGCTTCGCGCGCTACACCGGCGAGACCGGGAACGAAGCACGCAAGGAACTGCGGGCCGATCCTCCCGGTATCCTGCTGACGAACTACATGATGGGCGAGCTGATGCTGATGCGCCCGGAAGATTGGCGCGTGCTGGAGCCGGCGCGCGGGGCGCTGAGGTTCCTGGTCTTCGACGAACTGCACACCTTCCGGGGCCGGGGCGGCGCGGACGTGGGCATGCTCATCCGCCGCCTGAAGGAGCACTGCGCAGCGAAGTACCCGGTGCACATCGGGACGAGCGCAACCATGGTATCCGGCCCGGAGTCCACCCCCCGGGAGCGCCGCGAGGCAGTGGCCGCCTTCGCGCAGAAGCTGTTCGGCTGCCCGTTCGGGCCGGAGCAGGTGGTGGAGGAGTCGCTGACCCCGGTGACGGAGGGCGGTCCGCCAACGGAGGACGAGCTGACCCGCGCCCTGGGCGAGGGCGGCGTGCCGGATGATCCGGAGCTGTTCCGCCGTCACCCGCTGGCGCGCTGGATGGAGTGGAACCTGGGAATCCGCCAGGAGGAAGACGGCTCGCTCCGGCGCAGGGAGCCCAGGACCCTGGGCGAGGCGGCGCAGGAGCTGGCGGGACAGACGCAGATCCCGGCCGAAGTGTGCGAACAGCGTCTCCGGGAAGCGCTGACAGCCAGCGCGCGGGCTTCGTCGAAGGCAGGGGGCGGGCTCTTGCCCTTCAAACTGCACCAGTTCATCAGTCAGGGGCAGCCCGTGCAGGCCTCGCTGGAACCCCGCGAGACCCGGAGGTTCAGCATGGAGGGGCAGGTGCAGGATGACGAAGGCCGCCTGCTGCTGCCAGTCCGGTTCTGCCGCATTTGCGGTCAGGATTACTACCTGGTCCGGAAGATGGCCGACAAGTTCGAGCCCATGACGACCAACCAGCGTCTGGGAACCGACAGCGAAGAGGACGGCCGCGCGGGATATCTGATGCTGGATCCGGAGGAAGGCCGGGGATGGTCGCGCGATCAACTGCCTCCCGAGTGGCTGGACGAAAGCGGCAAGGAGAAGCGGACCTGGAAAAACCGCGTTCCCCGGGCGGTCTGGGTGCGCGCTGATGGGAGCTACTCGGAGCAGGAGGCTGACGGCGCGGTCAAGATGTGGTTCCAGCCGGCGCCTTTCTCTCTCTGCCAGAGGTGCGGCGAGTTCTACTCCGGCAAGCAGCGGGAGTTCACCAAGCTGGGAGGCGTGGCAACCGAGGGCTGTTCGACGGCCACCAGCGTGCTGGCCGCGTCTCTTCTGCGCGAGGCCACGGAGACAGGGGCTGCTTCCAGCAAACTGCTGACCTTCACGGACAACCGTCAGGACGCCTCCCTGCAGGCCGGGCACTTTAACCACTTCGTCCGCTCCCTGGTGCTGCGCTCCGCACTGTGCGCGGCCCTGGAGGACACGCCCGAGATGGACGCCGCGACCGTAGCCGGTGAAGTGGTGCGGCACTGCGGGCTGGAGTTCGGCGACCTCGCCGGGAACAAAGATCTGCGCGAAGGCACAAACGTCGGAGAGGTGCTCAGGACCTTCGAAGAGCTGATGCTTTACCGGTTGTACGACGACCTGCGCCGGGGATGGAGCGTGATCCAGCCAAATCTTGAGCTGGTGGGCCTTCTTCGCATCGGCTACGAGGGCCTTGCGGAACTTTGCCGGGACGGCCAGGCCTGGAGCTTTCATCCGGCCGTGGCGCGTATGGCTCCGGAGCGGCGCGAGGAGCTGACGCGTGCGGTTCTGGACGAGTTCCGCCACCAGTTTGCCATCGGAGCGCGGGATCTGCAGGAGACGAGCCTCAAGCAGCTGCAAAAACGGTGCAAACTTCTCCTCGACGAACACTGGGGTCTGGACGAAGGAGAGATCCTGCAGGAGGCCGGCGGTTTCGTGCTGGAGTCGGGTGCGAACGATGCGGCCGGGTATCGCAAACTGACGCCGAACAGCCTGATCGGAAAGTATCTCCGCAGGGAACTCGCGCTTTCCGGCGAGAGGGAATACTTCGAGTTTTTACAGCCGTTCCTGGACCTGCTCTGCCGGCGGGGTCTGCTGATCCGCAGCCGGAACGATATCCGGAACCTGGAGGTTTACCGGCTGGATCCTGGCTGTATCCGCTGGAAGAAGGGCGACGGCACGCCGGCGCCGGCTGGACTAAGAAGCAGGACAGTCGCGGCGGACGTGCAGGAGAATGCCCGGGTTCAGAGAGTCAGTGAGTTCTACCAGCGCATCTACCGGGAGCCGCCCCGCCAGCTCGCGGGACTGGAGGCTCGGGAGCATACGGCCCAGGTCGTCGCACGCGGCGACAGGGAAGAGCGGGAACGGCGGTTCCGGCTGAATCCCGGGGAGGAGGGGCAATCCGGTGAGCGCCGCCTGCCTTATCTGGTCTGCTCGCCCACCATGGAACTGGGGGTGGATATCGCGGACCTGGAGCTGGTGCATATGCGCAACGTTCCGCCGACTCCCGCGAACTACGCTCAGCGAAGCGGGCGGGCCGGACGCCAGGGTCAGCCCGGGCTGATCGTGACCTTCTGCCGCGCCTCCAGTCAGCACGACCAGTATTACTTCCGGAACCGGCAGGAGATGGTGGCGGGGGCGGTCCGGCCGCCGAGCCTGGATCTCGAAAACGAGGCACTCCTGGAGGCCCATATCCACGCCATCTGGCTGGCGAAGATCGGACTGAGTCTGGGCAGCAGCGTCGCGCAGAATCTTGACCTGTATCAGCCGGATTTCCCCCTCACACCGGAGGTGCAGCAGAGGATCCAGCTCGATCAGGCCCGGCAAGAGAAGGTGCTCGGGAGCGTCCGCGAGGTGCTGGACTTCGTCGGCGGCCCGCGTTTCCCCGACGGCACGGTCAAAGGGGATGAGTGGCTGAGGGAGGTCATCAGGAAAGCGCCGGAGCGGTTAGACCGGGCGTTCGACCGTTGGCGCGAGCTGTACCGCGCAGCGCAGGATTTGAAGGAACGAGCGCGGTTGATGGAGGATACGGCCAAGACCAAAGAGGAGCGCGACAGGGCCCGTGCTCTGCACGCGGAAGCTGGACGCCAGATTGATCTTTTGCTCAAAGAAAACGTGACGCCTGAGGAGTCCGACTTCTACCCCTACCGGTATCTGGCGAGTGAAGGCTTCCTTCCGGGGTACAACTTCCCATCGCTCGTGGTACGGGCGTGGGTGAACCGGAACGAAGGAGAGTTCATCCCGCGGGCGCGGTTCATTGCGATCCGGGAGTATGCTCCCGGCAACGTTCTTTATCACGAGGGCCAGCGGTGGCGGTGCATTTCATTCATACAACCGCCCGGCGGCCTCGAAGACAGACTCACGACGCGCCGGCTGTGCGAACTCTGCGGCGGCTACTCCGAGAGCGATCAGGACGACGTGTGTCCTGTGTGCAGAGTGCCTTTCGATCCGGGCAGAAGCAGGTTGGACCGGCTACTGGAGATGCCGAACGTGCGGACCCGGCGCGAGGAGCGGATCACTTCCGGCGAGGAGGACCGGCTTCTTCGCAGCTACGATATCAGACCTTACTTCCGTTACAGCCCGGACAGGCCGGCCCGGGAAGCGGAGGTCTGCGGCGCGGGAGGATCGTTGCTGTTCCGGCTCGCGTATTCTCAGGCCGCCGAGCTTTTGCGGGTCAATCACGGTTGGCGCGACCGGGAGGGGCAGCACGGATTCCGGGTTGACCTGAAGAGCGGAGAGGTGCTTTTGGCTGAGGAGCCACCCGGAGGCCGGGCAACCCGGCCTGAGGTGGCCGGTGATGTCAGAAGTATCTGCCTGTTTGTTCGCAGCTCGAACAACATTCTCCGGCTGACGCCGATGGATCGGAGCCTGCAGTCCGACGAAGGCATCCTGATTTCCCTCAGGGAAGCGCTCAAGCGGGGAATGGCGCGATTCTCTGATCTCGAGGAGGATGAGGTGGAGGCGGAGCTTCTGGGTGAGGGCGATCATCGTAGCATCCTTTTCTACGAGACCCCGGAAGGCGGGGTGGGGGTGCTCCGGCGGCTCGTGGAAGAGGCCGATGCGCTCCAGAGGGTGGCCGCCGCAGCCCTGGAGGTGTGTCATTTCGACCCCCGGGGCAATGATCTGAAGCCGCAGTGCGCCGCGGCCTGCTACGAGTGCCTGATGAACTTCGGCAACCAGCAGGTGGTCATGAAACTGGACCGCCGCAAGATCCGGGACGTCCTGCTGGCGCTGAGGTCGAGCCGTGTGGACCGGCTGGTCGAAGGGCGAAACCGGCAGCAGCAACTGGAGTATCTGCGGAGACTGACCGATTCCCGCTCGGATCTGGAGCGTAAGTTCCTGGAGGTCCTGGACAGAGAAGGGTTCCGCCTGCCCGATGACGCCCAGCGCCAGATCCCGGAGCCCCACTGCATTCCGGACTTTTTCTACAGGCCGAACGTCTGCGTGTTCTGCGACGGGAAAGTCCACGACGAAGAGTCCCAGCGGGAGAAGGATCGCGAGATCCGCGAACGGCTCAGGCAAAGGGGATACGAGGTGGTGGTCCTCCGCTACAATGACGATCTCCTGGCGGAGATCCGCCGCCGCCCGCAGGTGTTCGGTCCGGGGCCGTCCGGGGCGTCCGGTTGACGCACGGCCGCGGCCGGCGCTCGCGCGGGCGGCGTGGAGAAAGGCGGGCCGCGGGACTGCCGGAGGCCGGGCTATCACCCGCCCCGGACCTTCTGGGGGAGGGGGAAGGGAACTTGACCGGGCGATCAGATCAATATATAATAATCACAGCCCGGGATTCCTTCCAGCGTTGGCACCGGCACCCGGCGGATGATCCGCGAACGGAGACTCTGGTTGCGGCTTTCATTTTCTCCAGGATTTTCTTGCGCGAGATGCCGGTCCCTGATCTTTGATCGGACACGGCGAAAGGTTGCCGCATCCGGCGAAGGGAACTGGCCATAACTCAGGTCTCTAAAGTGCCGCCCGGGCCGGTGGTCCCGGCCCGGCACGTATTTGTTGCCCTGCTCGCGCTTGCGGCGGCAGTGCTTCCGGCGTGGCGGTCGTTCGCCGCTGAAGAGTTGCTCAGAATCGACCTGGGAAAGGTCACGGGCCCCGCCACCTTTCGTGCCTACGGTTTTCTTCACGGGATGTCCATAGCGGCGCCGCCGCAGGAGCTGGTCGCGCCGCTCAAGCCGCGGCTGTTCCGGTCAACAGCCGTGGATATCGGACTGGTCGACCGCCCGGGCATGTACGAGCGCGCCAGGGCTCTGGGCGCGACCGTTCAGCTGGAACTCTCGTCGTCCCACGGATGCGTACCGTGCCCCGGCGAAAACGGAGACCGGACTCACTGGGACAGGATCCTGGACTACCTTTTGAAGGAGGCGCGGGAGAAGGGATACCGCATCGAGCAGTGGGACATCTGGAACGAGCCCGACCTGCAGCATTACTGGAATCCCGGCTTCGAGCGTTATCAGGAGATGTGGGCGCGCACAGTGCGCAAGATCCGGGCCGCCGACACTCAGGCCAGAATCGTCGGTCCCAGCATCAGCCGCTACGACCGGGAGTGGCTGAAGCGGTTCCTCCTCTGGGCTAAGGCCAACGATGTTTTGCCGGACATCATCTCGTGGCACGAGTTCGAAGACCCGGGCAATATCCCTGCGAGAGTGGACGATCTGCGCGGCTTCCTCCGGGCGAACGGTATACCGGTCAGGCCGGTCAGCCTCAACGAGATCGTGGGAGCGCGGCATCTGACCCGGCCGGGGCCGACCGTGGAGTATCTGTGGGCGGTGGAGCGCGCCGGCGTCGAGAGCGCTGCTCACGCGTGCTGGGACGACGAGGAGGAGGGCGTATCGGGCTGCTCGACATACTCGCTCGATGGGATCCTGGTCCCCGCGACGAAAGAACCGCGCTCCGTGTGGTGGGTCTACCGGCGCTATGCGGATCTCACGGGGATGCTGGCCTCCGTGGAACGCAGCAGAGGCGCCTGCGCTCTGGCAGCGGTGGATTCGGAGATCAGACAGGCCGGGATCCTGGTCGGCTGCAACAGGCAGGGTGCGGCCGACGTGCGATTGGAGCTCGAGAATTTGGACCGGGTGGCCTTCCTGAGCGGAAAGGTCCTGGTGACCGTGGAGCGCATCCCTGACAGGGGCTGGAGACCTCTGCAGAAACCCGAGATCCTGGAACGGTCGGAGCGCAGGGCCGTCGGAGGTCGGACGACCATCCGTGTGCCGGACGTCGGGCCCGAGGATGCGCTCTTCGTCAGGATCAGGCCGTCTGTGACCGGGCTGGACACCACCGGCCTGTTGGTCCGGTGCTGGGGAACGGTGCGCCGCATCGCCCCTCCTTACTTCTGGATCGACGACGGCACCAACTACCGCGAGAGCGGCCAGCCGGAGCCCGGAATCCGGGTTATGGGAGAGTGTCCTGTCCAGCCGGGCCGCTTCGTGCAGGTGACGGGCATCCGCTCGCTGCTCCGGACGGACGGCGGCCTCCCGGTGCCTCTGCTCAGAATGCGCGGCGCCTCCGACGCAGCTGCGCTGGACTGACCCGGGTGCCCCGGCCCGGGTGTGTGAAATCCCCGGGCCCGGCGGCAGGGCAGACCGGCGAGCAGGGCATGCCTTTCCTTCCTTCCGACCCCCCGGCCCCGGGCAGGAGCGCTCCGGATCCCGGCGACGGCAAACCCCTGGCCGTGCGGGGCGAGTCTCCCGCCCGGGGGCACGGCTTCGGTTGCGCTTCGCATCGGGACTTGTTCATCATAAGCCAGACCGGAGGGGGCGCCTGCCGCCCGGTTCCGGGAGGTCGTGAAGATGCGGAGGATACCGGCGCAAATGCGAGGCTGGCTGGTCCTGATCGCTTCAGTCGCGATGATGCTGTGCCTGGGGGGCATTTATGGCTGGAGCGTGTTCGTGACCCCCCTTCGCCTGCAGTACGGCCTGACGGCCACACAGACGCAGGTGATCTTCGGCGCGGCGATCGCGGTGTTCACCGCGACGATGGTTCTGGCGGGGCGGCTTCTGGAGCGCGTGGGACCGGCGCTGGTGGCGGCGGTGGGCGGCGCTCTGTTCGGCGGCGGGTACTTGCTCGCGTCTGCGTCGGACGGCAGTTTCTGGCTCATCCTGCCGGGGGTGGGGCTGCTGAGCGGCGCCGGGACGGGATGCTGCTACGTTTCCGCCCTCTCGGCGTGCGTCCGGTGGTTTCCGTCGGTTCGCGGGCTGGTGACGGGCGTTGCCGTGGCCGGCTTCGGAGGAGGGGCGATCGCGCTCACCCTGATCGCGGCCCGGGCGCTGGAGCTGAGCGGGGACGTGCTGACGCTGTTCCGCCTGATCGGTCTGGCTTACGGCGGGGTGGTCGTGCTGAGCGCCCTGATGCTGTCGTTTCCTTCCGGGAGCGGGCGGTCCGAGTCCGGTCATCTTCCCGTCCGGGAGGTGCTTCGCCAGCGGCGGTTCTGGTCGCTGGCTGCGGGGATGTTCTGCGGGACGTTCTCGGGCCTGATGGTGGTGGGCAACATACAGCCGATCGGTCAGAGCGCGGGGCTGGAGGCGGGCGCGGCGGCTCTGGCGGTGATGACGCTGGCTGCGGGCAACACGGTTGGCCGCATCGTATGGGGGAGCATTCACGACCGCATCGGACCGGCCAGCATTGCGGCCTCGCTTCTGACCCTGTCTCTGGCGATTCTGCTCGTCCTGCCGTCGGCCTCGTCGGCGTCGCTGTTTGCGGGCGCGGCGCTTCTCGTGGGGTTGGGCTTCGGGGCGTGCTTCGTTGTCTACGCCGCGCAGGTGGCGCGCGACTACGGCCCCTCGGGCATCGGCAGCGTGTATCCTCTGGTGTTTCTGTTCTACGGTGTGTCGGGGCTTGCGGGCCCCCCGGTGGGAGGAGCGGTGTTCGACCGCACCGGGAGCTACGCGGCGGCGCTGGCGATCGCGGCGGCGGTGACCGCGCTGGGTGTTCTGCTCAGCACGGTTCTGGCGAAGCCGGAGGCGCTGCGGCGTGAGCCCGGGCGGTGTGATGCCGGCGTGCCGTCCGCGCTGCCGGACTGACCGCCGGCGAGCCCTCACCCTTCCGGCGGCCATCCGGGCCGGATCCCCGCACGGTTGACCCCGGCCTCCCCCGTCCAACACCCATACGAGTCGAGGGAGAGGGCCATGGCCGAATCCCGGCGTAGGGGTCTGGATCGGGAACCGCCGGGCGGATGCCGGCGGCCGGGTCAGCCCTGCAGAGCTTCTCTGATCAGCCCGGCCGCGCGCTCGGCGCCCGGCTCGTCCCTTGCGGTGGTCTCCACGACAAGCTCGATGCCGTAACGCCCGTCGGAATGGCGCACCCGCAGGTGCCCCCTGGCTGCGTCCAGCACCGCGACGTCGGGCTCGCACGGGGGAGTCCCGTCCCGGTAGCAGATACTTTCCACGAACTTCAGTCCGGCGATGCGCCGCACCGCCTCGTCCGTCCCCGCCGGCCGGTGATGCCCGGCCCCGCTCAGGTTGATCTTCTCCTCAGGGCTCCGTGGGGAATCGGGAAGGTTGATCTCGGCCGGGACCTCTTTCCTCTGGCGCACGGCCTCCCAGAGCGCAAGGCCGGCCTCGTTCAGGGTGCACCCTTCCTCCTCAAACGCGACGAGCTGCTCCAGATCCGGACGGGCCAGGGCCTTCAGCCGCGCCTCGGTCTCTTCACGGGGCCTCAAGTCCTCGTCCAGCCACTTCAGCAGCTCCAGGCTCTTTTCGTCCAGCCCCGCGCTCCAGTCCACCGGCAGAGACGGCAGGGTGATCAGGCTCTGGAACTTCTCGTGGACGTAGTGCACCGGGCATCCCGAGAGAAGGCCCACCAGGTTCAGACAAGCGAGCTCCGGCTTGAAGCCTCCGGTCGCACAGATCTCGACGGACCTGCCGTCCCGCCCGGCCGCGCGGATGATTCTGAACGAATGGCCCACGAGCTCGCGGAGCCCCCGGCTCTGGAAGGAGGGCTCGCTGTAGGAAAGGTAGGGAATCTCCTCCGCCCGGCACTCTCTGCATTGCCGCTCGAGGTGCGCGGACAGGGCCTGAGCGCACACGCGCCCTTCGTCGGTGCTGCTGTGCAATAGATGCACGCGGTCGGTCTCCTTCAGGGGAAGACGGTGAAGGGTGTGGGTCTCGGCGGAGTCCCGGACCGGGTCCGCTTCGTCCCGCCCGAGCCACTTTTCCAGCGTCTCCGCGTCCGTGAGCCCGGAAGAGCCCGTATCCTTTTGCCAGTTGGTCAGCAGGGATGTGCCCACGCTCACAATCAAATCACGCATTCAGACTGATCTCCTTTCCGTTGATGTCCCCCTGTGCGGCGGATTCGCTCCGCAGGTCGCCCGGAGCCGACGGTTTTCGAGCTTCCATTGTTCGAGACCTTATCTCCAGTGTCACAGGCTGCCCGGGTCCCGGAGGCGGTCTGCCGTGAACGGCCCGGGAGGACCGTTGTTTGATGCCCTCTTCTGCCAGCCGGCCGGGCAACGGCATCCGGCGGACGGGCAGCCGGTTTTCACCCGAAACTATCACAAACGGGCGGACCCGGCCAGTCCATCGCGCGCGCGTGGAGCAGCCGTCCCCCTTCCGGAAGACCAGCGTGTCCGGGTCCAGCCCATGGCGCGCATGTAGACCAGCCGGAGCCGCCGCCTCCGCCCCGCCTGCGGAGCGCGGCGGACGCGCAGCTCGAAGCATCCGCCGGGCACCCGGGGGATGCTAGAGCCTGTGCCTGGCAGGCGGCGTCCGGGGAGCTGATGATGCAAGACAGAGCCGCGCAAAAGACAGAGTCCGGTCGAAGCCCGTTCCGGCCGAAAGGGCCGGGATGCTGATGATCAATAGACGGCCAGTACGGCGCCCGTCCCGGGCCCTTTGCCCGGCCGATCGCCGGGAGAATGCGGGTCCCGCAGGCAGAGCCGGGCCGTCATCACCGGGCGAAACGGGGTTGTCCTGATGAGCAGAGGATTAACAAACCTTCGGGGATATGGTATAATATGTCCTCACCGGGCGAAACGGGGGGTCCTGAAATGAGGTGTTCCAGATCGAGGGGAGGCTTCACGCTGATCGAGCTGCTGGTGGTGATTGCGATCATCGCAATCCTGGCGGCGATCCTGTTCCCGATTTTTGCGAAAGCGAAGGCGAGAGCCAACCAGGCTCAGTGCCAGTCCAACCTGCGTCAGATCGCGATGGCGGCGCTGGTCTACTCGGACGACTATAACGGCAAGCTGCCGAACCAGATGTTCACCGCCCTGCCCGAGCTTTACGGGCCGTATATCGACAAGTCCGACAGGCCAAGCGGCATTCTCCAGTGCCCTTCGCGCCAGGCTTATGCCTGGAACGCCTATCTGTGGGGGCCTCTGAACGGCCAGGCGGGGTCCGGCAACTTCGGTATGCCCAACTGCGACCTTCAATGGATCGTCGGTTACGGCCCACCCCTCTACCGGGCGCCGGGCCGCAAGCTGAGCAGCATCGCCAGTCCAAGCAAGACCCCGATGGCCTTCGACGGGTTCGAACACCCCACTTACCTTGGATGGGGATGGGCGGTGGACGATGCGTTCAACAGGTCCAGAATGACGAACCTTCACAACGGCGGGTCCAACTACGTCTTCGCAGACGGACACGTGGAGTGGCACAGGGCCGTGAATGCGGCTGTGGGTTCGGGGCGCACCATTTACATCGCGTTCGAAGGGTTCGATTACGATGGCGACGGCCGGGTGGGAGAGACCTCTCCCGCCTTCGTGATCCGGTGACGATCGTGAAGGGAAAAGCAGGGTTTCTCCAAGGGATTTGAGGTCAGCCCTATGCAATCAACCAATCAGATTCGGCTGTCGGCGGCTGTTCTCGCGGCTCTGCTCGCGGCATCAGCTTCGACAGTCCTGGCCTCGCCAGAACTCGTATGGGTGAGCAGCCAGAGCCAGAACACTGTGAGAAGTTACCAGCTGGGAAGCGGTTGGACGGGCAACGAGATTGCCGTCAGCTCGCCGCGGTGTGTCAGGTTCGGGCCCTCGGGGAAGCTCTACATCGGCAGCTACCTGGGCGATACCATCTACGAGCAAGCTAGCGGCGGGCTGACCCCGTTCATGCTGGTCCGGCGCCCGCGGGGCTTCGACTTCGACGCTGGAGGAAACCTGTTCGCCGTTGCGGACAGCCGTGTGGTGCTGAGGCGCGGCACGGATGGCTCGGTGAGTTACGTGGGTTCGTGGTTTCCGTCCGATGATGCGTCGATCGGCCCGGACAACTCCGGGGACTCCGTCCCCGATTTGTACCTTGCGAGCGCCGGCGAAACGGACCCTCAGATCCGCATGTTCTCCGGCGCGGGAGGCGGCGGTGGAGGCGGTTTCCCGCCTCCGGGCAGTCCGCCCACCCGTTTCCTGCTTGTGGACGACAGGTTCGTGGAGTCGATGCAGGGAGCCAGACGTGTCGTTCACCGATTGCGGCCATACGAAGGGAACCCGATCATCGTTCAGGACAGGGACTGGGAGTGTCATCCTGAGTTCCGGTATTACCCGTCCGTCGTCATGTGGGCCAACTCGGTCCTGCGAGACCCTCAGACTGGCAGGTTCCGGATGTGGTACACGGGCTTCAATGATCTCGATGAGCAGAGACGGGAGACAGGCCTGCTCCTGCTCGCCGAGAGCGAGGACGGGATAAACTGGACCAAGCCTGACCTTGGCATCATTCAGTGGAAAGGCTCTTCGCGGAACAACATAGTCGTTGTCGGGCCGGTGGACGAAAACGGCGGGCCCAACCGGCATTTCGATACCCCGAACATCATCTACCGTCCCGAAGAACCGGATCCAAAGAACCGCTACAGGCTTCTTGCCTGGGCTTTCAGCGGCATCTTTGAAGGTGATCACAACAAGGGAGTCTGGCTTTACAGGTCCGCGGACGGCCTTCACTGGGAGCTGGTAAAGCGCGATGCCATTCCGAATGCCCAGGAGTTCAACAGCTTCTTCTGGGACCCCAGACAGGGCAAGTTCATCGGGCTTGTCAGAATGCGCGGAATCTGGCCCCGCACGGTCGGATATACGGAGAGCCTGGATTTCCTGAACTGGACGCCCGCGCAGACGATCCTCGAGCCCAGGCATCTGAACACGAGGTACAACCTCCCTGGCGACGACGTTTACGGGCTGTGCGGTTTTCCGTACGAGTCGCACTACATCGGCTTTCTGCACACCCATCACACGGACCGGCGGCTGGAGGTCCAGCTGATGAGCAGTCCGGACGGACGGAACTGGTCGTTCGTCGGGGAGGGAGAGTACGTCCTCCCCAATGACCCCCGAGGGGGCTACGGACAGGGGATGATGTCGACGATGAGCGGCCCGCCGATCCGGATGGGGGACGAGCTCTGGGTCTACATCGGAATCTCGCCCTGCGCGCATTCGACGAACCAGGAGATCCAGAACGGGCCGGGCCAGCAAAAGCGGGTCATCGGGCTGGCGAGGCTGCGGCTGGACGGGTTCGCCTCCATAGAGTCGGTCGAAGAATGGGCGCAGCTGGTCACCAGACCCCTGCAGGTCACAGGCTCCCGGCTGTGTGTCAATGCGAGGATCGACCACAAAGGGGAGTTGCGGGCGGCGCTCCTGGACGAGTCCGGACAGGCGCTCCCCGGCTTCGGTCTGGCTGATTGCGCCCCGCTCACTGCCGGCGGCACCCGGCTCGAGCTCAACTGGTCGGGCGGCACTCCTCCGTCCGGCAGGCAGCTGAAGGTGCAGTTCCGGTTCCGGAACACCGGCATCTACAGCTTCTGGTGGGAATGAGGCTGCGGCAACCGGCGGGTCGCCGGTTCGCGGGCTGCGGCCGCAAGGCCGGCAGGGTGGCGTGTCAGCCATAACCTGGGGCAGTTTCGGGCACGGAGACGACCGGGGTGCTCCGGCGCTTTGAGCGCGAAGTCAGGTCATCCTGGAAGCTCTTGCCTGATGACTTCAAGACAGTCACCGCGCGTAGAGCGCGACGAGGAAGGAGACTGAAGATGCAATCGATCAATCTGAAATGGCTGTCGGCGGCTGTTCTCGCGGCTCTGCTCGCGGCATCAGCTTCGACAGTCCTGGCCTCGCCAGAACTCGTATGGGTGAGCAGCCAGAGCCAGAACACTGTGAGAAGTTACCAGCTGGGAAGCGGTTGGACGGGCAACGAGATTGCCGTCAGCTCGCCGCGGTGTGTCAGGTTCGGGCCCTCGGGGAAGCTCTACATCGGCAGCTACCTGGGCGATACCATCTACGAGCAAGCTAGCGGCGGGCTGACCCCGTTCATGCTGGTCCGGCGCCCGCGGGGCTTCGACTTCGACGCTGGAGGAAACCTGTTCGCCGTTGCGGACAGCCGTGTGGTGCTGAGGCGCGGCACGGATGGCTCGGTGAGTTACGTGGGTTCGTGGTTTCCGTCCGATGATGCGTCGATCGGCCCGGACAACTCCGGGGACTCCGTCCCCGATTTGTACCTTGCGAGCGCCGCCGCAACGGACCCTCAGGTCCGTCTGGTCTCGAATGCGGGCGGGGGACGGCTGTTCGACAGCGGGTCGCCCGTCTCCTCCTGGCCTTACGGCTTGACGTGGGGGCCTGACGTGACCGGGGACTCCGTCGGCGATCTGTTCGTCGCCGATGCTGCCCGGTCTTGCATCAGCATCTACAACGGAGCGACCGGCTCCTACGTCCGGGACTTCGTCGCTCCCGGCACGGCAGGCCTGAACACGCCGGTCGACCTGGCGTTCTCGTCAGACGGCCGCCTGTTCGTCGCAGACCAGCGGGGCGCTCCTTACAGGGGCGCTGTCCGGGTATACAGGGGCCCTGCGGAAGACAATCCCGGCGAGTTCGTCATGAGCATCTCCGGCGTGGACAACCCGCAGTGCATCGCTCTCAAACCCGGGGTTAACGATCGGGTCTGGGTCGGCTCCACGGCCGAGGCGTCCGTGTGGGAGTACCAGATCGGCGCTGGCTGGGTGGGCAAGACCTTCGACATCCCGGGCGTGTTCGACCTCGAGTTCCGGGATGGCAAGCTCTACGCAAGCGCGAGCACCGGAAACGCCGTCAAGGTCTGGGACTTTGACCTCGGCACGCTTTCCGACTATGTGACGGTCGACGAACCCCTGGGATTCGCGTGGGGCCAGGACGGCACATTCTACGTGATCTCCGACAGGGACGACAGGGACACCATCTATCGAAAGGCGCCGGGCGGGCCGCTCGAGCGCTGGGTCGCCTTCTACGGCGGAAGGCATTTGGCCTTCGGTCCGGCAAACTTCGGGGGCACGGAGAACCTGTATGTCACCGGTTCAGGCCGCATCTTCGTGCCCGGGGAGCCCGACAACACGGGCACCCGGTTCACCAGTGGCGCCCCCGGAACATTCGTGACGAACCGGAGATTCGATTCGAATGCTCCCGTCGGCAGTTACTACTCCATCACCTGGGGTCCTGACACCACCGGGGACGGCATTCCCGAAGCCTATGCTCTAGACATCACAAAGCGGGCTGTCTACAAGCTGAACGGAGCCACCGGCGCATATATCTCGGACTATGTGACTCCGGGACTCGGGGGGATGGATCAACCTTATGACCTGAAGTTCGGGCCTGACGGAAGGCTCTACATTGCGGACTTCGGCGGTCACGCGGTTCGTGTATACCAGGGAGACCCCGCGTCTCACGTCCAGAATATATTCGGGCTTTATAACCCGATCGCTGTGGCCTTCCACCCCGATTACCCGAACGATGTCTGGATCCTGAGCTGGTCCGAGAACTCGGTGTACAGGTATCGCCTCGGAACCGGATGGTTGTTCGAGTTCAATGTCACCCGTGGGTGGCATATGGATTTCGGGCCTGATAAGAAGCTCTACATAAGCTGCCCGAACGAGAACAAAGTGAAGCAGTATGATCCGGACACGCAGTCGCTCGTCGACTATGCGGACGTCATCGGTCCTCTGGGTCTTGCGTTCTCTCCCGAAGGACAGCTTTACGTCATTTCGAACGTCGATGACGTGAACGATACAATACTGCGCCGCAAGAACGACGGGACGATGGAGCTGTTTGCGGCATCCCGCCTGGCCACGCACCTGGCCTTCGGCCCTGACAATATGTTGAACGACGGCAGATCGGACCTCTACGTCGCGCGCCGATACAACGACACGCAGATCCGTGTCTATGGCGCTCCGGACTCCCCGTTCCACGCTCCGTCAGGCGTTGCGTGGGGGCCGGACGTGACGGGAGACGGAAAGGCCGAACTCTATGTCTCGGACCGCGGCAGGAGAACGATCTCGGTCTTCAACGGCGCCTCGGGAGTCTATCTCAGCGACATCGTGCCGCCGGGCGGCGGCGGACTGCTCAGTCCTGCCGGGCTCGCTTTCGGCCCGGACGGCAATATCTACGTGGCGGACGAAGGCGCAGGTGGAGATCCGGGAGCGGTGCGGGTGTTCCAGGGTCCCGGCGGAGCATCACCGGGAGCCCACATCCAGAACATCCTGGGCCTCCCGAACCCCACCTCTATCGCATTCGAGCCGCAGGCTCCCGTTGTGGAGCGGATTGGCAGCGCCAGGTCGGGAAATCCCGGCGACCGTCTCAGCCTGAGCGGGAAGGCCGTTACCGCCGTGTTCGTGGATGATGGAGTCAAGTCGTTCTATGTCGAGGAGGACGACCGCTCCGCAGGCATCAAGGTCTACCCGGCGGGCGACCCGGCCATCCAGGCCGGCGACCGTGTCAACGTTACCGGTACACTGGACGTGGATGCCAACGGAGAAGTCTGCCTGAAGCAGGCGGCGGTGGAGATCGCGGCGAGCGGGACGGTGGTCCCGCTGCCGCTCGGGCAGAACAACAGAGCGCTTCTGACAGGGCTGGACAGCACCGGCCTGTTGGTCAGATGCTGGGGTACGGTGCGCCGCATCGCTCCGCCTTACTTCTGGCTGGACGACGGCACCAACTACCGCGAGAGCGATCAGTCGGAGCCGGGAATCCGGGTGATGGGAGAGTGTCCTGTCCAGCCGGGCGGCTTCGTCCAGGTGACGGCAATCCGCTCGATGCTCCGGGTGGGCGACGGCCTCACGGTGCCGCTGCTCAGAATGCGCAGCGCCTCCGACGCAGTTCCGCTGGACTGACCGGAGCGCGCCGGACCGGGGGGCAGGGCCGGCCTTCAGGGAGGGCCTGGCCTTGCCCCCGCCCTGATTCTTCCGGGAGGCCATCGCCGCCGGAGCTGTGTCGTACGGAAGGCGCGGCGCCTTCCCGCGTTTGCGCGGCTGCTCCTGCAGGGAGGTGACACGACCATGGTGGGCGACAGGGCCCTGACGGGATTTCTTCCGCCAAAGTTTCTGGCGTTTCTGTTGGCCGCTGCGGCTCTGCCGGCTTCGGCCCATACTATAGATTGCTCCTCCGGCACGGCTTTCAACCCGGGCGTGCGGGGACAGGATCCGGCCCGGGGAGTGGGAAACCGCGCCTCCGATGGTGCCCCTGTGGTCTTGCCGTCGGAAGGCCGCCCCGTTCGTGCCGCTCCCCTGGACAAGGCGGCGCAGTAGACCCCGCGGCGGTTGAAAACTTCCGTCCCTCGGTGACAAGAGATGGCCCTTCGCCGGCCCGACAACCGCCCGGCTGCGGGCCCCGTGTCAGTACCCCACAGGACAGGCTAGCAAATCATCAGTGAGGCACCGGTGGGTTTGGTCTGAATAACGGCCGGAGGGCGGCAGGGCGAGTCGGCTGCCGGCCCATGAAGTCGCTCAATCTGTTCCATCGAGTGCCCGTGTGGGTGGGGACGCTCGCGCTCCGGCAGCGACGGTCCGTGAGGATCCCCTGTTTGACAGCTTCTTTCTCAGTGGACACGCAGCCGGGCGTCTGGTATGATGCATGATAATCAAAAGTGCATCAGAAAAGCCGGAGACCGGCGGCGTATCTGATGGGCGAAGCCGGCCCCGCGCCGGGATTCCCGGCCGGGGCCATCGCGCGGTCTGCGCGAGTGCCGGGCTCGGGCGGGCCGGAGATGCTGTCATTTTTGGCAGGTCAGGTTAGGAGACCGGAAATGAGTGATGCAAAGGACACGGGCAGGGAAACCGGCGCCAGCGTTGGGCGCAGGGCGTTCCTGAAGCTCGCGACGGCGGGGGCTGCGGCCGCTGCCGTCCAGTCGTCATCGGCAGGAGAAGATCGTATGTCGGAGAAGGAAGACCGCGGCCTGCGCGGGCCGGCGGCGTTTGCCTACGGTTACAACAGGGACCCTTACCCTCTCGAGCCCGGGCCCCATCTGTTCATTGACTGGCGCTACGTGATGGCGGGCTGGACCAACTACGCAGTCGAGGGGCGCGGGGCCGAGCTTTTCCCGGGGCAGGGCAGGGCGCCTGAAAACGTCACGTTCGATCCCCACTGGGTTCCAACCGGCGTAAGGCTGGTCGCAGAGCGGGCGCACAAGATCGGCCCGGTCGTGAAGAACGACCGGGACTGGGAGTTCATGATCAGCGGTTACGCCAGCCTTCACGATCTGGGCGGCAAGTTCGGGCTGTGGTACGAGACGGTGCCGCCGGGCGGAAACGGCGACAGCAACCTCATCTGCTACGCGGAGTCAAAGGACGGCCGGGAATGGGTCAAGCCGGAACTCGGGCTGGTGGAGTTTGGCGGCAGCAAACGGAACAACATCGTCATCGACGGGTCCAGGACTCCCTACGGCGGTCTTCACGGCCAGTCCGTCTTTGTGGATCCCGCCGCTCCTCCCGGGGAGCGGTTCAAGATCATCTTCATGTCGTATCTCTCCGGAGGGCCGGAGGAGGCCGTGCTGCAGAGACTCAGGCAAGAGCGGCCGCACAGCGTGGACGACTTCGGTCAGGCCCTGCGGGCCGGGATCTTGCTCGGCAGGTCGCCGGACGGGTTGAGATGGAGCTTCTCCGACAGGATCCTTTTCTCTCACGTCTGCGACTCGCAGACTTGCGTCTACCACGACGACTTCCTGGACCGGTGGGTGCTGTACACGCGCACCTCGGCGCTCGGGCGCCGTTGCATCGGACGGGCGGAGACCAGCGACATTGACGACTGGCCCGTTCCGGAGACCATCATCTGGGAGAACGACCCGTCCGAGCCGCACATTGACCTTTACTGCAACAGCAAGTCGTTGTATCCGGGGACCAGGACGATGCACCTGATGTTCCCGACGCTGTATCTGAGAAGCACAGATTCATGCTCGCTTGCGCTGTCGTCCAGCCCGGACGGGATCGTCTGGACGCGGGTGCCCGGGAAGGTCCTCGAGTGCGGACCGGAGGGAAGCTGGGATGCCGGGTGTCTGTTCGGCGGTTTCGGTCTGACGGAGCTGCCGGGGGATATCGTCGTTCTGCCTTACGGTGGCTACCGCCATCCGCATAAGTATCCGCGGTATGAGCGGCTGGGGCAGGTCGGGTTTGCGGCCTGGAAGAAAGAGCGGCTGTCGGCGATCCAGGCGGATGGCTTTGGCGAGTTCGTGACCATCGCCCTGACCCCTCCGGGAGACCGGCTGTATCTGAACTTCGAGGCAAAGATGCCGGGTTACATCCGGGTTGCAGTGGAGGGGGTCGAGAACCGGGGCTTGAGGGACTGTGACGTGCTGACGGGAGATCAGCTCAAGCAGCTCGTGACCTGGAAGGGGGATCCCTCGCTCGGGGTGCCGCGCGGCACGTGGCTGCGGCTGAGGATTCAGATGAAGTCAGCCAAACTCTATAGCTTCGAGTTCAAGTGACCGGCACGGCCGCGCCCCGGCCGGGCGGATCGGGCGCGCGGTCTGCGACCCGTGCCGGGACCGTACGCCAGGTCTTCTTCCGGACCCCTGCTTCAGGCCCCCGGATTCTCCGGGGGCCTGAAGCGCGTGTGGGTCTAGGCCCTTGATTGATGGAATACTATAGGCGGAGCGTGCAAGCCGACTTACCGTTGCTGACCTTTTGGAAGAGCTCAAAGGTCGCTACGCGGTTCGTCCCTGATAACGGTCAATGTGACGTTCCACGGGAAACGTGGACTCCGTCTGACATTACGACACCAGACTCACGTTCGTTTTCTCCGGGGAACGATGCCCGGACTGGCAATCTAACCTCGCACAGGCGGGGCTGTTCGGTGTCCTGAGCTCGTAGAACAGGTGCCGGGGACAGTGTTGCGAGTGTGGGACGAAAGACAGGAAGATGAGAACCTCTTGCTTGCCTCATAAGCTTATGTGCGTGATGCTTCGCTTTTTCGCCGCGGCGGTTCTGTCGCTGTTGACGCTGGAGTCACCTCTGTTGCCCGCGATCATCATTGATCCCGATGACGCAAGGCCCGTCAGCCCTCTTCTATATGGCAGCCAGGTTCACTGGCCTCGCCAGGGGGGCGGAGTGCTTGTCGCCCCTTATCACAAGCTTCGCTTGCCGGTGACCTTCAATTCGTTCTTCCTCGAGAAAGCGCGCGAGATGCCGCTGAGGACTCTGCGTTTTCACGGAGACAATCTCTACAACTGGAGATACGGCGTCGGTCCGCATCATCTTCGGCCTGGGTGCAATTTTTCTCAGTTTGGCTCCGCCATCTGGGCCAACGACTTCGGGACACACGAGTTTGTTACGCTGTGCAGGACTATTGGCGCAGAACCGGTTGTCGTCGCGCCCTATCTTGTGGCACGACGACAGCACGAGAGAGCACCAATCGCAACTCAAATGGCAGCCAACTGGGTGGAATACTGTAATGCTCCCAGCCCGGGCCTTGCCTACGGCCTGGCACAAGGATGGGAGCCCACGACTTTCACTAACTCTACGGAGGGCTTGAGCGATTGGGAGCCTGGCAGGCGCTATGCCGAAGGAGACCGCGTGCGTCGCCACGGCGCTGCGTTCAGGTGCCTTCAGGCTCACGAGTCGAGTTACCGCACAGAGCCCGGCGGCGGTGCTTACTCGAACTGGCTCCCTTATTGGGTCTGGCTGGAACCAGAGGAGATCGCTGTCCCCGGCAAATCCTGGAGAGCCGACGAGAAAGCTCCCCGAGGCTACTTTGCCTGGCTCCGTGAACTTTTTGGCCATCCCGCCCCCTTCGGCATTCGTTACTGGGAGATAGGCAACGAAGAATGGGCCTGGGGCGGGCCCGACGGTTGCTCCTGGGGGCGGCCCGAGCAGTATGCTACCAACGCCCTCGCAATTATCCGGGCGATGAAAGCCGTCGACCCCACCATCAAGTGCGGGATCAATCTGCCGGGACCGCTAGACCCGAATCGCCGGCGTTACCAGACCGTCGTTTGCGGAACACCTGGTAACTACACGGAAACGTATCACGCCTCGGATTTTCTAGTCTGGCACATCTACATCGGCACGAACATTCCTAACACAGAAGACCCGCTTTCAGAATACCTATACCAGTTCAAGTCAGTTGACAGATGCGAAAGTGCTCACATTGAGCTGATGCGCGATTATCCTAAGCCGGTCTTTATAACTGAGTTTAATGTCAACTACGGGTTTTCTAAAGGAGCAGATCCGAACGACCAGGTGCACCTGCACCGGCTTAAAAGTGCATTGATTTTCGCCTGCATGTTCAACCATTTTGCTAGAGTCGGGGTTAGTGCCGTACACCAGATTCTCTTCGGAGAGGTTGGCGCATGGTATGAGTCGCGTCTGTTTAGGATGGTATATGATGACATTGATGAGTCTACCGGACAGCAGCGTCAGGGTGTAACTCCGACATATTTAGTTATGAAGTTGTATAGCACGTACGGAATCGGGGAGGTATTAAGAACACGGGTTGTAAACGAAGAAGGTATTCATGCTCAGTGCTTTCGGGATCGAATATCAAGACGCGTACGCTTATTTGTAGTTAACCAGTCCGCTTCAGAGGCAAAAGCCGTGACAATTGATTTTGGGAGGCTTAGATTCAGTGGACCACTTCTGTTAAGGACTGTCACCAGCGATCATGGGATGGAGGCCTCCAACGAACAATTTCCCGGATCGATCACTATCCGCGAAGCGGTAGGGGCACAGGTGACATCAAGTGTATTTACGCACACTTTTTATCCGCATTCTCTGACAGTTTTAGATTTGGAGGACATTGAACAATCAGGAAGTTTGAGTGTGAATATAGCCAGGGAGCCTAATGACAGTACTGCTCATCCAAGCGAAGACATACAGTTGACGGTGACTGTATCGAACAATGGGGATGAGGTAGTGGCCTCGGCTGAAGTCGGTGCCCCCATCCCGCCGGGCGTGGAGTATGTTGAGGGAAGTTCACGCCCGAGTGCGGATTATGACGGCGTGCTACGGGCATTGAAGTGGCGGGTAGAGAATGTTTATCCCGGCGAGAGGCGTCAGTTGCGGTTCACAGTTCGAGTGCGTTAGAGTATGCAGGCTGCAAGAAAGATAAGGTTCCTCGGTCTGTGTCTGAGCATGGAAGCAGGCACTGAGTGGCCAGATGTAGACTAGATTGTTAGCGTCGTGTGCTGCCGCAGGGGTAGTGTGTTGGCGGCAGGGTGAGTGTGGCCTGAGTGCGTGGTCAATCTCGGATAGCTTGCGTTACCTGTTGCTCGGAATGGAAATAGCAGGGTTTAGCCGGCAGTTGCGCTTAGAGGTAGTGCGGGCCGGGCTCAGTGGTCACCGTCCCCACTCGGAGGGTGCACCACTGGTCCTCAAACTTAAAGGGCCGACGATGTGAACACAAGAGCCGGATGGTAAAGGGTGAGGACGGGTAGTAGGGCGTGTGCTCGAATGGGAATCAGGCGGAAAGAGCAAGTTACGGAGTCTGAGCTGCACTTCCCGTGCACATCCCAGGGCAGGCTCAGGCGGTCGGGAGTGTTGCTGTCAAGAGAACAGGACGCTTTCATGACACGATGAGGTCGCGCCGTACGCCATTGCACTGAGCAAGGAGAAAGAAAGCTTACGGTGCGGTGGTTGTCTTCTTGAAGAAGAATGTCTCTCGCAGCGCGCAACTACCGGGCTGTGGTCCCCCACGCGCTCCCCACTTAGGCGTTTGAGGGCCAGGTCCGAGCAGCGACAAACTGATATTTGGGCGGTAAACAGTTCGTGCTTTTAATAAGGCAGGAGCTCGCCGGGCGTCCGTCGAGATCCTCCAAAAAACGGGTACGCATTGCGTGGAAACTCCTCATCGCCGCTCCCAGAACGCTATGCGTCAGGGAATTTCTTACCCCGGCTACGAAAGCCTGAGGGGGCAGCTAAACTTGTCGCCGACAGTAGGCGCTTCCCCCGGATGCGATCCCTCGGAGTAGTTTTTGGCTCTTGGAGATACTGAATTCGGACTAGTAACCCCAGGAATATACAAAAGACGTAGAAATTCCGGCTCAGCGTAAAAGCGGGTTCCGTCAACCCTGTGATAAAAATCCCGCAACAGCCACACAACAGCGCCGCCGCTAGCCCCCTTATTGGTTCACCCGAGACACTCCTCAACACGACGATTCCCCATACGACTGTGACTATAACGAGTAGACCTCCGGTCACGGCTCCTACAAGGCCCAGTTCGGCTAAGGTTTGAACATATCCACTGTGAGCGGAATCAAGCCTTGTCGGATCAGGAATCTCACGCGAGCGCTTCCGGGCCCAAAACTGGTCCGGCCCTATGCCGAGCAGAGGCGACTCCCGAAATCTTTCAGCTGCCTCCTGCCATACCTCATACCGCTTTTCAAGCGTTGCCATTAAGTGGCCCTCTCGTGGAGCTAAAAACCGTTCAAAGAGATTGTTCTGCGGTAATGTCTTGGCCAAAAACGGCGACAGTGACAGGAGGAGATACGCCAACACAGCCACGGCAACCGATGCGCGGATTCCAGCCTTTAAATGCCCAAGGAACCAAGGATAAAGTAGCAACACCAACACGAGTGCCACTGCTGGAGCGCGAGAGCCCGTAACATAAATTCCAACCATTATCAATAGAAAGGCGAAGGCATACATTATACGGGAAAGAAGACGGTGTTGTGATACTAGACCGTGGAAAGCAATAGGAGCAAACGGCACGAGCCACGCCGCAAAACCAGGTCCGTTATCAAAGACACTAAACGCTCGATGGTGTATCAGAGCTCTCTGAACACGTATAACCGTAATATCACCATATCCAAATAAGTAGTGATAGATGCGATAATAAGGCTCAGGATATATGTACTCGATTAAAGCAATGAAACACAGGACACATGCACCGATTAGGAGCGTCGCCACTGTGGCGTATGCCTGCTGCGTGCTTCGGTGGAGCACAAAAGCTGCAAGTGAAAGGGTGAATGCCGTTGTTGCCGTCAATAGTGGCTTTCGATATTCCGACAAAGCAAGATGATGCCAGAGGGAGAGAAGCGGATAAGGCTCAGTTTGAAAGATAAGGTATATTGTAGAGGCAATGATGGCGGCGCAGTAAAGGCCTAGGCACAGAATGGGTATTGAGATAGGGGGTGATACAGCTTTTCCAGACAGGATGTAAAGAAGAATCAGAAGCGAGAGCGTAAGGCATAAAATGTCTTCAATGAGGAAGGTGCTCAAGAGTGAGTGGCCAAAGTAGAGACCAACCTGCCCTGACATTGTGGTGATGAGAGCGACGAGGAGGAAGTAGCGCCGGAGTGTGCCGGAAGGTCGGAGTACCGCGATAATGAGGGCTAAAAGGAGTGTTGTGGCAAAGGCGAACGTGGGAAAGCGGGTGACTGTCAGAGCCACGAATGGTGGCGCGAAGAGACAGAAGGCTGTGATGAGTGTGAAGGCAGCGATACGGAAGGGCGCCGGGGCGCTGAGCAGCGCGGCCGTTTGTGGGAACCGCTGGGTCAGCGGTAAGCGCGACCGAGATAAGAACTTGACCGCCATTGCAGTATCCTTTATCGGTCAGGAATCTGGGCTCCGTTAGAGTGGATTTTGCCGGGACGATGTGACAAAGGTGAGCGGGCACTTCTTGATGGCTAACCTCTGCGATCTTCGGCCAGCAATCGCAACCGAATGGTTACGGAGCCGGCTTAGTCCGTCGGCGTGCGGTTCGCAGGCCGTCCGTGCAAGCGAAGCACCAGCGGCCATTTCAGCTCTCAAAAGCGCGGACAGATGGGTCCACCCTAGGGTCGCGGCCCGGAGTGCTCGGTCCCATCTCGGTTCCGCAGGATTTTCGCCTCTCGCTTGGCGGGAGAGGCTCTGCCTGATCGACATGGCCTATACTGGCGTATGTTGCCCTGCCTGTCAAGGGGTCGCCTTGCATGTGTGCCTACACGGCCCTGGCCCTGGTAGCATACAGGCTCAAGGCCACAAGGCGCCCGAGCGTGCTGATGGAGCCTCCACGCGAGCCAGACAGACGAGCGGGGAGGCAGGGCACGCGTGCAGCAGCGGCCAGTCGAAAGAATCCTACTAACCTCCCTTCCGCCAACCTGGGATGGCGGTGAGGTTTTCGTGGGTAGCTTGCGGTAACGGTTGTGCGGGTAATCTGGGTTCGCGCTGTTCGAAATCTCAGCTGGCGATCGGCTTGATCGCGAACGTTGGTCGGCGAACAACTGAGGTGGAGTCCATCGGCTAAGAGAGAGTTTGACAAGGCCCCTCCGCCTCCTTCCCCTAGGCATCGCCCCACACGGCGGCGCGGTTCCCCCCTTCCACTAAGCGGCGCGCTGTGCTACAATGTGGATGATTCCAGGGAAGGATGACGGGCCGGCGCCGGGGCGGCGCGGCCCGGGAGCGACAGGATGTTGTCCCGCATATGGCAATAGACCTCAGGCAAGAATCCTCCACGGGGTTCCAGGTCCGCCTGCAGCAGTTCGAGGGGCCGCTGGACCTGCTGCTTCACCTGATCCGCGAACAGGAGCTGGATATCTACGATATCCCCATCGCCCGGGTGACCGACCAGTATCTCCTGTATCTGCAGCGGATGGAACAGCTCGACCTCGATGTCGCCGGCGAGTTTCTGGTGATGGCGGCCACGCTCATCGAGCTGAAATCCCGCCTGCTCCTTCCTCGCCCTCCGGCTCCCGCCGTCGAGGAGGGGCCGGACCCGCGCGCCGAGCTGGTCCAGCGGCTTCTGGAATACGAGAAATACCGCGAGGTGGCGTCGCTGCTGCGCGACCAGGAGGAGACCTGCCGTCTGCTGTACTCCCGGACGGTGGAGGTGGACCCTGAAGAGCTCCCGCCGGTGCCGTCCGCCGCGGTTACGACGGCCGACCTTCTGGCCGCCCTCAAGCGGGTCCTGGAGCGGGCTTCGACGGAGAAGGCGCCCGCCGCCGTCATCCCGCGCAGACGCATCACCCTGCGGCTCAAGATGGGCGAGATCCTGCGCCGCCTGAGGGAGAGCGGGGGACGTCTGCTCTTCCACGACCTGTTTTCGCCGGAGCGGACGCGGACCGAGGTGGTGATGGCCTTTCTCGCCCTTCTGGAGCTGCTCAGGCAGCGCAGGGTGGACGCCGCTCAGGAGCGGTGCCTGGGAGAGATCGTCATTTTCCAGACGGCCGGCGAGGCCGCGGAGGTCGCGGCGCTATGACGGCGCCGGAGGCGGCCGCCCTGCTCGATGAGATCCGCCGGGGCGTGGAGTGTCTTCTGTTCGTCAGTCCCTCCCCGCTTTCGGTGCGGGAGATGGCTCTCGCGCTGGAGGCGGAGGAGACTCTGGTGGAGCGGGCCGTCCGGGAGCTTGTCGCCCGCGACCCGGCGCTATCCGGTCTGATGGTGCGGGAGGTGGCGGGAGGTTTCCAGATGTCCACCCGGCCCGAATACGCCGCGGCCGTCGCGCGCTTCGTCGGAAAGAGGGCGCAGAAGCTGTCACGGGCGGCGCTGGAATGCCTGGCCATCATCGCCTACAATCAGCCCTGTACGCTTCCGGAGGTGGACGCCATCCGGGGCGTGGACTCCTCCGGCGTGGCGAAAAGCCTTCTGGAAAAGGGGCTCATCCGCGAGCTGGGCCGCAAGGACGCGCCCGGCCGTCCCGTGCTTTACGGCACCACGGAGGAGTTTCTCGTCTATTTCGGCCTCAGGAGTCTGGACGATCTTCCGGACCAGGCCGCCCTTGAGTGGCTGGTCAGCGAACGGGCGGAGTCTCTGATGGAGGGCGCAGGTGAAGTGTCCGTCGAGGAGGCGCGAAGGATGGTGGAGGAGGTGTTCCCCCCGGATGCGCCGCAGCCCGGCGGCCCTGCCCGCACGGATTCCGCGGGGCCGCTTCAGCCCTGCTGATCCGGAAGGCGCGGCCGCCGGACCGGGCCGTGGCCTGCGGGGGGCGTTTGGGCTATCCTCTTTCTCTGTGAGGACGTCCCGTCTGCCATGTTGTTCCGGATTTTTCCTCCGGGCGCTTGCGGCCGCGCTGTCGGCCTGCCTGACCCCTGCCGCTGTCTTTGCGGACGGCGGGCCGGCCGTCAGCGCGTCCAGCGCCATCGCCGTGGACGCGCGCGGCGGACAGGTCCTCTGGTCGAAGAATGCCTCCGTCCGCCGTCCCATGGCCAGCACCACCAAGATCATGACGGCGCTTCTGGCGCTGGAGCTGGGCGATCCGGACGAGGTCATCACCGTGCCGAAGGGGGTGGAGCGGATCCCGGAGATGTCGTTCCATCTCATCCCCGGCGAGAAGCTGACCCTCAGAGACCTGCTGTATGCAATGATGGTGCGCTCCGCCAACGATGCCGCCGCAGTGGTGGCCCGGCACATTGGCGGCACGGAGGAGCGTTTCGTGGAGCTGATGAACCTGCGGGCCAAGGAGCTGGGGCTCAGGGACACGCATTTCCGGAACCCGAGCGGCCTGCACGCGGAGGGGCACTATTCAACGGCCGCCGATCTGGCGCGGCTGGCACGGGAGGCGATCGCCACGCCGGGCTTCAACGAGCTGTGCTCCATCCGGTCCATCGTGATCGAGCGGACCGCCAGCCGGGACCGCCTGCTTCGCAACACCGCCCGGTTCCTTAGGGAATATCCGGGAGCCGACGGCATCAAGACGGGCTATACCCGCCAGGCGGGCCGCTGCTTTGTCGGCTCTGCCACGGTGGACGGCTGGCGGGTGATCACGGTGGTTCTGAACAGCGCGGATGCGGGCGCCGACACGCGGGCGATCATGGATTACGCCTTCGCGCGGTTCGCTCCGCGGACGCTGGCGAAAGCCGGGGACATCCAGTCGCGGGTCCGCGTGGCGGGCGGGGAGCCGGAGGAGCTGCCGCTGGCACTTGAGTCGGATGTGGTCGTGTGCGTGCCGCGCGCGGGAGGAAAGCTCAGGAAGCTGGTGGAGCTGCGCGGGCTGGAGCCGCCGGTCAACCGGGGCGACAGGGTCGGGGATCTGGTCGTGGAGGTGGACGGCAGGCCAGTCCAGCGCATCGCGCTTGTGGCCGCCCGGGATGTGGCGCCCCGCCGGTCGCGCAATCCACTGTTTCTCGCCGTCCTCGGTTCCTTTCCTGCGGGCTACGTCTTCGTAAGGCGCTCCCGCAACGGGAGATAGCGTCGTGGAGGAGCGGCTCCAGAAAGTGCTCTCCGCGTGCGGGTGCGGGAGCAGGCGGGAGTGTGAGAGGTTCATTGTTGAAGGGCGGGTGGCCGTCAACGGGGCTGTCGTCACGGAGCTCGGGACGCGCGCCGATCCGCAGCGTGACCGCATCACGCTGGACGGGCGGCCGGTGCAGCCTCCTCCGCTGCGCTACATCGCGCTTTACAAGCCCCGCGGAGTGTCCAGCACCCGTCGCGACCCGCACGCAAAGAGGACGGTGATGGACCTGCTTCCTGCGGACCTTCAGCACCTTTACCCCGTGGGCAGGCTGGACGTCCCGAGCGAAGGGCTGATGCTGCTGACGAACGACGGAGACCTGGCGAACCGCCTCACTCATCCCCGGTTCGGCGTTCCGAAGGTCTACCGTATCACGGTGTCCGGGATCGTCACGAACGCCGAGGTGGAGCTGATGCGGCGCGGGATGGAGCTGGAGGATGGTCCCGCGCTTCCCGCCGGAGTGGTGGTGGATTCCCGGGACCTGAAAGAGGACCGGACCCGGCTGGAGATCGTGCTGACGGAGGGGCGCAAGCGCCTGATCCGGCGGATGTTCGAGGCGCTGGGGCACGAGACTCTGAGACTCAAGCGGATGGCCATCGGGCCGGTGACGCTGAGGGGTCTGAGGCCCGGCCAGTGGCGCGAGCTGACGCCGGAAGAGCTGGCCGCCCTGGGCCGCCCGAAGCGCCCCCGGGCTCCCGCCGGGCGGGGCGGCCGTCCCGTGGCGCCTCGGCGGCCGTCTGCGGGCCCGCCGGGCCGGACGAAGAGGCGCTGAAAAGATGCTTGCTCGCCCGAACCACCGTTTGTTGATAGTGTGCATCCTGACGGCGGCGTGCGCCGTCCTGGTCTCATCGTGCGGGGGGCCGGGGCGCATTCCGCCGGAGCCGGGCGGCCCGGGCAAGGGTTCTCCGGCCCGGATCGTGTCGCTCAGTCCGGGAACGACGGAGATCCTGTTTGCGGTCGGCGCCGGGGACCGGGTGGTCGGGGTGACGGAACAGTGCGACTACCCGCCCGAAGCCCGCCGGCGCGAAAAGGTGGGAGACGTCTCGACCAGCATGGAAAAGGTTATGGAGCTCAGGCCGGACCTGGTGGTTGCGGACGAGTTCCTCAACCGGGAGGCGGTGCGCCTTGCGCGCAGCCTGGGGATGCGGGTCGTCACCGTGTCGCCGAAGAGCCTGGAGGAGGTGGCTCAGGCGGTTGAGACCATCGCCGATGCCTGCGGGGTGGGTGAGCGGGGAAGGAGGGTCGCGCGGGAGATCCGTTCGGCGGTGGAGCGGATGCGCCGGGAGCGGCGGGGCGGCTCTCCGGTGAAGGTGCTGTTCGCGGTGCAGGCGTCCCCGCTGTGGGCGGCGGGCGAGGGGACGTTCGTGGACGAGATGATCAGGTTGTGCGGCGGCGAGAACGTTTCCGCGAAGGCGGGGAAGGGAGGATTCGTCCTCTTCTCCGAAGAGACTGCGGTGGCGGCGGCCCCCGAGGTTATCTTGGTGACGGACCGTTCTGCGCTGGAGCACTTCCTGCGTTCCTCCGTCTGGCGGAGCTGCCCGGCCGTGCGGCGCCGAACCGTGGTCCAGGTGGATCCAGATGTGTTCGTGCGGCCTTCGCCGCGCATCCTCGAAGGGCTGCAGCAGATGTCGGCGATCATCGGCTCCGCGCGGGGGGCACAGTGAAGGCCCGTTCCGCTCTTCGGAAGAGGCTTGTCCTGGCGGCCGCCATTCCGGCGTTTCTGCTGGCAGCGTGCTTCTTCACCGCGCTCTGGACGGGGGCCGTCGGGGTCGGGCCGGCTGAAGCGCTGGGCCAGTTGGCCTCGCATC
>Ga0209162_1000742_pt1 | contig 34342 bp, 28 predicted proteins | sample YNPNPMetaG_FD_187121 | JGI IMG/M metagenome (GOLD analysis project Ga0209162, IMG submission 187121) | Anoxygenic and chlorotrophic microbial mat microbial communities from Yellowstone National Park, USA - YNP NP MetaG (SPAdes) (version 2) ...
TGCTCCCGCCGGGTCTGTGACCCGGCGGCCCCCCGTGGCGGGGGTCACAGACCCCCGCCGAGCGGTGGAGTGGCCCCTGCTCCCGCCGGGTCTGTGACCCGGCGGCCCCCCGTGGCGGGGGTCACAGTCCCCTGCCGAGCGGTGGAGTGGCCCCTGCTCCCGCCGGGTCTGTGACCCGGCGGCCCCCCGTGGCGGGGGTCACAGTCCCCTGCCGAGCGGTGGAGTGGCCCACCCTGGCGTTCTACTACGAACACCCAACGGTTCAGCCTGAAGTGCGCCGCAATGAACCGCTTGCCCTCTTGCCAGCTACCTTCTGACCTGTGGGGTAACTGCCTGCTGTCCGCGGCGCTGGGCCCTCACCCCACCCCCTGCCCCCTCCCCTCTCCGCTTCCGGCGGGCGTGACGATTTGAGCGTTTGACTGTATGGCTGTACCTAACTGGCTTTGGACGGTTACCCACATAAAGTGTACCCAGGCACGTGCCAGGCTCGCTGCCCTCTGCAACGCAGTTGCCGACAACCGCAAAGTCGTTATCATCCCGCGACAAGGTAGGGAGGCAGGCAATGAACAACCCACGCCTCACGCTTTACGTTTTACGCTTTACGTTTTACGTTTTACGTTTTACACCTTACGCCTCCCGGCCCTGTCGCAGCCTTCCTGGTGCCCGATGCCTCCGCGGTGTCGGGCACCTCATTTGGGAGCGGGATGTCAGTTTTCAGTCTTGCACCTGCCGCCATGTTGTGCTACACTGTGTCCATCGCCCGGAGACCTGCGTGGGGCTGTGAAGGGGGAGGGGAAGCATGTCTGTCGTCGCAAAACTCAAGTCGTGGTTCGCGCCGTTTCGACCGCTCCGGCAGGAGCTGATCCACTACCAGACGCCGCCCGACGCCGAACAGCAGTACCGCCTGCACCTGCGCATCGAGGCGGACGGGCGGGGGGTGCTGATCGTCAACGCGGCGACGGTGTTGCATCTCAACCAGACCGCCGCCGAGTATGCCCGCCTGCTGATGCAGGGCGCCAGCGCCGCAGAGGCCGCCCGCGCCGTGGCCCGCCGCTACCGCGTCAGCCGCAGCCGCGCCGAGGCCGACTTTCGCCAGCTTCAGGAGACGATCCTGACCCTTGCCACCGGCACCGATCTCTGCCCGGTGACCTACCTGGGTCTGGAACGGGCGGAGCCGTTCTCAGCCGAGACGTCGGCGCCGTATCGCGTCGATCTGGCGCTGACTTATCGCGTCGACGAGAGTGGCGCCCTCGACCCCGAAGCGCGCCGCCGCGTCGAGCGCGAATTGAGCCGCGAGGAATGGCAGTACGTCATCCAGCGCCTGTGGAACGCCGGCGTGCCCCACGTCTGCTTCACCGGCGGCGAACCGACGCTGCGTGAGGACCTGGTCGAGCTGGTGCGCTATGCCGAGAAGCTGGGCATGGTCAGCGGGCTGTTGACCGACGGGCGGCGGCTGAGCGATCTCGACTATCTCGACCGCCTCTTGCTGGCGGGCCTCGATCACGTCCAGGTGACCCTTGTCTCGCATCAGCCCCAGGTGCATGACGCGGCGGTGGGGCGGCCAGGAGCCTGGGAGCAGGTCGATCGCGGCCTGCGCAACGCCGTTGCCAGTGATCTCTATGTCGTCGCCCACGTCCTCATCACCGCGGAGAATACGGGGGCGATAGCCGGGACGATGGACTATCTGGCTGGGCTGGGCGTCCATGCCGTGGCGCTCAGCGCTGCCCTGCGCTCCGGCGGGGAGGGGGATCAGGCACGGCTGCGGGAGGCCCTGGAGACGGGCCAGAACGCCGCCCAGGAGCGCGGCCTGACCGTCGTCTGGGACCTGGCGGCGCCCTATTCGCGCCTCAAGCCGATCGAACTCGAGGCCGGCCTGGACCCTACGCAGGTCATCCGTCAGCACCTCTATGTCGAGCCGGACGGCGATGTGCTGCCAGCGCAGGGCTACAACGTCGTGCTGGGCAACCTGCTGCGGGACGACTGGGAAGCGATCTGGAACCACCCCGAGCGAAAAAAGCTGGGGGAGTATGACGAGGAATGAGCCGACCTTGACAGTTCAAGACTGGCACGCCTGGTTCTCTGTGCAGGCTGGCTGGACCGCAGCGACGCGGGAATGGCTCTACGGACAGGTGGGGCTGGAGCGCGTCGCGGCGGCGCTGGAGGTCGGCTGCGGCACGGGGGTCCTTGTCGGCGGGCTGGTCAGGCGGATCGCCGGACGGGTGGTGGGGCTCGACCTGGACGCGGCGATGCTGGCCTTTGCCCGCCGCGAGGCGGCGGCCCGCTGGGTGCAGGGGGATGCCCACGCGCTGCCCTTTGCCGACGGCGCCTTCGATCTGGTGGTCTGCCACTACCTGCTGCTCTGGCTGGCCGATGCGGGGCGGGCGGTCAGGGAGATGGCGCGGGTGACGGCGACGGGCGGGGCTGTGCTGGCCTGCGCCGAGCCGGATTACGGCGGCCGCATCGACCATCCACCTGAGCTGGTCGAAGCGGGGCATTTGCAGGCCGAGGCGCTGCGTCGCCAGGGGGCCGACCCCGCTGTGGGCCGTCGCCTGGGGGAGCTGTTTGCCGGCGCGGGCCTGCAGACGACGGTGGGAGTGATGGGCGGCTGTTGGGAGTTGCCGGCGTCCCCTGGCGCTGACTGGGAGGCCGAGCAGGCGATGCGCGAGCGCGACCTGCGCGGCTGGCTGAAGGCAGAGGAGCTCGAACGGCTGCGCCATCTGGAGCGACAGGCTGTGCTGGAGGGACGGCGGATGTTGTACGTGCCGACATTTTATGCGTTGGGAAGAAAGACGGCAGAGGAGGGTAGAAAATGGTCAGTCGCACGGTAATTACGGTGCTGGCGGTCCTGGGCCTGATCGTCGCCTGCATTCTCATCTTTTTCGGCGTGCTCTTTATCTGGGCCGCTTTCAGCCCGGGGGCAGAGCAGGGCTGGCTTGTCGTTGGCATTGTCACGGTGGGCATAGGGCTGGCGATCATCGCCCTGGGCGTGGCCGCGCTGATCTGGAGCCGCGCGCGGGCGCGCGCTGAGACGCAGAAGCAAGAGATCGTGCAAAAGATCGACCTCAGCGGCGAGATCGCGATGGAAAAGCTCAAGTGCCGCGAGTGCGGCGCCGAGCTGTCGAAGGACAGCGTCAGCGTGAAGGAAGGGGCGATCTTTATCTCCTGCCCTTACTGCGGCTCCACCTACCAGGTGGTCGAAGAACCCAAGTGGTGAGGCTGGCGACCGCTTCCAAAGGAGGAAGCCGATGAAAAAGATCCTGAGACTGGCCTGGCTGTTGACGCTTTTGTCGGTCTTTGCGCTGCTGCCTTCCTCTTCCTATGCGCAGGACTATTCTTTCACGCTCGACGGCGAGGTGGCGGAGGTGTGGATCAACGGGGATGGGTCGATCCGGCTGGAGTACTGGTTCTCCTTCACCTGTGACAGCGGCGCTCGTCCCATCGACGTTGTCGATGTGGGGCTGCCGAACGGCAATTACCGCCTTTCGGACATCAGCGCCGATGTCGATGGGCGACCGGTCAGCCGCATCGATTCGGACTATCAGGGCGAGGGCAGCTATGGCGTGGCGGTCTGGCTGGGCACCAGCATGATCTTGCCGGGGGACAGCGGCACCGTCCACGTTGTCATCCCACGGATCAGTGGCATGGTCTATGAGGACAGCGAGGACGCCAACTATGCCAGCACCGAGTTCTCTCCCACCTGGTTTGGCAGCCGCTATGTCCACGGCACGACGGTGATGACGGTCAAGTTTCACCTGCCGCCGGGGGTCCAGCCGGACGAGCCGCGCTGGCACCGCAGCCCCTCTGGCTGGCCCGATGCGCCGCAGCCATCGCTGGACGGCGAGAGGCGGGTGCTCTACACCTGGTACAACGCTGCCGCTGCGCCGGACCGGCAGTACACGTTTGGCGCGTCCTTCCCGCGCCAGTACGTCGACGCGAGCGCCATCCAGCGCGGCCCCTCGGCGCTGGAGGCGGCCTTTGCCTTTATGGCCACGGCTGTAACCGGCTGCGCTTCGGTCGTCTGCAACCCGGTGACCATTTTCATCATCCTCTTTATTGGCCTGGGAATGTTGGGCAGTGTCTCTCAGCGGCAGCGCAAGATGCAGTATCTGCCGCCGCAGATGAAGATCGAGGGGGTGGGGATCAAACGCGGCCTGATGGCGGTGGAGGCGGCGATCCTGTTGGAGACGCCGCTGAACAAGGTGCTGACGATGATCCTCTTCGGCCTGCTCAAAAAGGGCGCGGTGACGGTGCTGAGCGAAGATCCGCTGCGCGTCCAGGCCAACGAGCCGCGCCCGGAGGGCCTGCGTCCCTACGAGGTAGGCTTTCTCGACGCCATCGGCAAAGATGGTCGGCTTGTCGAGGATAAGTTGCGGCAGATGGTGATCGAGCTGATCAAGACGGTCAACGGCAAGATGAAGGGCTTTAGCCGCCGCGAGTCGGTGGCCTACTACAAGGACATTGTCCGCCGCGCCTGGCAGCAGGTGACGGCCGGCGAGACGCCAGAGGTGCGCAGCGAACGCTTCGATCAGGGGCTGGAGTGGATGATGCTGGACGAGAATTTCGAGCAGCAGACGCAGGGCCTCTTCCAGCGCGGACCGGTTTATATGCCGCCGTGGTGGATCTACTACCGGCCCTGGGGGCGTCCGGCGACGGTGGCGGCCGGCCCGGGCGTGGCGGCGCCAGCGCCGTCGATGCCGGCGGGACGGGTGCAACTGCCCACGCTGCCCGGCTCCGAGTTTGCTGCCAGGATCGTGCGCGGCGTCGAGGGCACGGCAGGCAAAATCGTCCGCAACGTGACTGGCTTTACCGGCGCGGTGACGGAGGTGACCAACCCGCTGCCCAAGACATCGACCTCATCAGGTCGGTACAGGAGGGGGGGCGGCGGCGGTTGTGCCTGCGCCTGCGCCTGCGCTGGCTGTGCCTGCGCCTGCGCCGGAGGAGGGCGGTGAGATCCGATGTCGCTCCTGCAACGGCTGCGGGAGGCGCTGCGCGCCCCGCAGCCTCTTTCACCAGGTCTCCACGCCTACGAGCGGCGCGATGAGGCAGGCGGGCGGGTGCGCCTGCACCTGCGCGTCGAGCCGGACGGACGCGGCCTGCTGGTGATCAACGCCGCGCGGATGCTGCACCTCAACCAGACCGCCGCCGAGTATGCGCGCCTGATCCTGGAAGGGGTCGCCGAGGCCGAGGCCGTCCGGCGCATGTGCCGCCGCTACGAGGTCGATGCCGAGGCTGCCCTGTCCGACTACCGCCGTCTTCAGGCCCAGATTGAGCTGCTCATCAGCGGCGGCGATGGGGGCTGTCCCATCGCCGGCATGGAGCTGGAGCGGGTCGATCCGTTCTCCGTGCCCCTCACCGCGCCCTATCGCATGGACCTGGCGCTGACCTACCGCTGTAACAATGCCTGTCCCCACTGTTACGTCGCGCGGGCGGCGGATTACCCGGAGATGGACACCGAGGCCTGGCAGGCGGTGCTGGAGCGGGTGTGGAGCGCCGGCATCCCGCACGTCTGCTTCACCGGCGGCGAGGCGACGCTGCGCCCTGACCTGGTCGGGCTGGTGCGTTACGCCGGGGGCCGCGGGCTGGTGACGGGGCTGCTGACCAACGGGCGGCGGCTCTGTGACCCTGCTTATGTGCAGGCGCTGGTCGAGGCGGGGCTGGATCACGTCCAGATCACGCTGGAATCGCACGACGAGGCCGTTCATGACCGCATGGTGGCGGCGCGGGGCGCCTGGCAGGAGACGGTGGCGGGCATCCGCAACGCCGTCGCGGCGGGCCTCTACACCACGACCAACACGACGCTGACGCGCGAGAATGTGGCGGGGATCGAAGAGACCGTGGCGCTGATCGCGGCGCTGGGCGTGCCGACCTTTGCCTGCAACAGTCTGATCTACAGCGGGCGCGGGGCGACGGTGGGGACGGGTTTCAGCGAGGGCGAGCTGGCGCCAGTGCTGGAGCGCGTCCGCCAGGCGGCGGCCCGTCATGGCCTGCGCCTGATCTGGTACACGCCCACCCAGTACTGTCAGCTCTCCCCGCTGCAACTGGAGCTGGGCGTCAAGGCCTGCACGGCGGCGCTCTACAACATGTGCGTCGAGCCGGATGGGGCGGTGATCCCCTGCCAGAGCTATTATGAGCCGCTGGGCCACATCCTGCGCGATCCCTGGGAGGCGATCTGGAACCACGAGCTGGCCCGTTCGTTGCGCGAGCGGCGCTACGTGCCGGAGAAATGCCACGATTGCCCCGAATTGCCCCTCTGCGGCGGCGGCTGTCCGCTGTACCTGGAACACAGCAGGTGCTCTTGAGTCGCTGTTGCGCGCGGTTTCCGACCGCGCCTCCGCTTTCTCCCTCCGGTGGGGTCTGTGATCCCGCCGCCCGGCGGTGCTGGCGGGTCGCGCAAGGTGGAGCTGGCGTTATGGGCCAGACGCCGCCGACCGCCCGGCGACCCAGCCGGTAGAAAAGGCCGCCTGCAGGTTGTAACCGCCCGTGTCGGCGTCGATGTCCAGAACTTCGCCGGCAAAGTAGAGCCCGGCCACCCGCCGCGAGGCCATCGTCCGCGGATCGACCTCCCGCGTGTCCACTCCGCCGGCGGTGACGATCGCCTCGCGGAAGGAGCGGTGTCCCGTCACCTCGAAGCGGAAATCCTTCAGCCACGCCCGCAGCCGTCCGCGCTCGGCGGCAGTGATCTGGTGAGCGGGCCTGTCCAGGGGGATACGCACTTGTTCGGCGCAGACGGGGATCAGCGAGCGCGGCAGCAGGCCCTTGAGCAGCGTCTGGAACTGGCGTTTGCCCTGGCTGTCCAGATCGCGCAGCAGGCGCGCGTCCAGTGTGTCTTCGTCCAGCACCGGCTTGAGGTCGATGGAGAGGGCGACGCGGCCCCCGGCGCGCAGCGCGTCGACGGCCTGGCGGCTGAGGGTGAGGATGACCGGCCCAGAGACGCCAAAGTGGGTGAAGAGCATCTCGCCGAACTGCTCTGCCTGCACCCGATCGTCGACCAGCAGGCGGACGCGGACGTTGCGCAGGCTCAGCCCCTGCAGGCGCGAGGCGGCGTTCCCCGTCGTTTCCAGCGGCACCAGCGCCGGGCGCACCAGCATGATCGTGTGGCCCACGGCAGCGGCCAGGCGGTAGCCGTCGCCGGTCGAGCCGGTGGCAGGGTACGAGGCGCCGCCTGTGGCCAGGATGACCGCGTCGCCGCGATAGGCCCGCCCGCGGCTTTCGACGCCGATCAGCCGTCCTTCGGCGCCGATCAGCCGCTCGACCGGCGCATTCGTCTGCAGCTCGACGCCGTGCGCCTGCGTCCAGGCGAGCAGGGCGTCGACGATTTCCTGGGCGTCGCCGCTGGCAGGAAAGACGCGCCCGCCGCGTTCGGTCACCGTGCGCACGCCAAGCGCTTTGAAAAAGGCGACCAGGTCGGGGGCAAAGAAGCGGGTCAGCGCCTGGCGCAGGAACGGCCCGTTGAAGTGGGAGAGGAACTCTTCCAGGGGGTCCGTGTTGGTCAGGTTGCAGCGTCCCTGGCCGGTGATGCGCAGTTTGAGCGCGGGGCGGCTCATTTTTTCCAGCAACAGCACAGAGGCGCCAGCTTCGGCGGCCTGGCCTGCCGCCATCAGCCCCGCTGCTCCTGCTCCCACCACGATGATGCGTCGCGTTGGCATGGGGGCCAGTATAGCCGTTTTGGGCGGATTGGGAAGTGGGCTTTTGTTTGACCGCCGTACCCTCCCGCAGGTTAGAAAAAATCTGTGTTGTGTTGTAGGGGCGAGCCGATGGCTCGCCCCCCGCTGGTGATTGCCCACGTCGCTGCGCTCAGGATGGCAAAGGAATCCGTGTTGCAACGAGACCCTTCCCCTTCACTTCGCTCAGGGTCAGGGTGACATGGGCTTTGCTCAGGGTGACATGGGCTGCGTTCAGGGTGATGAGTGCTGCGCTCAGGATGACAAGGGAATCCGTGTCAAGGGAAAATCAAGGGGCGAGGCGGCGCCTCGCCCCTGTGGGGAGGTGTCGAGATGTTTCGATCAGCCCAGCCGCTCTTTGAGCGCGGCAGTCAGCGCCGGCACGACCTTGAACAGGTCGCCGACGATGCCATAGTGGGCCAGTTGGAAAATGGGCGCCTCCGGGTCTTTGTTGATGGCGACGATGACTTTGCTGGTGCGCATGCCAGCCTGGTGCTGGATCGCCCCGGAGATACCGCAGGCGACGTAGAGGTCGGGGCTGACGGTCTTGCCGGTCTGGCCGACCTGGTGGTCGTAGGGGATCCAGCCAGCGTCGACGGCGGCGCGGGAGGCGCCGACGGCGGCGTTGAGCACCTGGGCCAGGTCGCGGATCGGCGCAAAGCCCTCCGGCCCACCCACGCCGCGCCCGCCAGAGACGATGATCGCCGCGTCGGCCAGGTTGACGCCGCCCTCTGTCTCCAGAAAGCCGGTCACTTTGACCTTGATGGCGTCCTCGGCCAGTGCCGGTTCGACCCTGATCACCTGTCCGCTGCGGGCGGCATCCGGCTCGGGTTTGGGGAAGGCGCGCGGGCGGGCCGTAAAGACGGCCGGCCGCTTTTCCGGCACGGTGCAGGTGCACATCAGCTTGCCAGCGTAGATAGGCCGTGTGGCGACGAGCTGGCCGTTTTCAAAGGCCAATGCGGTGCAGTCGGCAACGCAGCCGGCTTCCAGGTCGGCAGCGACTGCCGGTCCCAGGTCGCGCCCGCGGAAGGTGGCGCCGATGAGGATCACCGCCGGCTCATATTCGCGGGCCAGCCTGGCCAGGAGCGCCGCATACGGCTCGACGCGGAAATCGGCCAGCGTGGCGTCGTCGCAGAGCAGCACCTTGTCGGCGCCGTAGGCGATGGCCTCCTGTGCCAGCCCTTCCACGCCCTGCCCAAAGAGACAGGCGCAGACCTGACCGCCGGTTGTCCCGCTCAGGCGGCGGGCTGTGCCGACAGCTTCCCACGAGGAGGAAGCGACCTGGCCGTGGAATTGTTCGATCCAGACGAAAATGTCGTTCCCCATGGCGCACCTCCTAGATGACCTTTTCGGCCAGCAGCCTGTCGACCAGCAGGCGGGCTGCTTCTTCGGGCGTGTCGGCGCTGATGATCTCGGCTGACCCCTCGCGGGCTGGCGGCGGGGTGATGTTGCCCCAGCGGACGCCGGGGGTGCCCGCCTGGACGCCGACGTCGGCTGCGCTCCACAGCGGATATGCGGCACGGGTGGCCTTGCGGATGCCCATGAACGAGGGGTAGCGCGGTTCGTTGATGCCCTTGGTCGTGCCGACGACGGCGGGCAGCGGCGCCTCGACCACCTGACGGCCCTCCTCCAGCAGCCGCTCAGCGGCAATCTTGCCCGCCGGGTCCAGCTCGTTGATCTTGATGACATAGGTCAGCGGGGCAAAGCCGAGCTGCCGCGCCAGCGCCACGGCGACCTGACCGGTCTGGCTGTCGATGGCCGACTTGCCCATCAGCACCAGGTCGACGTCGCCCATCTTTTTGATGGCGGCGGCCAGAACGCGCGCTGTTCCCAGCGAATCGATGTTCTGGAAGCTGTCGTCCCAGACGCGCACTGCCTCATCGCAGCCCATGGCGATAGCGTGCTTGAGCGCCTCCAGCGCGGCCTCTGGCCCGACCGAGACGACAGTCACTTTGACATCGCCGAGCCGCTCTTTGATCAGCAGCGCTTCCTCGACGGCATACTCGTCCCATGGGTTGATCACAATGGGCGAATCGCCCCATGAGACGACGCCCGCCGCATCGACGGTCAACTTGGCCGCCGAGTCGGGCGTTTGCTTGGTACAGACAACTATGTGCACGGTTCACCTCCTGTAGATGAGTTCTGCCACTCCTCTGCGTCATAGGCGGGCAATTCGCAGCGCAGCGGGCGGTCTTCGCGGTAGCCGAGGGCGTAGGCGGCCTGCATGAGCTGGTGGATCTGGCTGGTGCCCTCGTAGATGCAGGCGCCCTTGGCGTTGCGCAGGTAGCGCTCGACGTCGTACTCGTCCGAATAGCCGTAGGCGCCGTGGATCTGGACGGCGTTGGAGGCGGCGGCGAAGCTGGCCTCGGTGGCAAACCACTTGGCCAGGCTGGTCTCTTTGGTGTTGCGCCGGCCGATGTTCTTGAGCCAGCCGACGCGCAGGTAGAGCAGGCGAGCGATCTCGTAATCCCGTTCCATGAAAGCGATCATCTGCTGCACCAACTGGTGCTGGCCGATCTCCTGACCAAAGGTGCGGCGCTCGCGGGCGTAGCGGACGGCGGCCTCGCGGCAGGCGCGGATGAGGCCAGTAGCCCCGGCAGCGACGGTGTAGCGGCCATTGTCCAGGCAGCTCATGGCGATCTTGAAACCCTCGCCCTCTTCGCCGATGCGGTTCTCGGCGGGCACCTCGACGTCGCTCAGGCTGATCCAGCCGGTCGAGCCGGCGCGCACGCCCAGCTTGCCGTGGATGTCGCCGGTGGTCACGCCCTTCATCTCGCGCTGGACGACAAAGGCACTGATGCCGCTGTGGGGCGGCCTGGCGCGGGGGTCGGTCTTGGCAAAGATGAGGAACTGGTCGGCGACGTTGGCCAGGCTGATCCACATCTTTTCGCCGTTGAGGAGGTAGATGTCGCCGTGACGGCGGGCGGTGGTGGCCATAGCGGCGACGTCGGAGCCGGCGCCCGGCTCGGTCATGGCGCAGGTGGCGATACGCTCGCCGCGCGCCTGCGGGATCAGAAAACGCTGTTTCTGCTCCTCGCTGGCCCACTGGAACAGGCCCAGGCTGTTCAGGCCCACGTGGACACTCATCACCACCCGCAGCGAGGTGTCGATCCGCTCCAGCTCTTCGCAGACCAGGCCCAGCGTGATATAGTCCATGCCCTGTCCCCCGTAGCGGACGGGGAGGCAGATGCCCAGGATGCCCAGCCCGGCCATGCGCTGCAGCGCTTCCCGGTTGACCTTGTGCTGGCGGTCGTACTCTTTGATCACCGGCGCGACTTCTTTTTCGGCAAAGTCGCGCACCATGCGGGCAGCCATTTCATGCTCTGCTGTCAGTGCCAGGTTCACCGTTCTTCTCCTGCGGGGGCAGATAACTGACTAACGGTCATTATACCTACACTGCAAAAAGGCGCAAGTTGCGCCCGCCGGCGCAAGCGCGCCCTAGGGCGAGACGGTGAGAATCTGCCCTGCGGTGATGGCATAGTTCGTCCCCAGCCCGCTCCAGGCGGCGATCTGCTCTACGGTGGTCCCGAAACGGTTGGCGATGGAGTAGAGGGTATCGCCCGGCTGGACGTAATAGCCAAAGCGTCCGCGCGGGGGCGTGATGGGGATGAGGATCATCGTCCCGGCGGAGAGCTGGTTGGGATCGCTGATGCCATTGGCTGCGGCAATGGCCTCGCTGGTCAGGCCAAAGTTGAGGCCGATGCGGTAGAGGTTCTCGCCGCGCTGGACAACGTAATAGATGCCCTGGTTGGCAGCCGGCGTGGCGGCGGGCGGCGCGGGGGTGGGCTGAACGGGGGGCGACGTGGGCTGAACGGGGGGCGGCGCGGTGGGCTGGGCAGCCGTTGCGCCAGCCACGGTAAGCAGGCCATCGGCAAGTGAGGTCAGGCCAAGCGAGTTCCCCTGCGGGTCGAAGGCGGCGACGCTTTCAAAGGTCAGCGGGGAAGCGCACTCGGCCAGGCCCTGGAAGGTGATCGATGCGGCGATGCCACTGCCGTCGACCGCCTCGCCAGCGTCGAGAGCGACTTCGTAGGTGATCCATCCGCCGGCGGAGACGAGGTTCTGCTCTATGTTGCCGGGCTGGGGGATGTTTCCGGGGGTAATCTGCACGCCCTCAGCGGCGGGATCGTCGTCGATGACCTGAACGCAGGCAGGGTCGAAGCTCAGCGCCAGGTGCAGGCGATTGAGCCGGCTGGCGCTGTCCAGCCGGATGCTCACCACCACCACCTCGCCCACGACCAGGTCTGCCACGGAGGGTTGCAGGTAGACGCTGGGGGGCATGGCCGGTGTGGGTGTCACAGCGGGGACCAGGTCGAAGGGGACGAGAGGAGTGACGGTTGGAATGGACGGGGTCGGCGTCGGGTTGTACACGGCGCGGACGCAGCCGGATAGAAGCATTCCTACGGCGATCAGCACCAACAAAGATCGTTTCGTCAACATGGAACCCTCCTCGTATAATATGTGCTCACGCGGGGTCTGCGACCCCGGGCCCGACGGCGGGTGACACACCCGCCGCGAACATGTCGCTTTCAGCATGAGATTGCCTGGCTCAGGCGGACCCAGTCGGCCACACTCAGCCGCTCGGCGCGCAGGCGCGGGTCGATGTGGGCCTGTGCCAGGGCCTGGGTTGCTTCTTGCGGGTCGATGCCGAGGCCGGCGGAGAGGCTGTTGCGCAGTTGCTTGCGCGGTTGGGCAAAGCCGGCCCGCACCAGGCGGAAAAAACCCTCGCGTTGCTGTGGCGGCAGCGGCGGCGGGCGCAGGTCGATGCGGATGACGGCCGATTCGACCTGCGGCGGGGGGTGGAAGGCGGCTGGCTTGAGGCGCATGACCAGGCGCGGCTGGCCGTAGAAATGGACGCTCACCGCCAGCAGGCTCATGCGTCCGTCGCGGGCGACGATGCGCTCGGCCACCTCGCGTTGCACCATCAGCACCATGCGCTGGGGCGGCAGGGATGCCTCCAGCAGGTGGCGCAACACGGCGGAGGTGATGGCATAGGGCAGATTGGCGACGACCCCATACGGCTCTCCTCCCATCAGCTCCCCCACGTCCAGGCTGAGGATGTCGCCGCCGACCAGGCGGACATTGGGTTGGTCGCCCAGTTCCTCCTCCAGGACGCGCAGCAGGGCGCGGTCCAGCTCCACGGCGGTCACCCGGACGCCGGCGTCGACCAGCGCGCGGGTGAGCGTGCCCGGCCCGGCGCCGATCTCAAGCACGTGCTGTCCTGGCGTCAGTTCCGCCGCAGCGACGATGCGCTTCAACGCGCTCCGGTCGACCAGAAAGTGCTGGCTCAACTCCTTGCGGGGTTCGATGCCATAGCGGCGGAGGAGCGCGTGAATCTCGCTCATCAATAGTCCAGGATATAGTCGATCTGGTCGGCAGGAGGGACCGGCGTCAGGAGGTAGACGTCGACCCAGCGATGCCACAAGACCAGGTCCTCGTCGCGGTAGCCCAGGTCGATCCGCCGGCCGTGGATGGCCCCACCGCGGTCGCAGGCGTAGCCGATGCCATAGCCCGGCACGTAGACGTAGCTCTTCCACGGGATCATGGAGGAGACGGCGACGATACCATTGTCCATGGTGCAGCCGCCGGCAGTGCGGCCGTACCAGGAAGCGGAACGGGACGTGCCGGCGGTGGAGGCGCTGTAGGATGTAGCCAGCATACGGATCACGCGCCAGTATTCCAGCGGGCCCTGGGGCGTGTCGAGCTGGCGCACCACGATCTGCGTGCCATAGCCGATGATCTTGGTCGTGGGTGGCACGGCGACGTAGGCATTTTCGACGGTTCGCGAAACCTCCTGCCCGTTTTCATAGCGCAGGCGGAGACGCTGTTCCAACACGCCCGGTTCGCCAGCCTGCAGCAGCCGCTGGTTGTCGATCTCGAGTTCGGGATCGGGCTGCCAGACGATGTCGAAGGGGATGGGTTGCTGCTGGATCAGAAAGCGCTCGGCGACGCGCACGACCTCGATGGTCATGTCCGCCGTCAGCGGGGCTTCTGGCCCAGGGCGGGTATAGTCCTCTCCGGTCAGAACGATGCCCAGGTCGGCCAGGAGTGGCCCGACCTGGTCGCGGTGGGTGCGGGTGCGGATGGTGCGGCCGTCGACCAGGACGGTGACGGGGAGGGAACGCTGGATGTAGATGTGCATGCCGGCGGAGAGCGGCTGGCCCAGGTCCGGCTCGACGCGGTCGGCCAGGTAGAGGGCCAGGCCGGCCTGGCGCAGCGCGCCGCCGACGGTGGTTGCTGTGGTGTACAGCTCGATCTGGCGCCCGTCCTCGTGGAGGGTGACCGGCACCGCCCGCCGCAGGCGCAGGTGAAGGGTCGCTTCGCTGCTGGCGGGGACAGGCTCCATGTTGATGCGGTCATGCGGCTGCATAGAGAGGCCAGCATCGGCCAGGATGCCGTCGATGGAGGTGGCGTGGGTGCGGATCAGGTAGGCCTGGCCGTCGGCATGGATCAGGACGGGGCGGGCATGGGTGATGTAGACGGCCATGTTGGGCTGCAATGGCTCGTCAGGGCTGGGGATGACGAGATCTTCGGGGTAGAGTTCCAGCCCCAGGTCGAGCAGGAGCGCGCCGACGGTTTCCTGGTGCGTGTGCAGGGAGCGGGGCGTCCCGTCGACGATCAGCGTGACGGGAGTCATGCTGGCCTGGTAGCCGGCTGCCATGCCGGTCAGCAGGGCCAGCGCGGCCAGCGTCATCAGCCCCCGCCAGAGAGAGTTCGGTTGATCGATCGTTTTCACCTCGTTGCTCATGCGCGACGGGCGGCGGTTCATCCGCCGCCCGGACCTTTCATGGTCGTGCACCCCCTGTCGAACCGCGCCACCTGGCTTGCTATTGCCACCCAACTCCGGGCAGGCGACCCTGCGGCACCCAGAACGGTCTCCTTACCGTTGCTTCCTTCCGGACCTGGCGGGGTTCGGAGGGTTCTGCCGCGCAGGACCCACCCTTCGACATTGTTCGGCAACCGCAGTCCCCGGCGCGCTGCGCCCTCGAGGGGGAATTCGACCCCGCTATGGCGGATTGCGGGTACAGGGCACCGCCAGCTCCCCATCTAGCACGACCGGCATCATGCTACCGCATGGAGGAGCTTTTGTCAACCGGCGGGGCGGCCCACCGGGTCGCCCGGCGGGGCAAAATTGCGCCGCCCCGGCAATCCATCGGTAGGGGCGAGCCGGTGGCTCGCCCCCCCGGCCGCCCACCACCGGGGCGACCCACCGGCGGGGCGACCCACCAGGTCGCCCGTTTGGGCGACCCACCAGGTCGCCCCTACCTTTTCAGCCTTGCACAAAGGCCTCGAACGTGTTATAATTTTGGCATAGCGCCTCAGCGCTCACAGTGGATAGAGGGTGGGAGTGGAAAGTGGGAATCGTCCCACTTTCTTTTATAGCAGGATATTGCTGGAGGAGATCGAAGGCAATGAAGAGCGAGTTTCTGCTGGCGTTCAACCAGGTTTGTGCCGAGCGGAACCTGCCGCGCGAGGTTGTGCTGGATGCCATCCGCACGGCTTTGGTTTCCGCCTACCGCCGCAATGTTGGCGCGCCAGCGACGCAAAACATCGAAAGCGAGATCGACCTGGAAACGGGCAAGGCCCGCGTCTATGTCGAACGGCAGGTGGTCGAGCATGTAACAGACCCGCAGGTCGAGATCAGCCTGCAGGAAGCGCGGCGGATCTCGTCCCAGGCGCAGCTCGGCGACATGGTGATGGTTGAGAACACCCCACCCGACTTTGGCCGCATCGCGGCACAGACGGCGCGGCAGGTGGTCTTGCAGCGCATCCGCGAGGCCGAGCGCGAGGCCCAGTACGCCCACTATGTCGAGCAGGAGGGCGAACTGGTCTATGGCACGGTGCAGAGCGTGACGCCGCAGCAGGTGACCCTACACCTGGAGCGGACCGAGGCCATCCTGCCGCGCAAGGAGATGGTGCCGGGCGAGCGGTATGTGCTGCACGATCGCATCCGCGCCTATGTGATCGAGGTGCGTCGCACCGCCCGCGGGCCGCAGATCATTGTCTCGCGCAGCCACAAAAAGATGCTCCAGCAGTTGTTGGAACTCGAGGTGCCCGAGATCGCCAACGGCACGGTCGAGATCAAGTCGATCGCGCGGGAGGCGGGGTCGCGTTCCAAGGTGGCGGTCGTGGCCAAACAGGAAGGAGTCGATCCTGTCGGTGCCTGCGTGGGCATGCGCGGTATGCGCATTCAATCGATCGTCAAAGAGCTGGGTGGCGAAAAGATCGACATTGTCGAATGGAGCCCTGACCCGATCACATTCATCGCCAAGGCCCTCGGTCCGGCCAGGGTGCTCAGCGTGATGCTGGAAGACGATCCGGTGGAAGGCAAGACGGCCAACGTCGTCGTGCCGGACGATCAGCTCTCGCTGGCGATTGGCAAGGCAGGCCAGAATGCGCGCCTGGCGGCCAAGCTGACCAACTGGCGGATCGACATCCAGGGTGTCACCGAGGCAGCGGAGTGGGCGCTGGCGCAGATCAACGCGATACCCGAGCTGTTGCCGGCGATTGGCAATGCGGCCGAACTGTTGCCGACGGTCGTTGCGGCGCTGCGCCATTACAAGGAAGAAAGGCTCCCTTACAACGCCGAGGAACTGGTGGCGATGCGGCGGGTGATCGAGGCAACACGCTCGTACTTTATCGCCAGACGGGGCGCGCAGCACGGGCGGCTGACGATGGAAGAGGCGGCGCGGCGACAGGCGCTGGATGAAGCCCGCCAGGCGCGTGAGGAGGCGATCCGCCAGGCGCGGGCGCTCATCCCGCCAGCAGCGTACGCCATCCCTCTGAGCGAGATTGGCCTGAGCCCGCGCGTGCTGAGCCACCTGGAAAACGGCGGCCTGCGCACGGTGGCCGACGTCATGGAGCGGCTGGCCGAAGGTGAGGTGGGCCTGTTGCAACTGGAAGGCATTGGCGCCAAGAGCATGGCCGAAATCCGCGAGGCGCTGGAGCGGCTCGCGTTGCCGCCGGCGGAGACGCTGGTCAAGGCTGAGGAGATCGCTGCGGAGGAGCTCTTCGCACCCGAGGCCGTCGCTGTGCCCGAAGCGGAAGCGCCTGTCGTGGCCTTTGAGGAGCCGGCCGAGGCTGTGGTGGAAGTGGCGGCTGCAGAAGAGGAGCTCGTCGAGGCCGAGCCGATGGCGCTGGAGCTAGGGGTGCCTCTGGTGATCGAGCCCGAGGTGACAGCTCAGCCCGCAATGGCTGAAGAGGCGCTCGTCGGTAAAGAGGAAGACGAGTGGATGCTTTACGCGCTGCCTGACGAGGAAGAGGAGGAAGAAGAGGAGAGAGAACCGTGGGATGGCAAGGGACGCCGTCCCAAGGGCAAGTCCCGACGGCGGCACCTGGTGTTCGATGAAAAGTTGGGCAGGACGGTCCCCGTGCGCAAGCACCGGCGCGGCCGTGTGCTCGAAGAGGAGCCGGACTGGGAGGACCTCTAGTAGATGGCCCAGCGTGGACGCCGCAAGCACATCCCGCAGCGCACCTGCGTCGCCTGCCGCACGGTGCGGCCCAAGCGCGATCTGATCCGCATCGTCCGCACCCCTGAGGGACAGGTGCTGATCGATGAGCGGGGAAAGCAGAACGGCCGTGGCGCCTATCTCTGTGCCCAGGCTGTCTGCTGGGATGCGGCGTTGTTGAAAAGGCGGCTGAGTGCGGCTTTGCACATCACGCTGGGGGATGAGGAAGCAGCGATGTTGCAGGCATACGCTCGCCGCTTGCCCGAACGACTCGACGCGGAGCAGGCTCCAGATGGCAGCCCGGCAGGAGAGGAGAAGGGAAGATGAGCGAAGAAATGGCGAATAGAGTGATCGAGATACCTGCCTATGTGACTGTGCGTGATCTGGCGCACTTGATGGATGTCAGCCCGATCGACATCATCAAGCAGTTGATGAGCGACGGGATCATCGCCACGATCAACCAGCAGATCGACTATGAAACCGCCGCCATCGTCGCCTCCGAGCTGGGGTTCGAGCCGAAGGAAGAAGCTCCGCCGGTGATGGAAGAAGAGGCCACAGCCGGGCCGTTGCCCTTGTGGGAGCGGCTCTATGCCCGTGAGGACCCGGACAAGCTGCGTCCCCGCCCGCCCGTTGTGACCATCCTGGGGCACGTCGACCATGGCAAGACCTCTCTCCTTGACGCCATTCGCAAGACCAATGTGGCCGGGGGCGAGGTGGGTGGCATCACTCAACATATTGGCGCCTACCAGGTCGAGCGACAGGGACGGCAGATCACCTTCCTGGACACGCCAGGCCACGAGGCCTTTACGGCGATGCGCGCGCGCGGAGCGCACACGACCGATATCGCCGTGCTGGTGGTCGCTGCCGATGATGGCGTGATGCCCCAGACGGTGGAGGCGATCAACCACGCTCGCGCTGCCCGCGTGCCGATCATCGTCGCCCTTAACAAGATCGACAAGCCCGGCGCGCAGCCGGACCGTGTCAAAAAGCAGTTGAGCGAAATCGGCCTGGTCCCTGATGACTGGGGCGGCAACACGATCTGCGTGCCCGTTTCGGCCAAGAAGCAGATAGGACTCGATGATTTGTTGGAGGCCATCCTCTTGGTAGCCGACGAGAGCGACATCAGGGCCAACCCCGACCGTCCGGCAGTCGGCACGGTGCTGGAAGGCCGACTCGACCGCAGCAAGGGGCCGATAGCGACGGTGCTGGTGCAGAACGGCACGCTGCGCCTGGGCGATGCGCTGGTCGCCGGCAAAGTCTGCGGGCGCGTGCGCCGCATGCTGAACGAGCACGGCGAGCCGATCAAAGAGGCGCCACCCTCTACGCCAGCCATGATCATGGGTCTCTCTGGCGTGCCGATAGCTGGCGATATTTTCGAGGTCATGCCCGATGAGCGCACATGCCGCATCATCGTCGCCGAGCGCACGCAGCAGCAGGAAGCCCAACAGGTCGCCAGCAGGCCCTTTACACTCGACGATCTCTCCCAGAGCATCCGCGAGGGTCAGAGCAAAGAGCTGAATCTGATCATCAAGGCGGACGTGCAGGGGTCGATCGAGCCGATCCTGACCTCGCTGAGCAAGCTCGAGCAGGAGGATCTCAAGGTCAATGTCATCCACGCTGCGGCGGGCAACATCACCGAGTCGGATGTCAGCCTGGCGGTGGCTTCCCGCGCCATCGTCATCGGCTTTCAGGTGCAGGTGGACGCTGCAGCGCGGCGGATGGCGGAGAGCGAGGGGATCGACATCCGTGTCTATGACATCATCTACCGCCTGATCGAAGAGGTCGAACTGGCGCTCAAGGGCCTGTTGGAGCCGACCTACAGCGAGCGAGTGATCGGCCATGCCGAGATCCGCAGCACGTTCGAGATTCCCAAAGTTGGCCGCGTGGCCGGTTGTTACGTCCGCGATGGCGAAGTGCGGCGTAACGCGCGGGTGCGTGTCTACCGCGCCGGCAAGGTCCTGCACGATGGCTACACTGCTTCGCTCAAACGCTTCAACAAGGACGTGCGCGAGGTGCGCACCGGCTTTGAGTGCGGCGTCGGCATCGAGGGCTTTCACGACCTGGAAGTCGGCGATGTGCTCGAGTTCTATGTGATGGAGCGGGACGAGCAGCCGGCAGATTAAGGAGAGCGATGGGCAGCAAATACCAGCGACAGGCGGCCAGCCTGATCCAGGGGCATCTGACCCGGCTTTTGCAGACCCAGGTCAACGACCCGCGCGTGCGCCTGGTCACGATCACGGCTGTGGACGTGACGCCGGACGCCACGCGCGCCTATGTCTATGTCACTGCCATGGGCAGCCCCGAGGAGCAGCAGGAGGCGCTGGCTGGCCTGCAAAGCGCCGCCAGCTTCCTGCGCCGCGAGATCGGTCAGCGCATCCGCCTGCGCAACACGCCCGAAATCGTCTTTCGCTGGGATACCTCCCTCGAACGCGGCGAGCGCATTTCCAGCCTGCTAGACCAGCTTTGGGACGATGAAGCCGACGGACCTGGATCGGAGCCGTGACCTCCTCTTGGGCTGCCAGAGCCCACTTCTGCTGATCCACATCGCTCCTGACGGCGATGCCATCGGCAGCCTGTTGGGGCTGGGGTGGGCGCTGCGCGTGCTGGGCAAGCAGCCCGCGTTGGCCTGCCGCGATGCGCTGCCCGCTCAGTTCGATTATCTGCCCGGCTTTCACGACGTCACCAGCGAGGTCGGCAAGGGCTTTGACTTGCTGGTCACGCTGGATTGCTCCGACGAGGCCCGCATCGGCGAGTGGGACGGTCCGCTGCCCCCCTTTGGCGTGCCGCTGCTCAACATCGACCACCACCTCACCAATACCATGTTCGGGACGGTCAACCTGGTGGACGAGACGGCTGTGGCGACTGCGCACATTCTCTACCATCTGATGCCGCGGCTGGGCGTGGTCATCGACGAGCGAATTGCCCTCTGCCTGCTCACTGGCGTCGTCACCGACACGCGGGGCTTTCGCACCCCTAACATCACGTCCGATGTGCTGCGTATGGCGGCGGACCTGCTCGATCGCGGCGCTTCGCTGCCGCTGGTCATCCGCAACGGCCTGGAGCAGCGGTCGCTGAACGTGCTGCGCTTGTGGGGCCTGGCCCTTTCGCAGTTGCAGATGTCGGACGGCATTGTTTGGGTCAAGCTGTCGCTGGCGGCGCAGCGGGCAGCCGGTTGCGAGGGCTATGGCGGTTCGGGCCTCTCCAATCTGCTCATCAGCGCGGCCGAGGCTGACGTCACCGTCGTGCTGGTCGAACGGGAGGACGGGCAGATCGAGGTCGGCTTTCGCGCTGTGCCGGGCCTGGACGTTTCGCGGATTGCCTTCTCGCTGGGGGGCGGGGGGCATGCGCTGGCTTCGGGCTGCCTGGTGCCGGGGCCGTTGGATGAGGCTGAATGGCGCGTGCTGTCGTTGTTGCGTGAAGAGATGGCACAGCAGCGGCAGGCGGCGGAGGGCGATGGACGGCATCCTCAATCTGGATAAGCCGCAGGGTCTGACCTCGCACGATGCGGTGGCGCGGGTGCGCGCCGTGGCCCGCCAGCGCCGCGTCGGTCACGCCGGCACGCTCGACCCCCTGGCGACCGGCGTGCTGGTGGTCTGCCTGGGCCGCGCCACGCGCCTGGCCGAGTATCTGATGGCTTCACCCAAGCAGTATCGGGCGCACGTGCGCCTGGGCATCGCCACCACCAGCTACGACGCCGCCGGGCAGGTGGTGGCGGAGCGGCCGGTGATGGTGAGTCGGGAGCAGGTGGAGGCGGCGCTGGAGGGTTTTCGCGGCACCATTCTCCAGGTGCCGCCCATGGTCTCGGCGCTCAAGCGCGGCGGCAGGCGACTCTACGAGCTGGCCCGCCAGGGAATCGAGGTTGAGCGCGCGCCCCGCCCGGTCGAGATCTACAGCCTCGAGCTGGTCGCCTGGACGCCGCCCGATCTGGTGCTGGAGGTGACCTGCTCGCCGGGGACATACATCCGCTCCCTGGCGCATGATTTGGGGCAGGCCCTGGGCTGTGGGGCGCACGTGACGGGCCTGGTGCGCCTGGCCAGCGGCGATTTTCGCCTGGAGGACGCGCTGCCGCTGGCGGAGCTGACGGCGGAGCGGCTGCCGTCGGCGCTGCTGCCGCTCGACGCGGGGTTGAGCCGCTACCCGGCGCTGTACCTGGACGAGGCGGCAGCGCGCGCGGTGCGCCTGGGCCAGGCGCTGCCGGCAGAGAGCGCAGCGGCCAGCGTGGCCCGCGCCTATGGTCCTGACGGCGCTCTGCTGGCCATGATGGCCTACTCTGCCGGGCGGCAGGTCTGGCAGCCGCGCAAGGTGCTGGCCTAGGATGGAGATCGTTTACGCCCTGCAAGAAGCTCGACCCCATCAGCCCGCCCACGTCGCCGTGGGCGCTTTCGACGGCGTTCACCGCGCCCATCAGCACCTGATCGGCTCGATGACGCAGGCAGCGCATGCCGCGGGCCGCCGGGCGGCAGTGGTGACCTTCGACCCGCACCCTGGCGCGCTCCTGGGGCGCAGTCCGCTGGCGGCGCTGTCGACCGTCGAGGAGCGGGCGGCGTTGTTGGAGGGGCTGGGGGTCGATCTGCTGGCGATCGTGCGTTTTACCGCGGCTGTCGCTGGCACCTCGGCGGCCTGCTTTGTCGACCTGCTGCGCACTCATCTGGCGATGGTCGAGCTGTGGGCGGGGCCGGACTTTGCGCTGGGCCATCGGCGCGAGGGCACGGTCGACTACCTGCGGCGGCTGGGCCAGCAGCAGGGGTTTGCCGTGCAGGTGATCGAGCCGCTGCGCTGGCGCGGCGAGGTGGTCAGCAGCACGCGCATCCGCGCCGCCTTGACCGCTGGCGACATCGAAGAGGCCAACGGCTGCCTGGGGCGGCCCTATCGCCTGAGCGGGGTTGTGGTGCATGGCCGCGGGCTGGGGCGCAAGCTGGGCGTGCCCACGGCGAACCTGGAGCCGCCGCCGGGCCGCCTGATCCCGGCCAACGGCGTCTATGCCTGCATCGCCGGGACGGAGGATGGGGGCGAGTGGCCGGCGGTGGCGAACGTCGGCGTGCGGCCCACCATTGCCGACAACGGCCTGACCGTGGAGGCGCACCTGCTCGATTTTGCCGGCGACCTCTACGGGCAGTGGCTGCGCCTGGATTTCATCGCCCGCCTGCGGGACGAGATAGCTTTCCCCGGCCTGGATGCGCTGGTGGCGCAGGTGCAGGCCGACATCGACCAGGCGCGGCGCATCCTCGGTAGAATGTAGCGCAGGCTTCCGTCTGGCCGCAGAGATCGCGGAGAGATAGGAAAACCGCTTGCACGAATTGGCACGAATTTTTTCTAATTCGTGTCAATTCGTGCAATTCGTGGCAAAAAAAGGCCAACTGCCTGGCTACCTGACAGTTTGAAATCAGGACACGGATACACACGGATTTCACGGATCAGCACGGGTGAAATCTGTACCATCCGTGCCCATCCGTGTCCCATTGAACGGGAAACAAAGGTAAGACGGGCATTTACGGGTTAGCAATCCGTGTCTATCCGTAGCATCTCTGCTCCTGCCGGGTCTGTGACCCGGCGGCCCTCAGCGGCGGGGGTCACAGCAAGTCGCCCATCCCGCCAGGCCCCCGGTCGGACGGCGGCCCTCAGCGGCGGGGGTCACAGACCCCCGCCGAGCAAGGGATGCCCCCACGGCGGTGTTCTGCTACGAACACCCATTTGAGGAGATTCTTGCTTTTGATCCTGGTTGAGAGTATACTGCTGGCGTAGGAGGTGCAAGGTGCTGGCGAGACCCGGTTTACCCCGTTTCGATTATGTCCGGGCGGAGACGCCTGGAGAGGTCGTGGCGCTGCTTGCGGAGCGCGGCGAAGCGGCGCGGCTGTTGATGGGCGGCACCGACCTCTTTCCGCGGATGCGCGAGGGGACGGCCCGCCCGGCGCTGGTGATCGACGTCAAGCACATCCCTGGCATGCAGGAGATCGCGGTCGATGGCCAGGGCTGGCTGACAGTGGGGGCGGCGGTGACGATGAACGGGCTCGCCCGTCACCCGCGGGTGCGTTCTGACTATCCCCTGCTGGCAGAGGCAGCGGGCATGGTGGCTTCCTACCAACTGCGCAACCGCGCCACCGTGGGCGGCAACATGTGCAACGCCTCGCCCTGCGCCGACACGACCCCGGCGACGATGGTGCTGGAGGGCCGCTTTGTGCTGGTCGGCCCGGCTGGCGAGCGCGAGATCGCCGCGGTCGACTTTTTCCGCGGCCCGGGGCTGACGGCGCTCCAGCGCGGCGAGTTCCTGCGCGCCATCCGCTATCCCCCTCCGCCGCAAGGAGCAGTGGGCCGCTACCTCAAACTGGGGCGCAACCGCCTGGGCGATCTGGCGATTGTCAGTGTTGCCGTGCTGGGCTTTGCGGACCGCACGGCGCCCTCGGGCTACCGCTTCCGCATCGCTCTCGGCGCGGTTGCTCCGGTGGTGGTACGGGCCGCCGCAGCCGAGGCGCTGCTGGCCGGCGAGCCGCCGGGAGAGGAGGCTTTTGCGCGAGCGGCTGAGAAGGCGGTCGAAGCGGCCTCGCCGATCGACGACGTGCGCGCCAGCGCGGCCTACCGTCTGGCCATGGTGCGGGTGTTGACGCTGCGGGGGCTGCGTGAGGTGTTCCGGGGGATGTAATTCGAGTCACAAGGGCCAGCTCACAAGTGGCCTCTTGCGACGTGGGAGAGGGAAAAGATGACCACTCACACCATCACCATCACCGTAAACGGCGAACGCGAGCAACTGGACGTGCCGGCGAACATGACCCTGCTGCAACTGCTCCGCGAGCGGCTGGCGCTGACCGGCACCAAGAACGGCTGCGAGGCAGGGGAGTGCGGCGCCTGCACGGTGTTGCTCGACGGCGAACCGGTCAATTCGTGCATGATGCTGGCGCTGGAGGCCGATGGCCATGAGGTCACGACGGTCGAGGGGCTGGCCCGGGACGGCAGGCTGACCCTGTTGCAGGAGGCCTTTATCGAACACAACGCCGTGCAGTGCGGCTTTTGCACGCCGGGGATGCTCATCTCGGCCCATGCCCTGCTTGGGCGCAACCGACGGCCTACGGAGGACGAGATCAAGGAGGCGCTGGTGGGCAACCTGTGCCGCTGCACGGGCTATGTGCGCATCATCCAGGCCGTGCGGGCAGCGGCGGAGAGGGGAGGTGGGCGATGACGCGTTTGACTTCTGACCCGGTCGGCAAGAGCGTGCCGCGCATCGATGCCGTTGCCAAAGTAACCGGCGCGGCGATGTTTACCGATGACCTCCCCTTTGGCCCTGGCCTTCTCTATGCTCGCCTGGTGCGCAGCCCGCATGCCCACGCGCTGATCCAAAGGATCGACACCAGCAAGGCGCTGGCGATGCCCGGCGTCAAGGCGGTGGTCACGGGCAAAGAGGTGACCGCGCTGATCGGCCTCTACCTGGTCGACCGGCCGATCTTTGCTGGCGAGCGGGTGCGCTATGTTGGCGAGCCGGTGGCGGGCGTGGTCGCCAGCAGCGAAGAGATCGCCGAAGAGGCGGCGCGGCTGGTCGAAGTGGAGTACGAGCCGCTGCCGGCGGTCTTTGACCCCTTCGAGGCGGCCCAGCCGGGCGCGCCGCTGTTGCATCCCCGCCTGGGCGAGTACAAAGTGGCTAATTTCATCTTCCCCGAGCCGGGCACCAACATCTCTGAGCATTTCAAGCTGCGGCGGGGCGACGTCGAGGCGGCCTGGCCGCGCTGTGCGGCCATCGTCGAGGGCGAGTTCCGCCTGCCGCAGATTCAGCATGTCCCCATCGAGCCGCACGTGGCAGTGGCGCTGTGGGAACCGTCGGGCCAGGTGACACTGTGGGCGGCTTCCCAGTCGCCCTTTGCCCAGCGCGACCTGCTGGCGCAGAGCCTGGACATTCCGCATGGCAACCTGCGCGTCATCTCGCCCTACATCGGCGGGGGCTTTGGCGGCAAGGCCGGCATCTCGATGGAGGCCTGCGCGGTCGTGCTGGCCCGCGCGGTGATGGGCCGCCCGGTCAAGCTGCGCATGACCCGCGAGGAAGAGTTCGTCGGCACGACCGTGCGCCAGAGCCTGGTGGCGCGCACCAAAATCGGCTGCGACGCCGAGGGCAACCTGCTGGCGATGGAGACAGCGTACTACTTTGGCGGCGGGGCCTATAACGATTACGGCGTCAACATCGTCCGCGCGGCGGGCTATTCCTGCACCGGCCCCTATTACATTCCCAACGTCAAGGGCGATTCCTACTGCGTCTACACCAACCAGCCGGTCGGCAGCGCCATGCGCGGTTTTGGCATGCCCGAAATCCACTGGGGCATCGAGCAGATTATGGACCAGCTTGCTGAAAAGATCGGCATGGACCCGGCCGAGTTCCGCCGCCGCAACTGCGTCAAGGGCGGACAGACGATCCTGACCGGCATGCAGATGCCGCGGGTCGATCTGGTGGCCTGCATCGACAGGGTGACCAAAGCGGTCAACTGGGGGCAGAAAGAGCCACCCTCGGCGCCGCACAAACGGCGCGGCAAGGGCATCGCCATCATGTGGAAGGCGCCGGCCATGCCGCCCAATCCGGGCAGCTCGGCCATTGTCCGTTTCAACGAAGATGCCACGGTCAACGTCGAGATCGGGGCGCAGGATTTGGGGCAGGGCGCCTTCACCGTCCTTGCCCAGATCGCTGCCCAGGCGCTGGGCGTGCCCTACGAGTGGGTGCGCGTCTCGGTGCCGGTGGACACCAAATACAGCCCCTACGAGTGGCAGACCGTCGCCAGCCGCATCACCTGGTCGACGGGCAACGCGGTCAAGGCCGCAGCCGAGGACGCTAAACGGCAGATCCTGGAGATCGTTGCGGCGCACTGGGACGAGGACCCCGCCGACCTGGACATCAAGGACGGCCGGGTGATCTCGTTCAAGTCCGAGCGGGAGCAGTCGCTGGAAAAGATGGTCATCTATGGCCTGCCGAACGAGAATTTCGAGGGCTGGAGGGGCGGGCCGATCGTCGGGCAGGGCCACTTTATGCCCACCTATGTCACCAATCTCGATTTCGAGACCGGGCAGGGCACCCGCGCGGTGGTTCACTACACCGTCGGCGCGCAGGCGGTCGATCTGGAGGTCGATACCGAGACCGGGCAGATCGAGGTTCTCAAGATCGCCAGCGCCTACGATGTGGGCAAGGCGGTCAACCCTGACCTGGTGCTGACGCAGATCGAGGGTGGGGCGGTGCATGGCATGAGTTCGGCCTTTGAGGCGCTGCGCTTCGACGAGCAGGGGCGGCCGCTGAACGCCAACCTGGTCGATTACCGCATTGCCACGGCAGCGGACATCCCGCGCGAGATCCACGGCGACATTGTCGAGACGCCGCTGGAGGATGGGCCGTGGGGCGCGCGTGGGGTGGGGGAGCACGTCATGGTGCAGACGGCGCCGGCCATTGCCAACGCGATCTATAACGCGCTGGGTGTCCGTTTCAATTCGCTGCCGCTGTCGGCGGAGAAGGTGTTTGTGGCGTTGGGGGGGAAGTAGCAAGTATGCAAGTATGCAAGTATGCAAGTATGCAAGTATGCAAGTATGCAAGTGGGCAGCCTGCTGTGGCAGTTGCTTGATTCTTGGGCGGATGGTATAATCACCCTGTAATCTCTGGCATGGAGGTGTCCATTGCTCGACCTGGACCTTCGTCCTGAAAAGAAGGGTTCCAGTCCCTGGCTGATGGTTGTGGGGTTGGTGCTCTTGCTCTTTGCTGGCGCGCTGCTGGCCTGGTGGGGCTTTTCCGGGCTGGGAGAGGGCGGGGCACCAGCTCAGCCGACGGCGACCGTGCCGCAGACGCCGCTGCTGCCTACCCGCGATCCCAATGCCACGCCGGTGCCCATTGCCACGCTGCCGCCGACGCCTACGTCGACGCCCATCGCCACGCTGACACCCACTCCCGAGCCGCCGTCACCAACGCCGACAGTGGCTTATGTCATCGCCGGGGCGGATGGGGCCAACGTGCGCACCGGTCCAGGCACGGGTTACCCTCGCATTGGCTACATCAACCCCGGCGGACAGGCGACGGTGATCGGCCGCTACGGCAACTGGTGGGAGATCGTCTACCAGGGCGGCGAGGGCTGGGTCTTTGGTGACATTGTCACGGCGTACAATGTGGAGGGCATTCCGGAAGTGGTGCCGCCGCCGGCGCCGACCGCCGCGCCAGTGCAGCCGACCGCCGTGCCGCCCACCGCTGCGCCGCCGACGGCTGCCCCACCCACGACCGCACCGGTCAGCGCGCGCGGCATCATGGCCAACAGCTACACCGTCGAGCGGGCGCCTGGCCCCTATGCTGTCAACGCCGATATCTGGTTCAATATGGACATCTCCAACACCTCCAACAGCACGGTCGAATACATTGCTCTGGGAACGGTCGTGGAGCAGACGAACCAGTTCCAAAAGAGTTGGACCTATTCCAGCTTTACTCCAGGCCAGCGTTTCACCTGGCGCGACCACATCAACATCCCCGCCGCTGGCTCCTACAATTTGTGGCTGACGATCTGCTTTATGGATGGTCAGTGCGCACGGCTGGCCGGTCCTGTTGCGATCACAGTTCAGTAGGCGGGGGCGCGCCGCTGTCGTCGTTTGTCCGAGCTCACCGAGGCGCGGGCCTCGGTGAGCTTTTTCCAGGGTAACTATTCAGCCTGCCCATGCAGTGCCCATAGTCCGCCCGGACCAGGCCTGGTAGACACCGGCTACACTGGGACGCCTCCAGGCGGCTCAGGTGCCATCCGCCCTGCCGGACTGTGGTCCGGCGGGCACAGGCTGAATAGATACTTTCCAGGAAAGGAGGGGCACTCATGCGCAAGAGAGGCTTTGTCTTGCTATGTCTGAGCGCCGCTTTGCTGGCCTGCGGCGGGGTTTCGGAAGTGACGGAGCCCCCTGCCTCTCAACCTCCTCTACCATCCGTCCCATCTCGCCCGGCAGGATCGGCCGCGGTCACCTACTATGTCCGCCCCGACGGCGGTTCGGCTGCTCAGTGCACCGGCCTGGTCGATGCGCCCTATCCCGGCAGCGGCACGGGCCAGCCGTGCGCCTGGAACCATCCCTTCCAGGCGCTGCCGCCGGGCGGTTCACCGCGCATCCTCGGCGGCGACACGCTGATTGTTGCCGCTGGCTCGTATATGATGGGCTATGGCGCGCCCGGCGCCGATCTCTGCCAGGCCGAAGCCTCGTATGATTGCCACATGCCGCCCATCCCCAGCGGCCTCGACGCGGCCCACCCGACGCGCATCCTCGGTGCCGGCTGGGACGCAGGCTGCCCTGACCCGCCTGAGCTGTGGGGCAGCGAGCGGCCCTGGTTCATCGTCAACCTGACCGACGCCAGCCATGTCGAGCTGGCCTGTTTCGAGATCACCGACCACTCCGCCTGCGTCGAAGGTCACTCTGGCGGGCTGGCCTGCGAGCGCGACCAATCGCCCTATGGGCCGTGGGCTCCTGTCGGCCTCTACGCCGAGGACTCGGCGGACGTTACCCTGCGCCATCTCGACATCCATGGCCTGGCTTCCACCGGCATCCACGCCGGCCGGCTGACCGACTGGACGGTCGAGGACGTGCGCATCGCTGCCAACGGCCTGGTCGGCTGGGACGGCGACCTGTGGGACGAGTACGGCGATTCGAACGCCGGCACGCTGACCTTCCGCCGCTGGGTGGTGGAGTGGAACGGCTGCGGCGAGACCTGGCCCGGCGGCGAGCCGACCGGCTGCTGGGCGCAGACCGCTGGCGGCTATGGCGATGGCGTCGGCACCGGCGCCACCGGCGGCGACTGGATCATCGAGGACTCGGCCTTTCTCCACAACACCTCCGATGGCCTTGACCTGCTCTACCACACGGAGGGCGGCCGCATCGTCCTCGACCGCGTCCACGCTGAAGGCAACGCAGGCAACCAGGTCAAGGTCGCCGGCGAGACGGTCATCACCAACAGCGTGCTGGTGGGCAACTGTGCCTTTTTCGATGGGCAGCCCTTTACCTTCAATGTCGATCCCTGCCGGGCGATGGGCAGCGCGCTGGAGCTGGCTTACGTGGGCGGCGAGCAGGTCTCTGTTGTCAACACGACCATCTATGGGCAGGGCGATGGGCTGGTCGACGCCGGCCCGCGCGAAGAGGGCGGCAGTTGCAACGGCTCGGAGCGGCTGGTCGGGCGCAACAATGTCTTTCGCGGCGACGTCGACTATTTCGACCCCCAGGACGTGACCTTTTTGTTCTACCAGGAAGGCTGTGCCGACCTGCGCTTCGAGCTCGACTATAGCATCGCCTGGAACGTGAAGAACTATGAGGCGGAATGGATCGAGCCGCCATTCCCCAGCGAGCACAATCTGCTGCAAGACCCCCTGCTGGTGGGGCCGCTATCGGGAAGCGCCTATGGCATGATGTTGTCCCTGGGCAGTCCTGCTATCGACGCGGGCGACGAGGCGAGCTGTCCGGCGGTCGACATCCGCGGCATGGCCCGTCCCCTCGATGGCAACAATGACGGCATTGCCGCCTGCGACATGGGCGCCTTCGAGCTGGCGCCTGCCAGTGCCTGGCTCTATCTGCCCCTGGTGCGACACTGATGAACAGGGGGGCGTGGCTGCTGCCTTTGCTTCTCGTCGCCAGCCTGGCGCAGACTGCGTGCGTCTCTTTTCCTGCCGCCGAGATGACGCCGCGCGCCTATGTGCCTGTTATCACTCGCCAGGCGCCGACCCCTCTGCCCGCGCCGCTGGCAGAGGTCGATGACTTTGTCTATCAGCTTCAGAACCTCGATCTGGTCGCCATGGGCAACACGGCCTACGACCTGGCGGTGATCGACTATGCCGCCGACGGCAGCGCCGAGACCGAGTTCACCGCTGCCCAGATCGAGGCCCTGCGCCACAGCCCCGGCGGCGAGAAGGTCGTCCTGGCCTATATGAGCATCGGTGAGGCGGAAGATTATCGCTTCTACTGGCAGGACGGCTGGGCGCCGGGCAACCCGCCCTGGCTCGACGCCGAGAACCCCGATTGGGAGGGCAACTACAAGGTCCATTACTGGGACCCGGCCTGGCAGGCGATTGTCCTGGCCTATACCGACCGCCTGCTGGCTGCTGGCTTTGACGGGGCGTACCTGGACATTATCGATGCCTACGCATACTATGCCGACCAGGGCCGTTCCACAGCGGCGCAGGAGATGGCCGACCTGGTGGCGGCGATCCGCGCCCATGCGCGGGCGCGCGATGCGGATTTCCTCATCTTTGCCCAGAACGCTCCCGAGCTGGCCGTTCTCGTGCCGTCCTACCTGGCTTCCGTCGATGGCATTGGCCAGGAGGACATCTACTATGGGTACGAGGACGATGACGTGGCGACGCCGCCAGAAGTGACGGCTGCGCTGGAGGGCTACCTGGACCTTTTCCGCAGCGCCGGCAAGCTGGTGCTGACGATCGACTATGCCACCACGCTGGCCCACATCGACGACGCCTATGCGCGTGCGCAGGCGCGGGGCTATGTGCCTTTTTGCACCGTGCGCGAACTGGATGTGCTGGTGGTCAACGCTGGCCATGAACCGGATTGAGCAGTTTCTACACCAAAGGTAACTGCCTGCCGTCCGCGGCGCTGGGCCCTCACCCCTCCCCCTACCGCCGCCCCTCTGCCGCTTGCGGGAGAGGGGCGGGGGCCAGGGGGTGGGGTGAGGGGGCAGAACAGCGGCTACACCAGCGTCGGGTTGACAGAGGGTCCAGGCGGCGTATGGGCGAGGCGTTGCCTCGTCGTACTTCAGTCGGCGTGGTAGGCAGTTGCTACCCAAGAACGTGAAAGGAGGGAATCTGACATGAAGTCACGGCACCTTTCTCTACAACACTACGGACAACCCCAACTCTACGGCGCACAACGGCGGGGTCTATCGCACCGTCTTTTTGGGCTGGCCGCTGGAGTGGCTGGACGGCCAGCGGGAACGGGCCCAGGTGCTGGGTTCGGCGCTCGACTGGATGGGCTGCCCGCCTCGCCCCCGCGCTCTCCTGCCGCTGGCGTTGAGGAACAGATGAACCGCCAGTCGCGCCCGCGAGTGGAACGCTGGCCGTTTGGCCGTCTGTCTGGTTGCCTGCTGGCTTTCTCCCTGCTCGTTGTTCTGGCCCTGGCCTGCGGCCTGCCTGCCGGGGAAGGCGACCTGACCCCCTCTGCTGCGCCGCCAACGGCGCAGCCTGTGCCCACGCTCTTGCGCCCGTCTGTAGCGCCGGTCATCGACGAATGGGCGCTCTGGAGCGGCGGCACGCACCTGCGCGGGGCCAACATCTGGCAGCGGGTGGTCGTGCCCGAGCTGGATGGCCCTGACTTTTTGGGCAGCGGCCATGTCGGGCCGCCCTATACCCAGGCCGATTTCGACGGACTGGCGGCGCTGGGGGCCAACTATGTCAACATTTCCCATCCCGGCCTTTTTACCGAGCGCCCGCCCTACGTGCTGGATGAGGCCGTACAGGCCAACCTCGACCGCCTGCTGGACATGGCCGCGCAGGCCAATCTCTTTGCCGTCATCACTTTCCGCACCGGCCCTGGCCGCAGCGATTTCACCTTCTACCGCGACGGCGCGGGTGAGTGGTTCGATGAGGAGCTGCTGATCGAATCGGTCTGGAGCGATGAGGCGGCGCAGGAGGGGTGGGCCGAGATGTGGCGCTACACCGCCGCGCGCTACCGCGACAACCCGGTGGTGGTCGGCTATGACCTGATGTGTGAGCCGAACGCGGAGGACGTGCTCTTTGGCATCTATGAGCCGGAAGAGTTCTACAGCCAATACGCCGGCACGATCCACGACTGGAACGCCTTCTATCCCCGTCTGGTCGCTGCGATCCGTGAAGTGGACGCCGAGACGCCGATCCTGGTCGGCGCGGGGGGCTGGAGCGGCGTGCGCTGGCTGCCCTACCTGCAGCCGGTCGACGCGCCGCGCATCGTCTATACGGTGCACCAGTACGAGCCGCAGGCGCAGTACACGCACCAGGAGCCGCCCGCCGAAAATGGCTATCCTGGCGCCTTCGACCTGAATTGGGATGGCGAGCCGGACACCTTCGACCGCGCCTGGCTGGATGACTTTCTGGGGACCATCGATGCCTTTCGGGCGGAGCACGGCGTGCCGGTGGCGGTCAACGAGTTCGGCGTGATGCGCTGGGTGCCCGGCGCGGCGGCCTTTATGGCCGACGAGATGGACCTCTTTGAAGCGCGCGGGCTGAATTATGCCCTCTGGGTGTGGGACCCGGCCTGGCCGCCGTGGGCGGAGTCGGTCAGCGATTTCAACTTTCGCTACGGGCCTGATCCAGAGAACAGGGAGGAGGTTGCCAATGACCTGATGGACGTCATTGGCGAGCGGTGGGGACGCAATGTCCTCCGTCCCTCCAGCATAGGGGACTTGTGACTGAACGCTCTACCCTCGCCCTGGTCGAGCCGACCGAAACCCTGCAGGGCGAGATCCTCGCTCTCATCGACGAATTTGCCGCGGCGGGCGAGGAACGCTACCGGCAGATGCTCGAGCGGGCGCTTTTCGACATGCCGGGCTATGTCGGTCAACTGGAGGCCGAATCGCGCGGCGTTGGCCTGCTGCCGGGTTGCGTTCCGCAGACGACTTTCTGGACGGTCGAAGATGGGCGCTGGATCGTCGGCGTCGTCCGCCTGCACCGGGCTGGCGTGCGCATCCACCTGGGCACCGACACGGCAGCGGCACCGTTCGTCGTGCCGGGCTTGAGCCTGCAGCAGGAGCTGCGCTGCATGGTCGAAGCCGGGCTGTCGCTGGAGGAGGCCTGGGCAGCCGGAACGCGCGCGGCGGGCGAGTCATTAGGGCTGGCTGGGCTGGGTACGGTGCGCCAGGGCGCCCCGGCTGATCTGCTGGTTTTTGCCCAACACCCGACCCGCGACCTGGAAGCGCTCAACACGCTGCAGGCGGTCGTGGCGCAGGGGCGGCTCTACTCGCGTGCGACTCTGGAAGAAGCGCTCGCGCGCCACCGCGCGCGCTTCGAGCGCCCGTTCTATGATCGCTGGACGACGGGGCTGCTGCGGCTGGCAATGAAGGCCGTGCCGGGCCAGGCGGTTTGAAAGGGGTGACTATGGCATCCGGACAACGCATTGCGGAACTGGATGTGCTGCGAGTGACCGGCATGATCTCAGTGTTGCTGGGTCACCTCCCTGCCTATTTCCCCCATGATCCATTCCTCGGGTGGATCTACTATGCTTTTACCAGCCTGGGCGTGGCGCTGTTTGTGTTTGTTTCCGGGTTTGTCCTTGCCCAAGGGTACGCGGGCCGCAAAGATTTCCATTTCCTTCGGTTCCTTGGGAAAAGGCTGGCGCGGCTCTATATTCTTTACATTCCCGCCTTGATTCTGTTTATCGTCGAGTTCTACTACCTGGAGATATATCACACGGTTAACCTGACGCCGTTCGTGCCCAGCTTATTGGCTCACCTCTTTGCCGGGCAGGTTTTGCTCTTTCCCTGGGTGCGGCAGCTTTTTACCTTGTGGTATGTTGGCCTGATTGTCTTCTTGTACCTGTTTTTTGGATTCCTGGCGCTGTGCAAGAACACATATCAAGCCATTGCAGTCATTGCCCTGACGTCCGCCATTCTCTTGTTCTGTCGGCTCGTGTTGGGTATCATCGATATCAGGTTGTTCTTGTATTATCCTGTCTTCCTTTTTGGCGTTTTCCTTGGACGCCGGAAGGTATCGCTGTCGTCTGGCATAGGACATTACGTAGGGTTGTCTGCTTTGGTGCTGGGGGGCGCATCCTATGGGCTGTTTAGGGCAACGGGTCTGGCGGTCGTGCGTGGCACCTGCAACAATCAGCCCCTGGGGTGTGTGCCCAGCCTGGCGCTGGTCGAGGTATACGTGTTGTCGGGACTGGTGTTTTTGTTGTGGTTGTCGTCCAGGGGTGCCAAGCGGATGTCGAAAGAAGTGAGTCGGATTGTTTTTCGCATGGCCGTTGCTTCCTATGCAGTTTATCTGTTTCACCGTCCCGTTCTGGCGGCAGTCTGGTGGCTGGGAGAGAGTGTGATCGAACTGGGTCAAGTGGGCAAAATAATCGCCTTCCCGATCGTCGTCGTTGGGCTGTTTGTAGCAGGCTATTATATCCAACAGGGTGCTAATCGGATTCTGGGAAAGCCGGGCAACTGACCCCTGAAGGTTGGGCTTGGTGCATACGTTCCCTTATTGTGAAGGTGCGCTATGAACGAACGAGAGCAACTGGAGCAGGCCATCGCCGCGCTGGAAGCGCAGCGCGCTGTTCTCGGCGATGCGGTAGTCGAGCCGATGCTCG
>Ga0209162_1000743_pt1 | contig 34333 bp, 29 predicted proteins | sample YNPNPMetaG_FD_187121 | JGI IMG/M metagenome (GOLD analysis project Ga0209162, IMG submission 187121) | Anoxygenic and chlorotrophic microbial mat microbial communities from Yellowstone National Park, USA - YNP NP MetaG (SPAdes) (version 2) ...
ATGCTGGATGAGGAGGGCTCGGCCCTGGTGGAGCGGCGCCTGGCCCGCAAGGGCATCGAAGTCCGCAAAGAGGAGGGCATAGAGGAGCTAGTTGGGGAGGGAAAGGTGCGTGAGGTGGTCACCTCTTGGGGTGCGGTGATCCCGGCGGACCTGGTGGGGGTGGCCATCGGGGTCTTAGCCAATGTGGATTTCCTTAAAGGGAGCGGCATCCGGACGGAGGCCGGGGTTATCGTGGACAACCGAATGCAGAGCAACGTGGAAGGCGTATTCGCAGCCGGTGACGCGGCCCAGGCCTACGATCCCGTGCACGGGGAGCACCGCATCAACACCAGCTGGATGGGGGCTAGTCGGAGCGGCCGGGTGGCCGGCACCAACATGGCCGGGGGAGATGCGGAACTGCCCGGCGCCATCGCCTTCAACCTCATCAACATCTACGGCCTCCCGGTGGCCTGCGTGGGGCTCAACCTGGCCGAAGGCGAAGGTTTCGAGTCCCTTACCGGGGACTACCCGCGGGGCGAGGTCTATCGGAAATACGTCCTGCAGGAGGGCCGTTTGGTGGGCGCCACCCTCATCGGCGACACCGCGGACGCCCGGCTGCTGGAGGAGCTGATCACCGCGGGCGCCGACTTGAGCGGCCTCAAAGACCACCTTTTCGAGGAGGGCTTCGACCTCCGGGCGGAGGCGGCAAGACTCCTGGGTCGGTGAACACCAGGGGCGCGCTTTGCCCAGATACCATCGGGGGTCTTGATGACCTTGCCGGTTGCCGAGCCGGGACCTCTGTGATATACATTTTTAGGACTTTGCCCGAGGAGCGGGCGGGGGTATTGACTGAGCGAAAGAGGAGGAGGAAGAGTACATGGGAGAGAAGAGCGACAAGCGTCCGGTTTTCGATGCCGACGAGTGCACGGGGTGCGGCCTCTGCGTCGACGAATGCCCTAACAACGCCATCGAGCTGGGCGACGACGACATCGCCTTCCTGGCCAAGCCGGACGACTGCGACGGCTGCGGCACCTGCGCCGAGGAGTGCCCCTCCGAGGCCATCTCCATGCAGTAGCAGCGCATCAGGGGCGAGGGAACGGGGAGCTCTTGCTCCCCTTTTCCTTTGTTCGACCAACAGCGTCTTCCACGGGAAGGTGACACGCTGAAGAAAGTGGGCTCCGGTTTCCGCTTTCTTTTATGATTATCAACGTATCAACCCGAGCCCTTCCGGGCTTTCATGGGCCGTATTTCCAGCCAGCCCCACCGGCTGCCCCGGGAGGGTCAAGGCAGCGAGGAAAGGAGCGGAGATGCCAGACAGGGACGACGAGGTCAGGCTCAACGTGCTCTGGAAGATCCCCATGTTCAGCTTCCTGGAGAAAGAGGCCCTGGACCGCTTGTACTCGCTCACCGAGCCCCGTTCCCTCAGCAAGGGCGAGTATGTCTTCATGGAATGCGAACCGCCAAAGGAGGTCTTCATCGTCACCCGGGGCGAGGTGAAACTGCTCAAGCAGACCGAGGGCGGCCAGGAGATGATCGTGGAGCTGGCCTATCCCGGCGACATCTTCGGCGAGGAGGCGGTGCTGGACGGCAAGCCCTATCCCCTTACCGCCCAGTGCCTGGAGGATTGCGAGCTGCTGGCCATCCCCAGAGGTAAGTTCCTGGGGTTCCTCCGGGAGAACCCCGACCTGGCTCTGGAGTTCATCGCCGAGTTCGCCCGACGCTTGCGCCTGGCCCAGGACACCATCCGCGCCCTGGCGGCGGAGCGGGTGGAATGGAGGGTGGGCCGGGTGCTCAACATGCTGGCCTCGCGAGTGGGCGAGAGAGGGCCGGATGGCATCTCCATCAATCTCCCCATCACCCGCCAGGACATCGCGGACATGGCCGGCACCACCGTGGAGACCACCATCCGGGTCATTAGCCACCTTAAAAAACTGGGCATCTGCGATACGGTGAAGGGCAAGATCGTCATCACCGATCCGGAGCAGTTGGGAAACATGGTCAGGGAGGGATGCGTCCAGCCCTGAGGCCACCGGCCAAGAAGCAGCCACGGGCCCTCCGCCTCATTTCGAGAGACCGGAAGGTACCGCGATCGTGAATAGATCCACCCGCCCCAGCCCGCGCGCAAGAGACGGGTCGCGGGCAGAACACATCAGCCGGCCTTTGGGGAGTCTTGCCGCCGCTCAGCTCCGACGCGGGACCATCCTCCCCTCAATCGGCTGAACTTATGGAGTAAGAGTTCATGCCCCCGGACGGCGGGATCTCCTCTCCCGGCGCAGAGAGGTGAGGGTGATGATGGAGGGGAGCACCAATACGCTGGCCAGGAAGGAAGTGGCCAGGGAGATGGCGGTGATCACCCCGAAGCGGCGGATGGGCAGCATCTCCGAGAGGGAGATCACCAGGAAGGCGCCGCCGGTGGAGACCACCCCGGCCAGCAGGGGCTTGCCCACCCGGGACACGCTCATGGAAAGGGCCTGGGGAACGCTGACCTCACCGCCCCTCCTCTCCTCCAGGAAGCGGTGGGTGACGTGGATGCCGTAATCGATGCCCATGCCGATTATCATCGAGACCACCAGCACGGTCATCACGTCCAGGCCCCAGCCCATCAAGGAGAGGAAGCCCAGCTCCACGGTTATTCCCGCCACCAACACGGACAGCGTGGCCATGCCGTAGACGACCGAGCGGAAGACCAACACCAGCACCAGTCCCGAGAGGATCAGGGCCAGGATGGAGGTCTTCACCTGGGTGGGCACCAAGTTGCCCAGCATATCAACAGTCAAGGGGGTGATGCCGCCCACCGCGTAATCCAGCCCCGCTCCCCCGAAATGGCGCGCCGCGGCCTCCCGCAGGATGCGGCCCTTGTCCTTCAGCTCCTCGTTGGTGCGGGAACCCTCGCTGTATACGGCGATGAGCGCCGCCCGGTGGCCCTCCGCCACCAGCTTGCCCTCCTGAGGCCCGAAGAGCTCGTCTATCTCGGTCAGGTCAGAAGCGGCCTCGTCCGCGGTCGCGGGGAGCGCCCCCTCCCCATCCGCGGAAACTCTGCCCATCGCCAGGCGGAAGTCCCGGATGAGCTCGGCTACGCTGGAACTGCCCAGGGGAAGGATGAAGGGAGATCCCGATTTCTTCTCGTAACCGAGGAAGTAGCCGCTGTTGGCCAGCTCCTCCTGGAAATCGAGCATGGCCTGGAGCGAGCGCGGATCCAGCACCTCCCCCTCCACCAGGACCACGTCCTGCTGTTGCCCTCCGAAGACCTCCTCCTGAAGATACTGGGCCTGCAGGGAGGGAAGGTCCTGCGGGGCCAGGGCCCGCAGGTCCGGGACGGTGGTGAGGCGGAAGGCCCCGGACACGCATACCGCCACCATCAGCACGAACAGGACGGCCACCGGGCGGGGGTGCCTCTCGGCCACCCCGGCGACCCGGAGCAGGGCACGGTCGATGAAGGTATTACTGTCCCGGGCGAATATGCGGAGTCCGCGGGGGGGGTGCATGGGCCGGGACTCACCCCTCCTGCTCCGCCACTCCTCGCGCAGCACCATCAGGGAGGGCAGAAAAGTGATGCAGAAGAGGAAGCAGATGAAGATGCCCGCCGCGGTCATGTAGCCCAGCTCCTGCAGCACCTCGAAGTCGGAGAAGCCGAAGGAGGCGAAGCCGATGATGGTGGTGACGCAGGCCAGGAAGACCGCCACCCCCACCGTGGTCACCGCCCGATAAGCGGAGCGGCGGGGGCCTCCCTCACGGTCCTTGAGGCCCAGCTCCTCGTAGAAACGCCCCATGATGTAAACGAGATTGCCCAGGCTTATCCCCAGCACCAGCGGACCGATGAGTGCGGAGATGATGGTGTAGGGCACCCCGAACCACCCCATCAACCCGTAGATCCAGAAGGTGGTGAGGATGACCACGGAGAGGGGCAGGATCACGTCGGTGAGCCGCTGAAAAGCTAAAAAGAGCAAAACTACCAACAGGGCCAGGGCCACCAGGGCCAGCTTGGTGCTGCTGCCGACCACGTAATCCTCCAGGTCCTTGTCGATGGAGGGATCCCCGCTGATATACACTTCAGCGGGCGGGTCGTCCCCGGCGAAGTAGCCCTTGAAGAAACGCTCGGCGCGGGCGGCGAATTCCTTGTTCTGATGGGAGTCGTAACCGGGGTTGACCTTGACCCAGATCGCGGCATGTCGGCCGTCTTCCGAGAGCAGGGAGGAGCCCTTCTTTTCCACCGTCCAGGCCCGGGCCACCGGGTCCGCAAGGTAGGTGGCCACCCCCTTCTCGATGACCTGCTCGAAGGGCGCCTGCCTGGAAGGGTCGTCGGGGTCGGGGACCATGGTCCCCTCGGTGAACCTGAGCAGGAAGGAGATGTCCCCGGACTTGAACCCCTCCTTCTGCGCCTCCAGGAGCATGTTGCGGAGGAACCCGGTGAGGAAATGTTCCACATAAACCACGCCATCGCCCAGCTCTTCGCGCAGGGCCTCCTCCAGCAAGAGGAACTTCTTTATCATGGGGTAGGTGAGCAGGCGGTCGCTCTCCACCATGGCGATCTCGTAGGTGGTGCCCCCGAAGAGCTGGTCCACCTCGCGGATGGTGAGGGAAGTCTCGAACTTTCGGGGGATGAGGTCTTGTTGGCCCGCCTTCAGCTTGATGAAGGCGGTCCCCGCCGTCACTGGTAAAGTGATGAGCAAACAGACCAGGACCACCCAGCGCGCATGGTCCCGGCTCAGCCGGGCGAAAAAGGGCATGACCCGCCCGAAAACATCTCCCACTGCCATCGACTTCAACGGACTTATCCTCCCCCGTTCCTCCATCCGATCCTGGTGATCAAAGATAGTTGTTTAAACTTACTTCGACCACGGAAACTTCATTCCTGCAGGGTCGCCTCAGGAACGCCGAAACACCGCCCTCATTGCCCGGGGATGGGGCTGGGGCAGGTCAGGCAAGGCCAGTCCGGGTCGTGGGCAGCGTGGGCGGCTCGGGCGCGGGCGGGGCTCTTCACCGCGTAGCAGTACACGCATCCGGCAGGACAGGTGTCGTAGGCCCCGATGTCCACGCTCCGGTGGCAGAGGCAGCCCTCGCGCTGCCGGTGGAGGGGGGGAGGAGAATGGAGAGGCCGCCCGGCTGCCTCCGCCAGCAGCTCGGCATCGACGCAGCGGCCCGGCTCCAACCCCGCCGCGGCCAGGCCCGGCTCGCAGCAGCCCTGCACCGCGAGGCCCCTCCTTCCGGCCTCCTCCGCCAGCCGGGCCAGCGTCGCAGCATAGGCTGCCGGGTCGAAGGAGACCCCGACCAGCGTCCGGTGAAGAGCGGCGCGAGCCCTGCGGTAGGGGTCCACCGCGCTGAGGACCAGGCGTCGCGCCGTCCCTCCCAGCGCATCCATGATGCGGACCAGGTTACGCAGGTGCCATTCCCCATCCAGCTCCCCGCCCAGGATGACCGGGTCATAACGCCAGATCACCCTATCCGGCCCCAGGCGCTCGGCCAGCTCCCGGAAAGCCCGGGCGGCCTGGGGCAGACCGGGTGATGCCGGGTCCAGGCAGCGCGGGTAACCGTTCAAGGTGAACTGGAAGTAGTAAGTGTAGCCACCGCGGTCCAGCCATCCCAGATGCCGCATCAGGGGGCGGGGGTCGCGGGTCCACAACACCAAGCCCAGCACCGACTCGGGGCGCAGGTCCACCCGGTGATGGCGGCGGGGATCATAGGGATTGGGATAGAGGCAGAAACCCTCTTGCAACCTCCGCAGGAACCAGCGTGTATAGAAGGCGGGGATGTCCGTGCGCCTGCTGGCCGAAACGATCACGCGCATACTTCCAGCGCCTCTTTTCCTCGAACACCGGGGCTGGGGGTGCGGGGCGGGGTTTCGGTCAGCCTCGGCGTGCCCTTACGACCATGATACAAGCCTTGGGCAGCTACATCACCGCACCCTTCAAAACGGACCTACTCCCCTTTCCCCTCTACCATATCGAATATTACCGCAGGGATTATCGGTGGTGCTTTCAGTCTAATCCGAGTGTTAAATTATCTTAAGCGTTTTAAGCCGATCACGACGGGCTCCGCCTGGATCGGAGGCAACGGAAGGAGATGGACCCATGAAGCGGCCCTGTTATCCCGGCATCGCGGCGGAAGTCCTTATCCTGTTTTGCCTTATCTCCGCCGCGTGCTTCCCATTTTCACTTCCGGTGGGGACTGCGGCAGAAGCCCGCCGCCCTTCCTTCAAAACGTCGGCAACTGGAGATTGGGTGCAGGTGGGAGGAGGGGGCATCGACGGCGGATACCAGTTGCCGGTACGGGGAGTCCTGGCCCTCGCCGAATATGACGGCGCCCTCTACGCCGGCACATCCTCCTGCGAGGTTTGGCGCTGGGACGGGAATGCCTGGGGGCCGGTCAGCCAGGCGGGATTCGGTGACGATTCCAACCATTACATAACCTCCCTGGCCGTTTACGGCGGCCGGCTCTACGCGGGGACCTCCAATCCCAGCAGCGGCGGCCAGGTCTGGAGCTGGGACGGGACTTCCTGGAGCAAGGTGGCCGACGGAGGGCTGGGCGACCCCGGCAACGTAGAGATCGAGGGCATGGCCGTATTCGGGGACCTCCTCTTCCTGGGAACGCAGAACGATGAGGGATGTCAGATATGGCGCTGGGACGGGAGCGCCTGGGAGCAGATGGTGGGCCAGGACCCTCCGGGCACGCCGGGCACCGGGCCCGGTTTCGGAGATGCCGACAACACTATCGCCATTTCGCTGGAGGCCTACGGCAGCATGCTCTACGTGGGAACGGAGAACCACAACGGCTGCCAGGTCTGGAGCTACGGGGAAGGCTTCTGGAGCCCCCTGACCGAGGACGGCTTCGGGAACCCCAGCAACAAGAACGTGGCCTCCATGTCCTTGTACTCTGGGAAGCTCTACATGGGCACCGCGGGTGAATACGGCTACGAGGTGTGGAGTTGGGATGGGTCCTCTTTGGCCAAGGAAGGGGAAGGATTTGGCGGAGGCGCAGTTAGCATGCTCGCCCACGGGGGCAGCCTCTTCACGGGCATCTTCAACAGCGAGATCGGCTGCCGCGTGTTTGCTTATGATGGATCCGGCTGGGTCGAATTGAACGAGCCGGGTTTCGGAGAGCCGACCAACTGGGACCCCGCCGGCATGGCGGAACACGCAGACGAGCTTTTCGTATCCACCGCCTCCCCGCTTTACGGAGCGGAGGTCTGGCGGTTCGAGGACCCCGGATGGAGCAAGATCAACCGCACCGGTTTCGTGGAGAACGCCTCTTTCGAGGCATCCTCCCTCGCTTTTCACCAGGGCCTGCTCCATGCCGGGACTCTACAAGGAAACGGTTGTGCGGTTTGGCGCCGCTTCGGCAATTCATGGGAGAAGATCAACGAAGACGGTTTCGGTGACGGGTACAACAAAAGTGCATCGAGCATGGCATCCCTGGGCAGCCGAATTTGTGTGGGCACAGAGAACTACTGCAAGGGGTGCCAGGTCTGGCGGTGGGACGGCGCCGCTTGGGAGAAAATCAGCGAAGGAGGCTTCGGGGACCCCAACAATGTGGAGGCCTCCAGCATGGCCGCATACGGAGGCATGCTCTACGTGGGCACCAACAACATCACCATCTATGGCACCTCTGAGGGTTGCCAGGTCTGGCGGTGGGATGGGAACGCGTGGGAGCAGGTCTCCTCCGGAGGATTCGGAAGCAATGCCAACTTCGCCGCTTCCTCCCTTCAGACTTGCGGCCCCTGTCTCTATGCGGGCACCTGGAACAACAGCGGTTGCCAGGTCTGGCGGTGGGACAGCGCCGCCTGGAACAGTTCCAGCCCTCCGGAGATGGGTTCGGGCGGCAACACCATCGTCGCCAGCATGGCCGCGGCAACGTCGGCAGATGAAGAGCTTCTCTACGCAGGCATAGGCAATGAGAAAAACGGGTGCCAGGTCTGGCGCCTCGACGCGGAGGGTTGGACCAGGGTGGCGGACGGCGGCTTCGACGGACCCGACAACACCGGGGCCATGAGCATGGCCTCGTACGGACAGGAGGTATACGCGGGAACCATGAACTTCTCCAGGGGATGCCAGGTCTGGGGTCTGGAGCCCGCCCGCACCTGGTATCTGGCAGAGGGGTGCACGCGGGGCGGCATGGAGACCTTCGTGCTGGTGCAGAACCCGGGGTCCGAATCGGCCACCGTGGATCTGGTCCTGCATACGAGCGATGGCGAGATGCGCCCTCCCGCCCTGCAGGGCCAGGTCATCCCGGCGGGCAGCCGGCGTACCTGGCGCCTCAACGACTACCTGGCCACCTGGGAGGTCTCCACCCTGGTAAGGGCGGACGCGGTGGTGGTGGCGGAGCGGGCGGTTTACGGGAGCGGCCGCACCTGGGCCCACGAGTCAGTGGGAGTGAACGCTCCTGCCGAAAGGTGGCTGCTGGCCGAGGGGTGCACCCGCGGCGGTTTCGATACCTTCCTCCTGGTCCAGAACCCGCTGGAAAGGGACCTCCAAGTAGACGTGGCCTTCCAGACCGAGTACGGAAGGGCCGAGCACCCCGCCCTGCAGGGGCTGTGGATCCCCGCGAGGTCGCGTCGCTCCATCCACCTCAACGATTTCGTCTATTCCTGGAATGTCTCCACCGAGGTGACCGCCACCGGACCGGTGGTCTGCGAGAGGGCCATGTACGGCGAAGGCGGGGCCTGGGCCCACGATTCCCGCGGGGTCAGCCAGCCCCATGACGCCTGGCACTTCGCCGAGGGCTGCACGGCAGGGGGCATGGAGACCTACGTGCTGGTGCAGAACCCCGGGGATGAGCCCGCGCATCTTCGGTTGACCTTCATGACCTCCAGAGGCGAAACAGCCGGCCCGGTCACCGAGCTGTCCCCCCAGAGCAGAATCACTTTCCGGGTAAATGACCACGTCAGCGACTGGGATGTCTCCACCCTGGTGGAATCGGACGTCCCGGTGGTCTGCGAGCGGGCCATGTACGGGCCTGGATGGACCTGGGCCCACGAGTCGGTGGGAGCCGCCGCCACCTCCTTCACCTGGTATCTCGCCGAAGGTTGTACTGAGGGCGGCATGGAGACCTACCTGCTGGTGCAGAACCCTGGGGAGGAGGAAGCCGTGATCGATGTGGTCCTGCAGACCGGCTCCGGCGAGGTCAGGCCCCCGGGGCTTCAGGGACAGGCTGTGCCTCCGAGGAGCCGCCGGACCTTCCGGCTCAACGACTTCATCTCCGACTGGGACGTCTCCGCGGCGGTGTACTCCAACGAGCCGGTGGTCTGCGAGAGGGCCATGTACGGCAGCGGACGCGCCTGGGCTCATTGCTCGGTCGCATACTCTCCCTGAGCCCGCCGCGCCGTCGAATCGGAGGGCGCACGAGAGCTGAGGCCGCTGCCCGGGATCCCTCCTCTCCTTTGCGTTTACCCTGTCTTCACCGCAGCGTGCCGTCGACCATGCGCTTGCGGACCAGGCCGCACGTCACCTTCACCTCTCCCTCCGGGACTCTAACCTGATCAATGCTGATCGAAACTCCATCTGCGCACATTGCTCCTACCCTGGGAGGTATCCATCAATATGAGAAAAAGGCTTTACATATTTACGGTATCCCTTAAAATATCCTTATGAATAACCGATCAGGAATGTATTGGCATATAAGAAGGGGGAGCGTTGAAATGCCTTCGGAAGCCGTGGAGGAATACCTGGAAGCAATATTCAAGCTGAGCAGCGAGGGCCGGGAGGTGGGCCTCACCCGCCTCGCCGAGCACCTCAAGGTCACCCCGGCCTCGGTGTCGGAGATGGTCAGGCGCCTGGAGCGGGAAGGGCTCATCAGCTACCGGGGGCGCGGCCGGGGCAGGGGCGCGGAAGAGGAGAAGGGCCCCGGCGCCGGACGCGGCCCCAGGGGGGGAGCGGAACCGCGAAGGGGCATCTCCCTGACCCCCAAGGGAGAACGCCTGGCCCGCACCCTGGTGCGCCGCCACCGCCTCAGCGAACGTTTCCTCACCGATATGCTCGGCCTGGACTGGGAGACGGCCCATCAGGAGGCCTGCCGCCTGGAACACGCCCTTTCCCCGGATACCGAGGAACGGCTGGCCGAGCTGCTCGGGAACCCGCATACCTGCCCCCACGGCCACCCCATCCCCGACTCCCGCGGGCGCATCCCCCCGAGCAAGCTGAAAAGGCTCTCCGATTGCTGCGAGGACGAGAGTGGTTGTATTGACCGCGTGGAGGAGGATGAGCCCCAGATGCTGCAGTACCTGGCCAGCCTGGGGCTTCTCCCCGAGGTGGAGGTGGAAGTCAGGGAGGTGGCCCCCTTCAACGGCCCCTTGTTGGTCAAGGCGGGCGGCGCTCAGTACGCCCTGGGCCGCGAGGTCGCCTCGAAGATCTGGCTCAGGGAGAAATAGCCGGCATGGGAGAACTGGCGGAGGTCTCCCAGCTGCGGGAGAGGGTGGATCACCTCTTCGCCCTCATCGGCAATCCCAACGTGGGTAAGTCCACCGTCTTCAACCGCCTCACGGGTATGGGCGTGCTCACCGCCAATTACCCGGGGATGACCGTGGGCGTCAACCTGGGAGAGACCGAGTACGCGGGCGAGCGCATCGGCATCCTGGACCTGCCGGGGACCTACGCCTTGGGCGCCGTCTCCGAGGACCAGGTGGTGGCCCGGCGCGGCATCCTCGAAGGTAAGCCGGAGGTAGTGGTGGTCATCCTCGACGCCACCAACCTGGCCCGCAACCTCTACCTGCTCCTGCAGGTACTGGACTTGGAGATACCCGCGGTTGCCGCCCTCAACCTGGCGGACGAGGCGGAACGGCAGGGGCTGCACACCGACCTCGAGCAGCTTAACGAGCTGCTGGGGATCCCGGTCATCCCCACCGTGGCCACCCGTGGGGACGGCCTGGACCGGCTGATGAGGGCCGCCCTGGAGCTGGCCCATTCCCCGGGCGAGTTCTTCCCGGTCCCCTTTTATTACGCCACCGACATCGAGCGCCACGCCAGGGAGATAGCCGCGGAGATAGGGCGAAGCGGCCTGGAGGTCCCCCACGGCATCCCCGCCCGCGCCCTGGCCATCCTACTGCTGGAGAGGGACGAGGAGTTCGCCCTGATGCTGCGGGAAAGCGACAAGTCAGGGGGGGTCCTCTCTTTGGTGGAGAGGGCCAGGGATGAGATAAGGAGGACCCACGGGAATGATGCCGCCGTGGTCATCGCCCGGGAGCGTTACGGCATCGCCGGCTCCATCGTGGAGGCGGTGCAGCATAGGACGGAGAGGCAGAGGCCCTCCTGGGGGGAACGCCTATGGGAGTACACCACCGACCCCCGCAGCGGGCTGCTCATCCTGGCCGCGGTGCTGGCCGCGGTCTTCTTCGCCCTCTTTTTCCTGGGCGACCTGCTGGCGCGGGCTTTCTCCGACCTCTGGGAGGTCCTGGCCGCAGCCCGCCTGGAAAGGATGATCTACGGGCTGTTGGGCGAGGGAACCCTGGGGGTGGCGGTGAAATGGGGCCTGGTGGACGGGATCGAGGCGGCCCTCTCAGTGGCCATTCCCTACGTCTTCACCTTCTACATCATCCTGGCACTGCTGGAGGACACCGGCTACCTCAATTCGGTGGCTTTCCTCGCAGACCGGGTTATGCACCGACTGGGCCTGCACGGGCGGGCCGTCATCCCCCTCATCAGCGCGGCGGGGTGCAACGTGCCCGCGGTTATGGGGACCCGAGTCCTCTCCACCCGGCGCGAGCGCATCATTGCCTCCACCCTCATCGTGCTCATCCCCTGCAGCGCCCGCACCGCGGTCATCATCGGAGGGGTTTCCCGCTACGCGGGTTGGGGTTACGCTCTCCTTCTATATCTCATCCTCTTCCTCCTGGTGGCGGCGGTGGGGGTGGGCCTCAACCGCCTCCTCCCCGGACGGTCCTCCGGCCTGGTCATGGAGGTCTTCCCTTTCCGGCGGCCCTCCGCCCGCACCATGCTGTCCAAGACCTGGATGCGCCTTAAGGACTTCGTTTTCGTGGCCACCCCTATCATGCTGGGAGGGAGTTTCCTTTTGGGCCTCCTCTACGGGAGCGGCTGGATCTTCAAACTGGAGGCTCCCCTGCGCCCGCTCATGGAGGGTTGGTTGGGCCTTCCGGCGGTGGCCGGACTGGCCCTTATCTTCGCGTTTCTGCGGAAGGAGCTGGCCCTGCAGCTCCTCCTGGTCCTGGCGACCGGCACGGCCACGGCCTCCCTCGCCGGGTTCATGGACCACCGCCAGATATTCATATTCGCACTGGTCAACGCCATCTATATCCCCTGCGCGGCAACCTTCGCGGTGCTCTTAAGGGAGCTGGGCTGGCGAACCGCACTGGCCATCTCCGCCTTCACCGTGCTGCTGGCCCTGCTGATGGGGGGCCTGGTGAACCTGGTCAGCTGAGGATCCGCATGAAAGACCCCTTAAGGGTGAGGCGCAGGGCCGTTCCCGCGCCCGGGCCGGATGCCTCAGGGGGTGGCCGCAGCTGTACCCTGCCGGGTTTCCTGGCCGTCCTTTTCTCGGAGTCGGAAGGATGAGGGGCAAAGCCGGTGTAATATATTTATGTGCAGAGCTGCGGCCTGTTTGGTTCCGAGTTATTCTTGAAGAATAGCGAGCGTTGGGGCACCGGCCCGCACGGATAAGATGGAAGGGGCTGCCTTCGCATGAACGGCGCGAACGGAACGGGCGCATCGGAGACTCAGAGGGATGAGGGATTGTCCCGTGACGCCCTGGACATCCTCTCGGCCTTGCATGCTTCCCTGGTCAATTTCCACCTGTACCCCCCCACCAGCGATATAGTGGTGGACTCGGTGCGCAAGGCGCTGGAGAGCCTGCGGGAGGCCATGGACAGATGGGGCAGCATCACCTTCAGCGACGTCGAGGGCAAGCTCCTCATCAACGACTTCCGGCCGGGCGATCGGGAGCAGGCCCGTCCCAACGTGGCCGCCTTCCTCAAGGACCTCTCCCTCTGGGACATCCGCAGCATCACCTTCAACCCCCAGCTGAGCGAGGAGGACTTCCGCAGCTTCATGGAGATATTCAGCCGCAAGCGCACCGACAAGACCATCAACCGGACTCTCTCCGAGCTCCTGGAGGAGGCCGGGGTCAAGGGGGTGGGAGTGGACGAGAAGATCTACGTCTCCCTTTCCCGCGACCAGGGGATCCCCAGCGCTCAGGCCGCAAAGATGGGGCCGGAGGGGCAGCCCTCGGATATGCTCCGGGATGAGGTGTTCATCCGCTACCTCACCGGCCGGATCAAGCTCCCGGAGGTGGACGAGGAGGAGGTGACCCGAGCCCTCCGCGATCCCCAGCGCATCAACCGTGCTTTTTACGCGATACTGGAGCAGGCGGAGTGCGCCGCCGAGGAGGGCGTCGACGTTAAGCGGGCCCACATCATCCGCGAGACGGTGGACCGCATGTACGGGCTGCTCGGCGGTATCGAGGACGAGAGTTTGCGTAGCGTGCTGGACGGCGAGATGGTGAAGATACTTTCCGCCCTCGACCCGGAGGTTTTGGTGGACGTGCTGGTGGAGGAGAAGCCGGAGGCCCTCGCCGACGAGAAACTGCGGCGCGAGGTGGTGCACGGCGTGGGGGAGGAGAACATCCTGGAGCTGACCGATAGGGTCATCGATAAATACCAGGCCCTGATCCGGCAGAGGGAGGAGATGCCCCCCGAGGACTTCGCGGACATCTCCGCCGTTCTCAATGAGCTCATCGACGAGCTCTACGAGGAGAGCGATCTCTCCTTCCATCCCGAGATAACCGCCCGCCTGCGAGGCTCTGGACTGCTCTCCTACCTGATGGGCAACCACCCCGAGGCAGGGGAGGAGATAGATGCCTACGGGGCCATAGCCGAGATCCGTTCCACCGGGAGCTTGCGCTCCCTGGAGGGCCGATCCGACCAGCAGATAGCGCTTATAGTGAAAAAGCTCCTGCAGCTGGGAGAGGAGGAGAGGGCCCATCAGATAATCAACGTGGCCATGAGGAACCTCGCTTCGCCCTCCGCGGAAAACCGCCTGAGGGCCCTGCGGGTGCTGGAGGAGATCTACCGGGAGCTGGCCGGGGCCGGACTGGAGGAAGCCCTCCACAACAAGCTGGACGGATTAATCGCCGCCTTGCGGGCCGAGAACGACCCCGCCGTCCTCAAGGACTTGTCCCGCCTGGGCATGGCCGTGGCCGGCCGGCTCTTCACCGCAAGGCAGCTGCAGCTTTTCTATCAGTTGATGTCGGCCCTCCTGGAGCTGGCGGAGGGGAGCGACCAGAGGGGCGAGGTGGTCCGGCCCGCCTTTCTCCTCCTGCACAAGCGGGACGTGGGCCAGCCCCTGCTCGGCTTGCTCTTCGATGAGAAGGAGGAGAACCGCGAGTTCGCCGCGCGGGTCCTGGTGCACATGGACAAGGAGATGTTCCTTCCCAACCTGCTCCTCCTGCTCAAAGAGGACAAGCCGCGCCCCGTGCACCCCCAGCTGGCCCGGGTGGTCCAAGCAGCCGGACCCTTTGTCATCGCGGGCCTGGCCGAGGAGCTGGACCGCGACAACCTGGAGGAGGTTTACCTGCGAATCCTGGCCCTTCTGGAGATGGTGGGCGGCAACGAGGCGGTGAAAGCGGTCAAGCGCCTCACCTCCAACCCCATACCCACCATCCGCGCCCGAGCCTTCCGCACCCTTTCCAGGATCGGTGAGGGCGATCATACCCTGCTCCCCCTCTACTTGGAGGCCCTGCGCGACGGGGATGTGGAGGTGAGGAGGACAGCGGTGCGCGGCCTGGGGAGCATCTTCGACGAGCGCTCCGTGGACGCGCTGGTGGACATCTTGCAAGGGAGGGGCCCGCAAGGCGCCCGGGAGGACCACCGGGTGGAGGAGGCAGCCTGCCTGGCGCTCACCCGTCTGGGAGCGGAGAAGGGTGTTACGGTCATGCTCGACCTGATCAAGAAGAAGGTGCTGACGGTACGCCGCCGCCCCGTGCACCCCGTGGTCAAGGCCGCCTGCTGCTACGGCCTCTCGCGTCTGGGCGGCAGCGAGGCGGTGGGGGCGGTCAGAGCTCTCTTGGACGACGATGACCCGGTGGTCCGCAACGAGGCCGCCAAGGCCATGAAGACCTTCCGCCAGCGCGGACTGGCCTGAGCGCTACAGGCCGTACCGCTTGCTCCTGTGCCGAAATCGAATCATGGGCCCGCTGCCAATTGCAAGGCCATCGAGTCCGCCCTCATCCGCGACCCGTATCCCTCGCAAGATCGGTCAGATCCGGGCATCGGTTTGTCCGGGGCCCCATTCAGCCGGGGAAGGTGAACGCCAAGCCCTACCTGAATTGCCCAGCTTCCATACTTTTCTCGATGCGTCCGGCGGTGAGTCATGTCCCGGAAAGCCGATCATTTCATCGCAGCCCTACCGGAGAGCGAATGCGGCCTCTTTCGGAGCAGAGGCAAGGTGGATGGCCGGATCTTCCTTTCGCCCGACCGGCGGCCCGCCCCTCATCGCTCGAGAGGGTGAAGGGGTCTTTCGCTCAAACGTTTGCTCCGAAGAAGTACAGCTTCAGAGCCCAGGCCGCCAGCAGGGACCCCAGCAGGAACCACCCCGCCACGTTGCGCAGGCGCCGGGGGCAGGCAAACTCGATGCTTCGTCCGCTCACCAGCGCATATAGGGAAAACGCAAGGTATAACAGGAGGCCGAGGAAGAAGAAGGGGCCCAGCAGGTGATACCAGAAGGCCTCGGATACGTGAAGCCGGGCTGCGGCGGCGAAGCTGCGGGTCATCCCGCAGAGTGGGCAGGGCTTCCCGGTGAGCAGGTGGAAAAAGCAAGGCGTAACCCCCCTGACCCTCTCCCGGAACAGGGGGTAAAGGTATGAGGCCGCGACCACCAGGGCCGCGATGATGGTCCTGATGAGTTCCTTGCGCTTGAGGAGTGGGGCGGTGGCGGGGAGCAGCCGCAGCGAGAGCCCTCCTTCCCTCCCTTCTTCGCGGGCTCGCGGGGAAGGGGGGCGGTCCGTCCGGGATGCCCGCAGAGCGGGCAACTCGCCGGCGGCGGTGCCCGTCCCTTGCGCCCGAGATGTCCGGACGTTCATGGTCCCCCCGGTTGAAAATATTCCGCTCTATCGCAGCTCACCATCGGACCGACAAGCAGGATCGTAGAGGATAGGGGCTCCGGGTTCAACCTCAGCAGCGTCAACCGGGGCCGCCACCGGGGTGAACCGGATGCGGTCGCCCCCCCTCATCCAGGCGGGCGAAGGGAGTGGTGTCCTCGTGGGTGAAGAAGAGCAGGTGACCCCTCTCCCCCGCCTCCCGCAGGATTTCCTCCTTCACCCGCATCAGGTCCAGGGGGAAGAGGTCCCACCCCATGTGCCAGGTGATGCGCAGATGGGCGAAGGTGGGCACCAGGTCTCCGAGGAACACGCACCGCTTCCCCTCCGACTCCACCTCTACCACCTGGTGGCCAGGGGTATGCCCACCGGTTAGGCGCACCCTCACTCCCGGAAACAACTCCGCGTCCCCCGAAACGAGCTCCAGAAGGCCGGCCTCTTCAAGGGCCTGGAAATCCCGGGGGTCGTAACTGGCCCGGCTGCGCACATCCGGGGAGAGGGCCGCCTGCCATTCCCTCTCCTGGACCAGGTAGCGCGCCCGCGGGAAGGTGGGCGCCCAGCCCCCCTCGGCCTGACGAGTGGCCCAACCACAGTGGTCCAGGTGGAGGTGGGAGAGGATGACCGCGTCTATGTCTGTGGTTCGCAGACCCAGCTCTTTAAGGCAGTCGAGGAGGCGGGCGCTTCCCTCCCGGCCGTAGAGGTCCTCCCCCCGGGCATCGAGCTTGTCCCCGAGTCCCGCCTCCACCAGGATCCGCTCCCGGCCCATGTCCACCAGCAAGCAGTTCAAGCCCAGGCGGATGCGGTTACGGTCATCGGCTGGCTTGTGCCTCTCCCACAGCACCTTGGGGACCACCCCGAACATGGACCCGCCGTCCAGGCGGAAGAAGCCGTCGCTGGCTGCAGCGAGGCGGAACCCGCCCAGTTCGACCCAGGGCATCATCCCTCCTTTCCGCGCCGCCGGATCGGGCCGGCCTCCCCTGAAAGCGCAAAACCCGCCGGGCCCGCCAGAACCGCCGATGCAGCCATGCGGGGCAGCATTTCCCCGCGGTCCCTCAAGCAATGGCCAAAACGTCTCATGCCGACCCTTTCCCCACCCGGCTCCCCACCGCCAGAAGGATAATGGCCCCCGCGGCGGTGGAGGCCCCGAAGACGAAGGCGTAGTTCAACCCCCTGACCTTCCAAAGCAGCCCCATGATCAGGCTCGCCGGAAGCAGGGTCAGGCTGACCACAAAGTTGTAAAGCCCGAAGGCAGTCCCCCGCAGCTCCGCGGGCACCAGGTCGGCCACCATGGCCTTGCCCGCCGACTCGTACATGAAATAGAAGCCGTAGACCACGAAGAGCGGCCAGAACCAGGCGGCGCGGTCGGCGACGGCGAAACCCAGGTAGGTAAGAGCGTAAACGGTCCACCCCGCCATGATCACCCTTCTTCGGCCCAGGCGGTCGGAGAGCTCCCCTCCGCGCAGGTTGGCCGCTGATTTTACAACATGTAATATACCCCAGAGGGCAGGGATCATCGCCGCGTCCATCCCTCCCGCCTGCCGAGCCCTCAGGAGCAGGAAGGCATCGGAGGAGTTCCCCAGGGTGAACAGGAACACCGCAGCCAGGAAAAGCCGGAAACGCAGGTCGAAGGGCCGCAGGGTGAGGCGCAGGGGAGCCCGGGGAGCAGTCGGGGCGGCGCAGGTCCCGTCCGCCGCCCCTCCCTCTTGGGTCTCTCTCCTTTCCCTCACCCCCAACCACAGCAACAGGAGGGCGAGGGCCAGAGGGAAAGCGGCCAGGGCGAAGACCGTGCGGTAGCCGGCTCCGCTCACCGCCAGCATCACCGAGGCCGCGGCAGCACCGCTCAGCGCCCCCAGGTGGTCCATGGCCCGGTGATACCCGTAGGAACGTCCGCGCTCCTGTGGCGAGCAACTGTCGGCGATGAGGGCGTCGCGCGGAGCGGTGCGCACGCCCTTGCCCACCCGGTTGAAGAACCAAGCGGCCAAAGCCTGCCAGGGGGCGGCGGCAACCGCCAAGCAGGTCCGGGCGGCCCCGGAGAGGGTGTAGCCTCCCAAGGCCAGGCCTTTGCGCCTTCTCAGCTTGTCCGAGAACCATCCCGAGAATATCTGGAGGAAGCTGGCGATGAAGTCGGCCAGCCCCTCCACCAGCCCCAGGAAGAGCGCGCCCGCGCCCAGGGTCTCCGTGAGGAACAGGGGCAGCAGGGGGTAGGCCATCTCGCTGGACAGGTCGTTGAAGAAGCTCACCAGGCCCAGGACCAGCACGTTGCGCCCCAGGCCACCGCTTTTCCCGGACCGGCTTCCCCCCCCGCCCTCTTCTTTCATGGACAATCCAACGGCCCCTTTCTCCTTCGTTTCCCTGAAACCTTCCCCGCCGACCCCGAAAGCGGGCTACCGGGACGGACCGACGACGGTGAAACCGATGATATATAATGGCCCCGGCCGCTTCAAGGTGAAGGGTGGACTGAGCTTTTCCGGTACGTCTCAGCGGAGCAAAGGCACGGAAAGAAGTTACCGACCAGATTAGGAACGGGTGTAGAGCGCGAGGAGGGAGGGGCATGCCCAGGGTCAAGGTCAGGGGCGCGGAGGTCTATTTCCGCCAGAGGGGCAAGGGCCAACCCCTGCTCCTGATACATGGATGGAACGCCTCCAGCGCCATGTGGTCTCTCAACCTGGGCGATCTGGCCACCCGGCGCCGGGCCATCGCCCCCGACCTCCCCGGCCACGGCCGCTCCTCCTTGCCGGACGGCTTCCGTTTCACCCTGGAGGGCTTCGCAGATTTCCTGGAGGAACTGCGCAAGGCGCTGTTCTTAAGACAGATGGACCTGGTGGGCCACTCCATGGGTGGATGCATCTGCTTGACCTACACCCTCCTCCACCCCCAGCGCGTGCGGCGCCTGGTGTTGGTAGATGCCCCCTGGCGGCGCAGCTCCCTGTCCCTTCCGGCGCGCTTCCCCCTGCCCACCCTCGTACTGCGGGGACTCTTCCGGCTGCGCGGACCCCGGGTGAACCGCTTCCTCTTCGTCCAGGCACTCCGAAATCCCCAGGAAATACCCGCAGAGGTGGTAGAGGAGAACGTGCGCGAGGCTGGGATGATCCCCCGGGACGCCTTCGTCTCCACCACCTTGATGGTCCGGCGCCTCGGACTCGACCTCCGGGGGTTGTCCTCCTTGGAGCTGCCCGTCCTCCTGCTATGGGGGGAGCGGGATCGAGCCGTCAGACCCTCCGAGGGAAAGCGGCTGCGAGAGCTGCTGCCCGATTCCCGTCTGATCCTGCTGCCCGATGCCGCTCACAGCCCCCAGTTGGATAATGCGGAGCTCTTCGACCGGTTGGTGCTGGAATTTCTCGAGGAAGAGATGCCGGGGCAAGATGCCTTATCCCGCAAGGGCTGACCATCCGCGCATATCCACGGCAATAGCACCTTTCGCGGGCAGATCACCAGCGAGTATCCGTGGTACCGCCAAAGCTCATTCCCCGGAAGAAGGCCCGGAGAACGCCTCAGCGAAATCAGTATATATCGAGTCACAAGGGCTGCCGTAGGTTACCAGCAGGCGCCGCGAACGAGGCATGATGATGACCGAGCAGGTGGTGGTGAAGTAATCGCCATGCCGGCAGATGCTGTTGTTGTCGCCGCGGCCCCCCTCACCGTGGTCGCTGAAGACAGCCACCAAGTCCTTCAGGCTGAAGGCCTCCTTCTCCTCCATGAGCTGCAGAGCCCGCGATAGGCGCAGCTCGCTCGATTCGTGAACTCTCAAGCCCTTCAACCCGCGGGGCGCCCGCGCGGTGTAATAAGCGTTCGAGGGTATCCCGTAGGGTACGGTGTCACTGGTGAGGTAGTGGTTGGCGTTGATGATGACGCCCCCTTCGCCCTCGCGCACGCCCCCGAAGTTGGGGGTCAGCTCGACCGAGGCCATGTCCCCTGAAGCATCCACCAGTAGGAGCAGGGCCCCTCCCGCCCTCTTGGATCCCAGGGCCACCTCCACGCCTTCCCGCACCGTGGAGCAGTTCTCCAGTATCTCCTGGACTACCAGGCTGACGGGGGCCATGACCTTGGGCAAGTCCGTCCCGAAGGCGTGATTGCAGCTCACCGCAAGTCCCTGCTCGTTCACCCCATCGTAACAGCCGAGCCCAGCAGCGCTGGTGACCTCCAGGCTGCGGAACCCGCTTACCGGTTGGGACAGACGGGTGATGAAGGAGGGCTGCAGCTCCAGGGGCATATCCAGGTTCTTGATGAGCACCGGCTCCCCCTGGAGACAACGCTCCTGTCTAACCGCCGCCGCTGTGCATCCCCCTATGCCGTAATCGAAGTGGGTCCGCATTATCTCCATGGACATCATCAGGCAGAAGAACTCTTCCTGCATCTGGGAACCGCGGGCCAGCCCCTCCAGCCGCTTGCGCTGGTTGGGGTAATGGGTGGATAAGTCCGGGAGGAATTCCCGCAGGGACCTCGCCGCCAATGAATATATATAGGCTTTGGTGGGCAGGTAGAAGGGCTTCTGCGCCCGCAAGGATTCGCTCTGCGGGAGCATCTGCGCCAGGTAGAGGAGGGCCTCCCGAGCCTGCAACCCCTGCTGGTAGCCCATCTCGTAGTGCTCGCCGCTGAAGTCGAAAAGGCGCACTTCCCGCCGCCCCATGGTGGGGCCGCTGCCTAAGGTGACCCCGGGGTCGCGAAACGCCTCCGCTCCCGGCCTTGCTGGATCCATGCCATCCATATCTCACCTTTCCGACCAGGTTAAATATAACCCATGCGTCCGCACCCGTCATCCCGGCCGGGGTCAGGTCTTGACGATTTACCTTTTTCCCCTGCGGTTGCGAGAGCGGCCTTTCCCACGGCGCATCCGGAAAACCCCCTCGCCTGGGCGACAGCAGGGCCGCCCTCGGTTAATGCCGGCCGGGGTCAGGTCTTGACGATTTACCTTTTTCCCCTGCGGTTGCGAGAGCGGCCTTTCCCACGGCGCATCCGGAAAACCCCCTCGCCTGGGCGACAGCAGGGCCGCCCTCGGTTAAAATGGACGGCGTGGTGCCGCAACCTTCCACGCTGTCCCGCTTCCGCGGTTGCCTGCTGGGCCTGGCCATCGGCGATGCCCTGGGCATGCCGGTGGAGGGAGCCCGCGCCAGCTCCATCCGCTCCCGCCTCGGCGAGGTCCGTGACTTCCTGCCCGCCCCCTGGAGGAGGCTGAGGGCGGGCCAGTGGACCGACGGGACCAAGATGGCGCTGTGCCTTGCCCGCAGCATCGCGGAAACGGGGACGGTGGACCTGGGGGACATCGCAGGCAGGCTTCTCCAATGGATGGATTCCGGTGACTGGCGGGGCATGAGCGATGCCGCCTATTCTTCCCTGAAGCGCCTGCGGGAAGGCGTGCCCCCTGAGCGGAGCGGGGAGGAAGGGGAAAAGGCGCAAGACAGCGGCTGCATCCTGCGCACCGTCCCCGTGGCCCTCCTGCGCTGTCGGGACATGGAAGCCCTGCGCCGCGACGTCCAGGCGGCCTGCTTCATCACCCACCGCAACCCGGAGGCGCTGGCGGGATCTTTGGCCGCCGCATTCGCCGTTTCCCGGGCAGCACTGGGCGAGCTGGAGCCCTCGACCCTCCTGGAGGATGCCTCCAGCTTCGCGGGGTCGGCGACCCTGGGCGAGCGGCTCTCCCTTGCGGGCAAGCTCCTAAAGACAGGAGCGGAGGCGGCGGAGGCCCTGCTGCGACTGGGAATAAGCGGCAGTGCGGCGGAAACGGTCTCCGCCTCCCTTTTCTGCTTTCTCAGCCACCCGCATGACTTCGAGGAAGCTCTGGTGGCGGCGGTCAGCGGTGGCTCCCACGCCGATGAGACGGCCGCGCTGGCCGGCGCGGTCAGCGGGGCCTTCCTGGGGGAGGAGGCCATTCCCCAGCGCTGGCTCTCCGGCGTGGAGGGGGCGGAGGAGATGGCCGAGCTCGCGGAGCGCCTACACTCCCTGGCCTTCGGATGCGGATGACCCGCATTCCGCGCCCTGCGCCTCATCCTCTTTCCTTGATGCAGGACTTCGGGGTCTCCTGCCGAGAGGCCGCAAAAGCCCTCTTCCCGAAGGACTTCGGTGCCTTTTTTCTTTTTCCGCCCAACGGAGGTTTAAAGGCGCCCCGACGGGGAAATCAATAGTCTCGGATGAAGAGAGGAGGGATGGTCGTGGAGAACCCGGAGTTGGAGTTCCTGCACTGGCTGTTGACCCGCTTCATCAAAGAAGAGGACATCGACCCCAAGAAGACCACTGTGGAAGAGCTCCTGGAGACCTTGAACCAGGCGCTCACCCCCATCGGGGGCGGATGATGCCGAAGCGGCAGGGGTAAGGGGACACCGTCCCCATCCTCTTCGGGCTGGCGAAGGGGGCTTTGAGGCGGAGGGCCCGCGGGTCCTCCGCCGTTTCCATCCCCGTCGCTCACCGCGCTCACTTATGCAGCACCCGGCCGTCTCTCCGGACGGCCGGCCTATCCAGATTGTATAATCCATCCGTACGTCCATGATCCGTTCCAGCGCCCGAGGGGAGCGGCGTGAAAGCGGAAGGGGTGGAAACGGATGGAACTGCCCGAGGGGATCTCGGCCGTGGCTGTGGTCGTCCTCCAGGGCGAACCGGACGATGAACCGGAAGGCCTGGAGATCTATCGCGGCGTTTCCTACTGCGAGGCGGTGACGCTTGCCCGCAGGAGGCCTTTGGTAGTACGAAGAAGCTCCATCGAGGTGTGCAAGTGGTCCCCTGCCGTCCTCGGCTTGAAGCCGGCGGAGAACGATTTCGAAAAAGGCCTGTCTCCCCGCTTGCAGCCGACCACCGCCTCGCTGGTGCTGGCACCGCTCACTGCCATCCCCGAGGGCCTGCGCCCCCAGGTGGTCATCCTCCAGGGCCCTTCCGAGACGCTGAGGAGCTTCCTCCGCAAGCTGGGACGGGAAAGCTGGGCGGTGGAATGGGCCTCGCATATCGACAAGAGCGCCCTGGGGCTGGAGCTGGGAGGCCTGCCTTCCCGGAAGCTCGGCATGATCTCCCGGGTCAACCGCCTCCTGGCCGCGCTCATGCCCCATCCGCTGTGGCAGCGCTTCACCCGAACCGCCTTCCGCTCCCGGGCCCTCAGCCGGGCCCTGGAGGCGGCGATCAAGCCCTTCATGGCCTCCATGTCGGTATGCCGCAACTCCACGGTCATCCCCCTCCTCGGATCTGCGGCCAATCTCTCCTTCTTCTGCGCAGGGGGGATAACCTGGGGCGGGAATCCCTCCGGCCACATGACCTGCGGCGTGCCCGCGGATCTGCTCGGGATCTGAGCGCCACCGCCGGGATGCGCCCGAGGATTGCCGCCCGGCTTATAAGACGACCTGAGGTCGAGGGTTGCCCTTCCCCCAACGGCTCATTAAAATATTTTCGCTGTTTGCGTTTGGCGGCGGAAGGGAGAGTGCTTGAACGTCCTCCTGCTGTCCTGGGAATACCCTCCGCGCATCGTCGGAGGGTTGGGGACGCACGTGCACAAGCTGGCGGTCAACCTGGCCAGGCTGGGGATCAACATCCACGTGGTCACCAAGGACGTGGCGGGTGAGCCCGACTACGAATTCGCCGAGGGCGTGCACATCTACCGGGTGCCCCTCTATCCGCCGGAGATACCCCAGGAAGACTGGGTTCCCTGGACTCTGCAGTTCAACGTAGCCCTGCTGGAAAGGGCCATCCCCATCATCAACGAGCGCATCGGCAAGGTGCAGGTCATCCACGCCCATGACTGGCTGGTGGCCCACGCCAGCATCGCCCTCAAGCACGCCTACCGCATACCCCTGGTGGCCACCATCCATGCCACCGAATACGGCCGTCACCAGGGACACCTCCCCGGGCCCATGCAGCGCATCATCCACCAGGTGGAGTGGTGGCTCACCTTCGAGAGCGCCCGCACCATCTGCTGCAGCAATTACATGCGGGACGAAGTGGTGAAGATCTTCCAGCTGCCGGAGGACAAAGTGGACGTGGTCCCCAACGGCATCGAGCCCGGCGACTTCGCCGCGGAGAAGAGCGGGGAGCGTCTGCGCAGGAGATACGTGGAGCCGGACGGCCGCATGGTCCTCTTCGTGGGTCGGCTGGTGTACGAGAAAGGGGTGCAGACGGTGATCGAAGCCATGCCCCAGGTGCTGGAGAAGGTGCCGGGGGTGCGTTTCCTGGTCACCGGGACCGGCCCGCACGCCCGCAGCCTCAAGGCGCAGGCGCAGGAGAGCGGGCTGGAGGACCAGGTGAGGTTCCTTGGCTTCGTGGATACCGCCAACCTCATCCGCCTTTACAAATGCGCCGACCTCACCGTGGTCCCCAGTCTCTACGAACCCTTCGGCATGGTGGTGCTGGAGGCGATGGTGGCCGGATCCCCGGTCATCGTGGCCGACACCGGGGGGCTGAAAGAGATCGTGGTGCACGAGGAGACCGGCCTCAAGTTCACGCCGGGATGCCCCGCCTCCCTGGCGGAGGCGATGATCCGCGTGCTCACCGACCAACAACTGGCCCGGCGGCTCACCAACGACGCCCGGGCCTATATCGGGGAGCGCTACAACTGGAGCCGCATCGCCCGCAGCACGGTTGACGTCTACCAGAAGGCGGTGCGCCACTATGAGTACCGGCCTCGCACCCTCCGGGCCTGCCCTCCTCTGCCCGTCCCGGGCTCGGGCGAGCAGGAAGTGGGCTGAAGGAGCGGAGCCGCAGCACCCTTACCGTCCCCGAACGGGAATCGCCGGCGGCACCAGGCCGCTTTGCCTCGACTGCTTTCCATCAGTCCGTGCCGCCTACCCACTGAGCATCCCTTCTCCGCCGCCCGACTTTTCAGGCAGGCATGGGGCGGGCGGCTTCCGCATGCGCGCCGGCATCGCTTGCGCCCGGGCGCACCGTGCTATCATCAGGGGCATGGATGCCCGGCAGAGGGAAAGGGAGAGGACGGCGGCGGAGCTCAACCGCTACGCCTTTTTTTACACAATGAAGGATATCGGCGAAGCCCGCGGCAGCGGGGATGCCCCCTCCTTCACCCGGGAACTCCCCTCTTTCGCCGCCCTGAAAGTCGAGTTCATGGCGGGCTCCCTGCGTCCCGGGGCCGAGGTTTGCGGCGAGGCCTTCCTCTCTCCCCACATCTCCCTGCACCGGCCGCGCGCCTACTACCCCGAGCTTCTGCTGGGCCGCCTGCGGGCCTCCGCTCCAGCAGGCGGTCCCGCTCCCGCCGGGCTTCCCCACGCCCTCCCGGTGGTGGAGTTCCCTCCCCTGCCGGGCGGTTGGAAGGTGCTATTCCTCTACCCGGGGCCGCGGGGGCTCTTCACCCGATACCAACATCCCGCCGGCGCCAGGGACGCCCTCATCCGCGACTACCTGCGCATACCCCTGCTGCTGCCCGCGGGCGGGGCGGCGGTCACGGGACCGGTCAGATTCCGCGCCAGGCTGCTGGAGCTCAGGGCGGAGCGGCTGCGGGAGGGGTTGGCCTGGGAGAGTCGGGAGCTGGAGGCCTATGCCCTGCGGGGTCTCAACCTCTTCCTGGCCGTCCTCGACCCAGGCCAGGGCCTGCAGCCGCTCCAAGAGGAAACGCAAGGCGCCGAGGAAACGCCCGCCGGCTCCCTCTTCGCCGAATGCCGCCTGGAGCCGCCGCCCGACAACCGCGAGGAGGCAGCCCTGGAGGAATGCTTGGTGTCCGCAGTGGAGGAGGTCTTTCCCTCAAGGGACCGGGGGCAGCGGCGCCAGGGGATGGACCTCGACCATGAGACCGATCACCATGCCCTGCGCTTCCGCGGGCGCCTCACCGCCCTCATCTACCGTCCCGCCTTCGCCGCCTTCCGCAAGCCGTCCTTTTGGGGGATCTTCCTGCCGACGGTCCTCGCCGGACGGGAGCTGGAGGAGAGCCGCCACAGGTTCAGGGACCTTTACCTCAAAGTGACGGAGCGGTTGGGCGGATGCGCGGCCTCCTCGGAGCAGCCCGAGCTGGACTTCGTCCACGATCCGGCCGACGGTTTCTGGAGAGAGAGGGGGCTGCTGCGCAGCGGTCTGGTGGAGGACCTCCTGGAAAAGCATCCTCACTTGGCCGCGATCGTTTCCTGGCTGCGGGGAGAGGAGGAGAGCTCGCGCGGGACGTCCTGAGGCCCAACCTGTCCCGCGAGGCGGGGGGCCGCCCGCCTGGATAGCACCAAACAACCGACCCGGCTGCATGAGAACCCGTTTCAACAAGAGCAGTCAAAGTAATCTTTTTGGAGCAACCGGAAAACGGACACCGGCTCTTCGCCCTCTGCTCCAGCACACGGGCATCGCTTGAAGGTGATCTCGGTCGCGTTTAAAACGGATCGTAGAAGGATAACCTCATATTGCGGGGACAAATGGGGAAGGAGCGAAAGCGACTCCGACTGGGGTTCGATCCCGCTCCCTACCCGCGTGTTGCCCGGTGCCCCGCCTGTGCGCGGGCAGAATCCGGAGGGATCCAAACGGACATGGAGCGGACCTGGCAACGGGACCTGGGGGGGATCAAAGTCAGGGTGGTCAAGGCCGATTTCCAGGGCCGCGACGCCGACGCCCTGGTCATCCCCACCTGCAATCTGTTGAAGATGGACGAGGGCATCCCCGCGGCCGTGCGCCAGGCCGGGGGCGAGGAGATCGAGAGGGAGGCCCGGGAACTGGCCCCCATCGCCGCCGGAGCCGCGGTGGTCACCGGGGCGGGCCGGCTCCCGTTCCGCGCTGTGGTCCACGCCGCCGCCATCGGCGGGGACGGTTCCACCACCGAGGCCCGGATGCGCCTCTGCGCCTACAACGCCCTCAAGCGCTGCTGCGACAACGGGCTGGCCTGCGTGGTCATGCCGCTTCCGTCCGGCACGTTTTCGGGCATCACCGACTCGACTTGCTGCCGGGCCGTGATCGAGGGCATCCGCGACTTCTGCCTCGCCCACCCCTGCGCCCTCCGCCAGGTGGAGCTGGTCACCGAGGATGATGTCCTTTACCGCGACCTGGCCGCTGGGCTGGAGCGGGCGGCCAGGGAGGACAGCGAAGCATAAAGGCCGCACCCGTCCGGCATCCGGCCAACTCCGAGTCAACTCACACGGTCGGCGGGTTGCTGTCCCCTCAGCGCTTCAAAGCGTCCAGCAGGCTGCCCGACTTCTCCTGCTCCAGCTCGGCGCGCAGGGAGCTGACCAGCGACTCGATCTCCTGGCGGTCCTCCGGGTACTCCAGCACCTGGACCTGCATGGCCTTGTGCAGTTCGCCGTCGGAGAAGTGGTGCTCCAGATAGCGGAGCATCTTCCCCTCCAGGCGGCGGCAGCATACGGTGGCCCCGTCCTTGCGGGTGCTGGGCAGGATGACCAGTAGGCGGCTCTCCACGCGGGCAAGCTCGTCCACCGAGCGGGTGTCGTTCTTGAGGATGGAGGTGCTGATGTCCCGCAGCACGCTCACCCCCCGCGAGGTCTTGAGCATGTCCACCATCTCGGGGTTGAGGGTGAAGGTGACCAGGCTGAAGGGGATCTCGTAGCGCTCGTTCTCGTTTATGCGCGAGGTCAGCTCCTTGAGGAGGAAACGCTTGTTCCCTATCTGGGTCTCGTCGTCGATGAAATCCTGGTGCTCCAGCTTGACGAAGAGGTAACGCATCTGGTTGTGCATATGCGAGCAGAGCAGGCCCAGCACCGTGTAGATGACGCACTTGAAGGCGAGGAGCTCCCAGAGGGCCGCAGTGCTCAGCTCGCCCCGCAGGCCCAAGCGCAGGCCCCCATACAGGGCTATGGAGGCGACTATGGCCGGTATGCCCATGCGGTAGCCCCAGTTCATCCCGGCGACGATGATCGCCAGGATGAGCACTTGGCCGATTATCTCCACCGCGTCGGGCTTATGCACCGCCATGGCCAGGGAGGTGGCCAGGATCACCAGTATCATTATCCCGAAGATGATCTGCTGGAATTTCGCGTACTTCAATGTCCCCTCCTTGAATCCCTCCTAATTCATGGCTCGCAATGGGGACAGCTCACATCCCCAGTGGCGGGGTCGTAATCATACTTCTCATCGGTGACCGGGCAGAAAAGCCCCTTGTCGTCCTTGATATAGTCCGGGACCAGGCTGTCCAGATCGGGAGGGTTCTGCCCAGAATTGGCCGACTGATAGACAATTATAGCATCCCGAATCGTCCTCAGGTTGGATTTGCAAGCGGTCTCGCCCGCCTTTCCCGTGGAGAAGAAGTATGACGCCACCGCTATTCCCACCAGTATGGAAATCACCAGCAGGGTGATGAGCAATTCCAGCAAGCTGAAGCCGCGTTCATCCCGCAATGCCTCCAAGGTCGCAGCCAAGCTCTTGCTCCTTTCCTTGTCCTCAGGTGATTTATCGTAAAGTGCCCGCATTTCCTTGAATTGTATTATAGCGCAAGGCCGGGAAAGGGAAAGGGCTTCCCGCCGGGGGACCCCCGCGTTTCCATCGAGGGCCGGAGAGGCGATCACACCTCGAGCGGCAGGCCTGTGCTGGGAAGCCCACTGGCCGCAGCGTCGCGGTAGAACCCGGCGCTTCAGCGGGGTAAAATCATCCTTGCGCATGGACGAATCACGGGGCCCGGGTCCCGTTGGGGCGCGGGCCCCCGCTGCTCCGGAGGCTGACCGTGAAACCGGCGATGTTCTACGAGAAGCTGGAGGACGGGAAGGTACGCTGCACGCTCTGCCCCCAGGAATGCCTCATCCCCGAGGGCAAGCGCGGATTCTGCTATGCGCGGGTCAACCTCAAAGGCGACCTCTTCTCGGAGATATACGGCAAAGCCATGGCCGCCAACCTGGACCCGGTGGAGAAGAAGCCCCTCTACCACTTCCATCCGGGGAAGCTCATCTACTCGGTGGGCACCCGCGGATGCAACCAGCGCTGCGACTTCTGCCAGAACTGGCACATGCTGCAGCCGGATGCCCGCGTCTTCGAGATAAGCAGCCAACGCCTGGTGAAAGAGGCCCTGGACTGCTCCTCCTTCGGCATCGCCTACACCTATAACGAGCCCTTCATCTGGTACGAGTTCGTCCTGGAATGCGCGGAGCTGGCCCGCGAGCGGGGGCTCAAGAACGTCCTGGTGACCAACGGTTTCTACAATCCCGGACCCTTCGAGCGCCTGGCCCCCTTCATCGACGCCATGAACGTTGACGTGAAGTCCATGGACGACGGGTTCTACCGGAAGATCTGCAAGTCCCGCCTGGAGCCGGTGTTGGCCACCTGCCGCCGCGCTGCCGAGCTGGGCATCCACCTGGAGATAACCAACTTGCTCATCCCTGGGCTCAACGACTCCGACGAGCTGGTGGAGGAGCTGGTGGACTTCGTGGCCTCGCTGGGCGAGACGGTGCCCCTGCACTTCTCGGCCTACTTTCCCGCCTACCGGATGGAGGTGGAACCCACTCCCCCCAGCGCCCTGCTGCGGGCCCGCGAACTGGCGGAGCGGCGTCTGTCCTACGTCTACTTGGGGAACGTGCGCCTGGCCGAAGGCAGCCACACCCGCTGCCCGCAGTGCGGCAACCTCCTCATCCGGCGCGACGGCTACCACACCGGGATCGTGGGCATCAGCGGGCGCTCCTGCGGCAGGTGCGGGCGTCCGGTGGACGTGGTCATGGATTAAGGGGCGGCCGGATGATGCGGTTCAGCAGGCGGGGTCCGCGCCTCCGGCCGCCGGGCAAAAGCCCCCGCAGGTCCCTTCTGCTGTGGGCGGCGGGAATGGCCCTCCCCCTGCTGGTCTTCCTGCTGGTCCTGCCGACCTTCTATTATTCCGTATCCCCCGGTTCCGCCGAGGCCGTGGAACCCATCATCTCGGTGGAAGGCCGATCCGGCCTCCAGGAAGGTCATCTCTTCCTGACCTCGGTGAGCCTGGACCAGCTTCCCCTGATGGGGCTCCTAGCGCAGGCGCTGGACGGTGCCCGCTTGGAAACCCTGCGCGACCTGGTGGGAGAGGGAGGCAGCCTCCAGGATTACAACCGGCGCTCCGACCTGCTCATGCGCCTGAGCAAGGAGACCGCCACGGCGGTGGCTCTGCGGGAAGCGGGATACCAGGTGGACATGGTGAAGGCGGGGGTCCTGGTGCTGGGGCTCTCGCCTGACGCCCCGGCCTCCTCGCAGCTGCAGGTGGGGGATGCCCTCGTAGAGCTCGACGGCATGCCGGTGGAGGACTCGGAAGTCCTGCGTTCCATCCTCGCCGGCAAGCGGCCCGGCGACCCGGTCACGCTCGTCGTGGAGAGGGAGGCGATGGATGAGGAAGAGGCCGGGGATGAAGGCGCTTCGCGGATCGAGATGGAGACCACTCTCACCTCCCTGCCAGGGGATTCCGCGGCGGCGGCCCTGGGGGTGATCATCCGCGATCGCGTCCTCTACCGCTTCCCCCTCGAGGTGAAGATAGAAACGGAAGGACTTACTGGACCCTCCGCCGGCCTGATGCTCGCCCTGGGCATCATCAACGTCCTCGAGGAGGGCGCCCTGGTGAGCGAGGGTCGGGTGGCGGGTACGGGGGAGATCTTCCCGGACGGGTCGGTGGGTCCCATCGGGGGCATCGACATGAAGATAAAGGCGGCGGCGGCGGCCGGGGCCACTCTTTTCCTGGCGCCCCGGGATAACTACGAAGAGATAGGCGACCGCCCCCCGGGCATGCGCATCGTGGCCGTGGGCGATATCGGCGAAGCCCTGCAGGCGATCAGGGAATCCCGCAGCCCCTGAAAGGCGCCAAGGCGGGGAGAACCGCGGCAACCCGCCGTTTTTTCGATCTCATCGGCGCCGGTGCCGCCCGGTGATCCGGACCATCTCCCCCTCATCCCTCGAAGAAAAACAGCGAGCCGCGCCCGGCCACACCGCGAATAACGACGGCGCGGCTCCTATCCCCTCCTATGCCTCGAAGAGGGTGAGCCCCGTTCCCGTCCCTCCCTCCTCCACCCTGTCTGCCTCCCCATCCTCCCCCAGGGGCGCCACCGCCTCCGGGGGCAGCAGGTCCGCCATCATCCGGGCGTTGCGCACCGCCTGCCCCCGGTAATGGTTGTTGAAAATGAGGTAGACGTCCCGCGCCCGGGAAGCCAGCTCCCCCACCTTGTCCCGCCACTCCTCCAGCTCCTCCCGGCTGTACAGGTAATCGTAGCGCTCCCAGGACTCGCGCTGTCGGTCCCACCAGGTCCGGCTGTTGCGGCCGTGGAAGCGCACGTAGGCGGGTTCAGCGGTGTGGACCGCCAGGGGCTTCACCAGCCCCTTGAGGCGGGGTTCGTCCACGCAGCAGAAGGCGAGGCGGAGCCGCCTCAGAAGCTCCCAAGTGGCCTCCTCCACCCACTGCTGGTTGCGGAACTCCACCACCACCGGCCTCTGCCCCATCATCTCCCGGAGATGCTCGAGGTAAAGGCGGTTCTCCGGGGTATTGCGGAAACCCCAGGGGAACTGGGCCAGCACCGCGGCCAGCTTCCCCTTCTCCTCCAGGGGGCGCAGGGAGCGGAGGAAAGAGCGGAAGTCCTCAGGAGCGCCCGGCACGTCATGGGTTATTCCCTTGTAGGCCTTCACCACGAAGCGGAAGCCCTCGGGGGTACGCTTGGCCATGGAGTCGAAGCGGGAGGAGGGAGGGATGGCGTACCAGGAGCTGTTGACCTCCACCACCGGGAACCGGGCAGCGTAGAACTCCAGCATATCGCGGGCCCCCAGCCGCTCCGGATAGAAGACCCCCTTCCAGTCCGCGTAGGAGAACCCAGCCGTGCCGATGTAGATCATCCGGTTGCCGCCCGCCTGTCCTGCGGCCCGGGCCCTCGCCCGCCCGGCGCCCCGGTTTTCCGGCGCTCAGTTGTCCAGTATCTTGACGTCGTCTATGGCGACGTCCACGTAGCTGTAGGCGACCCTCTCGTCGACGTTGCGCCGGTTCTTGAAGCGGAAGAGGAAAACGGTGGGGTAGACTCCCTCGATGACCCCCTCTTTCTCCTCCCAATGGGTCTTGGGTTTGGATTCCTTGACGGAGATGCGCACCAGCTTGCCCACCATATTCCTCATGATCTCCTTTATCTCGGAGATGTTGGCGCTCCCGATGCCGTTCTGCTTCATGTCGATCTCACCTCGCTGGGGAAACGACCGGCTTAGAGTCCTTCTTCAGGAGGATTCCCGCGGCTTCCCTGGTCTTTTAGGATCGATTCTTCCCTTCCTATATACTTTTCCCGTATATATTCTAACACTTTTGACGACACGATGTTTCGCCCGGTTCCCCCGCCTTCCCATCTCCGGGCAGATAAGACACTATATGTTGTGGGTCAAACGCCCAAGGGGCGAAGATAAGACCCTATATTTCGGTTGCAGGGTGAGGTGGTTTCCGCGCGCCCGCGGGCCGCCGCCCCGGGGAACCCGGTCGGCTCTAGCCCGTTCGGCAACTTACCAGCAAGCGTCCGGCGGGTGTGATCCAGGCGGTGCGCCGACCGGGCGCCGGGAAGCCGTCCCGCCGCTCACTCCCCCAGGGCCTCCCGCATCTTCAAGAGGATGCGGGTCAGCAGCCGGGATACGTGCATCTGGGAGATGCCCAGCTCCCTGGCTATCTCCATCTGGGTCATGCCCTGGAAGAAGCGCATGAACAGGATGCGCTGCTCCCGGGGATCCAGGCAGCCCACCATCTGGGATATGGCCGCGCGGTGCTCGCTCAGGAAGAACTCGCGGTCCTCCTCCCCCAGCTGCTCCAGCAGGGAGAAGCCCTTGTCGGCATCGTCCGAGTTCGCGCCGTCCAGGCTGATGTAGTTGGCCGTGTGCGAGCTCTCCAGCACCTCCACCGTCTCCTCCTCGGAGATACCCATGTAGTCGGCGATCTCCTGGATGGTCGGCGTGCGTTTGAGCTGTTGGGCCAGGAGCTCGACCGCCTGGCTCAGCTGGGCGTCCCGCGTCTGCAGGCGGCGCGGCACCCTGATGGTCCAGCTCCTGTCGCGGAAGTAGCGTTTTATCTCCCCGATTATGGTGGGGGTCGCGTAGGTGGTGAATTCCACCCCGCGTTCCAGGTCGTAGCGGTCGATGGCCTTGATCAGGCCCACGAACCCGACCTGCAGGAGGTCCTCGTAGGGCTCACCCCGGTTGGAGAAACGGCGGGCCAGGTACTCCACCAGGCCGATGTGCATGGCGATGAGCTCGTCGCGGCAGGAGATATCCTGGGTGGCCCGCAGCCGCTCGAACAGCTCGCGCACTCGCTCCCTGCGGAGGCGGCGCTGCCTCTGCGCTTCCTCATCGTGTTCCTGCGCCACCGGAACCCCTGCCTTCCTTGAGCTTGCTCAGGGTTATCCGGCAGCGCCCTCCCTCGTGCTCCACCCGCAGGTCGTCGCAGACCGCATCGAGGATGAGCCGGCTGAAGGACTGGGAGATGTCCCCGGGCTCCTCCTTGCCCTTGCCGATGGGCGAGGTGACCGTGATGCGCATGGCCCCCGGCTTGACCCCGATCTCCACCTCCACCTCGTCCTGCGGCGCGGAGTGGGAAACGGCGTGGTTCCACGCCTCGTCCACCGCGATGCGCAGGTCCTCCACCTGCTCCAGGTCGAAATCCAGTCGGCTGGCCAAGAGGAACACCGCCACCCGGACGACCTGGGCGTAGAAGGGGAGGGCGGTGGCTTTCAGCCTGACGGTCTCTTCCTCTGCGCTCAAAAGTCATTCCCTCCCGGGGTCCGGGGGCCCTGCGGCCGGCCTCCGCAGGTGCCGCCTGTAATCTACCCCGCCGCGCTGCCGTCAAAACCGGGCGCCCGCGGTGCGGGCCCCCGCTGAACCGGTTTTATCCACGGTCTCGCATGTTTGAATTATATTCAAATGCGTAATATCATTTCACTATACGGTACTGAGCGGCGGTCGGAAATAGGCCGGTAACGGAAAGGCAAAGAGGTGAAGGTCGAGAAGGGGATCCACAACGGCGTCCGGGTACTCAGCTTCAGCGGCGAGGTTGACCTGCACACCGCTCCGGAGATGAAAGAGGCGATATACCAGACGCTGGAGGAGGGGGCCAGGGACATCATCCTGGACCTGGGGGGCATCTCCTTCATGGACTCCTCTGGCCTGGGAGTGCTGGTGGGCACGCTGAAGAGGGTGCGCTCGGCGGGAGGCTCGGTTTGCCTGATCTGCTGCCGGGAGAGCGTGCTCAAGGTGCTGCGCCTCACCGGCCTGGACCAGGTCTTCACCATATATCCCAGCCTGGAGGAGTACGAGCCGCCTGCCCAGGCCGGATGAGAGACCGGGCTGGAGCGGCCGCCCGCGCGCCGCTTGCACACTTGATAAAGAGGTCGGTGTTGGTATAATGCATTCTGCCCCTGAAGGGGCGCCCGAAGGTCTTATAAGGGGGAGTACCCGAGTGGCCAAAGGGGACGGACTGTAAATCCGTTGGCGCAGCCTTCGCAGGTTCGAACCCTGCCTCCCCCACCAG